>CXWL01010262.1_pt1 | contig 16897 bp, 18 predicted proteins | sample 590931 | NCBI WGS metagenome assembly CXWL01 (sample SAMEA3498368, study PRJEB10139) | groundwater metagenome | biome: water well; material: biofilm material | place: Germany | collected 2015-04-27 | reverse complement strand
AACCCCAAAGTCAAAGCCAAATGAGCTTGGAGCTCGCCACATGCTGAACCGGACAGCCGTGGGTCAAGCCCGGCCATGACGAGCTGTTGGTTGGTTTGCCCTCACGCTTTGTTGCGCACCCACACGCACGCCACACGCGCCACCGCCGCCACATGAACGCACCCTTCACCGCGCATTCATCGCCCCCCTGAGCAAATGAACGCGGAGAGCAAATCTGGGGGCCAGTGAAGACGACGCTTCGCGGCACCGGTCCTGGCGCGGCGCGCGCGGCCCATTCTTTCCAGGACATCGCCATGAAAGGTACGACATGAAGCTACGAACAATCGCGACGGTAGCGGCGGCAATGCTGGGGCTCTCGCTCCTCTCGACCTCCGCCTACGCCAGAGATGCGCGCTGGGAAGGCAACCAAGGCTACGGCTACAGCCAGAACTACAGCCAAGGTCACCACCACAGCCGCGGTCGCGACTGCAATGATCGCAGACACTACAGCCAGAACCGTCATCACGATCGTTATGCCGGGCGGCACGACCGCGGACGCCACGACGGCTGGCGCGGCCACGACCGGCGTCGCGGCGACGGCGACCGCCATCACCGGCGCGGACGCGACGGACACAACGGATGGCGCAATCACTAATCTACTTTGGCTAACGACAGCAGCGGCCGGGCCATTTGCCCGGCCGTTTCCGTTTGCAAGACCGCCACAGGCGCACCCAAGCTGAACCATGGATGAACGGAGCGTTCATGCATCGCGGCCCATTCCGGCGTAAAGAGGTGGGGCGGGGAGCGCGACGTGCACGGGTCTTAGCCGTTCTGCAGACCGGCCAAGGCCGTCACGTCCAAACGAAAGGAGGAATGCGCCATGTTGAGAAGCACGGCTTTCTACGCGGTGATCGTGGCTGCGGTCATTGCCTTAATGTCCGCCGTTAGTGCCACCGCCAGCCCATCGGAGAAGTCGGTACGGCCGGACGGTTCATTCCAAGTCGCAGCGGCTTGGGATCGTGTCTGCTGCAAGCGCGGTTGGCAGGATTGGTGGACCACGCGCAACGCCTGCCGTCGGTCCGGCGGCCATGTCACCAGGAACCGCGAGTGCCGCGAAGATTGGAACGACCGCTGGGACCACAGGTGGTGGGGTTGGAACGGCGGCAATTGGAACAATCGCGTCTGCTGCAAGCGCGGCAACCGCGACTGGTGGAGCACGGCACGCGAATGCCGCAATGCGTTCGGCTACATCACGAGCAATCGCGAATGCCGCAACGACCGCTGGGACAACAACAACGACCCATGGAACAACAGTTGGGACAATCGCTGGCGCAACTGGAACAGCGGCTGGAACGTTCGCATTTGCTGCAAGCGCGGCAACCAGGATTGGTGGACGTCGGCGCGCGAGTGCCGCAACGCCAACGGCTATCGCACCTACGATCGCGAATGCCGCCGCGACTGAGACGGGCTTGAAAAAAATCCGGCGCCGCGACCTCTATTGCGGCGCCGTTTTTTTTCGCGTGTTGAAGCAAAAGCTCACTGCATCGCCGTTCCATCGCAATCCGCAAATAGCAGGACGTGGCGCTCGGTAACGACTTTCGCGCGGGACGAGCGCATCCTTCTGATACGCGATTGATTCGTTCAGGGGGCTAGACGATGAGCAAACCGCACAAACGCCATCAGCAGGTTGAACTCGACGAAGAGGATTCGGTCGAGCAACCGTCCATGATTTCAAAGGTCTTTTCGGCGGCGCGCGCGCCGCTTGGGATGCTCGCGGCGCATCGCTGGAAGGCTTTAGCTGGCGTGGCCGTCACCGCCGTCGGCTTGGCCATCGGCACGGGTCTCGTCGACCTGAGCCCGCTCACAACGTGGACGGCGCAAAACGCACCGGACCGGACTGACGCTACTGCTGCAGCGGAACCGGCAGCGGCAACGCAGTCCGACACGACACGCACCGCAATGGTAGCCTCCAAGCCCGAACTCAAGGCCTGCTTCACGCCGGCCGAAAACTGCATGGACCTCATCGTCGCTGCGATCGACGCCGCGAAATCGGAAATCTTGGTCCAGGCCTACAGCTTCCAGGCCAAACCGCTCGTCAAAGCACTGGGCCGCGCGCACACGCGCGGCGTGAAAGTGCGCGTGATCCTCGACCGAGGGGACGAACGTCAAAACGACCGCGCCGGCTCGCGCCTGATCGCCGAGCGCATCTTGCCCCAAGTCGACACCGGCGTCGCCTCCGCCCACAACAAAGTCATGATCATCGACGGCGACAACGTGATCACCGGCTCCTTCAACTTCACCGAAGCCGCCCAAAAGAAAAACGCCGAGAACGTCCTCCTCATCAAAGGCCACCCCGACGTCGCAGCGGCGTATCGGAAGAACTGGGAACGAAGGCTAGCGGCCTCGCGCCCCTACTACGGCACGATGGCTCCGGTGCTGTAAGCTGGCGCCACTCAGACAAGCCTTTCGACGACCGCCCTCGCCCACATTACCCAAGCATTTCGGTCGGCGGTCTCGAAGTCAAAAGTCGACGCAACTGGCCACGACCGAAGTCGAGAAAATAAGTGCGAGCGAACGACGAAGCAAACTGTGTGTTCACCCACGTGTCGTCGAGCGCAAGTTTCCCAGACGGTCGAAACGAATCGGCCACCAGCAGCAGCCAGCATTCACCGCAACATGCGAGATATGTGGGTAGCTTACTTTCCTTGCGCGCGATCGCTTCACATATTGTCGCAGTTGGATCACGCTCGACTTTTCCTGCTTCCAGCCATCGCCATTGCCCAGTTGCTTCTGGCAGCACTCGATTCACTAGGATTAGATCAACCTCAGTTGGCTGCTCCCTGTAACCTTCCAAGCTTACAAGAGTTCCATCAGGGGGCATGTGATCCGCAACAAACCGAACTGTCGCCTCAGCGATACTTCGCCTCCGTTCCGCAGGCATCTTCCCCTCAAAACTGAAGAACAGGGTTACGTCAGCGGGAGGAAGGTTCATCGCCATAGCAACGCTACGAACCTCATCAAGAATTCGATCCTTTGCCGATTCCACGTCCAAACGCGCCGAACGTTGAAACAAGCGGGTTACCTCGACCCCAATCCGATGCTCGCTTTCGACGGAGCAAAAGTCCGGCGCCTCGACTTGCACGAAGGCGGTCAGCTTGATCTCTCGCTCAAGAAATTGGAACGATTGGAAGTACTCTTGTTCCATCGCGCGCTTATCCTGCCGATCGAAATCGAATTTCGACCTCAAGGGCGATCTCTTCTGCGCCTTCGATGAACTACTCACGAATCACCCATTGACGATACCCGCGACCCAATCAATCGAGCCTGAGCCAGCCTGCGATAAGATAAGGGGACAGTTTACGTATTCCCACGATCAGAACACCGACAGAAAGCAAGCACTACGCCACCGCATTACCCAGTAATTCAGCGATCATGCCGCCAGGACACTCCGAAGGGAATTGCGGCTTAACATGAGTCGCAGGCGCCGTCACCGACCAAGTCGCTTGGCATGAAAGCCAAACTTCGTACTTGACTAATCCTACCATAGTAGTATACTGGTAGTATGAAACTCAAAACCTCGCTCACCCTTTCCGAAGACCTCGTCACCAAGCTCGACCGCCTGGCCGGACCCGACGTTTCGCGTTCCGCCTTTATCGAAAAGGTCTTGCGTGACTTCGTCGAAGGCCGCGCGCAAGCACGGCGAAACGCGCGCGAGGTGGCGGCGATCAACCGTCACGCCGCGAAGCTGAACGCGGAAATGAAAGACGCTTTGTCGTTCCAAGCGGGCTTTGACGACGCGTGAAGCGCGGCGAACTCTATCGTGTGCGCCGCCCGCCCGGCGATCCGAAGCCCGCCCGAACCTTCGTGGTGGTTAGCCGTCAAGCCTTGGTTGACTCCAACTACTCGACCGTCGTGTGTGCCCCGGTGTTCTCGGAGCGGCACGGCTTGCCCACACAAGTTCCGGTTGGCGCGAGCGAAGGCTTGAAGCACGACAGCGCCATCCAATGCGATGGTCTGATGAGTATTGAGAAGGCGCGCCTCACCGACTTCGTCGGCGAACTGTCCGCTGCGAAGCTTCTCGAACTTGAAGCAGCGCTGGCTGCGGCACTTGGACTCAAAGTCTGACTGCAGCAAGCTCCCGACCCCAGATCGGGAGCCTTCTTGATCTACCCCGCCAACGCCGTCACCAAGCCGATGCCAACGGTTTTGCCGCCTTCGCGGATGGCGAAGCGGACGCCTTTCTCCCACCGGTTTCACCAGGTCGAACCCGACTTCCACCTGGTCGCCGGGCGCGATGAGCCCGTCGCCGCCGATCATGCCAATCACGTCGCTCGCGCAGAAGGAAAATTGTGGCGTGGTGCCGGTCGTGAACGACATGCTGGCCGCCTTCGTCCTTCATCGGAACAAAGATCTGTGCGCCGCGCCTCGCTTCAGCCCGCCTCGACGGCCCGTTGCGCTTCGAGCGTGCGCTTCAAGCTTCGGTTTTCGACCAACACGTCGGCGAGCGCCTCTTTGAGCCGCGCCACATCGGCACGCAAAGCTTCGACTTCACCAAAAGCCGAGGCGCGAAAGGCCTGTGCGGCACGCCGCGATTCGGCGGGCGTACACACAGCGTTCTGCGGCAGCAGCGCGAGCCGCTCCGTCGCGCCCTCGGCACTCGCGGGATATTGCCGTCGTCCAAAACGCCCAGAGCCGGCACCAGCACCGGCGCCGCGTTCAGGCACCGTCTCGCGCGCCTTGGTGTCGATGGCTTTGACACGTGCGGCCCGGCGATCCGACGCCTGACGTCGCTCCGTCGGATCGCTCAGTGTGAGCTGCACGCCGCTTCGCGCGACGTGGACCCGCAACAGATCGAGCGCGTGCGTTGGCGGTGGACCGTCCTCCTCAAGCGCAGGCGCGTGGTCGCGCGGCACACGCGCATCGAAATGCGCACGCCACTCCTTCAACAATTCATCGATCCAGCCCGCCATGTGGGCTCCTCGCGACCACGCCGATTTTGCCAGGTACGAACAAACATCGCGTAAACGGCGCGTTAACACGGTGTTTCCGCGCTTCGCAAAAAAGCCCCGACCCGGGCCTAAAACCCAGGTCGAGAGTCTCGTTAAGTCACCCCGCCACCGCCGTCACCAAGCCGGCGCCGACGGTCTTGCCGCCTTCGCCTCTCCCGCCCGAAGCGTGGGAGAAGGTGTCGCGGCAGGCCCTTGTTGACTTATCCCGTGCGGCCAAGCGGGAATTGTACCACGCTCAACTCGGAGGCGCTCAATGCGGCGATGGTGGTTCAGTATTCACAAATGGGTCGGCCTCGCGATCGGGCTGCAGATCCTGGCGTGGATGGTCAGCGGCTTGTTCATGACGTTCGTGCCGATCGAGCAGGTTCGCAGCGAGCACAACATTCGCAAAACGGAGCCGCTTGACCTGCGCGCACAGGGCAATGTCGTGGCCCCGGCAGCCGTCGCTGCCGTCCTGCCCGGCCGCATCACACGGTTGGAACTCGGTGAGATGCTAGGTACGGCCGTGTGGCGCGCCGACATCGATGGAAAGCCGGCGGCATTGATCGACGCGCGATCCGGCACCGTTCTTTCACCGCTCGATGAGTCAAACGCGCGGCGGATCGCCGAGGCAGACTTCGCAGGCAAAGGGACAATCGAAAGCGCAACGCTGATCGAGAAGGATCCGCCTATCGAATATCGTGGTGCCCTGCCCGTGTGGCAGTTCGTGTTCGACGATGAGGCCGACACCCATCTCTACGTCTCGCCCGCGACCGGAAAGGTTGCAGCGCGGCGCAGCGGTGTATGGCGCGTCTACGATTTCCTATGGTCGCTGCACATCATGGACTATCAAACGCGCGACAATTTCAACAACTGGCTCGTGATCCTTGCCTCAGCGATCGGCCTTGTTCTGACCGTCACCGGGTTCGGCATTTTAGTGTACCGCTTCTGGCCCAAATCGATGAGCAATTAAGCCACCGCAAGCCGAAGGGCGGCTTGCCAAGCCGTCTTGTCCGCCGTAGCCCGCCTACGCCCGAAGAGAGCTTCGGCGCGATGACCGTCCCCCTTCGCTTTCGCTGCGCTCAAGCTTCGGACGACACGCCTTCGCCTAAGTCGCCTTCGCGCGTCTTACGCCAAGTGGCGTAAGCCACCCGAAGCCGAAGGCGAAGGGTGGTGGGTGATGCAGGGATCGAACCTGCGACCCGCTGATTAAGAGCGGGGTCCGGCGCGATACGACCATGCCAGTTCATCTACGCTAAACCCTTACAAAACCAAGCAATTCATTGCATTCTAGCTCGGTCGGCGCAATCTGAAATGCGACGCGACTTTCCCTCGTCTGCTACCTATTTGCTACCTGGCGGCCATTCATGGCGAAAGCGAAACTGACCAAGCGCACGGTCGAATCGATAGCGCCGGGGCCGCGCGATGTCATCGTGTGGGACACTGACTTACCCGGCTTCCATCTCAAGGTTTCGCCGCAGGGACGGCGCAAGTACTTCCTCTACTACCGCACCAAGGCAGGGCGCCAGCGCAAGCCCGCCGTCGGCGTCCACGGACAGATCACTGCAGAACAAGCGCGCACGATCGCACGGCTTTGGTCGCTTGAGGTCGCCAACGGCGAGGACCCCAGCAAGAGTAGGCAGGAAAGCAGACGAGCCCTGACGGTCGCCGACCTGTGCGATCGTTTCATCGAGGAATACTCGCGCCTTCATCACAAAGCGACGACGCACGCCAACTACAAGCGGCAGATTCGCGCGATCATCAAACCGCGCATTGGCAGCAAGAAAATCACGGACGTCTCGCGGGACGATATTCAACGCATCCACTACCAGATGCGCGCATCGCCCTATCAGGCGAATCGCCTACTCCAGCTCATATCGAAGTTGTTCAACTTGGCGGAGCGCTGGGAGCTTCGGCCGGACTACACGAACCCTGCTCGCCGAATCGAGAGGTACAAGGAGCATGCTCGCGATAGGTTCCTCTCCGCGGCGGAGCTCGAACGACTGGCATGCGTGCTGCGCGAGGTCGAGCAAGAATGCTCCGAACTACCTTCCGTTGTGCCGGCATTGCGCCTCCTCGTCGCGACGGGTTGCCGCCTGTCCGAAATTCTGACGATGCGATGGGACCGCATCGATTTCGAGCGGCGGCGGATCAATCTTTCGGACAGCAAGACTGGCGCAAAGCGGGTCTACCTGAACGCTGTCGCCTACGACGCACTGGTCGCCCTCAGAGAGGAACAGATCGATGAGGGCGATTTTGTCCTACCGGGGGAGATCGACGGGGCGCCCATCATCAATCTGCAAAAGCCATGGCGAAGAATTCGCGAACGCGCGGGCCTCGTCGGCGTGCGCATCCACGATCTGCGACACACGTTCGCCAGCATCGCCGCTGGTCTAGGTGAAGGTCTCCCAGTCATCGGAAAGCTTCTCGGCCATACACAAGCGCAAACGACGTTGCGTTACGCCCACTTGGCGGACAACCCCATGGAAATCGCCTCAAACAAAATCGGGGACGCTTTGAAGTCCTTCTCAGTGCAGAGGTAGCACCCGTGGGAGAGCATTCGTCGACGCCAGAGCCGTCCATCACGCCAGTCAAATTGCACATCGGAATCACCGCCGGCGCGCTCAGGAATGCCGCCGCTCCTGAACGTCAGTCGTCTTGATCGAACTCGATTGCGTCGGCCAGCGCGTTGGTTCACGGAAGGTCGCGGCCGCCGACTGGCTCTGAATTTCGGCGAAACTCGTTGGAATGGAAATCTCGTTTATCTACGCCTGAGAGCGATCAGTGCCTCCGCGTCCCGTCGCGGCGGTCGGCTTCGTAAGATTCCGCCAGCGGTCATTTGCCACCGCAGCAGAACTTGTACTTGCGGCCCGAACCGCATGAGCACGAGTCGTTTCGCCCCGTGTTGACATGACGCGTGCGGCGGGCGCGAAGACGCGCCAATTCGCCGAGGACGATAACCGCGCGCGGGATCGCGGCAGCCGCCGCATCGAGAAGCTCGTCGATGTTGTCGGCGGGCTCAAACGCGGGGCCTCCCATGTCCATGAAGCCGACGAGGGGGCTGATGAGCGCGTGCATGCGGTCGTCTTCGATGAGCGAGCTCCAGGCGGCGGGCGTAAGCGTCATCGCCTTGGCGAAACCGGCTGCCCAGGACCGAACGACGTCGTGCTGCGGTTTGCTATCAGCCGGCTGGAACAACGGCCGATAGGCATGCGGCTGCTCCGCCTTCAAGCTTTCGAGGCCATTGCGGATCGGGACGGCAATGTCGTTGTAGTGGTTCATCACCGCGCCGATCACCATCCGCATTTGCGCGGCACTATCGAACACCGGTTGATCTCGACCCCACAGGCCTTCGAGCCACCGGCTCGGCGGGATCATTTCCGGCGCAACGATCACGCCGGCGAGATACCCGTCGAGTTCCACCGGGCGCATGGCGGTCGGAGGCGCCGTCGGAGACGCCAAGAAGCCCAACCAAATCTGCAGCGGATCGCTGATCATCGCGCCCGCCAGATTGGCAGAGGTGGGGCATCGGCTCCATGGCCGCAGCTCGCCGATTCTGTTGATGAGATTGTCGCGGATGATCGAGTGGGTTGGGATTAGGCCGGCGAACTTGGGTGCCTGCCCGAGGGAAGGTCACGCAATGCCGGGGAACGCCCACCGCTCGCAGGTGCCCCCGTCCCTACGCCGCGCCAACGGAACGCTCGTTCCCGGCAGCGATAGAAGGCACAGTGAACGGTGCGGCAAGGCCTCGCGCGGCAAGCGCTTCCAAACCAGCAGCCAGGCAGGGGCCGGCCGGTCAATGCCCCGCAGCGCAGCGAAGCCGAAGGGCGCGCTCGGAAAGAGCGCGCGGGCTTGACGGGCCGGAGCCTGGCTGGCACCCGGCGCTACATTGGCGCCACGCAAACGTCCTTGGCGCTATGACTTTGGATGTGCAGACCGGGACACCGGCGGCGGTGGCACTACTGCTTTTATCTTGCCATGGGATTATTGTCCTAGGAGAAACATGAACGAAATGCGCTCACATTCGCTCTCATTCACGGAGAAGAGTTTCAGCAGCCCAAGAACGGAACGAAGAAACGCGCCGCCGGAATCCACAGCGTCAACGAACTTGCTACTCACGCACCGCGACGTTCGGCCGGCAATCTCATCCGACCGCAGCACAATTCTCGTGTGCTTTCGTCTCATCTAACCATGCTGAGTCGGACGCGCGCGGTTCATATGCCTGGCGTCTATGGCCCTCCGGACGCTCCGAATCCAGCAGGTAGTCGGGCTGCGGCCGCAGGGTGCGGATACTCTCAAGCGGTTGCTCTTGCGCCTACCAAAGTGGTTTCGACACCCACGAAGTAGGTGCGGAGTGCTAACTTTTTCTGGCCTCGCGCACGCCGCTGGCGCCCAGAAGCGCATCATGCCGACGCCTCATCGTTCGGATGCGATGAGGCGTCGGTCACGCCGGCCCGACCATGGTGGGACCACCGGCTCGTCACCGGCGGCGGATGCCCAAACGGCCCCGCGTGATCCCCCGGCTTTTCGCGCCGATATGCCGCTGGATCACCTGCGGCGGCGAAGCTAACGCGGATGGACATCGGTCGATCGGCGGCAGCATCGGCCGTGTTCGAGCGGGGTGAAGTCCTCCTTTTGAAGGATACTGAGCCGCGACGACGGACCGTAGTTCCGGGGCGTACAACGAGGACGCTGAAGATGAACGTGATGGAAAACACCTCGAACGGCGCTTGGCACGTTCGCTGGATGCTCACGATTTTGACAGCAGGCGCGTGCGTTGCTTGCGGTTCGTCTTCAGCGCAAGCCGATCTGAAGGTCGTTTGCGATGCCAACGCTGAACTCAAAATCACCGGCGAGTCGACGTTCGCCTATAGCGGCGGTGCCAACGGCGCCCTGAAGGTCACGGGCTTCTTCGGCGATATGCAGCTGACCGCCACGCGCATGGACAAGACCTCGACCGTGGGCGGCGAAACGTTCGACTTCGCACATTAAGCGAATCCGGTGCGTCTGCTGACGAACCGCTACAAGCTCTTTCCGCACACACTCAGCACACGGAGCATTCTAATTGATGATAGAAAAAGCGATCGAGAACTCCATCTGGGCGCCACGTTGAACCGATGTTCCAACGCTTCTCAAACGCCAGTTCGACCGCGGGCTTCCTGAATCCAAAAGCCGGACAGCTTCCAGCTTGAACTCTTTGCTGAAACTTTGCCGCTCTCCCACTCGACACCTCCTCGGGCACTTTGGTCCCGTTTTGAAGTGTCCGGAAAACCCAGGTTAGCGCACACTAACCCCGGAACTCTGACCCTGACCCCAGAACTTGCTGACCCCAGAACTCCTGCCGCGCGGTAGCATTGGGACAATGACGCGACTTAGCGGACGGTCGATGCCGGCGGCGCCTCGCGCGCACAGGTAATTTGAGCGAAGCCGTCGCATCCGGGATCGGTGCAGACTTGACGCGAGGATATGATCGCGGTCCGGCCGATGTCGGGCGCCATGGTAAAGCCCGCTGAGTAGGGATGGCTGGGGTTCGCCTCTCGACAAAAGGCGTCGGCGGCGGGCTGCCCACAATTCGTCGCCCACTCGCGACACCAATCGAGTGGCACCAGGCCTTGCCCCGGGACATTGATGCTCGGCCGCGCGTGCTCAACGGGTAAGGCAGCGTTCGACGCAAAAATCCCCCCGGGCGTCTGCGTGATACGGTCGTGAATCGAATCGCGCGGCGTGACGCGCGGCACGTCTTCGACCTGCCTCAGCGCCCGCTCGGAGTCGTACCGCCCCCGTTCCGCGCAGGTGATCTTCTCGAAGCCCACGCAATGCGAGCCGCGGCAGAGTCGCCCATCGGAAACGATTGCCGTCAATCCCGCGCCTGCGCGTACGGTGAAGTCAACCGCGTCGGGCTTTGCTCGATCTTGCTTGCGGCAGAATGCATCGGCCGCCGGTTGGCCGCAGTTCCGGCCCCATTCCCGGCAAACGTCGACCCAATGCGTGAGACCGTTCTCCGCCACGATCGTCGGGCGCTGATACAGCACCGCGCCATAGATCACACTCCGCATGCTCATTTTCGGCGCGGTTTCGGGCACACGCTCGTCCATGATCTGCACGATACGGTCCCAAGCCGGCTCGATCGGCGCGTCGGCGCATTCCTTTGTTCTTGCTACCCAAGCCCACGAGCTATAGCCAGGTGGCGCCGAACCCGGACCTGGCCAAGTGCCACACGTTTGACCGCGCACGCATTCAAGGGTGCAGCGTGAGTGAACCCCTGTCAGGCCACTGCTGACGACTTCCTTCGTAAACGAAGGACCGCCGCTGTCGCCGCCCGCAATGGCAGCGCGGACTTCATCGGGAAACCAGTAGAGTCCATTGTCGATGCGTCGGATCTTGGCATACCCAACACGGAACTGGTTGTCCGTACTGCTCATAACGGACCCGCTTGCAAACTGGTTGATGCCGCGGCCATACATTGTGATGCCGTACTGAGCGAGGTTGCGGTACGAGCCGTCCCGCCAAACCGCCTGGCGGAAACCCCACGTCGATCCATTGACATCGAAAGGCCGATTGAGTTCGACGATTGCGATATCGAGCGGCCGGAACGTGTAAATGGCTACGGCATAGCGTCGTTGTCGCGTAGGCCAGTTTGCCCGGAACCCGACGACATTCGCCGGCAGATTCATCCAGCCGCCCCCTGCGGCGGGATTGTCGACACAATGGGCTGCGGTCACGACCCAGTCATTTCGCAGAAGTGACGCACTGCACACAAGGCTACGGTTCACAACAAGGGTGAGGAGAGTCAGGCGTTCCTGGGTTGCGGGATCTATGAGCGTGCCGCCGCTCATGCCTTGTTGTACTTGGCCAGTAGGTCCTTCGGGCGTCGCCGCCTGAGAACCCCACGCGGAGAGGCCGACAACGATCGCACCGGGCAAGGACGATATAGCGATACGCATGTGCCTCTCCGTGTCCGCCTTCGGCATCGGACATCTGCCGGCGAAGCGTTTGCATCCTCCAGAATGAGGACTTGACGCGACAGGCCTCTCCACCGCGGCCAGCAGGGCAATGTTGGCGCGCCGCATGATCGCCACGCGTCCTGAAGACGCTGAGCGGCCGCCTTGCTAATCGGCCGGATTGCCTTTGAAGACCGCCAATTGAGCGGCGAAGGCGCGCTGGCAGGCGGGGCGCGCCTGCCCGCGGGCAATGTAGGCGGTGAGGCTCGGATATTCCTCCAAAAGGCCCGATCCCTTGCCCGAGAAGGCGAGCATGGAAAGGTGCCTAGAAAAAAACTCAAAGCCCAATGATCCCGACCTCGTCTATCACACCAATCTTTGCAAGCAGCAGGCGCCGTTGAGCAAAACGCCTTTCAGCTCCGACGACGAGATGTGCTGCAGCGAAATCTTGCCGGGCACATCTTTGATTGCACCGACGATTCGAGGGCGCCGCTCTTCTCCAACTCGAGCGGTTTGTACTCGGAACGAACGAGACCGTCTCGCCTTGGTCAGGATGGCCTGCCGGTCGCGATGTGTCCGCGCTAGTAGTATAGCTTGCCAAGTCTCGCGTTGAGCCACGTCATCAAGGTCTTAGCCGCTTCTGACCTGTTCGTGCGTTCCCAATCGCCTTTCTCGTCGAGCAGCACCTGCTCGTAGGTGCGTTTCGCCGAGTCGTAGGTCAAGCAATAGAGTTTGTCCGAGCCTCTGTCGGCGCCTGCGCTTCTGGCCTTCGTGGGCCGCGCCTTTGCGGCTTTGACAATGAGCGGCAGGAGACGCGAGATCTCCCCAAGCGGAACTTTTTCGGCCGACACGGAAGCGGCTCTGTAACGAAGCAGGAGCGCTTCCTCGCTGATGTTGGCGAGGTCGCTTGATAGCCACGGATCGACACGCACCTTGGAGAAACCGTAGCGCCAGAGATGGCCGCGGGTGTCGAGCACGATGCCGCGCCGGTGATAACCGCGCGCCGAATTCGTGTGCTCGCGCCCGCATAGCCAAATCTGTGGCATGCCGACTTTTGGCGCCCCTGTCGTATTGGCCGAGTCAGCCTCACCCGCAGCGAGCAAGACAAGCAATGTGCCGCCAACGAGCGCGCGATGCGATGCGACGCGTCGCGTAGGGCGGCTCATCTCGGTCACCTGCTGCCGCTGCACTGTCTGAGCGCCGCCTGGCGCGCAGCCGTTTCCGCATTGGCTTGGGTTCGATCGCCGTTGAGGGTCATGCACCAATCGAAGTGCCGGTCGAAGTCTGTCGTCCAACGGCCGCCGGTGCCGCCGCAGCGGTCGGCGATGCTGCGCGCCGCGTCGTCGACGGCATCCTGCGCGTATTTCCGACAGAAGAAGGTGCTTGCGACGCCCGGGACCTCTTGCACCTTCGGATCAAGCTTGGGTTTGGTGCGCCCGACCTTCTTTACCGCAAAGTGGGCCTCGCCACAGATCAAGCCCAGCGTATGCAGCCACCCGCTCACCGAGCCTTTGATGCCAACGGCAAACGAAGGTCGGCAATAGTGACTTGCCCCGTCATCCTTGCCGGGTGCGCCGCCAGGCGCATCAAATCGGGCAGACGGCACTTGAGCAGCGAACTCGCCTGGTGAGCCCGCGACACCACAATAGAGATGGATGCTGTTCACCGCAGATGATCGAAAACCGTCGATGTATCTGGCCTTAACGTAGGCACCCGTTACAACCGGATTCGGGCCGCCGCACATGAGTCGCGTGTGCTGTTTGCCGTCGGCCTGCCCGCCCAGAGGTTCTCCGACGGGCGCAAAACGACCAATCTCGGTGGGTCCATATGCAGGCGCGCAGACGGGCCGGATCGCATTGACGCTTTCCCAACTGTAGATGTCTAGCCCGACGAGATATTCGAATCGGGGACAGCCGACGTGAAACCAGCGGCCGGGGTAAACACTGCCGACCATCTCATCATTGTCCTGCGCGCGTGCCTGATTTCCGACCGTGCAGAAGATGAACGACAGCAGCGCCACAGTTGCGAGCCTGCGCATGTTCGCATCCAGTTCGCATAGCATCGGAGCAAAAACCCACACCGGTCGATCTCATTGTAGGATCGGGAGTGTTCGAGAGGGCTGCAAGTCCTCCTTTTGAAGGATACTGAGCCGGAGGGGTTGATCGTAGGTTCCGCGCTGCTATGAGGATGCTGAGATGAACCCGATCGGAAATGCCTCAAGCCGCACCCGGCGCGTTCGGTGGATGCTCACGATTTTGGCGGCAAGCGCATGCGTCGCTTGCGGTTCGTCTTCCGCGCAAGCCGATCTGAAGGTTGTTTGCGATGCGAACGCCGAACTCAAGATCGCNNGTCATGCAGTTGGCCGCCACGCGCACGGACCAAACTTCGACTGTCGGCGGGGAAACGTTTAACGTCGTCGGCATCAAGGCCAGCGGGCCCGCCAACGCCCGCATGCCCGAGAAGGCGAACATGGAAAGTTGCCTGGCCAAGACGTCGAAGCCCAACGACCCCGATCTCGTCTACCGCACCAATCTTTGCCAGCAGCAAGCGCCGTTGAGCAAGACACCCGTTGCGATCGATGCCGATATTACGATTACAATTTCGGAAGCTCCCGACGCCGACGTCTACATCACGCGCTCGTTCAAAGATGCGAGCCCAACCACCGGTAAACCAATCAAGGTAGAAACCCTGCCGCCGCTTCAGTGCAAAGTGAAAACGGCGGCGAAATAGCGAGCCCGCGGAAAATTCATTCCTTGGCGGCGCGGCAGCTCTCAAGGGTCTCCGCGCGCGCTGCCGTTTCGGCGTCGGGCGTGCTGCGCTCGCCGTTTTGTCCGAGGCACCAGTCGAAGTGGGCTTGATAGTCCGTGGTCCAGCGCCCACCCGTTCCGCCGCAGGCAAGATTGCGGTTCTCGATCTCCGCCGCGACAGCAGTGGTCGAATAGCGCTCGCAATAGTCGGTCGCGCCGATGCCGGGCCGGCGCCCCAAGGCCGTCTTCCCCACCCTATCGATCGGCTTCGTGCGGCCGACTTTGCGCGCGGTGAAACCCGGCTCGCCGCAGATCAGCGCAAGCCCGTGCACCCAGCCGCTCGCCATAACTCTAATTCCCATGGCGACGAAGTTCTTCTGACAACGCTGAGTCGCCTCATCGTCCGGTGCTCCGAAGGACTTGAACATCCCACCCACCCCGCCAAATTTCGGACCGTCGAATCGCGCCAACGGCTCGGCCGGCATTTCGCTGTTCTCGCCCGCCACGCCACAGTAAAGGTGCACATTGTTGACGCCGGAGGTCTTGTGGATCTCCGCCTTGATGTAGGCACCGATAACGACCGGCGTCGCGCCGGCGCACAGGAGGCGCGTGGTGTTCGCCCCTTGCGCGCGCCCGCCGACCGGCTCGCCGACAACGTTCAGAGGCCCGAGTTCCGCAGGACCGTAGGCGCTGGCGCAGATCGGGCGAATCGCGTCGATATCGTCGCGCGTATATAGGTCGAGCCCCACCAAATTTTCGCCCATCGGGCACGTCACCCGAAACTCCTCGCCGTCAAGTTCGCCGACCACGTTCTGACTGAACTGCACGCGCGCGAACGCCGTACCGGCCGCGGCCGTCGTCAACAACAAAAGGAGTATCGACGCTCTTATTGTCATGGCGCGCTCGCTTAATTCTCGCACGTGATCTCGGTGAAAACGCGGCAATTGCGTTTGGTGCAGACATCGCCGAGCCAAGTTTCGGCCCGCACGCGTTCGCGCGCGTGACGCTTCGACTCGGCGTTCTTGAATCCTTTGTCGCGGCAGAAGGTGTCGGCCGCATCCCATCCGCAGCCGCGGTCGGGCAAGCGCAGACACAGATGCAGTCGCGCGCCGGATTTCGCGAGCGGCCGATCGAAGTGACGGCCTTTCGCACCTGCGCCCAGTGCGGCCTCGCACACGATGACAGCGAAGGCGTCGCAATGCGGTTGGTCGCAGGTCTTGCGGCTCGCCAGAACGACCGTGCGGCCGAAGTCCTTCGCTTCGGTGAACGAACGCGACGGGCCGTGGCCTTTCAGTTTGCAGAACGCATCTGCCGCCGGCTTGCCGCAATCGACACCCCAGTCGCGGCACCAATCAAGATGGCCGAGCTTGCCCGCGTCGTTCTCGATCACCGGCGTCGCGTAAGTCGTGCTACCGTCCGGGCCGGTCTTTTCCTCCGGCGGCGGCAGATACTTTGGCGGCGGCTTTGGCAGCATGGAGCCGGTGCCGCCGATCCAATCCTTACCCGGTCCCGAAGGCGCCCGTGTACTGCCGGGCAGCGGCGTCGATTGCGGAATGGGGCTGTTCTCGATGTTCTCCTTGCGAGGTCCGCGCGGCGGCGCGCTGTGCCACGCGCAGCGCAGACCGATTGCATCAATGTAGACGCCGGCTCGTCCGACAATGCCATTTGCCCACCAACGCCCGGTTTGCGAGCGGCAATCTGACGGCCAGCGGGCCACATACTCCGAGCCTTCGGGGCGCGGAATGGGCGTGACGATGTCCTCGCCTCCGGTTAAAGGGTTGACGCAATGGATCTCGATGCGACCCACCATATCGATCTCTCCACCCGGCGGAACCGTCGTTTCGACGTTGAGTGCATAGACGACGCTGTCGCGAGAGCAGACGATCGTCGTCTCAGTCGCCCCGCCGGTGCCGCCCAGGGCAGCGCCATACTGCCGGTGTTCGTTGTGTGTGTTCGAGAGTACGCGGGCCGGTGAACCATTCCAGCGGCCGTCGTGGGCCGTCACGCAGATCGCGTCGAGTTGTTCGATCCAGTGTGTGAAGCGAAGGTATAGACCGACCAAGCTGCCTTCGTTGGGACAAGCCAAGAAGAACTGCGCACCGCCGGGGCCCCCAACGATGGTGGTGTTGACGGGGCTCGGAATCCTGAGGGCGTGCGAAACGCCGATTGTGCCCGCGAAAGCGAGCGCCAAAGTGATGATTGTGACGCGGATCATGCGTCCACTAGACACCCGCCCCGACGC
>CXWL01015501.1_pt1 | contig 16898 bp, 16 predicted proteins | sample 590931 | NCBI WGS metagenome assembly CXWL01 (sample SAMEA3498368, study PRJEB10139) | groundwater metagenome | biome: water well; material: biofilm material | place: Germany | collected 2015-04-27 | reverse complement strand
GCGTACGTTGAACCAAATTACCAATATTATTGGCAAGCTCACTGTTGATGACCGCAATCATACGTTCGCGGGAAAAATTACCGTCATTTCCAAACGGCACTTCGCGCATTAAAAACCATCTTGTTTGTTCAAGTCCAAATTCAGAAACCAAATCAGATGGTGAAATGGCATTACCAAGTGATTTGCTCATTTTTTCACCTTCTACTGTCCACCAGCCATGTGCGAATACACGTTTTGGAAGTGGTAAATCAGCAGCCATAAGAAATGCTGGCCAGTAAACAGTATGAAAACGTATTATATCCTTTCCCACCATGTGCATGGAATAGGAATTCTGCCAGAAATTTTTATAATCAGCCGAATTTTCATCAGGATAGCCAAGCGCGGAAAGATAATTGGTCAAAGCATCAAGCCACACATACATAATGTGCTTTTCGTCGCCAGCCTGTGAAACTGGAACAGGAATACCCCATGAAAAAGTTGTGCGTGATATTGATAGATCTTTCAGACCACCTTTTACGAAGCTGATAATTTCATTACGGCGCGATTCAGGAGCAATAAAATCAGGATTCTTATCATATAATTCCAATAGCTTATCTTGCCATTTTGATAAATTAAAGAAATAGCTAGGTTCTTCCACCCACTCAACATCAGCACCAGTTGGTGCTTTACCGCTAACTAATTCTGATTCCTGATAATAAGCCTCATCGCGCACAGAATACCAGCCTGAATATGCGCCAAGGTAAATATGCCCATTATCCTGCATCTTTTTCCATAACCCCTGCGCCGCTTTCTTGTGGCGCGGTTCAGTGGTGCGGATGAAATCATCATTACTGATATTCATAACGCCAGTTAAATCACGGAAATATTGCGATACGTTATCCACAAATTCTTGCGGTGCTATTCCAGCTACTTCCGCTGATTTTTCAACTTTTTGACCATGCTCGTCTGTTCCTGTCAGAAATTTAACATTTTTTCCAGAAAGACGGCTGAAACGCGCCAGAACATCGCAAGCAACAGAAGTGTAAGCATGACCAATATGCGGGCGGTCGTTAACGTAATAAATTGGTGTGGTTATATAAAAATTTTTCAAGCTGCTGTGTTCCCTAAATTAAATTCTTCTGCACTGGCTAGTGAATGAAAAAACGTGAGTGCCACTTGTTTGTAATCCAGATGCAGGCGTTGTGCTAATAAAAATTGATTGGCGGCTTCCTGCCATTTTGCAGCCCAGACAGAGGAGTTATGAAGACCAGCCAATTCGCTTAGCGCGATCCCCTCCTCCTCATTTATCGGTTTTATAGTAATCCCAGAAGATTGCTTGGTTATACGCTCCAAAACACATAAAGTTATATGGCTAACTAACTGCCAATTTCCATGCGCTTTTTTGCCACTGCCGATTTGTTCGCAGAAGCGCAATAATCTCTGATTATCAATATTTTTAGCAGATGCCATTAATTCGACCACTTCATTATAAAGAATAAGTGCGCCCTGCGCNNGAGTTCCAACGCAATTCCCACACTATTTGCGGAGATAACTCCAAGTGCTGAAAGTTCGTCACCATAAATTTCTGGTGCGACATGGCGGATGGCACTGGAGAAATCTTCTTTTCCCAGAGGTTTCATGGTTATAATGCGACAGCGTGAACGGATTGTTGGCAACAACCCACCAACATTATGAGCAATCAGCATCAAAATTGTTTGTGGCGGCGGTTCTTCAAGAATTTTCAAGATAGCGTTGGCAGATTTGGTATTAAGAGCATCAATACTGTCAATTATCACTACTCTCCACTGCCCTTCAGCAGGTGTAAGTGAGAGCATCTGAGCGATGGTGCGCGATTGCTCTATGGTTATTTCATTAGCATATTCATCTTTTTTAGCATCATAAAGAGGCTCAATAACTAATAAATCAGTATGTGAGTTGGCAGCAACTCGGTGAAAAATTGGGTTATTCTCTGACATTTCCATACTGTTTCTGTCAGAAAGCAAAGCCCGTGCGAAACGATAAGCAAGAGTTGCTTTGCCTATACCACGCACGCCAGAAAAAATAAGCCCATGAGCCAACTTACCAGAAGCAAGATCTCGTAGTAGCATAGCTTCGGTTTCTTCATGCCCAAAAAGTTTGGTGTTGGTGCGTGGTGTTAGTGGTTCTGTCACAACATAATCCCGCAGTGAGTATTGATGGTTGCAACTATCTGCCTATGGATGGTTTCAGCCTCCTGCGTGGCATCTAATACAACGCAACGCTCAGGTTCTTTATTTGCTATATCCAGAAATCCAGCGCGGATGCGCCTGTGAAATTCTATGTCTAGTTTTTCAAAGCGGTTTTCATCATGATTGCGCCCCCCTGCCCGTTTTAGACCATCTTCGGGGCTTATATCCAAAATAATAGTCAGGTTGGGCATGAAATTACCGAAAATCATATGATGCAGGCTTTTTATATAAGCAGTGCCGAGTCCCTTACCTATTCCCTGATAAACCAGTGTTGAATCGAGAAATCTGTCACAGATAACGGTTTTTCCTTGGGAAATAGCTGGCTTAACAACGCGACCTATATGGTCACAGCGGGCAGCGTTGAATAATAGCGTTTCGGTTAAAGAATCCCAAGAATCAACTTCACCAGAAACAAGCAAGGAACGGATTTTTTCTGCGCCTTTCGAGCCACCCGGTTCACGTGTTGAAATGAATGGTAAGCCAGATTTTTCAAAAGCCGATGTAAGCAGCTTTAGTTGGGTTGACTTGCCGCTCCCCTCACCGCCTTCAAAGCTGATAAACTGACCACTCATGCTCTAACTATATTATTTCTGGCGACTGATGCGGGCATCGCGTGTCCCAGTGTCATGAACAATCTTTAATGCCTTTTCTGCCTTATCACGATCGCTAAATGGTCCAACATGTACGCGCCACCATTCCTTACCACCAACTGTAACATTATCTATAACCGTGAGCTTGTTATGATTATCAATAGAGGTCAATGAGCGCGCTAATTTCTGTGCATTTTCTTGAGCAGAGAAAGAACCAGCAAGGATGATGTATTTTTCACCAGTTGCTGTTGGCTTTAGTGTAGTTACTACAGGCTTATTCTCTGTTTTGATTTCTACTGATGGCTTTTGTGGGGCTTGTGCTGGCGCAGAAAGATTTACAGGGATGGTAGTGTTCTCATTTGCAGAAGCGTCTCCAATAAAAAAGTTACTTGATGGTTTTTCAATATCGGCTCTAGCTACAGACTGCACTGGAGCAGAGCTTTCTATAAGCTGTGCCGTCATAGCATTGCGCTCAGCCAGTTTTTTATTATACTCATCATTATACGCCACCATATCTATCCTTGGCGATTTTCCTTCGATAGAGGCTATATATTCATCAGTTTCTTCCTTTAAAAATTGCACCCGAACTGGTCTTGTGCTTTTCATATCAATCATTTCCGCAGATTTTTTTGATAAATCAATTATACGGTTGCTGTGATATGGTCCTCTATCATTAACACGGACAACAATACTTTTTTCATTGCCTAGATTTGTGACGCGTACCAGAGATGGCATTGGTAGGGTTGGGTGTGCTGCGGTTATGTCATTTTGATCGAACACTTCACCACTTGCGGTACGGTTGCCATGAAAACCAGGTCCATACCATGAAGCATCACCGATTTTATCATAATAATCATCAGGAGATGGATAATACATCTTTCCGTTTATTTCATAGGGCTTACCAATTTTTACACCAGTAAACGGTTTTTCTTNNTTTTTCTTTTGGGGCACATGAGGCAAGCAGAAGCACAACAAAAATTATAGATGTTTTTCCAAGATTAGATGATGGCATATTTATTCTCCGATTGCTTTTGCAAGTTTACCAATGGCTGTAGCAAAATAGCGCGAACGATTCCACTTAAGCAAGACCTTAAAATTATTGCTTCCTTCTTCAATTGTTTCATCTGGATTCCAGCCTTCGGAATGAAGGTAATTGGCTATGGAAGCAAATACATCTGCCTGTGTATACCATATATCACGTTTCCCATCGCCATCAAAATCTACCGCATATTTCAGGAAACTGCTGGGCATGAACTGGCATTGACCAAAAGCTCCAGCCCATGAACCTTGAAAATCTTCCACAGACATTTTTTCAGCACCCATAATTTTTAAGGCATTGAATAGCTCTTCGCGAAAAAATGCACTACGGCGACCATCATAAGCCAGTGTAACCAGCGCAGCAATGATATTAAAATTTCCTGTATTTTCACCGTAGCTGGTTTCCATGCCCCATAAAGCCACAATTACATTTTCAGGCACTAAGTATTTTTTTGTGACAGTTCCAAGCAATTCGCTATTTTCGGACAATTCTTTTTTTCCATTTTGGATACGGTATGACGTAAACGTTTTCTCAAGATATTCCTCAATTGTAATTTTATGTTCGGGCTGCTTTCTATCCAAAGAAACTACAGTTTTAAGTGGTTTAATATCTTCGAAGGCATTATTGAGAGTTTGTTCCGATATTCCTTTTGCCAGAGCTTCAGCTCGCAGCTCCACAAGCCATTCGGCAAAAGGTTTTTGTTCGCTAGATTCAGGCTGTATCAATTCATTTTCTGCAGCATTAGCAGGAATAAAAAAAATCGAACATAAAGTTGATATAATAATAACAAGAATTTTCATATCTTAACTTATAGCAAGTAATGGTAAAAAATAAAGCCCCATCTGCTAGGATTGAGGCTTTATTTTTTTTTATGCATTCTTGCGAACGTGAGTACGTTTCTTTTTACGGTGCTTAGACTTTTTCTTTGCTTTAGTTGCTGGCTTCTTTTGTATTTCAGCTTTCTTTTCTTCAACAGCAGGTTTAATTGGTTCAGCACCATATGGATCTGTAACGACTTCATTAACTTCAGCATTTTTAGGCGCGCTTATAGCCTTGTCGATGGCAATTTCAGGCTTTGACAGTTCAACAGGAGTGGTTTCCACATTGGGAGTTGTTTCAGTTGAAGCATATGTTGAAGGGGTGGCTTTAGGAGATATATCGCGCGTTGCCTTCGCCCTATCTCCAGCAATGGCTATAGATGATGTAAAGGTAATAGCGATTATCGCTAACATGGTATTAATAATATTTTTCATAGAATTTTCCTCATCAGATTGATTGGTAAATAGGTAATGAAGTTATAACTGAAAGGTAATATAAGTGTGCAACAATTAATTACAACAAATATAATTTTCTATGTTTAACAAAAAAACTAAAGAGCTTCTACATGGCTTGCTTCCAAGCCTGCCTATTATTATAGGTGAGAAATCACTGCATCATGATATTGATGACTTAGTTGCTCTTGCGTTGCCCGCCATGCGTTTTGCAGTGGTTGATGACGTAAATACCGACTTTGCGTTTGGGCGTAAAATTTTTAACGGGATTAAAGGGCGTTTTGAAGCCGAGCATATAACTCTTGCAGATAGTGTTGAAGCTGATGATGAGACAATAAATTATATACGCAATAAAACTGCAGGTTGTGACGCGCTCATTGCTGTTGGTGGTGGAACAATTAATGATTTATGCAAATATGCAGCGCATCTGGAGTGCAAACCCTATATTGTGTTTCCAACCGCTGCAGCAATGAATGGCTATCTTTCTGCTAATGCTTCAATAACTGTCAAAAATCATAAAACCACTTTTTCTGCACAACTTCCAAAAGCTGTTTTTTGTGATTGGTCAGTTATAAGTGCTGCGCCTGTAAGACTTGCTAAAAGCGGGCTTGGTGATTCTTTGGCGCGCCCAACAGCGCAGGCTGATTGGCTGCTTTCACATTTGTTATTTAACAGTGCTTATGATGAAAAATCATTCAAATTGCTTGAAGATGCTGAAGCGGAATTATTTGATAATGCTATTGGCATTGCCAAAAATGATCAAAAAACCATCAAAACACTGATGGAATTATTATTGCTCTCGGGAATTGGGATGACTGTTGCTGGTGGAAGTTATCCAGCCAGTCAAGGTGAACATATGATAGCGCATAGTTATAACACGCTAAAAAAATCTGTAAAAAAATACAAAGCTCTGCACGGTGAAGAAATAGGAATAACTTCTTTATATATGGCAAAGAGGCAGGAATCTTTGCTAAAAATTACTCCTAAAATATCCGAAGGAATATTTGATACGCATTATTTATCAGAATTATTTGGAGAAAAATTAACAGTAGAATTTGCTGCGGAGTTTGCAAAAAAACAGAAATTAATTGCGTCATTACCCTCAATAAAGTGGGATAATATTGCTGCTAAAATCGAAAAAATAATGATAAAATCAAGTCAGATAGAATCTGTCCTGAAACAATCAGAATCAGTATCTAATGTTGAGGCATTAGGCTGGGAGGAAAGTTATTTCAAAACCGCATGCGACACTGCCCGCTTCACCCGCGACAGATTTACATTTCTTGATATTGAGTAGTCTGCTAATCGTCATTCGCTCGTATCAGAGCAGAGCAAACATAACAAGATAGTGGCAGGCTGACAAACAGCATTCCACTTAAAAATAGCAAACTCCCCTGCCCTGTGCTGTTTTGTCCGCTTGCTGAAGCAAATATCAAAACTGGTATATAAAGCGGCATAACCACCAACGCTTGCAGCAGACCACCGCGTTTACTACCGATGGTTAGTGCTGCACCAATCGCCCCTAGTGCCACCATAGTTGGTGAAGCAAGTAGTAACACGAACATTGTGTGTAATGTTTGTTCATAAGACAAATCCGCTGTGACGGCAAGAAGCGGTGATACTAATAATATTGGTATGATGTGCGAACACCACTGCCCGCAGATTTTAGCCGCAACTAATAATTCTAATAATACTGGTTGTAATAAAAATTGTTCCAGAGTTCCATCTTCATAATCACGTTCAAATAATAATGGTAATGTGGTGATAGTGGCGAGAAGCATACTGATACACATAATTGACGTTGCATATTTACTCATAGCTTGAGGACCAATAGCAAAGGTAAAAAGCGTAACCACGATAACATAAAACGCACATGCTCCCAGCGCACCACCACCCTTGCGGAAAGAAAGTTTTAACGATTGCGAGAGGATGAGTAAAAAAATTCTCATTTTTCCTCCCGTCTGAAATCACCCATCCATATGGTATGGGCAGCGATTGCAGAATTCATAATATGCGAGGCAACAACAACTATGCCACCCTGCTTTACTCTGGCTTCAATTAGGCTTGCGGTGAGGATTACCGCGTCTTCATCAAGAAAATTGGTTGGTTCATCAAGTAGCCATAGTTTGCATGGCGAAACAATCAATCGCGCAAGAGCAATGCGTCTTTGCCAGCCAGCGGAAAGTTGTGCAGCTGGCACATCGGCAAAACGGTTCAGATTGTAAAATGACATTGCTGCTGGGATTAACAGTTCAGTATCATAGAGTTTTGCCCAGAATTCTAGATTCTCAAAAACAGTAGCATCACCCTTAACGCCACTCTTATGTCCAATAAACATTAACTCTTTCTTAAAATTATTATTATCTTTAATGGAATCACCGTCCCATAATATATCACCTGAATCTGCTGGCATTAATCCTGATAAAATACTCAGCAAACTTGTCTTTCCAGAGCCATTTGCGCCTTTTAGCAGCAATAAAGTGCCTTCTTGCAGGCAAAAACCTAAATGCTCAAAAATGATGCTATTTCCACGCACACAGCTTAAATTTTGACATATTAACATTACTTTATTTGCCTATGCTAACGAAGATTTAACACTTTATCATTAATGCTATAGTGTCTAATTAATAAACTGTTTGATATACACTACTTAGAGTATTTAATAAGGAGAATAATGTGAAAAACAAGAGTAAGAATTCTTTTGGTGCAAAATCATCACTAAATGTTGGTGGTAAGCAATATGAATATTACAGTTTGCCAGCAGCCTATAAAACATTAGGTGAGCAAGCAAGCCGTTTGCCATATAGCCTTAAGGTTCTGCTCGAAAATTTACTCCGTTATGAAGATGATGTTAGTGTAAGCTCAGATGATATTAAAGCATTTGCCACTTGGATAAAAGATAAAACCTCTGAGCGCGAAATAGCTTTCCGCCCTGCCCGCGTTCTGATGCAGGATTTTACAGGTGTTCCTGCTGTTGTTGATTTAGCTGCGATGCGTGATGCTATGCAGAAACTCGGTGGTGATGCTGAAAAGATTAATCCTCTTTCGCCCGTGGATCTGGTAATTGATCATTCGGTGATGGTGGATAATTATGGTGATGCCAGCGCGTTTGACAAAAACGTGGCACTGGAGATGGAGCGCAATAAAGAGCGTTATGAATTCCTGCGTTGGGGACAGAATGCTTTCAATAATTTCCGCGTTGTTCCCCCTGGAACTGGTATTTGCCATCAGGTGAATCTGGAATATTTGGCGCAGGCTGTTTGGCTTGATGGTGATGTGGCATATCCTGATACGCTGGTTGGAACTGATAGTCATACCGTTATGATAAATGGTCTTGGCGTTCTTGGTTGGGGTGTTGGTGGAATTGAAGCCGAAGCAGCGATGCTTGGGCAGCCAGTATCTATGCTCATTCCAGAAGTTGTTGGATTCAAACTTACTGGTAAATTAAAGGAAGGCACTACTGCAACTGATCTTGTACTCACTGTAACGCAGATGCTGCGTAAAAAAGGTGTTGTTGGTAAATTCGTGGAATTTTTTGGTTCTGGTTTGGATAATCTGCCACTTGCAGATCGCGCAACCATTGCAAATATGGCACCTGAATATGGCGCAACTTGTGGTATATTCCCAATCGATTCTGAAACTATAAATTATCTGAAGCTAACCAGCCGTGAACCACAACGTGTGGCACTGGTTGAGGCTTATGCTAAGGCGCAAGGAATGTGGCGCGATGAAAACTATGCCGAGCCGATATTCACTGATGTTTTAGAATTAGATATGGGAAGTGTTGAGCCATGCCTTGCAGGACCAAAACGTCCGCAGGATAAGGTTCTTTTGTCTGCTGCTAAAAATTCGTTTGAAAGCGCACTACCTGAACTGAACAAGGATAACAAAACTGATAATAAACAGTTGCCGATTGATAAACTTGGTCATGGTAGCGTGGTTATCGCCGCGATAACAAGCTGCACCAATACATCCAATCCTTATGTTATGATGGCTGCTGGTCTGGTTGCCCGCAATGCTGCTGCCAAAGGTTTGAAACCAAAAACATGGGTTAAAACTTCGCTTGCCCCTGGTTCAAAAGTTGTGACCGAATATCTGGCGCAATCTGGGCTCAATAAATCACTTGATGCGCTTGGCTTTAATTTAGTTGGTTATGGCTGCACCACCTGCATAGGTAACTCAGGGCCTCTTAAAGATGAGATTGAAGCAGAAATTAAAGATAAAGGTTTGGTTGTTACTTCCGTTCTTTCAGGAAATCGTAATTTTGAAGGGCGAGTGCATCAGCTCGTCAAGGCTAACTATCTTGCTTCCCCGCCTCTAGTTGTCGCTTACGCTCTGGCTGGCAGTATGAATATCGACATAACCAAAGATGCAATCGGAATAGGCTCTGACGGCAAGCCAGTTTACTTAAAAGACATCTGGCCAAGCAATAAAGAAGTTGCTGATACGGTTATGAAATGTGTAACCGCAGAAATGTTTGCCAAGAAATATGCTGACGTATTCGCTGGTGAAAAAGCATGGCAAGCAATTCCTGCTGGCAAAGGAAAAACTTATAATTGGGATGCAAAAAGCACTTATATCCAAAATCCGCCATATTTTGTGGGCTTGAGTGCGGGAGCAACTGATTCTACCCATGATATAGAAAAAGCTAGAATCTTAGCTATTTTTGGTGATTCAATTACCACTGACCATATTTCTCCTGCTGGTAATATATCAAAAACCAGCCCTGCTGCTAAATATTTAGGCGAAAAAGGCGTAGCACCAGCCGATTTCAACTCTTATGGTGCACGTCGTGGTGGGCATGACGTGATGATGCGCGGAACTTTTGCCAATATCCGCATTAAAAACGAAATGCTCGGTGGTGAAGAAGGTGGCAATACTCTTTATAACGGTAGCAAAATGAGCATATATGACGCTGCGATGAAATATAAAGCAGATGGCACAAAACTGGTGGTGTTTGCTGGTAAGGAATATGGCACTGGTTCATCGCGCGATTGGGCAGCAAAAGGCACAAAATTACTTGGTATTGAGGCGGTAATTTCTGAGAGCTTTGAGCGTATCCACCGTTCAAACTTGGTGGGTATGGGTATTTTGCCACTTACCTTCCAAGGAGATACCACCCGTAAAAGCCTTAACCTGACAGGTGATGAAATCATCAGCCTTACTGGTCTGAAGACAGGTATAAAACCACGCATGCAGGTTAATATGTTAATAGAGTATAAGGATAAAACCACTAAAACTGTGCCTCTTCTCTGTCGCATTGACACTCTCGACGAGCTGGAATACTATAAAAATGGTGGTATTTTACAGTACACTATCAAGAATTTGCTGAAATCCGCATAACAGATTAAATAAATTGAATGACTGATAAGGCTAACAACTCAGATTTAACGCGCACCATTGTTTTGGTGTATGGTTTGCTTGAGGACAACAATCCTTTCTGGGTATTTGTTGCGGTTAAACCAAGCCAATATCAGCCATTCATTGCTGCCCAAAAAGACGGTACGCTTAACCTGTATCAATTTGCGCCATATGGCGAAATTATTGTGTCTGGCGTTGGTAAATCTCCACCTGACGAAATTACCATCAAAGTTGCGGAGATGTATCAGACTGATCCTGAAAAACTCAAAAAGCAGATTAGTGCGGAGTAACTCCTATGGGGTTTAATCGCGCTGAGCTTGCCCGTGCCATAACTTTGGTAGAATCTACCCGCGCCGACCATCAGCAAGAAGCACAAGATTTAATCACAAAAATTTTACCAAAAACTGGGAAGTCACTACGCATTGGAATAACTGGCGTCCCCGGAGTGGGTAAATCAACTTTTATCGAAGCATTTGGGCTGCATGTCATATCGCAAGGGCACAAAGTAGCAGTTCTGGCGATTGACCCTTCCAGCATAAAAACTGGTGGATCAATTCTTGGTGATAAAACCCGCATGGCAAACCTCGCTCAACATGAATCGGCTTTCATCCGCCCATCACCAACATCTGGCTCGCTTGGTGGCGTGGCTAGGCGCACGCGTGAGGCGATGTTACTGTGTGAAGCGTCTGGCTATGATGTGATTATTGTAGAAACTGTAGGTGTTGGGCAATCAGAAATTGAAGTTGCTGACATGGTGGATATGTTCATGCTGCTGCTACTTCCTGCCAGTGGTGATGAATTGCAAGGCATAAAAAAAGGTATCGTTGAGTTAGCTGACTTAGTTGTTGTCAATAAGGCAGATGGTGATTTAGTGGCAGGCGCAAAGCGGGTGCAAGGTGATTATAAAGCGGCACTGCGGATGCTTCATCCTTCATCGGTTAATTGGCAACCAAAAGTACTCACCTGCTCTGCCCTTAATAATCAAGGGATTGATGAAATATGGCAGACCGTCAGCGAGTTTGAAAAAATCATGCGCGGGTCTGGCGAGCTAGAAAAAAATCGCTCTCACCAAGCCATCTCTTGGATGTGGAAAGAAATCAAAGAAACTCTAATCTCAAGATTCATCAACCACCCTAACATTTCCGCGCAAATAACAAAAATAGAAGAAGATGTTGAAGCTGGCAAAAAATCACCCACCGCCGCTGCGCTAGAGTTGATAAAAAGCTACAATAGGTCTAATTAAAACTAACTTGAATATACATAGAATACTCTCCTCATCTTCGGAGCTACTATAATTATACCTATCCTGCCATAAGCATAATAGTTTCCAGTTTCAGTGATGGCTTTATTGATATCATCCTCAATGTTTTTATCTATCATGAATCCCATATTATAAAGATATACTCTAATACCACTTACATTCTGAGAATCTAAACGTTCTAAGCTTACTTTATTATAAACCCATTTCTCATCAATTGGTGTATCATGCCAATTATCATACCTACCATGCCAATCATCATTTGACTTCATTACTGGCTGCTGAAGATTTTTAAAATAATCTATACCTAGTTTTTCAATTTTTTCTGCTTCAGAATCTGGTAAAGAATAAGATATAGCTCCTGCTTCGTTACCTCCAGGACCCCATCCCCAAGATTCTTCCTTGTAATACACCATACTATCCACATTCATACCTTTTGGTATAAAGCTGATATGGTGATTATACATTACTATTCTTGGAGCAAGATTATATAACAAACATACGATTGCAATTACAATCAACCATTTAGGCATACGGTTGATGGATTTAATCATAAACTGCTAAACATCCAGATTTTCAACGCTCAGGGCATTGGCAACAATAAAGTCACGGCGTGGCTCAACTATATCGCCCATCAGGGTGGAGAAAATAGTTTCTGTTTCCGCGTCATCCTCAATTTTTACTTGCAACAAGCGACGGGTTTCTGGGTTCAGGGTAGTATCCCATAATTGTTCGGGGTTCATTTCTCCCAATCCTTTGAAGCGCTGGATGGTGCTGCCTTTTCTCGCCCAATCCATCATCGTATTATATAATGCCGTTGGTGTTGCCACGAGTGCGCTATTTTGTTTGCGGGTAAGGGTTGATTCACCAGCAAAATAACTATCCAAATATGGAATCTGGGCAGCAATTTCGTGAGCGTCTTTACTCTGCAAAAACTTTTCTTCGATAAAGAAAATTTCCTCGACTCCACGCACCATACGGCGAATTTTGAACACTCCAGCATCCAAGGTGCAAACCCAACCAGCTTGCTCACCCAGCAATTTTGCCAATGATTTTTCCCACGCTTTGGCTTTTTCTGCGCTGCCGCCTTTACCGTCAAATACATGCGCCAAAGCTGCAGCTTCTATCAAATGCGTTGGCGTTTTTTTAGCTAACGAGGAAATCGCCCGTGCAATTTTTGCTGCTTGCGTCAACACCGTTTTCAACTCATCACCACTGACAATTTTATTACCCGCCAGCGTCAAGCTTGCCTCTTCCAAGCTGCTGGCTTGCAGATGTTGCTCGAGGGCTTCATCATCTTTCAGATAAACATCATGGCTGCCACGGCGCATTTTATACAGCGGCGGTTGAGCGATATAGAGATAGCCACGGTCAATCAGCGGGCGCATCTGACGGAAGAAAAATGTCAGAAGCAGCGTGCGGATATGCGAACCATCCACGTCCGCATCGGTCATGATAATAATTTTATGATAGCGAGCTTTTTCGATATTAAACTCATCCCGCCCGATGCTGGTGCCGATGGCGGTAATCAGTGTGCCAACTTCTTGGCTACCGAGCATTTTGTCAAAACGTGCGCGTTCCACATTGAGAATTTTACCTTTAAGTGGTAAAATAGCCTGATAATTACGGCTGCGCCCCTGCTTTGCCGAACCACCCGCCGAATCACCCTCTACGATGAATAGTTCAGATTTAGCAGGGTCACGCTCCTGACAATCCGCCAGTTTACCGGGTAGCGAAGAAATATCCAACGCACCTTTGCGACGGGTAAGTTCACGGGCTTTACGAGCAGCTTCACGAGCAGCAGCCGCTTCAATAATTTTACCGATAATCGCCCGCGCATCTTGTGGATGTTCTTCCATCCACTGCGCCAACTTGTCATAAACATAGCTTTCCACCACAGGGCGTACTTCTGAGCTAACCAATTTATCTTTAGTCTGTGAAGAAAATTTTGGGTCAGGCACTTTTACCGAAACGATAGCAGTTAAGCCTTCACGCGCATCATCGCCCGTGATTGCCACCTTCTCTTTTTTCGACATGCCGCTTTCTTCAAAATATTTATTAATGGCACGGGTAAGTGCCGCACGAAAACCGATAACATGTGTTCCACCATCACGCTGGCGGATATTATTGGTAAATGCCAACACGTTTTCATGATAAGAATCATTCCACTGCATCGCCACTTCAACACCCATTCCATCGCGCTCACCCTTGATTACCACGGTATTATGCAGCGCAGTTTTTCCTTTATCAAGATACTGTGCGTAGGCTTCCGTTCCGCCTTCGTAATAAAATTCTATTTCGGTGACAGGGTCAGTGCGTTCATCTTTAAGCAAAATACGCACTCCAGAATTTAGAAACGCCAATTCGCGCAAACGATGTTCCACTGTGGCTAAGTTAAACTCAGTCATAGTGAAGGTTTCTTTAGAAGGAAGAAATGTTACGCTCGTACCTTTTTTATCAGGCGTAACACCAATTTCAGTGAGATGCTGTGTTACATCACCATGCGAAAATTTTGCCTCATATTGCTTGCCATTGCGCCAAATAGTCAGATTCAAATACACTGACAGTGCATTCACCACCGACACGCCAACGCCATGCAACCCGCCCGAAACTTTGTAAGAATTCTGGTCGAATTTTCCGCCCGCATGAAGCTGCGTCATAATTACTTCTGCTGCCGAAACCCCTTCACCTTCGTGAATATCCACGGGAATACCGCGCCCATTATCGGTCACCGAGCAAGAGCCATCCGCATTAAGGCTCACTGTTACCAAATCACAATGCCCTGCCAGCGATTCGTCAATTGCATTATCCACCACCTCATAAATCATGTGATGTAGACCTGAGCCATCGTCAGTATCACCGATATACATCCCCGGACGTTTACGCACCGCCTCCAGACCTTTTAGGACTTTAATCGAGTCTGCACTATAATCATCTTGTGCGTCTTGTTCTGCTTTTTTTATTTCTGCCGATTTAGTCATTTTTGTTCTCTATTTTTCCTGCGTTATTTTCGTGTAGTTTTTTGATTAGGGAATAAGTATTATACTTGAATCCATAATGTGAACCTAAAAAACATGAAATTAAAAAAATCATTAAAAAACTTACCATCATATTTTCATTATCAAATCCACCATCAAAGCGTATTCCAATAATGAATAATCCACATAAAATTGCAACTCCAAGAAAGAATAAATAGTTTTTTCTGATAACATTTAATTTTTTAGAAAGTGCAGCCTTCTCTATTCTTTCCTCAGCCTTCGTCAGTTCCATTTTATTCTCCTAGCCGTAAACTGTTGTCATTGCGCGGAGCATAGCGACAAAGCAATCCAGCTTTTCTTATACTGGATTGCCGCCCCTTAGACTTGTAGGTGACAAGAGTAAATTTTATCTTTCTGGACACTAGCAGAACAGTAAATTAATAAAAGCTTTTTTTACTAGAAAATGCATGGTTTTTCTTGATTTTTAGCCTTTTCTATAAGGCAGAATTTACTGGACTCTAATATGGCGCAATATTCCCATTATCAACCTGAAAAAACTGTGCTTTTTCCTGCAAACCATCAAATAAATGTGCGTCTGTGCCAGTCATCCATGTTTGCGCTCCAATTTGGCAGATTTCCTCGAATAATTCCATCCTTCTCGTTGCGTCCAGATGCCCTGCCACTTCATCTAATAAAATGATTGGAACAACTCCATACCATATAGCACCAGAGCGTGCTTGTGCCAGTATGATTGATAACATCAAAGCCTTTTGTTCGCCCATTGAGCAATTTTCCGCCTGCATATTTTTATCAATATGGGTTACGCGCAGCTCGCTACGGTGAGTTCCTATTCGAGTTCTACCCGTTATGGCATCCTGATTTCTACCATTTTCCAAAGCAGTTTTTATCGTATTTTCTACCTCCAATGCCGAGCGGCCATTTTTTAATAAATCCTCAACAAAACCCGAAACATCAACATATGCTTTGGGAAAACTAAGGTTTGATGCAGAGATGGTGTGGTTTATATGTTCGCAGGTAGAAAGCCTTGCTATGGCTATTGCCGTCGCACATTCTGCCATTTTTTGTTCTAGTGCGTCTAGCCAACTTGCATCTGCCCTTCCATATTGCAGCAGTTTGTTGCGCTCGCGCATGGAATAATCATATTCATTCACGCGGGAAGCATGATCCGCATCGAAGCCAAACACCAGCCTGTCAAGAAACTTACGCCCCGCTGATGCTCCTTCGGAAAATAATTGTTCCATCTGCGGAGTAAGCCAGATAAGTGATACATGGCGTGATAATTCCGCTTGTCCACGGGTTATTTTACCGTCAATTTTTACAATACGCTTATCAGGATTATCTATGCTTTCAATATCCCTGCCCGTGCCGATTTTTACTTCTCCCATGCGACCGTTTATGTTGGCTGCAACTGCCCATGCCAGTTCTGTATTTGATGAAATGCTATCAAGCTCAGAAAGTTTCGCACGGCGCAATCCACGCCCTACTGAAAGTAGAGAGATAGCTTCTAATATATTAGTTTTTCCTGCTCCATTCACCCCAGTAAGCACCACAGGCGCAGGAGACACCTCAATCCGCGCATATTCATAATTACGGAAGTTAGAAAGTGATAATGATGAGAGAGAAAGTTTTTTGATGTTTGGGCTATCAAAAGGATTTTTTGATATTAGTTCTTCAGAACAATGAATTGTATCAATGTTTTGCATCTGATTCTTTGCAGTTTTCCGCGCGGTGCTGCGTTGAAGCTACTTTCCAATAGGTTTCATCACCCGCTATTTTTTGTAGTAATTCTGCCGTTTTTTCATCTAAATGTTTTATGGTAGCGGTTGAAAATTTTTCATCGCTAATTATAATATTTGAGTCAGGATAATCACGTAAGAAACCTTCTTTTTTTGCTTCATCTGGTGTGTAAGTAGTAAAATTATTATCAGAAATTTGATATTTTATGAGTAAATATTTTCCTTTTGCATCCTTCACCATGAGGAATTTATTATCACCCAATAGCAAGGTGCGATAAAGGGAGTTTTCCTTCTTCCCTTTTTCTATAACCTGATAACTATCACCGCTAACAATAAAGCTAGAACAATCATCACTATCACTGCTTTTCCATGAGCCAGCAATAGCTTGGTCTATTATACCCTTATCCCAATAATAGCCAATATCCTCAACATAGATG
>CXWL01115101.1_pt1 | contig 16900 bp, 10 predicted proteins | sample 590931 | NCBI WGS metagenome assembly CXWL01 (sample SAMEA3498368, study PRJEB10139) | groundwater metagenome | biome: water well; material: biofilm material | place: Germany | collected 2015-04-27 | reverse complement strand
TAACCAGTCAACTCTTCACATATTTTGAGAAGAATGGAAGCATCATCCAAACGCGCCAAGACGCTCCCTCCCCCTTGACGGGGGAGGGTTAGGGTGGGGGTGAACTCTGGGTATCGCGTATGACTACNNAAGGGAGGGGGTGGAGTTTTGCAAATAGCTTCCCAGTTTGGTTCCGGCTCGCCCGGCTTAGGAGTGCCCTTCCGTGTTTACTTGCTTATTCGTTTCACGAGGTGCGGCGACAGATCAATTCCCCGCTCGCCACGGATAATCCTTTCAGCGGCATCGAACATCTTTTCGCGGTTGCTGCGGCAGTAGGCGCGCAACGCCTCGAAGCTTTCGTCGGCGCCGATCCCGTACTTTTCCATGCAAAGCCCGATGGCGATACTGATATTGCGACTGGATTTCAGCGCGATGCTCAAGTTGATTTCGGCTTGATGCAGCTTTTGTATTTCCTGCCCGCGCAGCAGCGCAGTTTCGATGGATGGAATGATCTGCGGGATGTCCAGCGGCTTCACCAGATACCCGAGCGCGCCGAGTTCCGCCACCGTGCGAACGGTTTCCTGATCGCCGTAAGCGGAGAGGAACATGAAAGGGACATCGAGCGTATTTTTCAGCCAGATGGCAAAGCCGGAGCCGGACATGTCCGGCAGCCGCATGTCCAGCAGCGCCAAATCCGGCTTGGTTTCGGTACAAACACGCATGGCGCTTTCGGCGGAATCGGCTTCCAGGACGCAGTAGCCCGCATCGCGCAATCCGATGGCGAGAGTGTGCAGGATCAGTCGGTCGTCTTCGACCAGAAGTATCTTCGGCATGATTTGAGGGTTGTTCATTTTCTGGTAACCACAATGGGCGGAAGAAGCTCCAGCACAACTGAAAAAATGCCATCGCCATGTTCGATTTCAAGGCGTGCCGACTGCTTGGGCAACAGCGATTTGACGAGGTTCAACCCGAAGCCGCTATGCGCTGCCTGGCTGTCGCCGCCAACAGGGTTGGTGATGGCAACGGTCACCTTCATTCCGTCGCCGTTCAGGCTGACAGTGATGGGCCGACAACCGGGCAGGCATTCACACGCGCTGGAGTGTTTGCACGCGTTGGTGACAAGCTCGTTCAGAATCAGCGCGATCGGCACCGCCTCATCCCGGTTCAACGCGATCGGGCAAGGCAGGCCATCCGACAGCTCGATGGGGCAATTCAGCGCCGCGATAATCTGCTCCATCAGGGGGGCGAGGTTGACCTCTTCCGACAGCGCGCTGGCCTGCAGGCCGTGAATCGCGGCAATTGAATGGACTTTTCCGGCGGCGGCATCAATCGCGTCGGCCAGCTCCGGATGGTTGCCGGCATACTGCCTGAGCAGGCCGACGACGCCCTGCAGATTGTTCTTGATGCGATGGTGCACCTCGCGCACGAGGATATCTTTTTGTCCCTGCATTTCTGCCAGACGGCGCTCTTCCCCTTCGACTCTTCCGGTGATGTCTTCGAGCATTCCCATGACATAGCGTGTCCCCGGTGTGCTGCTCCAGACCTCGGTTGCGATTGCCCGCCCCCAGAATGCTTCGCCCCCTTTTTTCAGGTATTTTTTTTCCACGCTGTAGGAAGAGAGCGCCCCATCGAGCAGGATCCGCATGTTCTGCCGGGTTTGGTCGAGGTAGTCCGGGTGGGTCAGATCAAGAATGGTCAGGCCAAGCAACTCGTCCACCGTATAGCCGAACAGTTTGCAGAACGCCGGGTTGACGGAAAAAAACTTCTGATCCTCGCCCGCCATGGCGATGCCGATCAGAGCGTTTTCATACATCCTGCGGAATCTTTCTTCGCTGTCATACAGCAATGCCTGCGCTTTTTTGCGAGCGGAAATGTCGCGCACAAATGAGAAAAACACCCCGCCGCGCTGGGCGGAGTAGGTGACGCTAACTTCAATTTCAATGAGGTGGCCGCCCTTGTGCCGGTGCTTCGTCTCGAAAAGATCGTGGCCCGTTTCCATGACCTTCACTATGTGTGACCGGGTTTCTTCCGGAGATTCGCTGGCCTCCAGATCGGATATGTGCATGGATAGCAACTCGCCGCGCGTATAGCCGACCGTTTTGCAACATGCCTCGTTCGCTTCCAGAATGCGGGCATCGTTCGCCCTCACGATCCAGAAGCCGTCTGTCGTGGTTTCCAATATTGCCTGATACTCTATCTCCCTCTGTTTGCGTTCGGCGATATTTCTGCATATATTCAGAAAATAAGATTTATCGCCGCACTCGATCCAGCGGATGCGCATTTCAACCGGGATGTGCGTGCCATTGCGGTGGACATGAACGCCCTCGAACGCGATCAGCCGCTCGTTTCTGATTTGCGCCATCCGTTCCGGGATTTTCTCGCGGGTGGCGGCATCATCTATGTGTTCCGGGCGCATGTGCAACAGTTCCGCGCGGCTGTAGCCGAGATGGTCGCAGGCGGCCCGGTTGACCTCGACGAAATTGCCCTCCGTATCCAGGATGAAAATGGGGTCGGCGGCATATTCAAAAAGCTGCCGGTAGACATCTGCCGGCAGCTTGTCTGTGTTTTCGTTTGCCATGATTATTGCTTGACTCAAACTGCTGTCCTTTGGTAACTTCAACCCGCGCAACCTCAACCCCGTTGCAATCTTACTCGTTACGGGGTGTTCCATGCGTGCTCGGCATTTTTCCACTTTACCTCGTCTTTACGCAACAGCGCCCTGCCATGCGGTATCGGCGCCGCGTTCCACCCTGCTGCCTTGCAAGGATAGTGCCGTAGGCTGGGGTGAGGCACGAACCCCAGCGTTGGTAATCTCGAAATGCTGGGGTTCGCAAGCTCATCCCAGCCTACCGCGCTTCAGCCTGACATACCGGGCTAATGTTTTGCTGGCTCTGTCCGATATGAACCCGATGCGTGCCGCATTTGTCCACAGTCGGGAGGAGTAATGAAACGCACACTGTTGCTGGTTGACGACGAGGAAAATGTCACTGCCGCCCTGGCCCGACATCTGCGCGAGGACGGCTACACCATCTTCAGGGCCAGCAGCGGCAGGCAAGGCCTGGAAATACTGGCCGAGCACAAGATCGGCGTCATTATTTCAGACCAGCGCATGCCGGAAATGACGGGCGTGGAGTTTCTCGGCAAAGTAAGAGGGCAGTATCCGAAAACCTTGCGCATGGTATTGAGCGGATATGCCGACCTAGACTCGGTGAAGGAAGCGATCAACCACGGCGCCGTCTACAAGTTCATCACCAAGCCATGGGACGATGAAGCGCTGCGCGCCACCGTGCGCGAGGCATTCGAGCATCACGAGCTGATGCAGAAAAAAGAGCAACTGGCGCTGGAAATCCAGGCCGCGAACGCGGCGATGGCAGATATCAGCCTGGATCTGTCCAGACTGGTGGCGCAACAGAATACCCAGATCGAGCGCATTTCCCGTTACGACCCGCTTACCGGCCTACCCAACCGGCAACTGTTTCAGGAGCGGCTGGAGCAGGAGCTGGCCCACGCCCGACGGGACAACCGGATGGTGGCGGTCATGTTCGTGGATCTGGATCGTTTTCAGCAGATCAACGATTCGTTCGGCCATTCCCTTGCCGACCAGTTGCTCCAGTCCGTGGCGGAGCAATTGAGAAGCCGCGTGCGCGCGAGCGACACCGTGGCGCGCATGGGGGGGGACGAATTCGCTTTCGTGCTGCCTGGCATCAAGGACGCCGACGCTGCCGGCGAGATCGCGCGAGGAATTCTTGGCACGCTGTCGCGCGAACCCATCACGGTGGGTGAGAGCGAAATCTTTGTTGCCGCCAGCATCGGCATCAGCGTTTACCCGACCGATGGGCTGGATCCGACCGCGCTGATAAAGAACGCGGACGCGGCGCTGTATCACGCCAAGAATGATGGGCGCAATAATTTTCAGCATTACACCGCGCAGATGAACGCTGCAGCGCGGCAGCGCCTGACGCTGGAAACCGAGCTGCGCCGGGCGCTGGAGCGGGAGGAGTTCGTGCTCCATTATCAGCCCAAGGTTGATCTGGCCAGCGGCAAAATTATCGGCGCGGAAGCCCTGCTGCGCTGGCAAAGCGCGGAGCGCGGGCTGGTGGCGCCGGGCGAGTTCATCCCCCTGCTGGAAGAAACCGGCCTCATCCTGCCTGCCGGGGAATGGGTTCTCCATGCGGCGTGCGAGCAGGCGCGCGCCTGGCAACGATCCGGATTGGTCACACGTATCGCGGTCAACTTGTCAGCGCTCCAGTTCAGGCAACCGGACCTTGCCGGCACGATACTGGACATTCTGGGGAAGAACGGCCTGGATCCCGCTTCGGGGTCGCTCGAACTGGAGCTGACCGAGAGCCTGCTGATGAGGGATGTGGGCAGGGCGATCACCACTCTGGAGCGGCTGCGGGAAATGGGTGTGCATATTTCTATTGACGATTTCGGCACGGGCTATTCGAGCCTGAGCTACCTGAAGCGCTTCCCGATAAACAGCCTCAAGATTGACCAATCCTTCGTGCGCGATATTTCTGGCGACCGCGATGGCGGCGCGATCGTGGGCGCCATCATCGCCCTCGGGCACAGCCTGCGGCTGACGGTCGTCGCGGAGGGGGTGGAAACGGCGGAGCAGCTCGACTACCTGCGCAAAGCAGGATGCGACGAGATGCAGGGGTATTTGTTCAGCCGCCCGATACCCGCCGAAGAGATGACGCGCCTGCTGCAAAACGACACCCGTTTAACTCTGCCTGCGGAGGCGTGATGGAAAGGACGATCCTGCTGGTTGACGACGAAGAGAACATCACTTCCGCGCTGGTCAGATTATTGCGCCGGGACGGCTACACCACCCTGCGCGCCAACAGCGGCAAAGAGGGGCTGGCATTGCTGGAACAGCGCGAGGTCGGGGTAATCATCTCCGACCAGCGCATGCCGGAGATGACCGGAACGGAATTCCTGAGCCGGGTGAAAGAGCTTTATCCCGATACCGTGCGCATCGTGCTCTCCGGCTACACCGAACTGAACTCGGTCACGGACGCGATCAACCGGGGCGCGGTTTACAAGTTTCTCACCAAGCCGTGGGAAGATGATCTGTTGCGCGCCAACGTGGAAGAAGCTTTCCGGCATCACGAGATGAAGCTCGAGAACGCGCGGCTGACACTGGAGCTCAAGCGGGCAAACGACGAGCTGCGCTCCATCAACCGGGAACTCGAACAGCGCGTCGAACTGAAGGCCAACGAAATCGTGCGCAACCTGAGCGTGTTGCGGATTTCTCAAGAGATACTCGAACATTTGCCGGTTGCCGTCATCGGTATCGGGGATGACGGGTGGATCGCTATCGCCAACCGCGCAGCCCACCGGCTGTTTCCGGCTGAGGGCGCAAAAGTGTTGGTCGGCGAAGCGGCCAGCGATGCCCTGCCGCCGGACTTGTTAGATTGGGCGTTATCCGGAACGCACCGGGAAGGCGAGGGGGCGAAACGGTTTTCGCTGGACGCGCGCGAGGTCGCATGCAGGTGCCGTTCGATGGGAGAGTTCTCGAAAGCAACCGGTGTGTTGCTGATCATCGAAGGCGATATGCGGGCAGAACCGTTCGGGGGCAACCGTCCGGTATTGATGGGAGACCGGCCATGACAGGCGGCCAACAAGAAATTCTCGCCAGGCTGCACCAGCTCCCCAGCCTGCCGCTCGCGGTGCAGGCGGTCATCGCCAGTTTTGGCGACCCCGATCTGGATGCCGCGTCGCTGGCCCACAAGATCGAGCAAGACCAGGGGTTGAGCGCCCGGGTGTTGCGGGTGGCGAACTCCTCTTTTTACGGTTTGCAGCGCACGGTCGGCTCCATACAGGATGCGGTCGTCGTGCTGGGGTTTGACGTGATCCGGTCTTTGGTCTTGTCGGCGGGAATGACCCGGAGCTTCCCGCACTTGCCCGGCAGCCTGTTTGACCGGCGCGCATACTGGCGGCGCAGCTTCCGCGTGGCCGGCTACGCCCAGGCGCTGGCGAACTGTCTGCGCCAGGGCCAGCAAATGGCTTTTACCACCGGCATGTTTCACGAAATCGGCCAACTGGTGCTGGATGTGTGCATACCAGAACAGTTCTCGGCCATACTCGAACAGCAAAGAGCTTCCGGGCTAAACCTGATCGAGATCGAGCAATCCGCGCTCGGCTTCGACCATGCCATGATCGGAGCCGAAGTAGCCAAACGCTGGAATTTTCCATCGGAAATCGAGCGCGCCATCCGCTGCTGGCGCACGCCGGAGAGCGAACCGTTCGAGCCGGTGACCGTCCTGGTGCATCTGGCGGCGCGGCTCGAAGGCGGGGAAAGCGGCGAAGCGCTGATAGAGGGGCTGCCGGGCGCGGTGCGCGACCGGCTGAACATAAGCTGGGAGCGCGTGGAAGCCTGCCTGCCCGAGCAGGATCAACTCGATGCTTTGTCTGATCTGATGCTGGCTGAATAGTTTCGCGGGTTGGGCAAAGCATGCCCAGAGCACAATCGAAGGGCGTAGCTTATTTTGCTTACCCGGCTTATGAGATTCCGCAGGGCGAATGGGTCGCACCTGCAAACCGGCTCCGCTGGCCGGGTGAACGATAAGAGGCGCTTTTATGTCACTGGACAAAACCATCCGTCTTTCCTGGATTTACGACCTGTACCGCCTCGGCCAAGAGGCGGCGCTGGGGAAAAACACCTCGGTCGTTTACCAGCAGATTCTCGCCCATATCGTAGGGGGGGTCAGCGCAAAAAGCGGCTCGCTGGCACTGAGCGACAGTGATGGTGGCGACTACCTCACCATCATTGCCGGCATAGATTTGCCCGCAGGCGTAGTCGGCAGCAAAGTGAAAAATGGCGAAGGGGTGCTGGGGTGGGTGGCAAAGGAGGACAAGGCGCTGCTGCTGAACGGTGATGTTTCCAGCGATCCGCGCTTCCAGATGCGGCGCAGGGAGGGCGCGAGATCGAAGGCGACCGCTTCGGCCATCTGCTGGCCGCTGAAGATGGAAGGCCGCGCCATCGGCGCGATCAGCGTGAACCGTCCCGGCGACGTAGCCACGTTTACCGAAGACGACGTCCAGCAAGGCACGACCATGCTGAACATGGTGAGCCTGGCCCTGGTCAACATGCAACTGCATATTGACCAGAAGCAGCGAGTCGAAGAGCTGCAACAAGTGAACCGGAAGCTGGAAGAAGCGCACAACCAGTTGATGCAGTCGGAGAAGATGGCCTCTATCGGGCAACTGGCGGCGGGCGTGGCGCACGAGATCAACAACCCGATCGGCTACGTCTACTCCAACCTCGGCACGCTGGAAAAGTATGTGCAGGACACCTTTGCCATGATCGAGCAATACGAGCAGGCAGAAGGCATGATCGGCGACGACGCGGTGCGGGCGCGTATCAAAGCGGCCAGGGAAAAACTGGACATCAGCTTCCTCAAGGAAGACCTGCGCGCGCTGATGAGCGAATCCCGGGACGGCATCACCCGCGTCAAGAACATCGTGCAGAACCTCAAGGATTTCTCCCACGTGGATGCTTCGGACGAATGGCATTTCGCCGACCTGCACAAAGGCCTGGACAGCACGCTCAACATCGTCCACAACGAAATCAAATACAAGGCCAGCGTGGTCAAGGAATACGGCGACATCCCGGATGTGGAATGCCTGTCCTCGCAACTCAACCAGGTGTTCATGAACCTGCTGGTCAACGCGGCGCATGCCATCGAGGAGCGCGGCACCATCACGGTACGCACTGGCGGTGAGGGAGAGCAGGTGTGGGTGGAAGTGGCCGACACCGGCAAGGGGATCAAGCCGGAGCATCTGAACAAAATCTTCGACCCGTTCTTCACCACCAAGCCCATCGGCAAGGGCACCGGGCTGGGCCTGTCGCTGTCCTACGGCATCGTCCAGAAGCACGGCGGGCGCATCGAGGTGCAGAGCGAATTGGGCCGGGGCACGACGTTCCGGGTGTGGCTGCCGGTGAAGCGACCACAGGATAAAGCGTAGCAGCGATGTAATTCCAATTCCAGATTAAAAGGGCGCCAATTGCCACCATATACCGTTCGCCCTGAGCTTGTCGAAGGGTGTGAGTGGTTGGGATGCTTGTGGTTCGACAAGCTCACCACGAACGGGTTAGATTATTGGTGTTTCAATTTGGAATTGGAATAAAGGGGATACCCAAGAATCATGAAATCATTTTTTTCTCCCGCCATCGCCATGATGAACCGCATGGGCTACACCGGAAAATTCGCGCTGCTGTGGCTGATGGCGCTGGCCTCGATCACGGTGCTGGCGTCCAGCCTATTTATTTCCCTCAACAAGGAAATCTCCTCTTCGCGGCGGGAGCTGGAAGGGCTCGCGCTGATTGCACCGATCTCCCGCACGGTGCAGGCTATCCAGCAGCACCGGGGCTGGTCTGCCATGTATCTCGCGGGCAACGAGGCTGCGCGGGGGAAGCATGACGCAGTGGAAAAAATCGCCATCGGGAATTTTGATGCGATGGCGGGCATGTTGCCGCCCAAGCTGAAGGAGAGCGAAGGCTGGGGCAGAATCAAGGCGGGCTGGGAGCTCCTGCAAAAAGATGAGTTCGGCATGACTGCCGGGGATAATCTGGCCGCGCACACCCGCCTGATTTATGACCTGTTGTTTTTCGAGGTGGCGGTGGCAGACGAATACGCGCTGACCCTGGATTCGCAGCTTGACAGCTACTATCTGATAGACACCGCCATCAGCAAGCTGCCTGCCGTGCTGGAGCATATCGGGCAGCTCCGCGCCCACGGTGCCAGCATGTTGGCCGCCAGGCAGGTTAGCGAGGAGCAAAAAACGGGCTTGTACAAAATCATGGGCATGCTGGCCGATGTGGTCGAGGCATCCGATGTCAACCTTGCGAAGACCATACGCTATAACCCGGCAATGGGGGAACTGCTGTCGCCCGTATCCGGCACCCTCACGGATGCGGCGAACCGGGTGACCGGCCTCATGGAATCCGACATTTTTGCCGGGCGCTTCGCCCAATCTCCCGATGACTTCTTCGCGCTCGCCACCCTGGCGCTGGAAGAAGGCTACCGGCAAACCCACGAATCGCTACTGCCGGCCATCGAGGCGCTGCTCAAGGCGCGTATCGCGCGGGCGGAAAATACGCTGTATGCCAGCACCGGTGCTGCCCTGCTGCTGCTGCTGGTAGTGGGCTATTTTTCGGCAGGCATCTACTTCTCCATTACCGGCAACATCCGGTCGCTTGCCGGTTCCGCGAGCACCTTTGCCGCAGGCGACATGCGCGAGCGGATCCGTCTCGACACGCGCGATGAACTCGGGCAGGTGGGCGACAGCTTCAACGAAATGGCCGATGGGTTCAGCGCTATCCTTGCCGAGCAAAAGCGCACCCAGCAGGAGTTGCAGCAAAACCAGGCGTTGCTCAACGAAGCGCAGCGGTTGGGGCATCTGGGGAGCTGGGAGTTGAACCACGAAAATGGCAACTTGCGCTGGTCGGACGAAATCTACCGGATATTCGAGCTCGATCCCGTGCGATTCTCGCCCTCCTACAAGAATTTTCTGGGCGCGATCCACCCGGATGACCGCGACGCGGTAAATCAGGCTTATCTGCAATCGCTGCAAGACCGGCAACCTTACGATGCCACACACCGTCTGCTGCTCGCGGATGGCCGCATCAAATGGGTGCATGAGCACTGCACCAGCGATTTCGACGCATCCGGCAAACCGCTGCGCTCGGTGGGGGCGGTGCAGGACATCACCGAGCGCAAGCTGGCGGAAGAGAAGCTGCAAAAATATAACGATGATCTGAAGGCGATCAACCACCAGTTGCAGGATACGCAAAATCAGTTGATGCAGTCGGAGAAGATGGCCTCGATCGGGCAACTGGCTGCCGGGGTGGCGCACGAGATCAACAATCCGATCGGCTACGTCTACTCCAACCTCGGCACGCTGGAAAAATATGTGCAGGGCGCCATCGCCATGATCGAGAAGTACGAGGTGGTGGAGAAGCTCATGACCGACGAGGTGGCGCTCGCGCGGCTCCAGTCTGCCAAGGACAAGCTGGACATCGCCTTCCTGAAAGAAGACTTGAGCGCGCTGATGAGTGAGTCCCGGGACGGCATCACCCGCGTCAAGCACATCGTGCAGAACCTCAAGGATTTCTCCCACGTGGACGCTTCGGACGAATGGCATTTCGCCGACCTGCACAAGGGCCTGGACAGCACGCTCAACATCGCCAGCAACGAAATCAAATACAAGGCCAGCGTGGTCAAGGAATACGGCGACATCCCGGATGTGGAATGCCTGTCCTCGCAGCTCAACCAGGTGTTCATGAACCTGCTGGTCAACGCGGCGCACGCCATCGAGGAGCGCGGCACCATCACGGTGCGCACCGGCACCGAGGGGGAGCAGGTGTGGGTGGAAGTGGCCGACACCGGCAAGGGGGTCAAGCCCGAGCACCTGAACAAAATCTTCGACCCGTTCTTCACCACCAAGCCCATCGGCAAGGGCACCGGGCTGGGCCTGTCGCTGTCCTACGGCATCATCAAGAAACACGGTGGGCGCATCGAGGTGCAGAGCGAAGTGGGCAGGGGCACGACGTTCCGGGTGTGGCTGCCGGTGCGGCAACCGCAGAAAAAAGCGTGATTGCGGCGTAGCCCAATAAACGGCGGATTCAAGTTCGAAGTGCAACAGCCAATGGTGATGATGGCGTGTGTTTGCGCCTGTCGGCGCCAAACAAGGCGTTGAGGAGGAATAGCAGCATGAACGATAAGAACCGTCTGATTGCCGAATATCAGGCAGCGATCAGGGCAATGCGTGATGGCAGATTTGACTTGTCAATTACAGCCGATCACGGTGATGAAATAGGCGGGATTGGCCGTGATCTGAATGAGCTCGCGCAGGAGCTTGACAGAAAATTCATCGAAATAAACAAGATGCAAAAGATTTCCGAAGAGATTATTGCCGGGCTGTTCATAGATGACGTAATGAACCGGATCTACGATAGTTTCCGTTCGGTCATTCCCTATAACCGCATGGGTTGCGCGTTATTAAGCGATGAGAACCGGCTGCTTACGGCATGCTGGGAGCGATCTGATGTGCCAGAAATGAGGCTCAAAGCCGGGTTTGCGGCGCCGATGGCGGGCAGCAGCCTGCAAAATATCATTGGAACGGGGCTTCCGCGCATCCTGAACGATCTGGAAGCCTATCTCGCGGAGCATCCAATATCGGCTGCCACGAGGTTGCTGGTGGACGAAGGGATGCGCTCAAACCTAACCTGCCCGCTGATTGCTCGTGGCAAGCCAATCGGTTTTCTGTTTTTTACGAGCATGGAAAAGAATACCTACCAACATATCCACCAAAACACTTTTCTGCAGATTGCGGGGCAAGTTTCGGTCTTGATCGAGAAAAGCCAGCTCTACCAGCAACTGCTTGAGCTTAACCAGAGACTCCTTCTGGCACAGCGTGCGCTGGAGTATCAGGCAAAGCATGATGCGCTTACCGCAATCTATAACCGTGGCGCGATTATCGAGCTTCTGGAAGGGCAGTTGGCGCGCGCCGGAAGGCGCAACCAGCCGGTCTGTATCGCCATGCTGGATGTGGATCATTTCAAACGCATCAATGATACCCACGGACATCCTGCCGGGGACGGAGTCCTGGTAGCCATCACATCCAGAATAAAAAAGTGCCTGCGCGAATATGACTTCATCGGGCGCTATGGCGGCGAGGAATTCCTCGTTGTATTCGGCGATGCGTCTTATGAGACAGCCATAACAGCGACCGAGCGCATCAGGTTGGCCGTGAGCGATGAGGCTATCAGGGTTGACGGAAAAGCGCTGGCTGTCACGGTAAGCATCGGTGTCGCAGCAGTTGGAAATGCGACCGGCTTCGGCGTAGACCAACTTATTGCGGCTGCCGACCAGGCGCTTTACCGCGCCAAGTCGGGCGGGCGTAACCGGGTTGAGGCAGGCCGACTTTGAGCAAATACCACCCACTTCATCACCATGAAATCGCCTGATCCGATCGAGTCGTTACCGTGGCGCCTCAGCCTCCAAATGCTGTTGCTGGCCATTTTGCCGGCGCTGACTGTGAGCTGGCTTTCCTATCGCGCGCTCGCCGAAAATATTCGCTCCGAAAGTGTCAAGATTGTGGGCTCCATCGCCGATACCCGGCATGAGCGGCTGAACATGTTGTTGACCAAGGCAAAGATGCGCGCCAATTCCTTGATGTCAACTCTGTCCAGCGAATGCTCCGACGCTGCCGATAAATTAGACCAGGACTGCGCCACCAGGCTGATCAGGCACTTTACGGCTTTGGAGGGGGCGACGGGCGCTCACTTGCACATTGCGAAAAGTGGTGCAATGTTAACCGTGGGCGACACGGTCGAGCATGATGAAGCCCCCGCATTTCCCGCAGGGCAGTTAGCCAGATTTTCCGGTATTGGCGCCCGGGATAATCGTACTTTCTTCATCCAGGCTGGTGAACCATCTGGCAATCTGCGGCTGGAGGTGACTTATCCATCCGCAATACTTGCCCCGATATTTGAGCGCCCCAAAGAGTTGGGGGACTCGGGGGAAACCTTTCTGGCAGATGGCGAAGGGTATTTCGTCACACCGGCCAGATACCATGCCGTTCAAGGGCATGAAGCCGGTATTACGGTACGCCCCATGCGGCTTTGCCTGAACAGAAAGAGCGGCGAAACACTCGACCCGGATTACAGGGGGGTTCCTGTGATTCACGGGTACCGGTTCATACCGGAACTGGGATCAGCCTGCATCATGGCTCACATTGAACAGGATGAGGCTTTTTCTTCGATTGGCACGCTTGCCGGGCAATTGGGGACAGCAATAGGAATTTTCATTCTGCTAATTGCCGGAGTGGTCATCTATTTAGCCAGAAGCATTGCCAGACCGATCGTCAACCTGACGAACAAGCTGTGCCAGAGCGAAGCCAGGCTCCGCCTCCTGCTGGATTCCGCCGCCGAGGCAATCTACGGGATTGATCGTAACGGGAATTGCACTTTCTGCAATCCTTCCTGCCTGAAGCTGCTGGGTTACACGCATTCCAGCGAGCTGGTCGGCAGGAACATGCATGAGCTGATCCACCATAAACGCCCGGATGGATCGCGTTTTCCCGTAGAAGAATGCCGGATTTACATGGCATTCCTGGCGAGCAAAAAAACACATGTTGAAGGTGAGGTGTTCTGGCGACCGGATGGCACTTCCTTCCCGGTCGAATATTGGTCGCACCCGCAGATTTTCGATGGCGCCACGATTGGCGCCGTTGTTTCCTTTTTCGATATCTCCGAACGCAAGCTGGCGGAAGAGAAGTTGCTCAAGCTCTCGCGCGCCGTAGAAAACAGCCCGGCCAGCGTGGTCATCACCGATCGGGATGGCGTGATCGAATACACCAACAAACGGTTCGCCGCAATAACCGGGTATGCGGCAGAAGAGGTCATCGGCAAAACGCCGTCCATACTTAATTCCGGCATACACTCCGAAGAATTCTACAAGAACTTGTGGTCAACCATACTCGCCGGCAGGGAATGGCAGGGAGAGATGACCAACAGAAAGAAAAATGGCGAGATATTCATCGAGCATGCCCTTATTTCTCCAATCTGTGATGAAAAAGGAAACATCACCGATTTCGTGTGTATCAAGGAGGATATCACCGAGCGGAAGCGAGTTGCGGAGGCATTGCATCAAGCCGAGCAGGAAAGAGCATTGCTTGCGGTGCGTCAGGAAGATGAGGCACGCCTGCGCGCTATTGTTGATACCGCCCATGATGCCATGGTGCAGATTGATTCGAGAGACATTGTCACCGGATGGAACAAGCGGGCGGAGATCATTTTCGGCTGGTCAGCCCAGGAAGCGGTCGGGCGCATTTTGAGCAGGACGATCATCCCCGGCCAGCACCGCGAAGCGCACGAGAAAGGCCTGGAGCGGTATTTGCTGACAGCAGAGGGGGGGATGCTGAATGCCCTGGTCGAGACTACCGCAGTGCATCGTGACGGCCACGAGTTTCCTGTTGAATTGTCCATTACCTCGATCAGGGTGTCGGGTCATTACGAATTCAACGCATTCATTCGCGACATCAGCGGGCGCAAGCAGGCAGAGGCCGAGCTGGCTGAAAAAGAATCGCAATACCGGTTGGCGGTCGAGACTTCGATGGACGGCTTCTGGATGTCTGACGCAAAGGGGCAACTGCTTAAGGTTAACGATGCCTACGCGCGTCTTTCCGGTTATACCCGCGAAGAATTATGCGGCATGAATGTCACCAGCCTGGAAGCAGAGGAACGCGGCGGGGAAACTGAGGCGCATATCAGGGAAATCATACAGAAGGGGTATGGCAAATTTGAGAGCAGGCACAGAAAAAAGGATGGCAGCATTTGGCCGGTGCAGGTATCCGCAATTTTCAGCACGGGGATGGGCGGGCGGTTTTTTGTATTCATCAGCGATCTTACCGAGCGTAAGCTGGTCGAGGAAAAAATGTCCCATCTGGCGCAATACGACACGCTCACCGACCTTCCCAACCGGTCGCTGCTTTATGATCGCCTCTCGCAGGAAGTCAAAAAAGCGCATCGCTCAAACCAGAAAGTGGCGTTGTTGTTCATGGACATTGACCACTTCAAGGAGATCAACGACACGCTGGGGCACAGCAAGGGTGACATGCTGTTGAAGGAAGCTGCCCGGCGCATCGGCGATTGTGTGCGCGAAACCGATACCGTCGCGCGCCTGGGCGGTGACGAATTCATCATCATCCTGCCGGACTTTGAAACAAACGGCAATATTGAACGGGTGGCGGATCATGTCCTGCGCAGGCTGTCAGACCCGTTCCTGCTGGAGGAGGAAGTCGTTTACGTATCTGCCAGCATCGGCATCACCCTGTACCCCGATGATGCCGCTGAAGCGGATGGCCTGCTCAAGAATGCTGATCAGGCGATGTATGTTGCCAAAAGAGGGGGGCGCAATCAACGCAGTTATTTTACCTCCGCGTTGCAGGATGCCGCGTTGAGCCGGATGCGCACCATCAGCGATCTGCGCAGCGCGCTTGTTGATGGCCAGTTCCGCGTCTATTACCAACCGATCGTAGATTTGAAGAGTGGGCGCACCCATAAAGCGGAAGCGCTGATCCGCTGGCGGCATCCGGAGCGCGGGCTGGTAAGCCCGGCGGAGTTCATTCCCCTGTCGGAAGAGACGGGCCTGATTACAGAAATCGGATTTTGGGTATTCCAGCAAGCGGCGCAACAGGTTAAGCGCTGGAGGGAAACCATCAGCCGGGAGTTCCAGGTCAGCGTGAACCGGTCTCCGGTGCAGTTCAGGCAGCGTATCAAGCAAGACGCGCTGCCTTGCCTGCAATACCTGACCGAGATTCAGCTCGCCGGCGACAGTGTGGTATTCGAGATAACCGAGGGTTTGTTGCTGGAGGCCGATACCGCCGTAAAAAATACACTGCTTCAGTTCCGGAGTGCCGGTATCCAGATCGCGCTGGATGATTTCGGAACCGGCTATTCGTCCCTTTCCTATCTGAAGAAATTTGACCTGGACTATGTAAAAATTGACAGATCTTTCGTCGAGCATCTTGAAACGGATATTAACAATATTGCATTGTGTGAGGCCATTATCGTCATGGCGCACAAACTGGAGCTGAAGGTGATCGCCGAAGGCATTGAAACTGAAGAACAGCGCAGGATTCTGGCCGATGCGGGATGTGACTACGGCCAGGGGTATCTGTTTTCAAAACCGGTGCCGCCGGAAGAATTCGAGAAGCTGCTGGCGGGTGGGTAGCAACATTTTGATTTGGGTGGGCGGCCAACAACAAGGAGAGAATCATGGCGGATGACGACAGCAGCAAGCAGGTCGAGCGGCGTGTAAATCACGAGGTCAGAGAGGTTTTTGTGCAGGCGTGTGCGTTGCTGGCGCCTTTTTTCGGGGACAACGCGGAAGTTCAGCGCATGTCGAAATTTGCCATGACGCATATTCTGACCGACCGTTTCAACACGCTTTCCAGCACCCAGGCGCAGATTGTCATCACGACAGTTGAACGCCTGCACCGCGACGGGCGGCTGCAGAGCCTGCTCGAACACGGTGTCAATGATGAGAGCGCACATGGATGAGACGCAACCCGCTCCGACGCCGCAGGCGGCGCCAGAGCCGGCATTTACGCTGCTGTTTGTTGATGACGAAGCCAACATTCTGTCGGCGCTGAAGCGATTGTTCCGCCCGACCGGCTACCGCATTTTCACTGCGGAGAGCGGCGCGCAGGGGCTGGAGATCATGGGGCGCGAGGCCGTGGATCTGGTAATTTCCGATATGCGTATGCCGGAAATGAGCGGCGCACAATTTCTCGAAAAAGTTCGGGCGCAATGGCCGGATGCGGTGCGCATCCTGTTGACCGGCTACTCGGAAGTCAGCTCGACCATCGAGGCCATCAACAAGGGACAAATCTACCGCTACATCTCCAAGCCGTGGGACGACAATGACATTACCCTGATCGTCAAGCACGCTTTGCAGCAGAAGCAACTGGAGCGGGAAAAGCTGGGCCTGGAAGAACTGACGCGCAAGCAGAATGCTGAACTGAAGGACCTGAACGCCAATCTGGAAGAGAAGGTCAGGGCGCGCACCGAGGAGGTGCGCCAGGCCATGGTATCTCTCGAAGATGCTCACGAAAAGCTGAAGAAAGGTTTTATCACTTCGATCAGGATTTTTTCCAATCTCATCGAGATGCGGAATGCGAACGTGATGGGCCATTCGCGCCGGGTTGCCGAGATGGCCCGGGCCATCGCCCAGCGCATGGGCATGAGCGGTGCGGATACGCAGGATATATTCATCGCCGGCCTGCTGCTCGATGTCGGAAAAATCGGCCTGCCCGACCGCTTGCTGAAAAAACCTTACGCAAACCTGACGCCCGATGAACGCCTGGAGGTGGCCAAGTACCCGGTCAAGGGCCAGATGGCGCTGATGGC
>CXWL01004410.1_pt1 | contig 16901 bp, 16 predicted proteins | sample 590931 | NCBI WGS metagenome assembly CXWL01 (sample SAMEA3498368, study PRJEB10139) | groundwater metagenome | biome: water well; material: biofilm material | place: Germany | collected 2015-04-27 | reverse complement strand
GTGGCAAGCCCGGTCCACCCGATGAATTGAATTTTGTCACAGCCTGTCCTGTGCCCCAAAAGCTTGCGAAGGTATAGATGTCTGCGCCGACCCCGACAGATAATTGATCATTCAGCTTGTAAGCCAGGGTTGGCTTGATATCCATCAGCGGCAATGACTGTGATGTCACAGCTGTAGCGAACGGGCTGTCGCTGGGATACCGGTACAGGACTCCGAACGGCGAGACGACGCCGATTCCCACAGAAAGATTCTCCAACGCGGCCACCCCGAGACTTTTGAGGTTCGCGGTGAGATAAAAATTGCTCGGAGGCGGGGCGGCTACGCTGCCGCCAAAATCGCCGCGCGTGCTCGCTCCGGAGGGACTGGTGAAGTGTGTGCCGCCTCCAATCAGCAGGGTTCCGACACTGGTCTGAATGCCGCTCAGTTGGGTGATTCCAGCCGGGTTAAAGAACAGAGCCGAGGGATCGTCGGCCTGTGCTGCAAAAGCGCCACCCTGGGCCGTCCCGGAAGCGCTATGATCAAAAACTTGGAACGCACCTGCAAAGACAACGGTGGGAGCCGTCGAGATGAGGAGCATGACCCCTGCCATTCCAATGAGCCTCAACCAGTCCAGCAATTGAATGTATCGCCCTCCGCCTGCATGTTGAGCGCTCCATGTCGCTTTCCATTGAAAGTTCTTCTGCATAGGCTGTATCTCCTTCAGGAATCTCCTCACACAGAGTTAGTCAGGTGCCATATGGCATTTGTACGACCATGTCAACTTCTGCGGAACCTCTTCTGCAATTTCCATATAGATAGCAATAATGTTCTGAATTTCATACTTAAATTCACACTGCCGTTATTCATTATCGATGAGACCGACCTGNNGATGAGACCGACCTGCCGGATAGAGCTCAGCGTGGGAGTTCTACCTCATCGCTTCAATCGAGACAAGCGAGGCGGGCGACCCTGCTCCCACCTTAACGATCAGCGAAGCTTTGGTTGACAAACCATTGGTTGCGGACAATAGTATAGCCTTGAAGCACCGCCATCCGTGGGTTTCAGCGGGCTTGGCATAACTACGCTCAACGGTATCGCGAGAGCTGAAGGCTCTTCGGTCGATTAATTGAAGGAGACGAAGGATGGAGAGCGCGACGATAAACCGACTGGGCGTGAGCATACCGGTTATTGCAGACTTTCAGGGCACATTGACGCGAGGAGTTACTCAAGATCTCGGCCTCGATGCCATTTCCTTTTTGACCGATTCCGCACCTCCGGTAGGCACGTCAGTCTCAGTACTCTTCTACTTCAGCCATAATGTCGCCTACATGCCGTTGGCGGGCCAGGTGACTGATGTGACCGAGGAAGGCGGAGATCTAACAGCACAGTTCCGGATCGAGGTCCAGCTGCTATCTCTCGGCGATACAGAGCGGCGTATTTTAGAGTCTACCTTTCATGAGCTGGAAGTATATCTGCAGAGCCTCGGAGCGCCAGAAAGTTCCATGCGCGCATCAGCCCGTGCGGAACTGATCACCACCAATCCCCGGGCTATTCTTTCTTTATTCATTACAGATAATCCGTATCACCTTCCGTACCGATTGCCTGTCGGCATCGACAAAGAGCCTGACATGGTCGCTGAGCACGTTGGTTGGGCACCTATCCCTCAGAAGATGCAGAAGGCAACCCCCGCGCATCCGCCTCTGCCTTCCAAGATGACCCCGGTGCGATTTTCCTGGAGAATGGTGCCGCAAGGCTTCGGGCTCCTCACGCAAGTCCTTCGCGATTTGGCCATCCGCTTCTTGCCCGGCCCTCTTGCCCGCCTCTTCGTCACACCCATTACGTTCGCATTCATTGGCCATCCTCGTACGTTGAGCGATGTCCCCCGGAAATTCCCGTTCGCCGGCCTCTTGCCTTCACACGTGGTGGAACGATGGTTTCGATACCAATGGCCGTTTGTCGCCTCTTACATTACAGGCCTGACCGTGGCGAACGGAACTCCCACGACCGGAGCGATGCTGATTTCTCCGCTGACGACAGAGCAAATGATCCGCAACCCCCGGCTCGCCCGAAAGCGTGTATTGCAGACCATTCAGCTGGCTGAAAAAATGGGAGCGAAAATCGCAGGGTTAGGCGCCTTCACGTCGATCGTCACGCGAGACGGGCGGGATCTTGAAGGGAAGGTTCGTCTCGGATTGACGACGGGGAATCCTCATTCCGCCGCTATCGCCGTCCAGAATGTCCTTCAAGCCGCCGCGCTGACAAATCTGAGCCTGCCTCACGCCACTGCTGCGATCATCGGGGGAGCCGGCTCAGTGGGTTCAGCCTGCGCAAAAATGCTTTCCCGGCTTGTCGCGAACCTCCTGATCATCGATATCAAAAAGGACGCGCTTCAGGATCTGATCACACAATTGGCAGATCAGCCGGCAGTTGTGACAGGCGCCTCGAGCCTTGATCAAGTAAGAAATGCGGACATTGTCATCGCCGCAACCAACAACCCGCACATCCTTTTAACCGCCGGCCACCTGAAGCCTGGCGCGATCGTGATTGATGCTGCCCAACCGAAGAACGTGTCGGAAGATATTCCGCGCCAGCGGCCTGATGTCGTCGTCATCGAATCCGCCGTGGTTCAAACGCCCGATATCGATGTGCATTTCGACCTGGACCTCGCTCCAGGGGAAGCCCTCGGTTGTCTCTCTGAGACCATGATATTAACCGCCATAGGATGGGAAGGGCATTACTCCCTTGGTAAAGCCGATCCATCCCACGCTGCCCACATCATCGCCGCCGGTCGCACACTGGGTTTCCGCCTTGCGCGTTTTCGAAACTCTGCCGGCTATGTCACCGACGAGCACCTTCTCCGAATCGCTCAGGGACGTACGGTATAATACGCCATGGCCTCTCCGCTCTATGAGTTTAATATCCATGCCGTTCCCATGTTGCTCATGGGAATGGTTACGTTTGGAATGGGTGTTCTGGTCCATCGATCGAATAGACAATCCGCGGCGCATCGCCACTTCCTGATTCTCTGTGCCAGCATTGCTTTGTGGCTCAACGCGACCGGCATCGGCCTCCTCGCAACCATGCCAGACTGGGCATTGACCTGGTTTAAGCTCGACAATGTCGGCGTCATGTATATCTCTGTCGCGTTTTATGCATTCTCCTCGGAGTTCCTCCACCTTCAGCGCTCTCGTTCAATTTGGCTTGGGTACGGACTCGCTACGGTTCTGGCTATAGCCGTCCTCCTTCGTCAAGATTTCATCACGGGAGTACGTCACTACTGGTGGGGATATTTCCCGCAGTGGGGGCCAGCCAGTGTGTTATTTTTTCTCTTGTTCTTCACCTACATGGCCATCGCATTCAATGACTACATCCGCGCCTACCGCACTGTCACAACACCCATTAAGCGTCAGCAGATCAAGTTTGTCCTGATCGCGTTCGTGATCGCCTATCTGGGCTCGGTCGATTTCCTCCCGGCACTCGGCTATGAAATTTACCCCTTCGGATATGTCTCAATTTTTCTGCTTACCGTAGTTGTCGCAACTGCTGTTCTGCGGTATCAGCTCCTTGATGGCGCACTATTCGTCTCCATGAGTGCCCCCTATCTCCCGCTCATTCCCTTCTCCCTCTCGCTCGTACTGATCACGCAGACATTGGGTGACCTCTCTTCAGCGGCCTTGAGCAGTGTCCTTGTTATCACGACCGTGGCGTTCACTGCACTATACGTTACCCTTCAGCCGCATCTTCAATCCGCACTCAACAAAGCTCTTTTCCCCAGTCAGTATGACGCATACAACACATTGACGCGTTTCAGCCACGCCATGGTCATGAATCTGGATCTTGCCGATTTGCAGACTGCGACTGTCCGGACGCTTCAAACCGTCATGGGAATCGAGAAGATATCGCTCTTCCTCTTTGAGAAGGAAATAGGACGCTACGAACTGAAGGCTTCACACGGGATAGACGAAGTTCAGACCAATGCCGTTCAGCTCACGAGCCACGAATCCTTTAGCAGTTTTCTCTTGGAGCGCAACCAGCCGATTGTCAGGGAGGAGCTTCAGCAGGATCTCCTATGGCAAGGTGGGCCGCTGACGACTACCCTGCTTGAGACGTTGACGAAGATGGACGCTGAAGTCTGTCTCCCCCTTGTGAATAAGACTCGGCTCATCGGCTTTGTCAACCTCGGGCACAAGCCCTCTCTGAAATTCTATTCGAATGACGAACTCAACCTTCTCGGCTCTCTGGCAAACAATGCTGCGATTGCACTCGACAATGCCATGCTCTATGAGGACTGGAAGCGCTCGCAACTGCTCATTCGGCGTGCGGATCGCCTCCGCTCATTGGAGACCATTGCGGGGGGATTTGCCCATGAAGTACGGAACCCCCTTACGTCGATCAAAACGTTCATCCAATTGGCGCCGTCGAGGCGGAATGATCCGGAGTTTATGGACTCCTTCGGCGCGGTGGTCGCCGACGATCTTGCGCGCATCGAGCGACTCATTGAAGAGATTCTGGACTACGCACGCTACATGAAACCTAAACTCTCCTTGGAATCGCTGAACGATATCGTAAACGCCTGCCTGCACTTCATTGAAGTCAAAGCGAATACCCTGGAAGTTTCTATCGAGAAACATCTGGACGAACATCTAGCTCCGATAGCGGTTGATCGTCAGCAGATGAAACAGGTGTTCATGAATCTCTTTCTAAACGCCATCGACGCGATGGGAAAGAAAGGAGGACGTTTGACCGTCACGACGCGTCAGGTAACCCACCTTGACAGCACTCGATGGATACAGATCGAGGTCTCGGATACCGGCAGTGGAATTGCTCCTGAAAATCTGCCTCACATCTTCGATCCCTTCTTTACGACGAAACATGAAAGCACAGAACGTGTGGGAACCGGGCTCGGTCTCTCAATCGTCCATCAAATCACTCAAGAACATGCTGGCACAGTCGAAGCCCTGAGCACTGTCGGCCAAGGAACAGTTTTCCTCCTGACAATCCCTGAAAAAACGGCTCTGGATCCCGTGCCAGCCGCGTCTCCTTCAGCCTGGCAAAGCAAACCCCTTCCCATTCCCGGCATCCCTCCTTTGCTCCAAAAAGGTACCGGAACATACGGCCCTTAAACACGCATGTGTCCGAGGTCCTGCTATGTCTGTCTCTCCCCAACAACTGTATAATCCCACGGCTAAGACACAGCCACATGCACCCATTCCGCTAATTCCAGATATAGACTAGCGCCTGGTCCCGGAGAAGCAGTCCCATGCGCCCCTAGCTCAATGGATAGCGCACCGGGCTTGCTCGTTATCTCTCAGGGATGGGGGTTGATTGATCTTCCACTGCACGCGTCCAGCGAATGCTGGTTCATCTGGTCTATCTCGTCTATCTGGTTTGTCTAGTTAATCACACTGGAAATTCATCCGGAAGAACCAGATAGACCAGAAAGACCGGCCAACCAGACAGACAAGCCCGAGCGCGTTGCGCGAGCACGGAAGATCATCAGCCCCCATCCCGTTCTTAGCTGTACTGATCCCACGTATCGCACTGCTTGAGCGCCCAGAACACTGCTTCTATGAGTTTCTTCAGCGACACGTTCTCCGGATCGCGCATCGCTTGCAGTTTCTTGTCGAGATATTGAAGTGGCTGGATCGATCGTTTATCCGGGATCTTGCCCAGCGCCCACGCCACTTCCGTGAGCACGGACCAGTCGGTCTTTGCATCTTGTAGTTTAGCCAGCAGCGGCGGCACGACCGAGGCATCCCCATGCAGTCCACCGAGCTGGCCCAACCCCTTGGCTGCTGCCGCCTGCAATTCAATCTGCGGAGACGTGTTCATGATGTCGACGAGCAGCGGAATGCCCTCTTTGCCGAGACTACCCATCGCCCCGATTACTTGCTTCGCCAAGTCGCGATCCTTGAGCACCTCTTTCAGCTTCGGCAAGGCTTCGTCGGCTTGCATCTCACCCAAGAGAGTAATGATTTTGAGCCTTCTCGGCTGCGGCGTATCGGATCGATCGAGTAACTTCAGCAGACGCTCCGGCTGACCCCATTCAGCGGCCAGCAGCAAAGGAAATTCATATGTCTCAAGCACATCCCTCAATTTACCTATGGCATAGGCACCCGGGTCTCCCGCCTTGGCCGATTGTGCGGCTTGCTCCGCATCTTCAAACTCGGTTCGGACCTCTTTCTGCCATTTGACCTTCATGTTACCGAGGAGATAGGTCATCTGACAGGCAGGACCTTCCCACAGCCGAGATGGGGCATCGGGCAAATCCGCATCGCCACCGGCAGCCGTCGTGCCTTCCCATGTTTTCCGCTGTTCGCATTTGACTTTGATCACCACATCATGCGGCATACCGGCTTCGCCCACAACCCTGTATCCCAATTCGCCGATCCGCCTGGCTACGACTTCGGCAATCAGTGCCGCGTCACCGGCGCCCTTGTCTGTGAGTACAATCGCCTCGATGCGCAGGGTCTGAATCTTATCCAGGAACGCTTTCTGCTCCGGCGTGAAATGGTCCCGGTAGGCCCATAAAGAAGGAGCGGGAAATGCCACAACGCTAATAACCAGCGTTAGTAGTAGGGCAATGCGCATCGTGCACCTCCTAACCGGTATGCTGACGATGAATACCCTAGGATTACCGACTGAGCGACTGCATGTAAATGGGTGAAGAACAGGGATTGTCAATCAGCTGATATGTTCCCATGAATCGCACTGTTTGATCGACCAGAACACCGCTTCTTTGAGTTTCCTCAACGGCAGGTTCTCCGGATCGCGCATAGCCTGCAGTTTCCTGTCGAGATTGTAGAGCGGCTCGATCGATCGTTTATCCGGAATCTTACCCAGTGCCCACGCCACTTCTGTGAGCACCGACCAATCTGCCTTGGGATCCTCCAGCTTGGCGAGCAACGGTAGTACGACGGAGGCATCCCCATGCAGTCCACCGAGTTGGCCCAATCCCTTGGCTGCTGCGGCTTGCACCTCGAGATCCGGTGACGTATTCATAATCTCGACAAACAGCGGAATACCCTCTTTGCCGAGATTGCCCATCGCCCCAATCGCTTGCTTTGCCAGGTCGCGATTCTTGAGCGCTTCTCTCAATTTCGGCAAGGCCTCGTCGGCTTGCATCTCGCCCAAGAGAGAAAGAATTTTGATCTTTCTGTCCTGCGGCGTATCGGATCGATCGAGGGACTTCAGCAGGCGCTCTGGTTGACCCCATTCAGCAGCCAGCAACAGGGGAAAATCATAGGCCTCGAGCATATCCTTCAACTTGCCCATGGCATAGGCTCCCGGGTCTCCTGCCTGGGCTGTAAGCGCAGCTTGCTCCGCATTCTCAAACTCGGTTCGGACCTCTTTCTGCCATTTCACCTTCATGCCACCGAGGAGATAGGTCATCTGACAGGCGGGGCCTTTCCACAGCCGGGACGGGGCATCGGGCAAATCCGCATCGCCACCGGCAGCCGTCGTACCCTCCCATGTTTTCCGCTGTTCACATTTGATTTTGACCACAGCGTCATGGGGTTTACTTGCTTCTCGCACCACCGTATATCCCAATTCACCGATCCGGCGGGCGACAAGCTCGACAATCGGCGCCGCATCAACAACTCCCTTGTCTACGAGTGCAATCGCCTCGATGCGCACGGTTTGAATCTTACCAAGCAGCATTTTCTGCTCCGGCGTGAAATGGTCCCGGTAGGCCCATGAGAGAGAAGCGGAAAGGGCTATACCAGTGAACGCCAGAGTTGCGAGCAGTCGCGCAACGCGCATCGTGGACCTCCTAACCAGTATGCTGACGAAGAATTACGCAGGCTGCCTGATTATAACCATCATTGAAGGCTGCGGCTACCGCAGGTATGATAAGACCCTTTTCGGCATCCTGCTAGACATCATTCATGAATAGTCATGCTCAGAAACGAATGCTAACCGCCCTATGTGCACGCAAGTGAACACAGTTCTACCCCGAAGAAGTAGGGTTGACAGTGGGATACATCCAACGGTACAAAATACATACACAAATATGAGCTTTCGTTTGCTTGCTCACCCTTCAGGAGTCGGCTCCTGAAGACCGCACCATGCGAGAGTGGCGGAACTGGCAGACGCGCGAGACTTAGGATCTCGTGGGTAACCGTGGGGGTTCAAGTCCCCCCTCTCGCACCAGACCACGACCAGGCAGCCTGCGTAAGGTTCTTCAAGAAAAAAAGGGTACGCGCCAGCTATGAACATGGAAGTGACTGAACTAGGACCGATGAAACGCGCCCTCAAGATTGAGGTGCCGGCCGATGAGGTCACTCAACGGCTTGCTCGCGCCTACGTCGAGCTGAACCGCCAGGTCAATATCCCAGGATTTCGCCCTGGCAAGGTACCCTTGGCCTTGCTGGAAAAGCGCTATGCCAAAACCGTGGAAGAGGACGTGATCCGAAGCCTCGTGCCGGACTTCTACGAAAAGGCCGTCCGCCAGGCGGGCATTGTGCCGGTCCACGTTGAAATCCCCCCGCTGGACAGAGTCAAGATTAAGAAAAACGAGCCCTTTACATTTACCGCGACCGTCGAGATCAAGCCGAAAATTCAGTTGCGGGACTATAAGGCGCCGAGCCCGATGTCACTCAAACCCGACAATCGTACCATCACCGACGAACAGCTCGACCGTGGCCTTGAAGTCTTGCGCGAACAACATGCCCGCCTGGAGGCTACCCCGGCCGGCCATGCCATCGTGGACGGAGACTATATCGTCCTGGACCTGCAAGGCACACTCGATGGCACGCCGTTGGAAGGCACGAAGAAGGAAGGTCAACTCCACAAGGTCGGGTCACACGCATCCGTCTTGGGCTTGGAAATTGATTCGCATGTCGGGGGGAAGAAAGAGGGAGAGGCGCTCGAAATTTCCCAGCCGTACCCAGACAGCCATCCCGATCCTCGCGTTGCCGGCAAGACGGTTGTATTCACCCTGACGATCAAGTCCGTCAAGGAAAAGAAGTTGCCGGCCCTGGACGATGAATTTGCCAAAGATTGCGGCCCCTACAACTCGCTCCAGGAAATCAAAGACAAGCTGCGTGACGGGATGGAGCAGGCGTTGAAGCGAGAAATCGAAGACACACATAAAGATACGATCATGAAACGGCTTGTAGAGACCCATCACTTCGATCTCCCGGAGACCCTGGTAGAACGTGAGCTGGAGGCCATCATCCGTCAGCATGTGCAGCAGCAACAACAGAAGGGTGGCGCCCAGGAATCGCCCGCCACGGAGGATCTCACAAGCCTTCGCCAGGAATATCGGGACGAAGCGGCACGCCGTGTGAAGCTCAGCCTCGTGCTGGAAGAGATCGCCGAAAAAGAAGGGCTGACAGTCACGCAAGACGATTTCAATGCTGAAATCATGCGGCTGGCCTCGGACCTCAAGATGCCGGCCGCTGAGCTCGTCAAGATGATCAAAGCCGGCGGACAAGAGTCTATCGAAGAATTACGTACCAGGACTTTGGTGGATAAAGCCCTTGATTTCGTCTACCGCAATGCGGTGATTCAAGGATAGTGAGAAGGGTGCAGGCTGGCCTGAATTTCATTGGTCTGTATGTTTGTGGCATAGGGGCATAACACGCAGGATGCTCAAAAAGGCTGTCCAGCAAGGCCGCAGCGAGCGAAGAGGCGAGGCGTACGCTTCGGTACGTTGAGCCTCTGAGCGAAGCGAGAACGAAGCTGGCAGACTTTTTCAGCATCCTGCAAGCGGAAAGGAACGACGTGCATGCTAGTTCCCATAGTCATTGAGACAACGAACCGAGGCGAACGCGCCTACGACATCTATTCCCGGCTCCTGAAAGATCGGATCATCTTCCTCGGTGCTCCGATCGACGACATCTTTGCCAACCTGATCATTGCCCAGCTCTTGTTCCTAGAAGCGGAGGATCCTGAAAAAGACATCAATCTCTACGTCAACTCCCCCGGGGGAAGCGTCACGGCGGGATTGGGCATTTACGACACCATGCAGTATGTGAAGCCCCCGATCAACACCATCTGCCTGGGCCAGGCCGCCAGCATGGGGGCCTTCTTACTCACCGCCGGAACCAAAGGGAAGCGATTCGCCCTGCCGAATGCGAGGGTCATGATTCACCAACCCATGGGCGGATTTCAGGGGCAAGCCACTGAAATCGACATTCATGCCAGAGAGATCTTGAAAATCCGCGAACGGCTCAATGAGATCATGGCCAAACATACCGGCCAGCCGCTTGAGAAGATAGCCCTGGACACCGAACGGGACTACTTCATGTCGGCAGAAGAAGCGAAGCGGTACGGTCTCATCGATGAAGTCATTACGCGGCCACCGAAACTCCTCAAGGCCGTCGGTGGCGATGCAGGGAAAGACGCGACCAAGGACAAGTAACACGAGGAGGGCGCATGGGGAAGCCGGATAAGATGGATCGACATCTCCGCTGTTCGTTCTGTGGAAAGAGCCGCGACGAGGTCCGCAAATTGATTGCCGGGCCCACCGTCTACATCTGCGACGAGTGCGTCAACCTCTGTAACGACATCATTGCCGAGGATTGGGAAGAAGCCAAAGAGGAGATTTCATCGAAACTCAAAAAGCCGGTGGAAATCAAACACCACTTGGACCAATACGTTGTGGGACAGGAGCGGGCCAAACGAATCCTCGCGGTAGCCGTTCATAACCACTACAAGCGAATCTCGTCCAAGGATAAAGACGTTGACGACGTGCAACTCCAGAAGGGCAACATCCTCATGCTGGGGCCCACCGGCACAGGNNATTACCCGCGACGTCTCGGGTGAAGGAGTCCAACAGGCGCTGCTCAAGCTCATCGAGGGAACCGTTGCCAACGTGCCGCCTCAAGGCGGGCGCAAGCATCCGCACCAAGAATTTATTCAGGTCAATACGAGCAACATCCTCTTCATCTGTGGCGGAGCGTTCGTCGGGCTCGAACACATTATCGAGCAGCGATTGAATCGGAAGGCGATGGGATTCGGAGCCGAAGTTCGCGGACGGAGCGAGATACGTCTTGGCGAACTGTTCTCGAAAGTTCAGCCGGAAGACTTCCTCAAGTACGGCTTGATTCCTGAGTTCGTCGGCCGGCTGCCAGTCGTCGCCACTTTGGATGAGCTGGATGAACGAGCCCTCATTCGAATCCTGACCGAACCGAAAAACGCGCTCACGAAGCAGTATGAGAAACTACTCTCCTTTGAAAAGGTGAAGCTCAAGTTCACGGAAGGCGCGCTCGGGGCGATCGCACGGAAAGCGTTTCTCCAGAAAACCGGGGCGCGAGGCTTGCGCGCCATCCTCGAAGACGTGATGCTGGACGTGATGTATGATGCCCCCTCTCAGAAGCAGATTAAGGANNCTCCCATCCGAATCTTTGAACAAGACAAGGATGTGAAGACCGCCTAAGTCATTATAACTGTAGTCTTTTTCACTCTCCCCACGAAACCTCTACTCAGAATCCTCCAGGCCAGGAACACCCTGGCCTGGTTATTCCCTCACCTCTTCCATTCTGGAATACTCCTTGCTCTCTCTTCCTCCCGAGTCTTGACGCTCCTGATAGCTCTACGCTTTCTCTCGACAAGATAAAATGCTGCGCTATACTTGCGCTACAGATTGAACGTGGAGGACCTGTGAGATATCCCGTGTCTTCAAGCCTTCGACACAAGGGGAAGGCTCTTGACCTTGATGCAAACCGTGAATTGATCACCCTCTTGGGGATCAACGGCGAACCTATGGGCAACCTGTCCTGGGACTTCGTCATCGACCAGATTCTGGCCTACCGTAAGCCCCAGGCGAGCCGGGAAACCAGAAATGAGCCGCGCGTGACACTCACCTTCCGTGTCAAATACACAACCCCGGAAGGTCAGCAGCTTGAAAGTCGCGCAGGAGGTATCGGCGGAGGCGGGCTCTTTATCGAAAGCCTGAGCCCCCTACCGATCGGCACCACGCTCGCTCTTGAATTTTCTCTACCGGAGGAGCCGTCAAAATGGTTGCCGGCGAAGGGGCTCGTCGCGTGGGTCTGCCCTAAAGCAGACCAATATACATTTAGCCCCGGCATGGGGGTACGTTTTACGGAGATTGACCAAGAAATCCGTAACCGTGTGTTGGAACTAGTGAAATCTATCCAGACTGTTGGCCCGCCAGCCTAGAGAATATCCGCCTACTGATGAATCGTCTCGCGTTCAACACGACATGGACCTAAGCATGAAATTTCCTGTGATCACGACAGAAAGACATGAGGGCAAATTTCTTGAGATGAATGCTGACCAGGAAGTCGTCACGCTTCATAGTTCCACGGGAGAACTGCTCGGCGCCCTGTCGTGGGGAACAGTCATTGAGCAAATTCTTGCCACCGACGATGACGCGAGATTCGCCCATGCGCGGTCCCATCCGAGAGCCCCGCTCGCCATGAAGGTTCACTGCACGACCCCGGAAGGCAAGCAGTTCGACAGCTTAACCGGCGGCATCGGTGCAGGCGGGTTATTCATCGAAAGCAGTACCCCGCTGCCTCCTGGAACCGAGCTATCCATCGAATTTGCACTGCCCGATCGTCCTTGGAAAAAACACAAGGCTAAAGCGAAGGTCGCCTGGACCCGCAGCATGCCTGACCGGCATCTGCTCTTCCCCGGAATGGGCGTCAAATTTACTGAAATCGACGAAAAGGCCCGCATCGAGCTGGTCGAACTTGTCGATGCGTTAAATCGTTCACGCGTGACGACTTAAATCCCCCGTTTCGCCCAGCGGCGCACCCCGCTGTCCGGATCCTTCACAATCGTCGATTCAAGCGCGGCCCTGGCATCAGGGCCGCTAAGTATTCCCAAACGATAGGCCGCTTCTGCACGCACCCCAGGCGCGGGATCTTCAGCTAGACGTTCTCTGAGCCAAGGAGAAACCGCCGACCCTCCCCATTCACCCACTGCCGCCACAATGCCCTGACGAACCTCCGCATCGGAACCACCCGCTGCTGCGACAAGCGCGGGAATCGATTGGCTTGCATCGACTTGCAGCAATGCCTGCACCGCCGCTTTCCTAATCGTTGCATCCGAAGATCTCAGTAACCCTACGACAGGCTGGAGCAATCGAGTACCTGGCTCAATCTCGCCGATTGCCACAACCGCTGCCTGCCGAACCGATTCGACAGGATCCTCCAGTGCCTGCGTCAACAGGGCAACGACTCCCTCGGTAGCTGTGGGTTTCAATCGCCCCATGGCCAGTACCGACGCTTCGCGGACTATTGCTGCCGGTTCGTGCTTGAGGGAGAGAATGGAGTCCACGGCTCGCGGGTCGCCGATCTTGCCCAGAGACTCTACAGCAACTCGCCGCACCTCCGGCGCCTCATCACGGAGCAATTCCAGCATGAGAGAGAACGTGCGCTCCCTCGATGAAGGCGGAGAATCCTGGACACAACCGGCAAGCCAGAAAACTGACAGGAGGACTACAGACCCAATGATGCGAGAGGAGGACGCAATACCCCAGTTCACGCTTGTTTAGGAGGTTCTTCGTGTAAGGCGGGTAGCTCTTTAACCGCTTCGATGGATTGCTGGAATTCCTTCTGGGCAGAATCCATCTCGGCTTGGATTGTCCGTATCTCAGGTTCAACCGAATTGCGGACATCGGCAACCGCATGCTTGAACGTCCGCAACGCGTCCCCCAGTCCTTCTCCCAAACTCTGCATATCCCCTGGGGAAATGCCCACCGGCTGTGCAGCCTTCGCCTTTATCGCTGCCTGCTGTGATTGCACACGGGCCACGGCGTCCTTGTTGACGATGGCCGATGGACGCTTCGCGACTGGTTTTGCCTGGGCGCCTGCGGGAAGAGGCGGGTACTGTGCCTTCATCATCGGCGCAGGAGCGGCGGCGCGGTCTTCCATCGTGGGAGGCTGCTGGCCCTGCCCCGCCGGTTGAGCAGTTGTGGAAGTCATTGGCGAAGCCGGTTGCGGTGGAGCCGCCATTTTATACATCAAAGCGGCGGTAGTTCCGGGAGTCGCCTCCGGTCCAGGTATATAGGGGGCCGCAGGCTTCAGAGCGGCAGAGGTCTGAGCAGGCGTAACTACCGGCGCCGGTGCTGCTTGGATCGTCGATTGAGCCTGCACAGGGGCCGGTTGATTCGCTTCGGGCGCGGTTGCATCCGGCGAGGGGATATCGTTGACTTCTTTCTTGAACCCTCTGAGCGCTTTACCGACGCCTTCACCGATTTGTGGAAGTTTCCCCGCCCCGAAAATGATGAGGACAATGACGAGGATAATGATGAGTTCCGAGATCCCCATTGTGCCGAACATAGCGTGATTCCTTTTACCCTAGTCCCAGCCAATCGATATCGATCTAGCTTCTTAATAATTGAAACTCTATAGGCCAGTAGGAGGCACTGTCAAGGAAGGGGGGGGCTAAAAAATCGGGACGATCTCATTTTGCAAGGGCAAGCCGAACACCAACGATTCGCGCTCGGCGATGTAGACGTCCAATTCACTTCTGATCCCAAACTCACCAGGCAGGTAGATTCCCGGCTCGATGGAAAAGCAGGTTTTCGGCATCAGACGGCGGGTATCCTGCGTCTCCAACCCATCGATATTGGCTCCGTTGCCATGAACCTCTTCGCCGATCGAATGGCCTGTGCGATGGACGAACTGGTCGCCATAACCAGAACGCTGGATAATCTGCCGGCAGGCGTCGTCGACTTCCCACCCGAATGGACGATGACCGGCAGCTATCTCAGTCCGAACGAAGGTCAAGGCCGCATCCCGCCCCTGCCGGACTAAATCGAAGATCTCGCGATGTTTCACCGGCACAGTCCGTCCGACATAACCAGTCCAGGTAATATCGGCGTAGACCGAACCGGCCTCCGCTCGTTTGGCCCAGAGATCGATTAAGAGCAATGCATCGCGGGTGACCTCGGCAGACCCAATCTCTGCCGGACCATAATGGGGGTCGGCACTGTGGGCATCGACAGCGGCGATCGGCGCACTCGACGTGACCATCCCGGCCTCGCCTATACGAGTCAGAATAAATTGCTGCACTCCATACTCCGTAAGGCTCCGCCCTTGCGTGACCGCCTCATGAACATGACTGAATGTCTCGTCGACAATGCGCCGAAGCGCTGCGGCGGCAAACTGATGCGATTCGAGTTGACGATCCGTCCAACGCGCTTCAAACGTCTGAATCAAATCCGCTGAACTGACCACCTCGACGCCGTAACTTCTGATCAATTCGATCGTGCCGGCATCCACGCGCGATACATAGGGAACCGCATTCAANNATGCGATGCAACAGCTTAACCGGAGCCCCCTGCGCCGGAATCCAGTAGTACCACCGCCTCGTCACATGAAGCCTCGGATCGAGCTGGAGTATGCGATAGGCGAGGGGGTCGCTCCCCCGGAAATCGTAGAAAAGCCAGCCGCCGATCTCGGCATCGCGTAATGCCTGTTGAATTTCGCTGACACGCTGATAGATGGCAGTGGTCATGGTAGAGGGCATCTTATCGTCGCACTACCAAGCCGTCAATGAGATGGCGGCTAAGATTCGGGGGTCATGCTACAATGCGCACCATGGCGCTTGAGCATGCCCCAGAGCCTTCCCAGTTCCGCGTGACTCTGTTTGTCGGGCCGCAGCCAGTGAAGGGAAATCCCTTCACCTCCTCCTGCGTATTTAACGTCAAGAAGCGGAGTTGGAAGGGTGGCGTCCAGGTCGCCATCGATATCACTCAGTGCCAGATTGATCGGCTCAGCACCGACGTTGAATTCCCCAGCTGGTTAGCCCTGGCCCTAGCCGATCTCGCAGATGCAGATCGGGTATTTCAACAGGAACGAGCCCATGAGCTATTTATCCAAGCAGTCTGTTGGTGCAAGCTGGACTTGGCGTTGCAGTCCGGTATCACTCAAGAGAACCAATGCCTCCCAGCCGATACATGGATTGCTGAAGTCAGGGAGACCGTCATCAAGAGGACGAACTTCATTACATCGTACATTGCAGCTGAACTGGATCTCGCACCAAGAGACGCCACTGCCCCATAAGACATTCCAGCCTGATATGGCAGGGGGTTTGCATTCACAGTTGGATTTGTTATAACCGCACTACTACTGAATTATGGAGGAGCGCCCTGGAGTGAACCACTGCCGCTCCGTTCGCTCTGACGAAAAAGGAGGATTACCTGTGAACATCTGCGCATCTTTACCCAACCGCCATCGTGAGGCTACCAGCTTCAAATTGGTCCTGACCTTCCTGCTCCTGACCCTCTGCACCTTCACTATGGCGCCGACGGCATGGAGTCAAGAAAGCACGGGCTCCGCGTCAACCGTAAGCACCGAGGGAGGAGACACATCGAGCGCGGGCATGCAGGTCGCTGCCGGTGCTTCCACCCTGTTATATTTTCCACTGAAAGCCGCGTTTGCCATCAGCGGCGGCATTGTCGGGGGACTCGCTTATGTATTTTCAGGCGGGAATGAAAACGCTGCCAAGAGTATTTGGACCACGAGCCTCTACGGCACCTACATCATTACCCCCGATCATCTACAAGGCAATCGGCCCATCCGCTTCCTGGGAGTCGCTGACTCGAACGATGCGCCAGCCCATGCTCCAGAGCCCATCCGCTAGCCGATGAAGCCCATCATCGGCGTCACACCAGACTTCAACGCCGGTGATCGGAAGGAATGGGGTGGACGCGAGCCCACCTACTTTTTGCGCGCACGCTATATTCGTGCTATCGAAGAACTCGGCGGCATCCCGCTGGTCCTTCCGCTCCATGCAGACCGGGCCACCAGACGACGCCTCCTGCAACAGTTCGACGGACTCCTCCTCACCGGAAGCGGGCCGGACCTTCCACCGTCGCTCTATGGTGAACGCCAGCGCTATCCCTTCAGCACCGTGAGCGAACGCCGCATGAGTTTTGAGCTGGACATCGTCCGCCTGGCAAGACAGGCAGATCTCCCGCTGCTCGGCATCTGCGGAGG
>CXWL01114403.1_pt1 | contig 16902 bp, 7 predicted proteins | sample 590931 | NCBI WGS metagenome assembly CXWL01 (sample SAMEA3498368, study PRJEB10139) | groundwater metagenome | biome: water well; material: biofilm material | place: Germany | collected 2015-04-27 | reverse complement strand
CCCGGCCGTTCTTGGGCTCGCGCTGATGGGCGCGGCGCCGATGGCGGCGGCCGACATTTACCTGTGCACGGACAAGGACGGGCGGCGCCTGCTGACCGACACGGGCGGTCCTGGTTGCAAGGCGCTCGAGGTGTCCAGCGCGATTCCAGCGCCGGCGGCGCGCAGGGCCGCGCCGGCACCACGCGCGGCGACCACGGCCGTGACACCGACCGATTTCCCGCGCGTCGACAACACCCAGCAGCGTGCGCGCGACGACGACCGCCGCGCCATCCTGACGGACGAGCTGCGCAGCGAGGAGCGCCGCCTGGCCGAACTGCGCCGCGAATTCAACGGCGGTGAGCCTGAGCGCCAGGGCAACGAGCGGAACTACGCCAAGTACCAGGCCAGGGTGGCCGAAATGCGCGACAACATCTTCCGCGGCGAGAAAAACATCGAAGCCCTGAAACGCGAACTCGCGAACATCCGATGAAACCGGAAGCGCTCGCCGGCCTCGACCTGCTGGCCTCGGCGGTGCTGATCGCCGATGCGGCGGGCAGCATCCGCTACGCCAACGCCGCCGCCGAGAGCCTGCTCGACAGTTCGCTGAAGGCGCTGTCGCACAAGACCATCTCCACCCTGTTTGCCAATGGCGACGAGCTGGCCGCGCTGTACGAGCAGGCCAAGGCCCACAAGTACGCCGACATGCGCCAGGACCTGACCCTGGAGCGGGCCGGGCGCGACGCGCTGCACGTGCATTGCATCGTCAGCACGCTCGACGACGGCGCGATCCTGATCGAGCTGCGCGAGAATGTCCAGCAGCTCAAGCTCGACCGCGAGGAGCGCATCCTCGACCAGAGCCAGGCCAACAAGGAGCTGATCCGCAACCTGGCGCACGAAATCAAGAACCCGCTGGGCGGCATCCGTGGCGCGGCCCAGCTGCTCGAGCTGGAGCTGCCGCCGCTGCACCTGGCCGAGCTGCGCGAGTACACCCAGGTCATCATCAAGGAAGCGGACCGCCTGCAGACGCTGGTGGACCGCCTGCTGGCGCCGCACCGCCGCCCGCACATCGTGGGCGACGTCAACGTCCACGAAGTGTGCGAGCGGGTGCGCAGCCTGATCCTGGCCGAGTTTCCGGCCGGGCTGACGATCCGGCGCGATTACGACGCCTCGATTCCTGAATTCCGCGGCGACAAGGAGCAGCTGATCCAGGCCGTGCTCAACATCGCCCACAACGCCGCCCAGGCCCTGTCGGACCGGATTGCGGCCGGCGACGCCGAGATCGTTTTCAAGACGCGGGTGGCGCGCCAGGTCACCTTGGCCAAGGTTCGATACGCGCTGGCATTAGACTTGCATATCATCGACAATGGACCGGGCATACCGCCCCAGATCCGCGACCGTATCTTCTACCCTCTGGTGTCGGGCAGGGATGGCGGCAGCGGCCTGGGACTGACACTTGCGCAGACCTTCGTGCAGCAGCACATGGGTGTGATCGAGTGCGAGAGCCGGCCCGGCCTGACCGACTTCCGCATCCTGCTGCCGCTCCCATGAGGCGCGGCCCGGCGTGGGCGCGGCGGCGGTCCCATTGCAGATCGATTTAGCGGGAAAGCGCGAATACATGAAACCAATCTGGATAGTCGACGACGATGCCTCGATCCGCTGGGTGCTCGAAAAAGCCCTGGCGCGCGAAAACCTTGCCACGCGCAGCTTTGCCAACGCCCACGATGCGAAAGCGGCGCTTGAACTTGAAACACCGCAGGTGCTGGTGTCCGATATCCGCATGCCGGGCGAGTCCGGCCTTGAACTGCTGCAGGCGGTCAAGGAGAAGTGCCCCGGGTTGCCGGTCATTATCATCACCGCCTACTCCGACCTGGACTCGGCCGTCGCGGCCTTCCAGGGCGGCGCCTTCGAATACCTGGCCAAGCCCTTCGACATCGACAAGGCGGTCGCGCTGATCCGCCGCGCGCAGGAGGAAAGCCTGCGCGAAACCAGTGTCGAGTCCGGGCCGCAGGGTACCCCGGAAATCCTCGGCCAGGCACCGGCGATGCAGGAGGTGTTCCGCGCGATCGGGCGACTGTCGCAGTCGAACGTCACCGTGTTGATTACCGGAGAGTCCGGCACCGGCAAGGAGCTGGTGGCGCGCGCGCTGCACAAGCATAGCCCGCGCGCCAGCCAGCCGTTTATCGCGCTCAACACCGCCGCGATCCCCAAAGACCTGCTCGAGTCCGAACTGTTCGGCCATGAACGGGGCGCCTTCACGGGCGCCCAGGCGACCCGGCGCGGTCGCTTCGAGCAGGCCGAGAACGGCACCTTGTTCCTCGATGAAATCGGCGACATGCCGTTCGACCTGCAGACGCGGCTGTTGCGGGTGCTGTCGGACGGCCACTTCTACCGGGTCGGCGGCCACCAGCCGCTCAAGGCGAATGTGCGGGTGATTACCGCCACCCACCAGAACCTGGAGCAGCGCGTGCGCGACGGCTTGTTTCGCGAGGACCTGTTCCACCGCCTGAACGTGATCCGCCTGCGCCTGCCAAGCTTGCGCGAGCGGCGCGAGGACATCCCGTTGCTGGCGCGCCATTTTTTGGTGCAGAGTGCACGGCAGCTGGGCGTCGAAACCAAGCGCATGAGCGACCCGGCCCTGCATTTCCTGAGCAGCCTCGACTTGCCGGGCAATGTGCGCCAGCTGGAAAACCTGTGCAACTGGATCACCGTGATGGCGCCAGGCCAGACGGTGGAAGTCAAGGACCTGCCGCCCGAGCTCATGCACGGCAACGGCAGGGGCTGGGACAACGTCGCCCTGGCGCCGCTCGACATGCCCGTGCAGCCGCACACCCACCTGGCGGCAGCGCCGGGCGCGGTGCAGGGCGACTGGGCCAGCCTGCTGGAGCTGCAGGCGGCCAAAATGCTGGGCGCCGGCCAGCTGGAGGTGATGGATGTGCTGGGACGGCAGTTCGAGTCGACCCTGATCCGCGCGGCGCTCAAATATACGCACGGGCGCAAGAATGACGCGGCGGTGCGGCTGGGCATCGGGCGCAACACCATCACGCGCAAGATCGCCGAACTGGGAATCGGGGGCGCAAAGGACGAATAGGCAAGGGCGTCTTATAGTAAGCTGTTGCCATTTGCACAGCTTACAGGACAGTCATGCTGATCAACTGCGTCGCCTACCAGGAAGGCAAGAAACTCAGCGATATCCCGGTCGAGGCGATCAGCGATTACCTGGAACTGCCCAGGTGCTTCGTCTGGGTGGCGCTGGCCGACCCGCAATTGGCCGAACTGGCGACCATGAAGGAAGAGTTCGACCTGCACGAACTGGCCGTCGAGGACGCGCTGCGCGGCAACCAGCGCCCCAAGATCGAAGAGTATGGCGACTCGCTGTTTGCCGTGGTCCGGATGGTCGAACTGACCGGCGACGAACTCGTGGTCGGCGAACTCGACGTCTTCGTCGGGCCCAACTACGTGTTGTCGGCACGTAACAACGCATCCAAGGGCTTCCTCGGCGTGCGCGCGCGCGCCGAGCGCGAACCCCACCTCTTGACCAAGGGCGCGGCCTTCGTGCTGTACGCGCTGATGGACGCCGTCGTCGACCGCTACTTCCCGGTGGTGGACATGCTCGAGTCCGAGCTCGAGAAAATCGAAGACCGTATTTTTACCGAAGGGTCGCAATCGCGCGACAACATCGAGCGGCTATACGAACTGAAGCGCAAGGTCATGGCCTTGCGCCATGCCGTGGTGCCACTGGTCGACCAGGTCGGCAAGCTGTATGGCGGCCGGGTCCCGCCCGGATTCGAACATACCCAAGAATATTTCCGGGACGTCCACGACCATTTGTACCGCATCCAGTCAACCGTCGACACGATGCGCGACACCATCGCCACGGCGATCCAGGTGCACCTGTCGATGGTCGCCATCGAAGCCGGCGACGTCAACAAGCGACTTGCGGCATGGGCCGCCATCTTCGCGGTATTAACTGCATTTGCCGGGATCTGGGGCATGAACTTCGAGTTCATGCCTGAGCTCAAGTGGCGCTACTCTTACCCTCTTGCAATCACCGCAATGGCCTCCGTGTGCGGCTATCTGTATTACCGGTTTAAGAAATCGGGTTGGTTATAGTCTTTTCAGGCCATTTAAACGCACAAAGTCAATTCCGCATGTGTTGTTTATGAGCACATGCGGGTCTTTACTTATTTGACAAAAAACAATCAATTATGGTTCCATGCGTCACAACCTTCTTCATCGTCGAAGAAGAAGGTGGCGGCGTTTTTCGCCGTGGCAAGTGATTATTTTCCCTCGGGAATTTAATCCTTGACCATGAAGATACGCCTCGTCCACAAGGCGGGGTATCAATAATTACATTCGAGGGACTTTTAATGATCACGGAAACAGTGTTATCTCGCTCCATCCGCCTGATGTTCGCTAGCGGACTGGTGCTCGGCAGCATGCAGGTCGCGTCGGCACAGGAAGCAGAACCGGCCATGCAACGCGTTGAAGTTACCGGTTCGCGTATTCCTACGCTGAACACGGAAGGCGCTAGCCCAGTCACCACCCTGAGCGCCAAGGACATCAAGATTGATGGTGTCCGTAACGTCGAAGACATGCTGAACAACCTGCCACAGGTGTTCGCAGCTCAAGGTTCCTCCATCTCGAACGGCGCAACCGGTACCGCAACGGTCAGCCTGCGCGGCCTGGGTTCGGACCGTACCCTGGTGCTGGTCAACGGCAAGCGCATGCCAGCGGGTAGCGTCAATAGCACTGCAGCCGACGTGAACCAGGTTCCAGCTGCACTGATCAAGCGCGTTGAAGTACTGACCGGCGGCGCCGGCGCAGTGTACGGCGCGGGCGCGGTTTCCGGCGTGGTCAACTTCATCCTGCGCGACAACTTTGAAGGCGTCGAGCTTCAGTTGAACGGCAGCGGCTACAACCACAGCCAGGGCAACGCAGTTGGCCCACTGGTCACCAAGGCAGGCTATCCGCTGCCAGACGACAAGAACTTCGACGGCAAGTCGCGTGACGCCAGCCTGCTGGTCGGCGGCAACTTCGCGGACAACCGTGGTAACGCTACCCTGTTCGTGTCCTACAAGGAAACCGACGCACTGCTGCAAAGCGAGCGCGATTTCTCCGCTTGCGCACTGGGTTCGTCGGTAACGACCGGCTTCAGCTGCGTCGGTTCGGGCACCAATCCACTGGGCCGCGTCATCAACAATGACACCGGTGTGAGCTTCACCAACGGCGCCAACGGCACCGTTCGCCGCTACACCTCGGCCGACTCGTACAACTACGGTCCGGTCAACTTCCTGCAGCGTCCATCGAAGGTGGCAGGCGTGAACGCGCGCGCTCACTTCGACATCAACGAAAAAGTGCGCCTGTACCAGGAATTCAACTTCCACAACTACACCACCGATGCGCAAGTTGCACCTGGCGGTATCTTCCTGGGCGCGCAAGCTACCCTGCGTAACGACAACCCACTGCTGTCGAGCGCATGGAAAGAAGCGCTGGGCATCACCGCTCCAGGCAGCTCGGTTGACGTCACCCTCGGCAAGCGTAACGTCGAAGGCGGCCCACGTGTTGCTGACATCCAGGATACGTCCTACCGTCAGCTGGTCGGCCTGAAAGGCGAAGTCGCCAACTGGTCCTACGACGTGTTCGGTCAGTTCGCCCGCGTGAACCACGCAGAAACCAACTCCGGCTACTTCTCGAGCAAGCGCATTGCCCTGGCAACCGACGTGGTGCCTGATCCAGTGACCGGCGCAGCAGCTTGCCGTGCTGCAGTTGACGGCAGCGACCCATCGTGCGTACCGTACAACATGTTCGCACTCGGCGCGATCACCCAGGAACAGCTCGACTACCTGAACGCATCGGGCCACTCGATGGGTTACACCCAGCAGATCATCGCTGGCTTCAACATCGGTTCCGACCTGGGCACCTACGGCATCAAGTCGCCATGGGCAAGCAACGGCGTCGGCGTATCGTTCGGCTTCGAGCGTCGCGCGGAAAAGCTGAAGTTCGAACCTGATGAGGCATCGCTGAGCGGTGACCTGGCAGGCTCGGGCGGCGCATCGCCACCGCTGGTCGACGGTTTCTCGGTCAAGGAAGCGTTCGGCGAATTCCGCCTGCCGCTGCTGGAAGACAAAGTCTTCGCCAAGAACCTGGACCTGTCGGGCTCGTTCCGCCGCTCGGACTACAGCGCCGGCTACAAAGCTGACACCTGGGGCGTAGGTATTGACTGGGCTCCAGTCGATATGGTTCGCGTTCGCGGTTCGTACCAGAAGGCAGTTCGCGCACCAACCATCCGCGATCTGTTCAATCCTCAGTCGATCGGCAACAACGGCCCAGCTAACGATCCATGCGAAGGCGCAATCGGCAGCACCACGCTGACCGCGACCGCCGAGCAGTGCGCACGCACCGGCCTGCCAGCAAACCTGTACGGCAAAGTTGCGTACAACTCGTCGAACCAGCACTCGGACCTGAACGGCGGTAACCCGAACGTTCTGCCGGAAGAAGGCACGACCAAGACCCTGGGCCTGGTCATCACGCCGATGAAGAACCTGACCGTCACCCTGGACTACTTCGACATCGCAATCGAAGACACGATCAGCTCGGTCGATCCAACGGTCGCACTGACCCAGTGCCTGAACACCGGCGCACCGGTCTTCTGCAACCTGGTCAAGCGTGATGCGCTCGGTTCGCTGTGGCTGTCGCCTAACGGCCCTGCTGGCTTCGTGGTCAACACCACCGCCAACATCGGTTCGATCGGCACCTCCGGCCTGGACATCGGTGCAAACTACCGCCAGCGCCTTGGCGCAATGGGTAGCCTGGACATGACCATGAACGGCACCTGGGTTGATTCGTACACCGTTGAGAACGTTCCTGGCCTCGGCGAGTACGATTGCAAGGGCCTGTTCGGCCAGACTTGCGGCACCTCGACCCCGGAATGGCGTCACAAGCTGCGCGCAACCTGGATCACCCCTTGGGACCTGAACCTGTCGGCAACGTGGCGTCACTTTGACTCCGTCAAGCAGGAAGGCCTGAGCGGCCAGGAACTGCTGACCGGCGAAGCGCCAGGCGAAAACGCAACCGTTGCTGCAGTTGAGCAGCACATGGGTGCACGTGACTACCTGGACCTGAACGCTGCTTACAACCTGACCAAGAAGATGACCCTGTCGTTCGGCGTCAACAACGTTCTGGATCGTGATCCACCACTTGCTTCCGGCAATGCAATTCCGGCGGCAGGCAGCTCGAACGCGAACACCTTCCCACAGGTGTACGATTCGATGGGTCGCTTCGTCTACATGAACCTGACCGCGCGCTTCTAATCACTTAGACGCACGATAAAAAACGGCGAGCTGCAAAGCTCGCCGTTTTTTTTCGCCGAAACAAACCACAGGATAAAAAAGATCCGGCAGCGCCGGTAATGCCGTTCAGTTAAGCCGTCACCCCCCGCGCATCAGGCTGTCGCATACCGCAAAAATCATTGCCATCAATAACTGAAGAGCCGTCATTCTCGCGTAGGCGAGAATCCATTCCCCCTTAGAACCGAGCTGGTATGGATTGCCGCCGACGCGGCAATGACGATGGTAGATTTGACGCTTCGGACCTTTCGCGGCAGCCTCGCATGCGGGAATCCATGGCACGCCTGCTCATCAGTTAAGCCGTCTTTCCCGCCTTCGCGGGAATGACGTTTTCACGGGTTTCCTTACAGCTTAACTGAACGGCATTACGGCAGCGCCGGGTCCTTGTCGTTCAGCGCAAGCGAGCGTCAAGCCGCCATCGACAGCGCCACCGCTTCGGCCACCTTGATCCCATCGACTGCTGCCGACAAGATGCCGCCCGCGTAGCCGGCGCCTTCGCCGGCCGGGAACAGGCCGCGTGTGTTCAGGCTCTGCAGGTCGCCGTCGTTGCGCTTGATGCGGATCGGCGACGAGGTGCGGGTTTCGACCCCGGTCAGCACGGCATCTTCCTGGTAGTAACCTTTGATCTGCTTGTCGAAGGCCGGGAAGGCTTCGCGCATCGCGCTGATCGCGTACTCGGGCAGGGCGGTGGCCAGGTCGGTCAGGTGCACCGCGGGCTTGAACGAGGGCACCACGGAGCCGAACGCGGTCGAGGCGACGCCGCGCACGAAGTCGCCCATCAGCTGGCCCGGGGCGTCGTAGGTGCCGCCACCGAGGACGAATGCACCTTCCTCCAGCGTGCGCTGGAAGGCGATCCCGGCCAGCGGGTGGCCCGGATAGTCTTGCGGCGTAATGCCCACCACGATCGCGCTGTTGGCGTTGCGCTCGTTGCGCGAATACTGGCTCATGCCGTTGGTGACGACGCGGCCTTCTTCCGAGGAGGCAGCAACCACGGTACCGCCCGGACACATGCAGAAGCTGTACACCGAACGGCCGTTCGCGGCGTGGTGCACCAGCTTGTAGTCGGCCGCGCCGAGGATCTTGTTGCCTGCGCTCGGACCGAAGCGGCACGCATCGATCAGCGACTGCGGGTGCTCGACCCGGAAGCCGATCGAGAACGGCTTGGCTTCGATATACACGCCGCGCTCATGCAGCATCTCGAAGGTATCGCGCGCGCTGTGGCCGATCGCCATCACCAGGTGGTCGGTCGGGATGTGCTCGCCGCTGGCCAGCACCACCCCGCGCACCTGGCGTACGCCGTCCTTTTCCTCGACTTCGATGTCGGTGACCTTGCTCTCAAAGCGGTATTCGCCGCCCAGCGCGATGATGTTCTCGCGCATTTGTTCAACCATCTTGACCAGGCGGAAAGTGCCGATGTGCGGCTTGCTCACGTACATGATCTCTTCCGGGGCGCCGGCCTTGACGAACTCGGCCAGCACCTTGCGCCCGTAATGCTTGGGATCCTTGATCTGGCTGTACAGCTTGCCGTCCGAGAAGGTGCCCGCGCCGCCCTCGCCGAACTGCACGTTCGATTCGGTGTTCAGCTTGCGCTTGCGCCAGAAGCCGAAGGTGTCGACGGTACGCTCGCGCACGACCTTGCCGCGCTCGAGGATCAGCGGACGCAGGCCCATCTGGGCCAGTATCAGCGCCACGAACAGCCCGCAAGGGCCAGTACCGACCACCACCGGGCGCTTGTTGCTGTCATGCCCCTGCAGCTGTTCGCCGCCGGCCACGAATGCATAGCTGGTGTCGGGCGAGGGCAGCACGTGGATGTCATTCTTCAGGCGCGCAAGAATGGCTGCTTCATCGGTGGTATCGACATCCAGCGCATAGATCAGCAGGATGGCGCTGCGCTTGCGCGCGTCGTAGCTGCGCTTGAAGACGGAGTAACTGCGCAGCGAATCCTTGCCAATTCCCAGGCGCGCCAGGATAGCCGCGCCGAGCTGTTCTTCCGTGTGGTTGAGCGGCAGTTTTAATTCATTAATTCGCAGCATCTTACGTCTTCCGTCCAGGCTTAATAGGTGGGTTTTTAGATTACAACCCTCTATTTTACCCTCGATAGATCCGGTCGAACATGTCGTTGCGCCGATACGGACAAGCGCCCGTAAAACGGGCTGCTCTGTTGCAGTGCGGCATACACATGCCGTGCACCAAAATTTCGCAGATGCATGCCTAACTTTCGCCAAGCTCCGGGTATTCACGCGCTAAAAGTGCGCAATCGACGTTCAAAATTGCATCATCGCGTTGCGTTGCACCATCTTCTTCGCGTATTTATAGTCGATCTTCATCTAAAACTCCATGTGTTGTTTATCTGCATAGGACGATGGTCGATTGTTGACATGTAATGTTTTGCTATGGTTCTATGCATAACCACGCAGCTTTGATGATGTCAAAATTGCTGAGAACCCTTATGGGTGAGACATAAAAATAGTGGAACAAGAAGTAACCGTGATTTGCAGTACGACAACTTATCCGAGCCGATCCATGAGAAAAGCTTAAAAACAATTAGGAAATCACAATGTTTAGAAAAACCGTTTTAGTCCATGCCCTGACCGTCGCGTTCAGCGCCTCGGCCCTGAGCCTTGCAGTTACCGCACCTGCGATGGCGCAGTCGAACGCTACCGGCACCATCTACGGTACCGTTACCCCAGGCCCAGACGTCAAGGTGACGATCGAGAACCCGGCAACTGGCCTGCGCCGCACGCTGACCCCGGATGCGCAAGGTCGCTTCCAGGCAACCTCGCTGCCGACCGGTACCTACCGCGTCACCCACCTCAATGGCGCCACTGTCGTTGGCACGACCGACGTCGACGCCAGCATTGGCCAGGGCGCCGAAGCCGTGTTCACGACGGCTCCAAGCGGTGTACAAACGGTTCAGATTACCGGTCAGCGTCGTACCATCGACGTAACCAGCACCAACAACGGTGCAACCTTCAACTCGCGTCAGCTGGCAGCACTGCCAATCGCGCGCAACGTTGAAGCAATCATTCAGCTGGCCCCGAACACCACCCGCGCGGACTCGCGCTTCGCCGGCGGTGCATCCTTCGGCGGCGGCGCCGCTTCGGAAAACTCGTACTACATCAACGGTTTCCCTGTCGTCAACCCACTGACCGGCCTGGGTGCATCCCAGCTGCCGTTCGGCGCGATTGCTGAAGCACAGGTCCTGACCGGCGGCTTCGGCGCCGAGTTCGGCCGTTCGATCGGCGGCGTGGTCAACATCATCACCAAGAGCGGTACCAATAACTGGGAAGCTGGCGGCATCGTGACCATCGAGCCAAAATCGTGGCGCTCGAATGCGAAAGACATCTACTACGCAAAAACCGGCGCGTCGTACAACGCGGCAACCGACGGCACCCTGCGCCTGGCCCGTGAACAGAATACCCAGGAACGCAAGGTCTACGGCGCTTACGTCGGCGGCCCGATCATCGAAGACAAGCTGTTCTTCTTCGCTGCTGCTGAAAAGAGCGACACCGACGTGGGCCTGGTCAACGGCTTCCGCGTAGGCACCTCGAACGCAGCAAACGGCTGGCGCGATCGCAACACCGAGATCGAGCGCTACATGGTCAAGGTCGACTGGAACATCACCGACGACCACCGCATCGAGTTCACCGCACTGGGTGACACGCCGACCGAGACCGTCAATGACAGCGGCTTCGACTATTCGACCCGCCAGCGCACCGGCGTCGTCACCTCGACTGCTACCCGCCTCAATATCGACGACAACGGCGGCAAGACGAAGATGGCGAAGTACACGGGTAACCTGACCCAGGACCTGACCCTGACCGCGTTGTACGGCCAGACAGATTCGGAGCATACCAACGACTTCCCTGGCTACAACCCAACCCTGTTCCAGATCACTTCGGCACCTGCTGACCGCGTGCCAGGCCTGACCTACAACAACCCACAGGGCATCACCGGCACCATCCTGGCGCCAGGCTCGAAGGACATCGTCAAGTCCGGCCGTATCGACCTTGAGTACCGCATGGGCGCGCACACCATCCGTGGTGGCGTCGACCAGAACAAGATCGAATCGCTGAAAGCCGGCGTGTTCCGCGCCGGTGGCGGTAACTGGACCTACTTCCGTACCGACACCCCGAACGAGCCACTCGATGGCCCGGCTGGCGTGCTGATCCCTGCACCGGCAACCGGTGGCGGCTATGGTACCCAAGGTTACTACGTCACCAAGAACCTGTTCTCGACCGTGACCGATTCCTACGGCGAGCAGAGCGCTCTGTACATCGAAGACAAGTACCAGGCTACCAAAGACCTGATGCTGACCCTGGGCGTGCGTAGCGAGTCGTTCAAGAACCAGAACGACAGCAAGACCACGTTCCTGGAAATGACCAACCAGATCATGCCGCGTTTCGCCGCAGCATGGGACGTCAATGGCGATTCCAGCTTCAAGGTATTCGGTACCGCCGGCCGTTACTCGGTGCCGATTCCAACCCACATCTCGGTACGTGGCGCTGGCCGCTCGACCTTCACCGCCCAGTACTACACGTACAGCGGTGTTGACGCGAACGGTGCACCAACCGGCCTGACCCAGCTGTCCGAGCCACTGTCGAACAACAACGAGTATGGCCAGGACAAAGTCGTGGCAACCCTCGCTGCCCTCGACATGAAGCCGGCATTCCAGGACGAGCTGACCATCGGTTTCGAAAAGGCTTTCTCGCCTAGCCTGAACTTCGGCGCCAAGGCAACCTACCGTAAGCTGCAGTCGACCATTGACGACTTCTGCGACGTGCGTCCGTTCGAGCGCTATGCCGAAGCAAACAACATCGACATCACCAACCCGCTGTGGGGCAACACGTGCCAGACCTTCAACCCAGGTCAGGACAATACCTTCATGGTTGACTACACCGGCGACGCTTCGCAGCTGACCAAGGTGTTCCTGACGGCTGAAGACCAGGGCTTCGGCAAGCCTAAGCGTACCTACGCTGCAATCGACCTGTTCGCCGAGCACCCACTGCGCAACGGCTGGTACGGTAAGGTCATGTACACCTGGTCGAAGAACAAGGGTAATACCGAAGGTCAGGTCCGTTCGGACAACGGCCAGGCTGACGTTGCTGTGACTTCGACCTGGGATTACCCAGAGCTGATGATCGGCGCCGATGGCTTGCTGCCAAACGACCGCGAACACCAGGTCAAGGCCTACGGTTTCTACCAGGTCATGCCTGAAGTCACCGTCGGTGGTAACGTCCTGCTCGCGTCGGGCCGTCCACGCAGCTGCATCGGCTCCGCCGCTGCGCCTGGCGATTCGCCAAACTACAGCAACCAGACCTTCTGGTGCGGTGGTGCAACCCGTGCAGAAAACGTCATCACCCCACGTGGTACCCTGGGCCGTTTGCCATGGGACAACCGCCTGGACCTGAACGTCGCCTACAAGCCAGCAATGCTTCCTGGCCTGCAACTGCGTCTCGACGTGTTCAACGTGACCAACCGCCAGGTTGTCCAGAACGTGACCGAAGCGTACAACAACGGTACCCGTATCAGCTCGCTGTACCAGACCCCGTTGTCGCTGACCGCACCACGTTCGGGCCGCTTCTCGGTCTCCTACGACCACAAGTTCTAATCCGTGGCCGGGCCGCCCTGTCGGTGGCCTGGTTGTCGTAGAGCCGGAAAAGATGCTGTGAGTTAGCAGCAAAAGCCGTTCAGTTAATCGCTGAACGGCTTTTTTTTGTCTATTTTCCAGATGTTCGGCATTTCCCTGCGGTAGCCGTTCAATATATGTACGTGTTGTAAATCCACCATAGTTCATTCAGCTAATTTCCCAAAATGTCACGCTGCCGACATAATGTTGCGCGCGTAGCCTTATTTCGTTTTGGAAAGCATTCGACCGACACAAATTGTCTTCCTTCGAATGGGCTTGCGTCTCATCGCAAACTATAACTAGGACCAATATGTTCTTTAAAGAGAAAACTGGCGTGCGTTCGGTACGCATGGCCATCGGCCTGCTGGCAGGCTTGGCTGGCGCGAACGCGCTGGCACAAGAGCAAGTCATCCAGCGTGTGGAGATCACCGGCTCGGCAATCAAGCGCATCCAGCGCGAGGGCGCTTTGCCAGTACAAGTCATTTCGAAGGAAACCATCGCCCGCACCGGCGCGACCACGGTCTCGGACCTGGTCCAGAAGCTGCCAGCGATGCAGGGTTTCACCATCGAAGCAATCGCAGCGGGCACCAACTCGGGCGGCCGCACCACCGCATCGATCCACGGCCTGGGCGGCGCCTACACGCTGGTCCTGCTGAACGGCCGCCGCATGGCGCCGCTGCAGGATAGCGGCAGCTCGGTCAACCTGAACTCGATCCCGCTGTCGGCAGTCGAGCGCGTTGAAGTGCTGACCGACGGCGCTTCGGCACTGTACGGCGCTGACGCCATCGCCGGCGTGATCAACTTCATCCTGAAGAAAAACTACCAGGGCGTGGCAGTCGATGCCGGCTACGTGCACCCTGAACACGCAGGCGGCAAGAGCGCCAACGCCAGCATCACCGGCGGCTTCGGCGACCTCGACACCGATGGCTACAACGTCCTGATGACCTATCGCCACGACGAGCAGCGCCAGCTGAAGGCGCCGCAGCGCCGCTTCGCCGCGACCGCGTACATCCCGTTCTCGCACGAAGGCGCGAACTACATCTACGACCGTACCTCGACCTCGACCGTACCTGCGAACGCCACCGTGTCGTTCACCAACCCTGCCGTCAACAAGGCAATCGGTTTCAACCCGTTCCAGAAGGCCACCGGCGCTTGCGCCGACCTGAACGTGCCATACCTGTCCAACGACGCGCAGACCAATTTCTGCTCGTTCGACTTCGCGGCAACCGTTGAGATCATTCCTGAATCGAAGCGCGACACCTTCTTCTCCAGCGGCCGTATCAAGCTGGGCGAGAACGCAACGGCGTTCGCCGACCTGTCGCTGGGCCGTTTCGACCTGACCGCGCGTATCGCGGCCAACCCGGTCAACGTCAGCATCCCTAAGGGCACGCCGCTGTACAACCAGTACATCCAGCCTTACCTGACCCCGACCCAGCAAGAGCTGGCCACCGGCGCGGTTGCGCAATTCCGCGCGGTCGACTGGGGTACCCGCGACAGCCAGACCATCACCGACGTGCGCCACCTGGTCGCCGGCGTTGAAGCCAACGCCTACGGCTGGGACCTGAACAGCGCCGTGACCTTGTCGAAGTACAAGATCAACGAGAAATACACCGGCGGCTACATGCTCAACACCGAGTTCCGCTCGATGCTGACCAACCGTACCTTCGACCCGTTCGCAGCATCGGGTTCGCAGAGCGACGCGACCAAGACGCTGATCGAAAACTCGCTGTTCAAGGGCTCGATCCGCGAAGCGTATTCGGACATGAAGGGCTTCGACGTCCGCGGCTCGCGTGAAGTGTTCGAACTGCCAGGCGGCGCGGCCAGCGTTGCAGTGGGCGCCGACTACCGCGAACTGCAGCAGGTCCAGACCGCGTCCCAGGCAGCCAAGAACGGCACCATCTACGCGTTCAACGCACCAGCCGAGAACGACTATACCCGTGACTCGACCGGCGCCTTCGCCGAACTGGCAATGCCAGTGCTGAAGAACCTGGAAATGACCGCGGCTGTCCGTTGGGACAAGTACTCGGCAGTCAAGGATGCGCTGGCCAAGAAGGACGTTGGCGATTCGCAAGACGCCAGCACCTACAAGGTCACCGCCCGCTGGTCGCCAGTCCAGCAGGTTTTGGTACGCGCTTCCTACGGCACCGGCTTCCGTGTTGCTGATCAGGACTCGATCGCCAGCCCAGTCGTTGCGGCCGGCGTGACCTCGGGTTCGTATGTCTGCCCACCAGCACTTGAAGGCGAAAACGCAGCTTACTGCCGTCCAGGCCGTCAGCAGTACGACGTCAAGCGCGGTGGTAACGCAGCGCTGAGCCCTGAGGAATCGAAGCAGTACACCCTGGGCTTCCGCATCGAGCCGTCGAGCACCGTCACCTTCGGCGCCGACCTGTGGGATGTCCGCATGACCAACCAGGTATCGTCGGTCAGCGAAATCCAGGCCTTTGCCGATCCATCCAAGTTCCGCGAACTGTTCTCGCCGTTCACCAACCCGGCAACGGGCGAACTGAAGTGGTCGTTCCTGCAGGCGCCGATCAACATCGGCCGCTCGCACTACCGCGGTATCGACTGGGACTTCACCGTCGGTGAAAAGTACTCGTTCGGCAAGCTGTCGGTCAACGTCAACGGCACCCACATGCTGAAAGCGGACTACACCACGCCAGGTACGGACAATGTCTGGACCGATAGCATGGACCGTTACGGCATCGACAACCAGGTCACCTTCCGCAACGTCGCCCGCGTCACCGCTGCGCTGGAATCGGGCAAGATGGTGAACTCGTTCACGCTGAACTACCGCAATGGCTACACCGATGCTGCGGCGAACCCGTACAACATCGCTACCAAAGCGAACATCACGCAAGCGATCCGCCTGCAGGTTCCGTCGTACTCGACGATCGACTACCAGGGCAAGTACAACATCAGCAAGCAGTGGGATGTTCGCCTGGGCATCAAGAACCTGCTGGACAAGGAGCCACCACTGTCGCTGCGTACTTCGTCGGGCCACCAGGTTGGCTACGACCCACGTTACGCAGACACGATGGGCCGCACCCTGTACCTCAACACCAGCTACACCTTCTAAGCTAAACGCTTAGCAAAACGCCCCGCAAGTTGCACTTGCGGGGCGTTTTTTTTCGTGCAGGAAAACGCGTCTGATCTTCCACGGAACCCCATGGCCAGGCATGAATGCACGCGCACCACGTTCCGCAGGGCAAGCAAGGCCAACGGCCACCTCCGCGCGATCAGTGGCGGCCGTAACGCCCTGGATCACCCTGTCGCTTACATCCCGCCCCAGGCCGCGTTAATCGCGGCGAGCGCGGCCAGTCCCGCAGTCTCGGTGCGCAGGATGCGCGGCCCCATCGACAGCGCCACCGCGCCGCGGGCGATTGCGGCATCCTCTTCCTGCTGCGTATAACCGCCTTCCGGGCCGATCATCAGGCTGACCGCCTGCGGCGCCGTGGCGCGGGTCCAGTCAGCCAGCGACTGCGTCGCCCGCGGCGTCAGCAAGATGCAGCCCGACATATCCTCGCCGCCAATCCAGCGCTCGAAGTCGGTCAGTTCACCCAGCTTCGCCAGACGGTTGCGCCCGCTTTGCTCGGACGCCGCCACGATCACCGCCTGCCAGTGGTCCTGCTTCTTGCCCGCGCGCTCGGCCGACAGCTTGACGACGCAGCGCCTGGCGGCCAGCGGCTGGATCGCGGTCACGCCCAGTTCCACCGCCTTCTCGATAATCCAGTCCATCTTCGTGCCTTCGGGCAAGGCCTGCGCCAGGGTCACCTGGTAGGGCAGTTCCACCTCGCGCGGGTCATGGCTGACGATGTTGGCGGTGGCCCGGCGTTTCTCGACGCTGGCCAGAAGCGCCCGGTACTCGCCCCCGGCACCATCGAACAGGCACAGTTCATCACCCGGCTGCAGGCGCACCACGTGCACATGGTGGGCGACTGCCTCGGGCAG
>CXWL01010777.1_pt1 | contig 16906 bp, 18 predicted proteins | sample 590931 | NCBI WGS metagenome assembly CXWL01 (sample SAMEA3498368, study PRJEB10139) | groundwater metagenome | biome: water well; material: biofilm material | place: Germany | collected 2015-04-27 | reverse complement strand
TCGTCGCGATATCGGTCGTTATGCCAAGAAGGCGCAGGTTCAGGCAACCCGCTGGGGCCGCACAGTTCAATCAGGAGTGCAGGACGTGATGAACCGGAGCAGGCAGCTGGTGCAGCGTCGTGAGACACGACCGGTGATTGAGGCCGCGTAAGCTTGTTGAGTAATGGACGCAGTCGAAGCTACGGTTGAGCGAGAGATTCGGACTCCCGCTCAACCTAGACTTCAGCTTTATCATGCGTCAAGAAGTCTCATAAATTCCGGTGAGGACCTGAGCAAGGTGTTGCGGCTCAGACGACATTCCCGCTACACTGCGCGGCATGCGCGAGTGGCGGAATCGGCAGACGCACAGGACTTAAAATCCTGGGTCAGCAATGGCGTGCGGGTTCAATTCCCGCCTCGCGCACCACAAGTTCTGGTCGGTTCTTCGTTTGCTCACACTCAGTGAATAGCTACAAGAGAGGGATGCGTCGATGATCCGGATCCTTCTGCTTATGCTCTCGATCGCCTTCACGATCGATATCTCTTCAGGACTGGCGCAAACCAGCCTATCTCCGGCGAATCCGCAGAATCCATCTTCACTCAGTCTGCAAAATGGACTTGATCCCTCCGGTGGAATTGTTCCTGCCACACCGTTATCCTCGCCTTCAGTCGTGCAAGGGATTGGAGCGATACCCAGCTCCACGAAACCCGGCACATTGGGCTCTGCCGGGAGGGGATTGCCGGGAATGTCGGGAGGCCCGCCCATCAAGGGAGCGCTCGGTTACCAGGATCCCTCGTCTACCTACATGCGTCCTTCAGCCATCGGGGCCCTCGTATGCGATCCCCTAATCGATGGCGTCTGCGACTAGCTTAGGGACGCCGAGTGTCCCGATGGCTGATGGCGGGGTATCACAGATCGACTATGTCGTGACCAATCGAACGGTCACGCAAGCGATGGTCACGGATGGACGTGGGAACAAGACCGCCCATCGCTTCAATACACGGAGTCACGAAGTCGCAGTCGTGGATGCCCTGGGCCAGCAGACGCGCATGACCAGGGACTTCACGACCAATCAGGTCATGGAAGTCCGCGATCCGCTCAATCGGGTGACGAAGTTTACCTACGATGCCGTGGGCAATCTGGAAACCGTGACCGATCCGCTGGGAAACCGCTCGCAGCGCCTCTATGACGCGGCCTCGCGCCTCACGGCCCTCATCGATCCGCGCGGCAAAACCACCCAGTTCACCTACGATGCGGTGAACCAGGTCACCCAGATCGCCGACGCCCTCAACGGTCTGACCGGCTTTACCTATGATCCCAACGGGAATCTCTTGACGGTGGCCGATGCGAAACACCAGACGACGACGTATGTCTACGACAATATGGACCGGCTCCTCACCAGGACCGATGCCCTCGCGCGCAACGAGAGTTATCAATATGACTTGGTCGGGAACCTCACCCGGTTCACGGATCGCAAGAACCAGCAGACGAACTTTGTCTATGACCCGCTGAACCACCGGACCAGCACCACCTACGCCGACAGCACCAGTACCACTGTGGCCTATGATGCCGTGGGGAACGTCACCAAGCTGACCGATTCCCTGACCGGCGCCATCGAACGGAGCTACGATGTCTTAGATCGCGTCACCCAAGAGGTCTCGCCGCAGGGGATCGTCAGCTACAGCTACGATGTCCTGAGCCGCCGCCTGTCCATGCGGGCCAATGCCCTGCAGCCGGTCACCTATAGTTACGATGCCAACTCGCAGCTGACCCAAGTGGCGCAAGGCGTGATCAATGGCGTGCTCACCCACGACGCCCTCGGGCGCCGCACCCAGTTGCAACGCTCCAACGGCGTCACCACCACCTATGCCTACGATCCCGCCTCGCGGCTCGCCGGCCTTACCCATGCCAAGGGCGCGACCGTCCTCGAATCCCTGAACTATGGACTCGATCAGGCCGACAATAAGACGCAGGTCCAACAAGCCCAACAGCATGCCACCGCGCTCCCCCCAGCCGTCACCGCCGCCTATGACGCGGCCAACCAACAGGCTCAATTCGCCGGGGCGAATCTGGCCTATGACGCCAATGGGAATCTGACCAGCGACGGTACCAATACCTACGTCTGGGATGCACGCGATCGGTTGATCGGCATCAGTGGCGGCACCACCGCGACGTTCAGCTACGATGCGTTGGATCGCCGCCTGGCCAAGACCATCAACGGCGCGACGACCATGTATCTGTATGACGGCGCCGATGTCGTCACCGAAGCTGGGGCGACGAACGCCAGCTATCTCAGCACGCTGAACATCGACGAGCCGCTCGTCCGGCAAACGCCAAACGGCAACGAGTACTACCACACCGACGACCTCGGCTCGACCGTGGCCCTGAGTGACGACAGCGGATCGGTCACCACCCGCTACACCTATGGACCATTCGGCGAGACGAGCACGACCGGTACGCCAAGCGGGAATCCGTTCCAGTTCACCGGGCGGGAAAACGACGGCAGCGGGCTCTATTACTACCGGGCTCGGTACTACAGTCCCTCCCGCAGTCGGTTCCTGACTGAGGACCCGCTCGGGTTTGGTGCTGGGGACATGAATCTGTATGGCTATGTGTTCAACAATCCGACGAACCTCACAGATCCAAGCGGCGAAATAGCGCCCATCATTGCTGCTGCTGGGATTGCCTGTCTCCGTGGCGCGGCGCAGAGCGCGGGACAAGATTTGCTCATCGGCCTGGCTCAACGAAAAGTGGACGGAGGCGGAATCAATATTGATTGGATGGAGGCTGCCAAGGGTTGCTTGACGGGTGGTTTCAATGCGGGGAAGAATGCTTTCAAGTTTGCGCGAGGCGCCGGAAAGTCAGGGAATTCCCATAACTCTCTTGGACAAGGAGGGGGCCAATCAGGAAACAGCGGGGCCCCAACTTCAAATGTCAGAAATAGTAAAGAGAAAGAGGCTCTTGTCGACATGGCAAAGAGTGATAAGAGGAAGGGAATCTCGCAGGCGGATATGGATGCCTACAAGGAGCTTAATAAAGGGCTCCCAGATCCTTTCCCACCAGACCAGGTTCGTGGTGATCCAGGGCATAATGCTGGTGCCCCACATTCGCGAGTACCTTATGGCCACGTAGGGCCTGTGAATCATATACCAATAAAGTGAGGTGGAGTCATGACAAGGCTGCAGTCTTATCTCGCAAAAGCATGTGGCGATCTTGGCCTACGAGTTGAAATTCCATTCCAGGTGAAGTTCACAGATGGCTCTGAAATCTCAGCGCAGGTACTACTTCCGCAACTAGGGGCACCAAGAGGAACAATCATTGTTACCAATTTTGCAGAGCTAAAAGGCAAAGAGAAAGAATTGGCGGAGATGGGATTTAGCTATAGCGTCATGGGTGAGCCTCAATCCGATGTCGACTATAAGGCTGGGGATTGTATCGAGACGTTTTCTGAGTGGGGCTGGGGATCCACTGAAGGGGAAAAGCCTGATTGGATGCGGGATCAAGAACCTTAGGTGAGTAGTGGAGAGAGATGGGGGCAGTCTTTGACTTTGCACTCAGAAAGACGAACGAGGGTGATGCGATCCAAGTGAAGTACGACTGAGTCCTAATCGATGATGAAAGACCTGAGATGAAGCAGATGGCGTTTGTAAGAGTCTTGTCGGTTGTGGCCTGTGTGCTGATGCTCTGCATGTCAGTGCCGATGCTGGCGGTGGCCGACCAGGCACAGTACATCTACGACGACCTGGGCCGCCTGTCGCAAGTCATCGACGGGCAGGGGAACGTTGCGACGTATACGTACGACGCCGTCGGGAATCTGCTGTCCATTACACGCAACACCGATGGGGTCGGCGCGCCGACGATCACGGCGCTCACACCGAATACCGGCAGCGCGGGGGCCTCGGTCAACGTCACCCTCACCGGCACCAATCTGACCGGCGCGGCGCTGGCCACGGACAATCCCGGTATCCTCGTGCGCAACGTGCTCACAACCCCGACCTCCCTCACCGCCACCTTCCAGATTTCCTTCGCCGCTCGCACCGGCGCCACGGCTGTGACCGTGACGACAACGACCGGCTCGGCGACCACGTCCTTTTCAGTGAATGCTTCCGCTCCCGTCGTTTCGGTGCTGTCTCCCACTTCCGGTCAGGTCACGAGATTGGTGACGATCACCGGCAATGGATTCAGCTCCACTATCCATGGGTATATCGCGAATTCACCGTACTTGACTTAGTTCAATTTCGAGTTTAGTCTTAACTCATGATTAAATTAAATATTCACGAAGCGAAAACACATCTCTCCCGATATTTGGCGAAGCTGAAAGTGGGGGATCGTATTCTCTTGTGCCGGCATAATCACCCCATTGCAGAGATTACCCCCTTGCCTCAGACGGAGGCTCGGCCCCGCCCGATTGGTTTGGCCAAGGGCCGATTTACCGTTCCGCGGTCATTCTTCGAACCTCTGCCGGATGACGTGCTTCAGGCCTTTGAAAGTTCGCGCGGATGAAGTGTTTGCTCGATACGTGTACCTTCTTGTGGATCATCTCCGGTTCGAACGAACTCTCTCCCAGGGCGCGAGCGTTGTTTGTGGACCCTGCTAATGATGTGCTGCTCAGTGCGGTGTCGGTCTGGGAGCTGTCTGTGAAGCATGCCTTGGGCAAGTTGCCTTTGCCAGGACCGATCGAGCGGTTTCTCGTGGAGCAACGGGAACAGCATGGGATTGTGACGTTGCCGCTCGATGAACAGGCTGTGTTGCACCTTCATAAGTTGCCTGCGTTGCATCGGGACCCATTCGACCGGATGCTGATTTGCCAGGCCATTGAGCACGACTGTTTACTGCTCACCCCCGATCCTCTGATTGCGCAATATCCGGTTAGGACTCAGTGGTAAGAGAGCTGCTTCTGGTTGGCTGAGCAGCAGGGGTTCGTTTTTCGACCGCGTGCGAGGCTTGCTGACTAAGCAGCCGGACGCTATGCCCTGCGGGTGACGGTTACCACTTTCCTAGCCAGTGGCGGGATCCGGCCAGGTAGGCCGGGATGCCGATCGCGAGATACGCCAGCCCCTGAATGAAGTAGTGGCCGGCGATATCGGGAGGAGTCAAACGGCCAAGGAAGATGAGGGCGGCCGCAGTGATAGTGGCTCCTAAGGTCGTGCGTTTGGGACAGGGGCGAAAACGGCCCTCATCATATGAACGCAGCACCCACACAATCATCCAGGCCAGGGCACCGATCCCCAGCGCTCCGGCCAAATCGGTGAGCCCGATCAGAGCACTGTCGACGATGAGTCGCGAGGTTGCGCGGGAGCCGAGGTCGAGTTTGAGCCGGATGCCTTCCCCAACGATGAGGAGAAGGCCGACAATGGCCACGCCGATCGAGAAATGCCAGTGGGTCAGCGACTTTTCAAGAACCGGGTTGCTGGGGGGGGGAGGCAGATCCGTGCGGGACATCAAGCGACGTCGGACAAGCGCAGTGAGGTCGTGCCCGCAATCACACAAGAGCGAAGAATCGGCGTTCATCTGAAGGCAGCGGGGACATTCAATCGGCATGTGGCAACACCTGGCAGTCTGCTAGAATGCATTCGAACGAAGCTTTTCTACATCGCCACCATACCGCGAGATCATGATGCAGTCACGTAGATCCTGCCAAACGCTCATTGCTGTCGGGAGTCTCTTCGCCGCACTGGCCGTTGCGGCAGGGGCGTTTGGCGCCCATATGCTGAAGTCGATATTGGATCCGCCGATGCTGGCAGTGTTTGAAACCGCGGCGCGCTATCAGATATACCATGCCCTGGGAATGATCGCGGTTGGGTTGGCCGGGCAGGTTTTTGGTTGCTTTCAGGTGGCGCGCGCCGGCTGGTGCTTCGCAGCAGGAATATTCTTATTTTGCGGGAGTCTCTATGCGGTCTCGCTGTTAGGCATTCGCGGGTTAGGCGCAGTGACACCGCTCGGGGGACTGGCTTTTATTATAGGCTGGAGCCTCTTTGGCTGGTCGATCTGGCGCGAGACGCGAGCGACACCGGATTGAGAACGTGCCGGGTAACCGGATTATGGCTTGCAGTCGCTGGTCCGCTTTCCGCTGATCGATCCCCATCCGCCTTGTGAATTCACGAAGGTGCCTTCTAAGCCTTTTCCTTCCTTGGTGAATTGCAGGCTGTCTTCCTGCACTTGGCCGTTGCTTTCCCAACGGAGATAGACGTTCTCTCCGAGCACCACGGTTTCGACAAGACCGGGGGCCAGGGGATAATCAGGCCCCGGAGGAGGAAAGAGCAATGCGAGCTTCTGTTCCTGATGATGTTGCTGGTGATTGTGAATAATCCATTGCCAGGTTCCGCAGAGCTTGTTACGTCCCCGCACCGTTCGCACCCGATCTTTCCAGGTCTTGAGTTGCCACCATTCCGCGATCACCCGCTGTTGCGCGTCGAGGGCCAACCTTCCTGCTGAGAGGGCAAGCGGCATGCGATCGGCTGCGGCGGTATCCGGTTTCACCTCGGCCAGTTGCGTCAATTCCTTCGTGGTCTGAGCGAAAGTGGAGATGGGCGCCGTCGCCTGGATCCAGTTCACCAAGGTTGCGGGAGGAGCGGCGACGGGATTCGCCGGCTCACTCAGGGATTGTGTGATACGGTCGGCCATCTGCCAGACAGCCAAGCTGGCAATAAGCCGTTGGGCGGAGGCCGTCAGTTCTTGGATACCCAGCTCTTTGGCAACTTTGGCGGGGATGTTTTTCGCGGCGAGTGTGCTCGCCACGTCATGGAGGCCCAGGGCCGGTCCAATCTTCGTCGCAAAGAGAGCCACCGCAGCAGCATTATCCGACACGGCTTGCAGCGCCTCGGCCTGCGCCTGTACCACCGGCAATAGTTCAGCTGGTCCAGAAGTGGAGTCGGCTGCATAGCTAGAAGAGGCAAATAGTAGCAGGCTGACGAAAAGACCTGCCATGTTCAGGCATCGGCTCATAGATCACCAGGGTAGGGATGGATGCGAGGGTTATCGCTGTCTGCTAGGTTCCTTGAAAGCAGGTCTTGAGAAAAACGGCCGATCGTTCCCATGCGGTGGCGGTGATATCCGCACGATACGAATCGGTCTTCATTTCATTGCAGAAGGCATGCGGCGCATCCGGGTACGTAGCGACCTCGACCTTCTTGCCATATTCAGCAGCGGCGGCGCGCAATTGCTCGGCATCGTCTGCGGTCGCCCAGGTATCCCGACCGGCTTGATGGTACAGAATCGGGGAGATCACCTCTTTCATCAGTTCGCGAGGCTGGAACATTTTTCCATAATAGGCGACGGTCGCACGCAACCGCTTCCGTTGAGCGGCGAAGCGGAGTGCCAACGAGGCTCCCATCCCATACCCTACGACCCCATGAATATTCCGTTTGGTAAAATCTTTGGTATTGAGATATTCGCAGCAGGAGTTGATGTCTCGAAGCACCAGAGACTCGTCGATCTTTGCCATGAGCGCCTCGCCGACCTCATCATTGGCGGTGACCATGCCGCCGATCCGTCCGTAGAGATTGGGGATGATCACCACGTAACCTTCACAGGCCAGACGAGCACCGAGATCCTTGATTTGCCCGGTCAATCCCCATCGGTCATGCAGCAGGACGAGACTCGGATAGAGGGCTTTTGTCTGAGGCCAGAACAAGATGGTTTCGACCTGCACTTCTTTCGGCATGCGTGTCTTGATATAGGGGTCCACCATCGCATCGCTATGAGTCGGGATCGGCACGCCGCTCGGGAACCGGGCGATGCCTGTTCCGATTTGATCTAACGTAAACGGTGCCGAATGTGTCGTGGTCATGGCGCTCAACCCTTTCCCTGCCCGCATTTCCGAATGCTGATCCGTATCGAACCTGGGTTGCGACTATAGGGAACCGTTTGCGGGAATGTCAACGGAGTGGTGTGCCGTGAACTCATTGACCCGCAGGGCCTTCCTCTCTACAGTGCGAAACAAGAGGAGCCTGTATGGCGGTACCGTCACACATCGGTCTGGGACTCATAGGCGCCGGGCGCCATGGCATTCGCTATGTCCGCCACCTGATTCAGGACATCCCCGATGCCCGATTGCGCGCGGTCTGTCGGCAACACCCGGAGCAGGGGCTGGACGTTCCCGGGAGTGAGGACGTCAGAATGTATGGGCGGCCTGAGGAGCTGATCGCTGATCCCCTGGTCGATGCGATCATTCTCGTCGTTCCGCCGGTACTCCACAAAGAGCTGTGTCTTGCGGCCGTCGCGGCGCGGAAACCGGTGCTCATCGAAAAACCCCTGGCAACAAGTTACCGTGATGCCTGTGTGATGGTCGATGCGGCTGCGCGGGCAGAAGTTCCGTTGATGACCGCTCATACCCTGCGATTCGATGCGACGATTCAATCGTTGCTCGCGTCCCGTTCACGAGTCGGCCGGCCCCGACACCTCGTCATGACGAGCCACATTGAGACGAAGGGACAGAGCGCGGACCATGCGGATGGGTACGGTCGTCGTGGAGCGCTCCTGGAGTTCGGCGTGCATCTGCTGGATCTGGTTCGCGTGCTCACCGGGGAAGAAATTGAAATAGTGCAATGTGTCTTGAATCAGATGCCGCCGGCTCATCCGGAGACCTTCGCTACGGTCCATCTCCGAACGATGAGCGGAATGCCGTGCAGTATCGAAGTCGCCCGTGTGGCAGCAGGGCGGGTAGGGCGAGCTGAATGGATCGGATCTGACGGCCGTCTCATAGCTGACTGGACGAACCGATCTATTCAGCTTACGGACAGCGCCTCCCGCAGCGAGGAATGGTCGGTGCCACAGAGTCCGACTGTGCTCACCACGCTGCGGGAGTTTATCCATGCGCTGCAGGAACAGGCCTCCATGCCCATTACCGGGGAAGACGGGTGCCGCGCCGTCGAGATTGCCGAAGCCTGCTACCGCTCAGCTGAGACGGAAGGCAGAACCGTTACTCTTCCGATGCGGACCTAAGCCGCTCTCCCGTCTTGCTATCGGAGTCTCTCCTGTATTGTCGATGTCTCTCCCCTGAATTCTAGGCGTCCGCCACGATATGGGTATCGGTTTCCTCGACCCCTTCAATGGCATGCACTTTTGTAATGACGACGTCGGACAGGGCGCGCTCGTCTTGGACGCTGATGAAGACGAAAATGTCCGGGCGACCGAAGCAGGAATGGGCCTGCTCGACTCCGCTAATCTTTTTGAGTGCCTGGACGACGTCCTTGGTCTTGCCGGCTTTGACCTTAATCAGGATGTACGCGCGTGTTGCCATGAGTGCCTCCTTGGTGTGCTGATGGACTCATTCCCAATACCGTATCGAATACTAACTTGAACCAGCCCCTGGCATCTCCTTTCTGCGTGATGAAAATATATTCCCGAACTCGAGTCCGCGTGCGTGAAAGGCCTGCCGGGCATTCCTCACCATCTGCATGAACCGGTGAAACTCCTCGACCGACAGATTAAACGGGGCGAACCCAGGAGCGAGTACGTGCAGATCTTCAGGAGCGTGTCGCGCCTCTTCATCAGAGAGTCGCTCCAGAACGTCCGCTGTCCATCCGGATATACGGAGGCTTTTGACGATGTCCGCAGCCTGGTCGTCATGCTTCTGCGCCAACGCCTGTCGAGCAAACTCCTGGACCGCGGGGTCGTCGCTTTTTGTGAAGACCGATTGAAATTGAATCACGAACCGGATGATGTGGTTCGCTTCAGGAGTGCCTTCAGGCGGTAAGACATCTGCGTCTTGCAACGTGGCCAGCACGGCCATCGCTGAACCGATGTGAGGCGAGGCGGTTTTAGCGGATCGTGCGGGTTGGGTCAGCACCGGGTTCTTGGCCGGATCTGCCAATGCGGGCGCGGCTTCAATGATTGCGATGAGTCCGCCGAGCATGAGGGTGGCAAGGAATGCATTTACGATGTAACTGGAAGGTTGCGGTACGGGTGAGAGGCATCGAAGAGAGAGGAGCATGGCGGGCATTATACAGTCTTACGGGGAGGGCAGCTACCGGCGCGACGCCAGTCCGATCATTCGCTTGCAACACCATTGAGGAGTTTCTATAATTCCGCGTTCGTCGGGCNNTCTTGTCGACGTCGAAGTCGACATTTCCGGAGGGCTTCCTCAATTCTCAGTGGTCGGATTGCCGGATGCGACCGTGCGTGAAAGTCGTGATCGTGTCCGCGCCGCGCTGAAGAACACGGGTTTTCATTTTCCTGCCAAACGCATTACGGTCAATCTCGCTCCCGCGGGCATCAAGAAAGAAGGGTCCGGGCTCGATTTGGCCATTGCCATCGGGATTCTCGTCGCGGAAGAAGTGATTCCGCAGGAGGCGCTGGACCGGCGGGTCTTGTTGGGCGAGCTGTCACTGGACGGACGAATCAAACCGATCACCGGCGCGTTATCGTTCGGACTGGCCTGTCGAAGAGGCTATGACCTCCTGCTGCCGGCCGCCAATGGAACCGAAGCAGCGCTCGTGGGTGGAGTCAATGCGTATCCACTTCATACGTTGCCCGAAGCCGTCGAATTTCTAAAAGGGAGCCAGGCGCTCAATGCCTGCCCATCGAATCTGAATCACCTGGAGTCCTTACGGCCGGCGGATGATGAAGATTATGCCGAGGTACGCGGACAGGATCACGCGAAACGGGCGCTGGAGGTGGCTGCGGCCGGCGGGCACAATCTTCTGATGGTGGGACCGCCGGGATCCGGCAAGACGATGCTGGCACGTCGCCTCCCGTCGATTCTTCCGATCATGGAGCTGGATGAAGCGATTGAGACAACCAGAGTCCATAGTGTGGCGGGACAGCTGGTGCCGGATTGTCCTTTACTCATGGTCCGGCCGTTTCGAGCCCCGCATCATAGTATTTCGGATGCCGGGCTGGTGGGCGGCGGGGCCGTCCCGAAACCGGGCGAGGTGTCGCTCGCGCACAACGGCGTGCTCTTTCTGGATGAATCGCCGGAGTTCAAACGCCCGGTGCTTGAAGGATTGCGGCAACCGCTTGAAGACGGTCATGTGACGCTCACGAGGGCCAGCGGAACGATACGGTATCCGGCCCGCTTCATGCTCATCGCGGCCATGAACCCCTGTCCTTGTGGATACTATGGTGACCGGTCGCGGCCTTGTGTCTGTACGGTGCCGCAGATCCGTCGCTATCGCGCCAAGCTCTCCGGCCCCTTGCTCGACCGGCTGGATCTGCATCTGGAAGTACCGCCGGTGCCGATTCGGGAGTTGCGCCATGAGCAGCCTCCGACGGAAAGCTCTGCGGCGATTCGCGCGCGCGTGCTGGCCGCGCGCGGGCGGCAGCAGGTGCGCTATCGTGACGACGGCATTTATACGAATGCCCAGTTGAAGCCCAGACTCGTGAAGCGGTATTGTGGGCTCACGGCCGGGCCTCAGGAATTACTGGAGCAGGCGATGGCGAGACTCAATCTGTCAGCCCGCGCCCATGGGCGGATTTTACGTGTCGCGAGGACCATTGCTGATTTAGCGGACTCTGATAAGATTGAGGCCGTCCATGTCGCGGAAGCGATTCAGTATCGGGCGCTCGATCGAGCGATTGAGGTGTGACAGGTCGTGCTGACGACAATGAAAGTGTTTCTCTGGTGGTTCGTCGTTGGGGCGACGATGGCCCTCTCGGTCCTGATGCTGCAAGGCGGCATCCGTGATGTCATGCAGGCTCAGGGGTCGGTCTGGACGCTCAAGCTGGCGGAACTGCTGACGACCATTATCGGCGGGGGGCTGCTCGGCGGCTGCATCGCCTTGATTCTCGATCGCATCAAGAAATCGTAACGGCCTCATATTCTTTTACTGACGGTAAGTCACACGAGGGGAAATATGGATCTTGAAGTCGGATCGAATGTCTATCGCAATACCGATGGTACGATTGAAGTTGAGGGGGTGCCGCTCATACAAGTCGCGCAACATCCGTCGACCGGATCGATCCTGCTGAATTTCGCATTGTTCGACCCGACCGGTCGAATGCTCGTGAAACTGGTGGATAGCACGATCATGTTCAACGAGCGGCGCGCGTACGATGTGGCGAAAACACCCAAGACGGTTACCTTGAAAGAATCGGCCTCGGGGAAAGTCCTGCTCCAGTTCGATGTGAAGGCGCCGAACGTGGTGGTGTTTTCGAAGGGTGAATTCCCCACGATGAAAGGCCACCTCCTGGAAGTGTCTGCGAAAGAATGGAAAATCGACAAGCTGCGGGCCAGCGGCACCTCGCACGACGCCAACGGCGGCGCGGTCAAACTCGGATAGCGCAAGCCCGGCGGCTAATCAGCGATCAGCCCTCCGCCGTCACGGTCGGGACAATCACCAGCGCGTTTTCTTTCCGGTCTATCGACGCGGTCTCACCGTCGCGCAATTCCCCCTTCACTAAGAGCCGTGCGAGAGGCGTTTCCAGCTCCTGCTGAATGAGCCGCTTGAGCGGACGCGCACCGTAGACCGGATCGTAGCCGCGCTCTCCCAGATAGGCGAGCGCCGTCGGGGTGATCGCCAGCTGAATGCGCCGTTCGGCAAGTCGCCCCCGCAACCGTTCCAGCTGAATCTCCACAATCTTCACGAGCTGCCCGGTGGCCAGAGGATGGAATACGACGGTTTCGTCCACGCGATTCAGGAATTCCGGACGGAAATGCTGCCGAAGCTCTCCCATGACGACCGACCTCATCTCATCGTAGGAGGCACCCGTCTGCTGGGCCTCAAGGATCTGCGGACTGCCGATATTCGACGTCATGATCAGAACCGTATTCTTGAAGTCGACCGTCCGACCTTGGGAATCCGTCAGCCGGCCATCGTCCAGGATCTGTAAAAACACGTTGAAGACGTCGTGGTGCGCCTTTTCGATCTCATCAAAGAGCACAACGGAGAACGGGCGACGGCGCACCGCTTCGGTCAACTGACCGCCTTCCTCAAAACCGACATAGCCCGGAGGTGCCCCGATCAAACGGGCGACCGTGTGTTTCTCCATATACTCCGACATGTCGATGCGAATGAGGTTGCTCTCGTCATCGAACAGCACAGTTGCCAAGGCTCGCGCCAGTTCGGTTTTTCCCACACCGGTCGGACCGAGAAAGAGGAACGATCCGATCGGCCGGTTGGGATCTTTGATGCCGGATCGCGCCCGCAACACCGCATCGGCCACCGCGCGTACGCCTTCATCCTGCCCGATGACCCGTTGATGCAGCAGATCTTCGAGCTTCAGCAGTTTGTCGGATTCGCCTTCCATTAACCGGGACACGGGAATACCGGTCCAGCGGCTCACGACGGCGGCAATCTCATCCTCATCGACTTCTTCCTTAAGCAGCCGGTTCTGATCCTGCTTTTTCCCCAAGGACGTTTGTTCGATGGCGAGTTCCCGTTCCAGACGGGGGAGGTCTCCATAGCGGAGTTCCGCCACGCGATTGAGATCGTAGGCCCGCTCGGCCTGTTCAATTTTCAGTTTCACTTCTTCAATGGCTTCTCTGGTCTTCCGGAGACGCCCGACCGAGGCCTTTTCTGAATCCCACTGGGTCTTGAGGGCTTGAACGGTGCTCTGTTTTTCGGCCAACTCGGTTTCCAGCGTGGTCAACCGGGCGGCGCTCGCCTGATCTTTTTCTTTCCGGAGCGCCTCGCGCTCAATCTCCAGTTGGAGTACTTTGCGGGAGACTTCATCCAATTCAGCCGGCAGACTATCGATCTCGGTCCTCAACCGTGCCGCTGCCTCATCGACGAGGTCGATGGCTTTGTCGGGCAGAAAACGATCCGCGATGTAGCGGTTCGACAACTTTGCTGCTGCCACCAGGGCGCCGTCCTTAATACGCACACCATGGTGAACTTCGTAGCGCTCCTTCAGACCACGCAGGATTGAGATCGTATCCTCGACCGATGGTTGATCGACCAGGACGGTTTGGAAGCGCCGTTCGAGCGCAGCATCTTTTTCGATATGTTTGCGGTATTCATCAAGCGTGGTGGCTCCGATGAGGTGCAACTCGCCTCGCGCAAGCATGGGCTTGAGCAAGTTCGCCGCATCCATCGAACCCTCGGCGGCGCCGGCTCCGACGACGGTGTGCAACTCGTCGATGAACAGCAGAATTTGTCCCTGCGAGGATTGAATTTCCTTGAGCACGGCCTTGAGTCGCTCTTCGAATTCACCGCGAAATTTCGCGCCCGCGACCAGCGATCCCATATCCAGGGTGATGACTCGTTTCTGTTTCAGCCCTTCCGGAACATCACCCTTGATAATCCGGATGGCCAAGCCTTCGACGATGGCGGTCTTACCCACGCCGGGCTCGCCGATCAGGACGGGGTTGTTCTTGGTACGGCGGGAGAGAATTTGAATCACCCGGCGAATTTCATCGTCGCGTCCAATGACGGGATCGAGCTTTCCCTGGCCCGCCGCACGCGTCAGATCACGTCCGTATTTTTCGAGTGATTGATAGGTGCTTTCGGGATCTTGCGTGGTCACCCGTTGATTGCCCCGTACTTGCTGCAAGCCGGACAAAAGACGATCTCGCGTCACGCCCAGTTTCTTGAAGATGCCGCCTTCTTGGACCATGGCGAGCAATACGTGCTCGACGCTGAGATAGTCATCCTTCAGTGCTGTTTTTTCATCTTCGGCTTTGCTAAGCACCTGGCTCAGACGATTGGTGACATGCACCTGCCCAGGCCCGCCGCTCGCACCCTGTACCTGCGGTAATTTACTGAGCGCCTGATCGGTGGCCTGACGAACGGCGGAGAGTGCCACGCCGGCTTGTTCCAGCAGTGTGGATGCGGTTCCACCTTCCTGATCGAGGAGCGCGAGCAGCAAGTGCTCGACATCGATACCCTGATGGCTGCGGCGCATGGCATGCGATGAAGCCGTTTGCAGAGCTTCCTGGAGTTTCATGGTCATTGTGTTCATATCCACGGGAATCCCTCCTCGACAGGTGCGCGAGTTGCTGATGAAACTCTAATAATCATCGGTCAGCACGTGTCAAGCCATGAGAGGGGAGATTCTCCCTTCTCCGGTCCGTTCTTGACCAACTACCCGTTCAGGATTAAGGTGCGACCTCGTGCCGTATTGGGTTCGTCGAATAGTCGATGGGCCGGCAAAGCCGGTCTGTCCGCAAGCAAGATAGAAGGTAGATGAGGCGGTAAGAGTTACAGATGCCCAGCCACGTTTCCTCACTGTTTGAACTGTATCGGCAAGCGCTTCGATCTACCGTACGTTCGCTCCGTCATGGTTGGATTGCCATGCTCGCGTTGGTGGGATTCGCACTGCTGTTTGTCGTGGTGTCGCAGGTGGCCGGCTCATTAGGGATCGCCGGCGGTTTTCTCCTCGGGGCCCTCAATGCGTTGTTGGTGGGAGCGACACTTTCGTTGATCGAGCACTCGCTTGGCGGCGCCCGTTCTCTTCAACTGCAGGACATCCAGGAAAGTCTGGGTTGCTACTTTTGGGAAGTCATTGGAGTGGGGTTTGTGTTGTGGCTCCCCATCATGGCGCTCGATATGGGAACTCAAGCCAATCCTTATGGCCAATTTCTCTCGTCGGCGGCACTCCTTCTGCTGTTTATCTTGCTGAATCCTGCACCGGAAGTCATTTACCAGGTGCGGCAGGATTCTCCGCTCGACGTGCTGAAGACCTGCTATGAGTTTGTGCTGGAAAACTGGATCGAATGGTTTCTGCCGTTTGGCCTATTGATACTTCCAGTGGTGGTATCGCCGTCCGGGCTTGAGCAGTTTGTCCGGTTGTCCAGTCGTCTTGGTCGAGGAGCCGGGCTCGATTTTTTCCAACTCTTGATTCTGCCGTTCACCGTGCTCGGCGGGTGGTTCGGCTATCTGGGTCTCCCGTCCGACGCCTACTGGATTTTGGCGATTCTGCTTACTCCTCCTGTGGCCATGAGCATCCTCCTGTTCCGCGGCCATCTCTTTGCATTACTCCATGGCTCATCTCACCGGCAGCGCGCGTTCGCCCGTCGATTTGATGACGGGCGATAGCTAAGCGGATGGCAACTGCCGGTGCGGAACTCCCGCCGATTCCATGGATGAGACGGTGCGAGAGCTTGAAACTTCATAAAATATTTTCGAATTCACAGAAATCAGTGCCGCAACAGTTGTGACAGAGAGTGAAGTAGTGTATGGTTTTACCTACACATGGCAATTGAGCGACTCCAGCTCATCAGACGAAGGCTTCTCGGATCATGAGACTCTCCATATTTTGGCGGTTGGTTCTCACATGCCTTGTGATTATTGTGGTCATGGCAGGGGTCAATCTCTATGCCTTGTTCCAGCTCCGCCAGCTCACGGCTCTCAGTACAGAAATGGCTTCGTTTCACTATCCCGCAGTGGAGGCGGCCAAGCGTCTTCAAGAATCGTTGTTTGCGCAACTCAACAGTGAGAAAAAATATCTTGCGACGAAAGACGGGACGTTTCTGACGAATTTTAATGAAGAGGTTGAAGAGTTTCAGCGGAACCTTCAGCATCTCCGCGATCAAGAAATCGCGCCTCATGCCATTACGTTGCTTCAAGAGGCCGGGCAGCTGCTCCAGGAGCGCCTGGTCCTTTTTCATGACGAATTCGAGCAACCAGCTGATCGGGTCGGCGGGCATGAGGTAGGATACGAGAATCGCCGGGATGCCATCATGGATCGGATGTCTGCGACGATTCAAAGTTACATCGATGTACATGAAGCTCGGGTGAGTGTGGGGGTCAGCGAATCACGCGCCAGTGCGGCGCGGGCGGAAGCCGTTACGGAGCAGCTCGTGCTGGTGGCCCTGGTATTCGGGCTGGGACTCGCGGGGATTGCCAGTTACAGTATTCTACGGCCGCTTCGTCAGTTGCAGGGGCATATCAAGCTGATCGGGCAAGGAAAATTCGGGACGCCCTTGGAGATTACCGCGCCCTCGGAGCTTCGCGATCTGGTGGACACCGTGAACTGGATGGGAGGGAAGCTCCAAGAGCTGGACGACATGAAGTCGGAATTTCTCGCCCACGTGTCGCACGAACT
>CXWL01004844.1_pt1 | contig 16906 bp, 14 predicted proteins | sample 590931 | NCBI WGS metagenome assembly CXWL01 (sample SAMEA3498368, study PRJEB10139) | groundwater metagenome | biome: water well; material: biofilm material | place: Germany | collected 2015-04-27 | reverse complement strand
AGGATACTTGAATTTTAAATGACATTCCAAGGAAATGGGGAGGTATTTTTTGCGAGTTACCTTGGATCGCGCACTTTTAAGCCATGAATTAATTAAGGTTAGAGCCCAACTTAATGATCGGATTGCCAGAAATGCACTTTTTGAAGAAATATGTCAGCAGCTGGAAGCTGCACCTGTACAGCATATTGGCAAAATATTTATTATTTATCGGTCTAAACCGGAAGGGGCTGATAAAAGACCTGCGCATGCACCCAGTAAAAAGAAACGTGAACCATCTCGCACTAAGCGTAGTTTTCAGAACTGAAGTTTAGATGTACTTGACATCGAGTATTTCATATTCGCGTATGCCACTGGGTGCCTGAACTTCTGCAATATCTCCGGCATATTTACCAATCAAAGCACGTGAAATGGGAGAACTGATAGAAATTTTTCCATCCTTAATATTGGCTTCATCGTCACCTACGATTTGATAAGTGACTGATTCACCACTTTGCAGGTCTTCCAATTCAACCGTAGCACCAAATACGCAAGCGCCATCCGCGTTAATGAGTGCCGGATTGATGATTTGTGCGCTTGAGAGTTTGCTTTCTAGATCAGCAATACGTCCTTCAATAAATCCCTGCTTCTCCTTGGCGGCATCATATTCGGCATTTTCAGAAAGATCTCCATGAGCGCGCGCTTCAGCAATCGCTGCGATGACTGCGGGGCGATGTACGGATTTCATCTCATGTAATTCCTTGCGCAACGCCTCTGCCCCTGCCACCGTTAGTGGAATTGTACTCATCGTAATTCTTTTTCCTTCATTTTCGTCCTATTTCTTAATAATCAAAGAGAGCTAATTTCTTATTACGCATGCCTTAAGCTCTAAATGTAATTTCTGCAAATTATAAGCTTGCAATTCACGCCTATTAGTTATACCCACACAGGCAGCACGTGCACCCGCTAAAGTCGTATAGTAAGTCACTCTCGCCTGAAGTGCAGCATGGCGAATCGAATAAGAGTCACGTATTGCACTGCGTTGATTCTTAACTGTATTGATAATTAGATTAATTTCACCATTTTTAATCATATCCACAATATGTGGGCGACCTTCTGCTACCTTATTAATTATAATGACTTTTATCCCAGCTTCTGTCATTACGGCGGCAGTACCTCGTGTAGCATAAAGGGTAAAGCCAAGTTCTGCAAGGCTGCGTGCGATTTCAATGGCGTGTAATTTATCAGCGTGCCGCACGCTGATGAAAATCTTACCGGAAGTAGGTAAGCGAACATCAGTTGCCAATTGGGATTTAACAAAAGCTTCAGCAAAGGTAACGCCCATTCCCATCACTTCGCCGGTAGATTTCATTTCTGGACCCAATATCGTATCAACACCGGAAAGTTTAATAAAGGGGAACACAGCTTCTTTGACAGAATAATATTCGGGGATCACTTCTTGAGTAGCACCCTGTTCAATCAAAGAGTTACCCGTCATACAACGTGCCGAGATTTTTGCTAATTGGAGACCGGTTGCTTTGGATATGAAAGGTACGGTGCGTGATGCTCTGGGATTGACTTCGAGTACGTATACGATATTGTCCTGAATAGCAAACTGTACATTCATGAGCCCCACAACATGCAGTGCGCGCGCCATTTCAGCAGTCTGACGACGTATTTCATCCAGTATTTCAGGTGGTAAGTTAAAAGTTGGCAGAGAACAAGCGGAATCGCCAGAATGCACACCCGCCTGTTCAATATGTTCCATGATGCCGCCAATCAGGACGGTTTCCCCGTCATAGATGGCATCGACATCCACTTCCGTTGCATTGGTAAGAAAATGATCCAGTAATACAGGTGAGTCATTGGAAACTTTAACGGCTTCACGCATATAGCGTTCCAGATCGGCTTGTTCATGAACGATTTCCATAGCACGCCCACCTAGAACATAGCTCGGACGGACTACCAGCGGGTAGCCGATTTCTTCAGCGGCGGCCAAAGCAGCTTCTGGATTGCGTGCAGTGCGATTAGGTGGTTGTCTTAAACCCAGTTTTTGCAGCATTTTCTGAAAGCGCTCTCGATCTTCCGCACAATCAATCATATCCGGGCTGGTGCCAATAATCGGCACACCATTGGCTTCCAGGTCGCGCGCAAGCTTGAGGGGTGTTTGCCCGCCATACTGTACGATCACGCCATGAGGTTTCTCCACAGCAACGATCTCGAGAACATCTTCCAGTGTCAACGGCTCAAAATACAAACGATCCGATGTATCATAGTCGGTTGAAACCGTTTCCGGATTACAGTTAACCATAATGGTTTCAAAACCATCTTCACGTAAGGCCAGTGCTGCGTGGACACAACAATAATCAAACTCAATACCTTGGCCGATACGATTGGGCCCACCTCCCAGTACCATGATTTTCTTTTTATCCGTGGGGCGTGACTCGCATTCATCTTCATAAGTGGAATACATATACGCGGTACTGGTAGCGAATTCAGCGGCACAAGTATCTACACGCTTGTAGACGGGGCGCAAGTTGAATTGATGCCGATAAAGGCGTACTGCGGTTTGTTCTGTATTGAGCAGCTTTGCCAGGCGCCGATCCGAAAAACCGCTACGTTTCAGTTTACGTAACATTTGCTTATCAAGAGTTTCCAGTCTTTTATGAGTCAATGCCTGCTCTTGTTTGACCAGATCTTCAATTTGCGCCAGGAACCAGATATCAATATGTGTCAGCTGGTGAACTTCCTCAATAGACAGTTTGCAGCGGAAAGCATCCGCTATAAACCAGATACGTTCCGGGCCAGGATTAGCCAGCTCGGTTCTAATGATTTCCAGATTATCCGTTTTTTCATCCAGCCCATCAACGCCAGTTTCCAGGCCACGTAAAGCTTTCTGTAAGGATTCCTGAAAAGTGCGGCCAATAGCCATGACTTCGCCGACCGATTTCATCTGTGTCGTCAGGCGATCATTGGCTTGCGGGAATTTTTCGAAAGCAAAACGTGGAATCTTGGTAACGACATAATCAATGGTGGGTTCAAAGGATGCAGGTGTTACGCCGCCGGTAATGTCATTACCCAGTTCATTGAGGGTATAACCTACAGCGAGTTTGGCGGCGATCTTGGCAATAGGAAAGCCGGTTGCTTTTGAGGCCAGTGCGGAAGAGCGGGATACGCGTGGATTCATTTCAATCACCAGCATGCGACCGTTCTCAGGATTAATAGCAAACTGGACATTGGAGCCACCTGTTTCCACGCCGATTTCACGCAATACCGCGATAGATGCGTTGCGCATCAGTTGATACTCCTTGTCAGTCAGTGTTTGTGCAGGAGCTACTGTAATCGAGTCGCCTGTATGAACACCCATGGGATCAACATTCTCAATGGCACAGATAATAATGCAGTTATCCTGTTTATCCCGCACCACTTCCATCTCAAATTCTTTCCAGCCAATGACTGATTCTTCAATCAATAATTCTTTGGTGGGCGAGGTTTCCAGTCCGCGTTCACAGATACCCAGAAATTCTTCGCGATTGTAGGCAATACCACCGCCACTACCGCCCATTGTAAAAGAGGGGCGAATAATGACCGGATATCCCACCATCGCCTGGACTTGTAACGCTTCCTCCATACTATGTGCAACCGCAGAGCGGGCAGAACCTAACCCAATACGAGTCATGGCTTGTTTGAATTTTTCACGATCTTCTGCCATGTCGATCGCTTCACGTGACGCGCCAATAAGCTCAACACCGTATTTCTCCAATACACCGTGTTTGACCAGATCCAATGCACAGTTAAGTGCAGTCTGCCCGCCCATTGTGGGCAGCAGTGCTTCAGGTCGTTCGATGGCAATGATCTTTTCGACCATCGTCCAGGTAATGGGCTCGATATAGGTTGCATCAGCCATTTCCGGATCAGTCATGATGGTAGCGGGATTGGAATTCACCAGAATGATGCGATAGCCTTCTTCACGTAAGGCCTTGCAAGCTTGCACGCCGGAATAATCGAACTCACAGGCCTGGCCGATAATAATGGGACCAGCGCCGATGATGAGAATGGATTTAATGTCGGTACGTTTGGGCATACTTTTTAATCAGTAAAAATTGTGAAGTAATTTGGCTTCTGTATTAACCCGGATATTGCATGAATTGCACACGCCCTCACTTGTCTCTTGATTCCACAAGGGATTTGTCTCAGTCGGGTGTATGAATAACTACACCACTTCTTCGAAAAATCCCTTGTGAAACCAACATCATGCGTGATCATCGTGCGAATTCATGCAATATCCGGGTTAGTTATTGTGTGAATTAATTTTTATAACGCCGCATCATTTTGATAAAGTGATCAAATAAATAATCGGCTTCATGCGGCCCTGGGCTGGCTTCCGGGTGCCCCTGAAAGCAGAACGCAGGCTTGTCCAGTAATTCGAATCCCTGCAGACTACCATCAAACAGTGACACATGTGTGATGCGAGCATTATTTGGCAAGGTATCTGCATCAACAGCAAAACCATGATTTTGACTGGTAATGAACACTCGTCCATTGTCAACGTCTTGCACAGGATGATTGGCACCATGATGGCCAAATTTCATCTTGATGGTAAGTGCGCCAATCGCTAAACCCATTAATTGATGGCCGAGGCAAATGCCAAATATAGGGATATTCTTTTCCAGCAGTGCTCGGGTAGCAGAAATGGCGTAATTACAGGGTTCTGGATCACCGGGGCCATTGGAAAGAAATACGCCATCGGGTTGAACCGCCAGAATCTCATCGGCTGAGGTCTGCGCAGGAAATACCGTTACTTTGCAGCCACGTTGCACCAGTTTACGCAAAATCGTGCGTTTGATTCCAAAATCAAAAGCAGCGACATGATACTTAGGACTTTCCTGAATCGGATAACCTGATTCAAGTGACCATTCACCTTCAGTCCAGGTGTATGACTGCTGGCAACTCACAACTCTGGCAAGATCCATACCTGCTAACCCAGGAAACGCTCTGGCAGCTTGCAATGCTTTATTCTCATCAATTTCCCCCGCCATAATACAGCCGGACTGCGCGCCTTTTTCCCGCAAAATGCGGGTGAGCTTACGCGTATCAATTTCAGCGATAGCGACAACATTCTGGTCTTTGAGGAATTCTGATAATGTCTGGGTTTTACGGTGACTACTGGCTGCCAGAGGGAGATCACGTATTACCAGGCCTGCAGCATAAACTTTGTTAATGTTACCTGATTCAAAATCTTCCGGATTTGTGCCGGTATTGCCAATATGTGGGTAAGTCAGAGTAATGATTTGTTGACAGTAAGAGGGATCGGTTAATATCTCCTGATAACCGGTCATTGCCGTATTGAAAGCAACTTCGCCCGCATTGATACCTTCAACGCCAATAGACACGCCATGAAAAATAGTCCCATCAGCAAGTGCGAGGATGGCGTGCGGGCGTTGTGACACAAAGAGCTCCTTTGGATACTGACTGATATGGAAACAGGGCCAATAAATTTTAAATGCCCTGACTTTTGAAGTCGGAATTATACGTGAAAAAGGTTTGCTTTTCTACGAAAATGCGTTTTTGAAAAAATGCATCCTATGACAAATCTCCTGAAATTCTGGCCGAGATCCTTTTAATTATTTCTCAACTGATCAATGACCAAATGGTGTATATCGTATTTTTTCCCCGGATTAATCATGGTGAGGTTCGTATATTGGGAGTGAGATAATTCAGACATTGTTCTTTCCCTGAAGTCATAAAATCATGGTGTGCTAGTATAATAACTTGACGCGCTGATGGTTAACTGCTGTCTTTTGTCATCAAGATTCGATTCAAAGTTGTAGTAATGTAGAATATGAAACATCTCAATATCGCTCAATTTGCCCCGATTGAGAAAAAACCCATGCATTCCAATTATCGTCTGTGTTTGAGACGACTGCTACAGTGCGTCTTGGTGTTAGTCGTTCTTGCTGGTTGTATATCGCCCATGGCGCTGAATCGAGCCGTTATTGCTTATGATGAAGCCGTCACCGATGCAGTGTCGCAACAGTTGCTGATCAATATCGTGCGTGCCCATCATCGTCAGCCGGTTCATTTTACTGGGGTTTCAAATATTGCCGCTACCTTCAATTTTCAGGCGAATGCAGGAGCAATGCCTGCGCTGGGAGGGCTTGCTGGTGCATCAATATTGCCCATATTTGGGGGGAGCATTGCGGAAAGTCCCACCATCAGCATCGTTCCGATCGAAGGGGAAGAATTCACCAAACGGCTTCTTACACCATTTTCGCAGAGTAAACTGACGTTGTTGCTGCGTCAGCGCTTTGATGTCGATTTGTTGTTACGCATGATGGCGCAGGAAGTGCGTTTGCTGCATTCTGCACAACATGGCATTCATCGTAACAGCCCGTCGGACAAAGCCGGTTATGAGATGTTTCGCCGTGTGGTGCTGCATCTTTCGGCGATTCAGGATCACAACCAACTGTACGCCGAACCATTGCCACTGATACACACTTGGACCATCCCGGCCAGTTCAATTGCGCCTGATGGTTTTCAGGCGCTGCAAAAAGAATTTGTCGTGCGCTACAACGCGGAAGACAATACCTATACGCTACGCAAAAAAATACCAGGGCCGATTTTGATCACCAACTACGATCCCAGTACACTATCAGAAGAAGAACGTGAAAAGCTGAATGATCTGGCAGGAGACTGGGATATCAGCGATATTGCGTTTGATATCCGCTCTGGATATTACGGCGGGGAATGGCCGATGAATGGCGTTTTCCGGCTCAGGAGCTTTCACTCGATTCTCGGTTTTCTCGGTAAAGCACTCGGACATGATAAGGGATATCACGTCGAAAAAGACCCGAGAACACCGCCCATACTTGGCAACGAGAATCCTGATCTGACCATGGAGTTTGTGGCTGCAAACACAGCACCTGCGGAAGTTGATTTCTCAATTCGCTGGAATGACCGATTTTATGCCGTCAATACCACAGGTCCGCATGTGCGCTGGAATCGCGATGCTTTCCAGTTATTGTTCCTGTTGTTTCAAATGACCGTTACCGACATTCCGCGTATTGGTGTGCCAAGCATTACAATCGCTAAGTGATTTTTCCCAGGCTACTGCTGCTTTTTGGTAAGAGTCTATAAAAAGAAGTGACTCATTCCTATAATTTAATCAAGCCAGTTCCTCTCCCTGTTCACCCGTACAGATACATCCGCCCTTGTCTACATCTATGATGTAAACCTTACCCGCTCCATGTTGATGGGTATTGGCAATTGTCATGACTGCATTAAAAATACATTCCACCATTTCATCCGGGGCGAAAATTTCTATACGTTTTCTCGGTACATAGGGCGTATAGTCTTGTCTATCTATTATCTTCTTTCGTCCAAAACCCTCACAATCAGATACGCTCATTCCTGGAAAATTTGGAATTTCAAGGAGTGTTTGTGTGAGCTTGGGCAACATGAATGGCTGAATATAGGCACGGATTTCTTTCACTTGGATACCTCAAGTTTCGTGTTGTTCTTCAAAATTGTGATAAAGTGCAGGGAGCATAGTCAAGGTTAGCAATGTGGCTGATATAAGCCCGCCGATGATAACGACAGCAAAAGGCTTGACAGTTTCTGAACCAATGCTGGTAGAGAGTGCAGCAGGTAACAATCCCAGCATGGCCATCAATGCAGTCATCACTACCGGACGCAGCCGGCTCACAGAACCTTGTAAAATTGCTGCGCGCATTGGAACACCCTCACGCCTGAGCAAATTAATCCGGGATAACAGTATGACGCCGTTCTGAACGGCTATGCCAAACAGCGCAATAAACCCTACTGCCGCTGATACACTTAAATGGATACCCGTCAGCAATAAGGCGATGAGTCCGCCAATTAATGCAAAAGGCACAGTCATTACAATCAGCGCGGCGTTCTTGACAGAATGGAATGCCCAGAACAGAAGCACAAAAATTAGAATCAAACTGATTGGAATAATGAATGAAAGTCGCTTCATGGCACGCTGCTGATTCTCAAACTGGCCACTCCACACAATGTGATAGCCTGGCTGTAGTACAACCTGTTGAGCAACTTTCTGCTGTGCTTCGGCCACAAAACTGCCTTGATCGCGCCCGATCAAGTTACACTTGATGGCAATACGACGCACATTATCCTCACGGCTAATACGAGAGGCACCTTGATTAATCCCGATATCCGCCAATTCAGCCAAAGGAATACGATTGCCGTTGGGAGATAATACAATAAGGTTTTCAATGGCTACGACTGAATCACGCATCGACTCGGTTAGACGCACTGTAATGTCGAAACGGCGCTCACCTTCCAGCATTTGTGTCGCAGCTTTTCCTCCCACAGCCATTGTGATCACATCTTCCACGTCAATCACATTAATGCCATAACGGGCGATTTTAGCTCGATCAATGGCAATGACCATCTGAGCCAATCCCGCTTGTTGCTCAGCCGCTATATCAGTGGCACCTTTAATAGAATGTAATATGCCAGTAATTTGATCAGCTTTTTCCTGGAGAATTTTAAGATCTTCACCGAAGATCTTAATGGCAATCTCGCCTTTAACTCCTGAAATGGCTTCTTCGACATTATCCTGAATGACCTGTGAAAAGTTGAGCTGTAATCCGGGAAACACGGACAGATGTTTTTGTATCGCTTTGATCAATTCGTCCTTGCTGCTAAAACGCCAGGTTTCCTTTGGTTTAAGATCAATCAGAATTTCCAGATTATTGAACCCCTTCGGGTCTGTGCCGTCCTCCGGGCGTCCCAGATGGGTCAGTATGGATTTGACTTCGTTGAATTCCCGTAAATCAGAGCGAATGTCCATCTCCAATGCTTTCGCCTTGCTTAATGAGATTGATGTGGGCAGGGTAATCGTCAACCAGATATTACCTTCATCCAGCTTAGGCATGAATTCGGTACCGATCCAGGGTGTAGAGGAAAGCGTCAAAGCCAGTGCAAGGCCAGCGCCAGCAAATAATCTGCGGGAATGGCGTAAAACGATCTCCAATAATGCCCGGTAATACTGCTCCATGCGCTGCACCAGCGGATTATGCGATTCAGTGAGCTTGGGTCCAAGCAAATAACTGAGTAGCACAGGCACCAAAGTTAAGCTGATAATGAGTGAACCTAGCAAGGCAAAACTAAGTGTCATTGCCATGGGAGAAAAGATCTTCTCTTCGACGCGTTGGAAAGTAAAAATAGGCAAAAAGGCAATGATCAGAATGGCTTTGGAAAATAATATAGGCCTGGCCATTTCCGTTGCCGTCATGAGCATGGATTGGCGCATATGCGCTTCACTTTCCTGCTGCTGCATTTCCAGGGTCATTTTGACCATGATTGCTTCGACCAGTACCACTGCGCTATCCACGATAATGCCAAAGTCGATAGCACCCAAAGAAATCAGATTGGCGGAAACATGGGTAGCATTAATCAAAATAAAGGCAAACAGTAAGGACAGCGGTATGACAACAATCACTACCAAAGCAGCCCATATTCGACGAAGAAAAATAATCAGAACTAAAAAAATCAATACCGCACCTTCCAGCATATTGTGTTCAACCGTATGGATTGTGTGTTGCACCAGTTCGGTACGGTCATAAATAGGTATAATCTTGACACCCGAAGGCAAACCATGATTATTCAGGTATTCGATTTTTTCTTTTACGCCATTGATTACCTCGATAGCATCCCTGCCTTTGATCAGTAAAACTATCCCTTGAACAATATCATCGAACTCGTTATACCCCGCAATTCCGATGCGCGGCTGGGTGCCTATGACGATATCAGCGACATTCTTGACAAAAATGGGAACGCCATTTTGACTGGAGACGATAATATTGCCAATTTCTTCAGCAGACTCCAGCAAACCAGTACCCCGTACCACCAATGCTTCGTAGCCGTGCTCAATATAGCCTCCGCCCGCATTGGCATTATTAGCATTGATGGCCTGATAAATCTCAGGGAGCGTCAGCTTGTAATCTTTGAGCTTGTTAGCATCTACCTGGACTTGATATTCCTTAACCCCGCCACCGAAAGCGACAACATCAGCCACACCCTGGACAGAGCGAAGGGTGCGTTCGATCAGCCAATCCTGCAATGCCCGTTGTTCTCTTAAAGGAAGATCAGGCGCTTCAATACGATATCGAAAAATTTCTCCTACACCCGTTGTCAAAGGCGCCAGCACGGAACTAGCTTGCTGTGGTAACTTGACAGCTTTTAGCCGTTCCAGTACTTGTTGCCGGGAAAAATAATCCTCGGCATCGTCATCGAAGGTTAGGGTGACAACGGATAAGCCAAAAATGGAGACAGAACGCATATTAATCAAATGAGGTAAGCCGTTCATTTCCTTTTCTATCGGCTGCGTAATGAGCTTTTCCACCTCTTCCGGAGCCTGGCCGGGATATTGAGTTACCACTTGTACGAAGACATTTTGCACGTCAGGAAAGGCCTGTACGGGCAAGCGTTCAAACGACACGATGCCGGCTATAACCAGCACTAGCGATGCGCCAATGATCAACAGGCGTTGTTGTAAGCTGAATGCAATGATTTGATTAATCATTGCATGCTTCTTTTACTTTGCAGTTGGATATTTTGCTCAGCACGCAAAAGCAACGCGCCATCAATCACCAAATGCTCACACGCTTTTAACCCTTCCAGAATGACAGCGCGATCCTTGAGACGCAAACCTACTTTGACCAAACGTTTCTGATAATGATAATTACCCATGTTAACGTACAACCAAATGGACTGATCTTCGGTAAATAATGCGGTCAGTGGTACGACTATTGCCAGATCTTCCGGGTCACTTTGTATTTCGATAGAGGCGAACATGGCAGGTAGTAGCTGATTCTTTGGATTAGGTAAAATACAACGCACTTTGACGGTACGTGAAGTTTCATCGACGACTTGACCGATGTAGCTGACCGTTGCAGTAAAATTCTCCTCAGGATAGGCTGGAACTTGTAGCAATACTTGTGCGCCAGCATGAATTAGACCAATATCCTTCTCAAAAATATCCATCTGAACCCACAATTGGCTCAAATCAGAAATAACAAACAATGGCAAAGTTTGATCTGATCTTACTTCCATGCCAGGATTAATATTACGTTCAGTGATTGTTCCGGAAATGGGTGCGCGCAAAATAAAGCGATCATCCAAGCGCATAGTGTGTATACCGAGATTAGCTAATCTTAGACGCATTCGTTCTGCCTCATTACGAATACGGGCTAAATCAGCTTTCGCCTGTTCCAGATCCTTAAGGGGAATGGTGTCGTTTTCGTAAAGATTCTGCTTTCTCTGGAAGGTTCGATTAGCTAAATCTAAATCGGATAATGCGCTTGCATAGGTTGATTGCGCCTGCCCAAGTTCCGGGCTATCGAGTTCTGCCAGAGCATCATTCTTATGTACATAAGTGCCTAGTTCAGCAATTGCTCCAGCCACGCGGCCGGAAATGGGAGAGGTAACACGACTGGTGCGCGTTTCATCATAGACAATCCTCCCGGTTACCGGAGCCATTAAAGGCCGCTGCACCAGCTCAACAATTGATTCCTTTATGTAGGCGTGTTTCTGTAACTCTGGACTGAGTATCACTTCATTCGTAGGGTGAGCAGTAATTTGCTCATTGGACTGACTGGTTTGTACCTGACAGGCTACGAGCAACAAGCTTAATAGCCCCGCACTGGATCGAATGTGATAGATAAGACTTTTTATTGCCATGCGCATGATTTTGATTCTTATTCAATAAAGATCGAATGAATTTAACTAAAACCGGAAATTCATTATGCATTATGCTGATCTCTCAGAGAGCAAGTCTTGTCATCTCATCAGATCTTAACCCGGATATTTCATGAATTGCACACGCTCTCACTTGCTTCTTGATTCCACAAGGAATTTTTGCGAGCAGCCGCTTTGCGGCTTGCCTGCTTACCCCGAATCCTCAGTCGAGTGTATGAATAACTACACCGATTCTTCGAAAAATCCCTTGTGAAACCAATATCCTGCGCGATCATCGTGTGAATTCATGAAATATCCGGGTTAATACAAAAAAACAGTTGCATTTCAAAGCGAGTGGCTATGTGGTTTGGCGCCAGTATTGATTGCAGTTGCCAGGAAATGGTGAGCAATGCGGCGTTGGTGCTTCTCTATACAACTCACCTTATTGTATAGAGCTGGCGCGATCGTCACAAAAACACTTAATAACTGCGGGTCGAAATGACTATCACCATCCTGTTCAAGCATGGCAATAGCGTCATGCACAGTCCATGATTCCTTATAAGGGCGCTTGGAAGTGAGAGCATCGAACACATCTGCAATGGCGAATATCCGCGCATTCAAGGGAATCGCTTTACCCTTGAGCCCCTGCAGATAGCCGCTGCCATCGTATTTCTCGTGATGAAATTCGACCACGTCTCGCGCGCCACTGAGCCAGCTTGATTTGCTCAGAATATCCACGCCAAGTGAGACATGGGTTTTCATGACCTCGAATTCTTGTGGAGTTAATTTTCCTGGTTTAAGCAAAATTGGATCGCGGATTCCGATCTTGCCAACATCGTGTAAGAAGGCCCCTGTTATCAGGTTACGGATGTTCTCGCGAGAGAGCCCAATGGTTTCACCCAATCGCATCGCATAATAGGTTACCCGGTAGTTATGACTATTGGTATCGGAATCACGTTCTGCAATGGCACAACCCAGCACATTCATTAGCTCCAGATTTCCCATTAGGAGATCATCGGAAAGCTTGATCAGTCCCCGATTGAGCGTCAGGACGATTGGATACATCAGGATGGTGGTAAAAGTGATGCCGATTGTTATAAATAGCAGTGTGCGAAGCAGTTCATCCTTGATTGCATCCTGAGTCTGTTGATCAACCTGGTAAATGCCCTCGAAATAGCCAGCTAGCGTATTCCGGGGTCCTTTCATCGGAATCAGTATGACCAGCAGAAATTTGTCATGGATAAAGTGAAATTCGTGGGAAAATTCTCCTTGTTGAGGAAACCGGTGGCGATAGTGATCAATCCAGTGTTCGGTAGCTTCCTGTCCCTGTCGAACAGCCTCAATCCTGAGTTGTTTGTTGATATCATAAAGCTCAACCACGAGGAAGTGCTGGTTTACAAGTTGTTGCGCCAAATTTGTTAAATGCTGAAAAGCCGATGCATCCAGTTGCTTCAGATTGTAGGGTGATTCAGCACTTAATGTCGCAGACTCCTTGATTGCAAGCTCATGGATATACTGCTGGAAGCGGCTGACTTCCAGCCACACCACGATACCGCCTATCGTGATACTGAGAAACAACCATCCTAGAAACAGACGAATCAGAATTTTCCGGTGAATGAGCCGGCTCGTAGCAAGCGCCGCTTGTGAATCCGACCTGACATCAACAACTTTCTGAGTAATAGGTTTTGATTCATTCATTTTTCTGATTTGCCTGCTAGAAATCTGATGTCTTTTCCCAGTTTCTCGTTTTTATGTTCTCGAAAAACTCATGAAGCCCCTGTTCATCACTAATCGTCGTGGATTCGCCGCGTTTAATCTGTGCTTCGCCCTCAGCCAAGTGCACTCGCAGATGCGCCAGTTTCATTTCCTCGTAATCTTGAATGGACATCATGACGGCGACTGGCCGTCCTTGTTTTGAAACAGTCACAGGTTCTCTTTGCGCAGAGTCGAGCAGTGCGCCGAAATGTGTTTTCGCTTCCGAGGCCGGTATGGATTTCATGACAATAAATTCCAATCTTTAAAAATTACTCCATACAATCATCATAATTAATTTAATCAAATCAATCAATCTTAGAAACTATCTTAAAAACCACCGACAGTTGCAGATTGTGTGCCAGCTGGTCGAGGCGCTCGAGAATTTCCGATTACCTGGCGCCTTCAGTAGACAGCGGCTCCAGGGCTGCTGGGTTTCCTGTTTTATGGCCTGCTGCTGACCCGAGAGGCTCAGCACAGGCGCTGGAACGCGGAAGGGGTCTTGTTTTTTTGCCTTGGTCTGCGCCAACCGTTTTCCATGTCCAAACTGTTGTTACCAGCGGTGGTTATAGTTTGCAGGAGCCCGGAGACCATTTTGGCCTGCATTACTTGCGGGTAAGTCGTATTCTGAAGCAACATCGGATGGCAAAAGACAAGACCCCTACCATGACCCTTACTTATGCGTATGTTTAAAAAAGACAGATGGAAATTTGGACGTTTGGACAAGGGCTCACAGGAGAAATCCGTCTTATTGGAAGACAATTCTGGATCTGCAACGTATAGTCAATCATATCAAATATATCACTTTGAATACACGCATTTTTTGCAACAGAGCCATCAGCGTGAAAGGACCAAAGGCGCTGAATTCATCGCGCTTGGTTGAACTGCTCGCGCAGTTTTTTGACGGCGCCAGGCTCGCCGCGAACCCGAAAGAAGGCGCCCTCACTGTCTGAGCGCTCCTCCAGCACCTGACAGCTCGTGTAGATTCCCCCGCGCAGTTGCTGTGCCGACCAGGGAAGGAAAAGCTCAGCCTCAACCAGATCCTGCTGGAAAAACGCGACGATCTTCTGGCGTAGCTTCGCGACCTCATCAGGCCGGCGTGCGCTCATCACGACGCAATCCGGATACTGTGTCTGCAAGGCCGCTTCGCGTTCAGCTTGCGCCGTTGCATCGCCGACGTGGTCGATTTTGTTGAAAACGCGGATGCGCGGCACAACATTCGCACCGATCTCCTCAAGCACTTTATCGGTGACCTCAAGCTGGCGCTCAAACCCGGGATCGCTTGCATCAATGACGTGGAGCAGCAGAGATGCATCAAGCGCTTCATCCAGCGTTGACTTGAAAGAGGCAACGAGTCCGTGCGGCAGGTTCTTGATGAAACCGACCGTGTCACTGACGAGCACACGTGGCACGCTCTCCGGGTGGAGGGCACGCACGGAGGTATCAAGCGTAGCGAAGAGTTTATTCGCGACCAGCACCTCGCTTCCCGTGAGAGCCCGCATCAAGGTGGATTTACCAGCGTTCGTATAACCCACGAGCGCCGCGCTAGCGAGCCCCTGGCGTTCTTGCCGCCGCGCGCGCTGCGTTTTGCGCTCGGCATCCATCGCAACGATCTCCTGTTGAAGTTCGGCGATACGGTCACGGATCTTGCGTCGATCCAATTCAGTGTGCGATTCGCCGCCCCCCCGGCCACCGACACCGCTACGCTGCCGTCCTTGCGGCCCCGCAAGCTTCGCCGCCTCGCGCAAGCGCGGCGCCATGTAGCCGAGGCGCGCGATCTCCACCTGGGCGCGCGCAGCGCGAGAGCGGGCGTTGCGGTGAAAAATTTCGAGGATGACCATAGTACGGTCCATCACCTCGCAGCCGACCTCCTTTTCAAGGTTGCGTGCCTGCGATGGTGAGATTTCGTGGTCGACCAGGATGGTGTCGATGACCCGGTTATCAGGATTGGCGACTATTTCCTCAAACCCGGCGGGCTCGGATTCGTTGTTCACGAAGTTGCGTATTTCCTGTCGCTTGCCAACGCCAAGGTAGGCCGTCGTGTCGAAGCTGGAGCGCTTCTGCACGAACGTGCTGACAACCTCATATCCCAGTGTTTTTGCGAGCTCGCGTAGCTCGTTCAGCGACGCCTCGAACTCAACGTCGCTCACACCCGGCAGTTGAACGGCCGCCATGATGGCATACTTGGGTTTCTCTTTGACTTCTGTTTGCATTCGGAGACTGCATCTCTTGAGTGGGCGAAGTCAGATAGTACCTGAAAAGGGTTCTGTCGCATTAACTGAATAACTGAAATTCTAAAGAATTGACCACAATAAGTAGTGCTGTGAGCAATACTTATTCAACATATCGTATATCTTCAATGGCCAGAATAATTAATGCGACAGAAGCCAAAATTATCCCGTCCATGTGGCGGGTTTTTTATTGCTTGCTGTCTTACCCGCAATTTTCCTACACTTTAGCTGGTCATGCCACCTGCGTAACAGGTACCCGGCAAGGTGCCAGTAATAATCATTCTGTCGTAGCAGGAAAGTACGCCGAGAAGATCTGCTTGATAACGTTCAGTCAGTGGTTTCATGATCAGCGTCTCCTTGAAAGGTGGGCTACGCAGATTTTAACCTTTTTGGTTCCGGCTTGTCCGGCTTAGGTTAGATTCCAGTAATCATAAAATCCAAGGCAGAAACGATCTGATCTCGATTTTGAGAAAATGAGGCGGCTTTATCGCCCAATATGCTTTTATCTACACCTGCGATAAGTGTGGTCATGCCGATATATTCTTTGCCGGAGATTCTAAATGAAGGATGCAAGTTTGACAGGGGTTTGCCTGAATAGTGCTTCTTGGCTGTTAAGGGTATGACAACAGTAGTTTGGAGGTTACTTAAGGTATTTGACTGTATATCAACTAAGTAGGGATAAAGTGTCTGAGTCGATGGATTGGTATTTTCGAAAACATCGAACTGAGACATTAAAACTTCCTCAAACCATCAGAAAAATTGCCATTGTGCTCAATGAATTGATTGTAATCGTCAATGGCTTGCTTATTTTCTACCAGCCAGGCTTGCCTTTTCTGTTCGCGTACTTCTTCTGCTAAAGCTTGTTCTAATAAGGCTGAAACATTAATTTTTAATTCTTTCGCAATTCTCAATAGATCGCTGTTGACAGTAAGATTGGTTGGTTTCTTGGGTGCAGAAGCATCATAAACATTTGGCATGTTATTTTATCTCGCATAATTGATGCGCATATATTATATGCATGGCTGATATTGCACAAGTATTAATTGACCAAAATCTAATTGATTACTGTAAGTTCTCAATGGGTTAGGTATTAGCGTACCTTACAAAATTCATCGCCGGTGTTGTCGCCAATGCGTTGAGCAACAAACGCACAGGGTCAGGCCGGGTGTGATTAAAAGTGCGGGGATTGTGTAAAATACCGTTATTTGTCTTTACATAAACCA
>CXWL01013375.1_pt1 | contig 16907 bp, 16 predicted proteins | sample 590931 | NCBI WGS metagenome assembly CXWL01 (sample SAMEA3498368, study PRJEB10139) | groundwater metagenome | biome: water well; material: biofilm material | place: Germany | collected 2015-04-27 | reverse complement strand
TCCATGAAGGGAAGCATTATTTCAGAAGATGAAGCCGATTGGGAATAAAATATAGTTTTTCTAATGAACCGAATTTGTCGGTGGCTGAAGTTCGTTTAAAGCTTTTCGCATTGCTTCCTGCTCGGTGTAGCTTGATTGTTTATCGATGCTCGGTTTTTCTGGTTGCGGAGTTTCAGCAGTTTTTTCTGGCGGACGACCATGAATAATACGCTGTCTCCATGATAATGGTGACTCAGAGATATCGTTAAGAGCATCCAAATATGCCTGTTCTTTAGTTAAGTTATCGGCTGGGGATTCATCTTCACGAATACGTTTAAGCGCATATTCTTCACGTTTATGTTCAGCAAAAGGTTTGTTTATGACTGTTCGCCACACCTCCGATGCACCTGCCTTAAATTCACGATAATCAAGTTTTGCTGCACCATCAATCATGCGCTCAGCAGCCGCATCCATTCGACCACTATCCCATAAGCGCGCAGCCTCACCCTTAGCATACATATAAGGTGTATAGGAAAAGGCGGCGTTCACATACGAATCAACATTGCGCTTGCTTCCTGTGCCAAATGTTCCAACCAGCAAATCATTTGCTTTGCTGCGCACTGTATTCTGACCTTTACCTATCGTGTTAATGAGGCTATTTCCCTCACCGTGAATATAGGCATCCTTCGGCAGCAAATGTACAACAGAACCAACTGATCCTATTGTTTTAAAATCTCCGTTTTTATCAAGCATTCTGAAAGCAACATTTTTATCTAAACTAAAATTGCCGCTAGTACGGCGCAACTCATTAGCATGAAGCCCTTCATGTTTTGTTTTCTCACCAGTTTTTTTGTAACCTAGAACACTATTATCATCAGGGTTAATAAACAGCCCTCTATATTTGCTCTGAGAGGTACGGAAAACTGAGAAAAACGGCACTGCAGGAGTCATATAAATCACGCCTTTTACCACCGACCGCGCAGCCCACTTAAACAGCTCGCCAATTTTTTCACCTACGCTTTGTTTCTTGCCATGCTTCTCACTAGCACTGCCATAAAGAACTGTATCCTTACCGCTAATTTTATTGGCAATATTGTTATAAGCCTCACGATACATCAGCGTGCCGACGTTATATGCTGTGAACCGCCCTTGCAGATCTAACATACCTTCTAGGTTATAATTGCCTACAACATCACCGCTTTTATTTACCTTAAAGCTGCCGCCGTTAAGCCCACGATCTGAATCATAACCAAAACCTGTGCTATAACGATTTATAAGATTTCGCTGCCCACGCATGAAGAAAGAATAAGGAACAGATANNAATAAGGAACAGATACAGCCCAATCTTCACCACCATTATAGCTAACATAACGCCACAAGGATTTCGCACCAGTTTTGATGGCTTCTGGATATTTGATATTACCTTTATCATCTTTCCAATCATGCTTAACATGCGGATCAAGAATACTGGCAATATCACGCCCTATCGCATCACCAACGCTGGCACAAAAGAAGTCAAAAGTTATGCTCACCGCTTCATGCCCAAGCGAACGCCCTTTTTCTCCTTCAACAAACCCTCTAGTTGGACGAAAACGGACAAAATCTTCAGCCGCTTCTGGACTTTTACCTAGTATTTCTGCGGTAAACTTTATCGGTTTTCCAACAATAGTATCAATTGATTTTGCGACATAATGCAGCGGTTTAGCATCTTTATTGCCAAAAAGCTTCATGGCAGAAGAATAACCCTTCATACCCTCACCACGCCCGATATACCAACTACCAGCGGCAAAGGCAGCAGCACCTAAACCTCCACGCGAAAATAGGCGGATTACCGCCCTGCCCTGTGGCGTTGTATCCCAACGCAGATTTTTTTTGCTTTCTTCCCAATTTTTATAAGATAAATCAGCACTATAGCCATCAACAGTGGTTTTTATAATATTTACATCAGGCGCAGCAGAAACACTCGCTGGCGACGTTTGGGAAACCCCATCTTTCTTGCCAGAATCATTGTCTTTATTTATATCAGACAATGGTTTATCCATATTTCCCTAAGCTCCACCACATCCCATAATATCCCATCAAAAACCACCAAAACCCATGCAGGCACACATCTTTTCCACCGTATTTCATTTATACCACGCCACCATGCCTATTTACCAGTAAATCTATGCCCTGTTTTATGAATCTTTTGTTACAGTTATGGAATAATTCCTCTTATTTTACGATGCATTGCAGCAAAAAATTAGCTTTGTGACAGTTGTGTTAAACTTATGTTTTGTAAGCGATATGCTATTGAGCCGCCCTTCCCATCGTGGTATTTTAAAGATGGGATATTGTGCAGTAAAACTGGAAGCAAAACCGAATGGGTTGGCAAGATACGATATTGAAAAATGCTAGGAGTTCTGCGGAATGGGCTGGGAAGTTTATCTCGACCAATGGTCACGCGCAGCAGAATATTCCTGCCCAACACAGACTTCTTTCCGCAGGCGGAATGTTCATCGGCTGGCTGGCGTGCGACCAACTGCGCGATATTATCTTTGGTGTAAACCAAACCAGCGAAGGTGAGTTCGTGGAAATCAAGCGTGATGATGTTCCAGAACCTTTGCGTTTTCTCCATAAGGCTATTGATTGGAATCCCAATTCTGATGCCCCTAGCGACCAATGGAAAAAATTAGCGCATCAGATGATGCCAGCGTTTGGTGCTGGAATAGGAACAATGGCTGGCAGCCTCTCTGCTTTTCAACTTAATGGACGCGCCCATAATTTTTCTGTGTACAAAGATCCCAAAAATCCAATTTCGCTTATGCAGGCAGATGGCGCAGCGCAATACGCCCAATCAAAACCATTTCGTATTCTAACAGCACTCACTGGTGGAGCTGCTGGCTCATCAATGCTTGTGTATTTGTATGGTGCGTTCCTTAACCTCGCCTTCGCCACCGCCAATGGGGCAAAGATTTTCACTGGTGATATTGCCAAAGGCAGTTCTGGACCAGCCAAGGCTCTCGCCGAAAGAATAGAAAAATTTCCTGCCTATATAAAAACAGCGTTCAATGAAAACAGAGAAATAGATAAAGATTGGTCAGAAATATTTGTAACCAGAGTTCTCGAGCCTTTATTTGGAAACGAATTAAAAACGAAGGAAGCGCAGGAGGCAGCGCGCATCAAAGTTCATGACACAGTCCAAAATATTGTTAATGAGCATATGAAATTAGGATTACCTCAAGAAGAGACAATAGAAAAAATTGCAAAAATGGTGAAAGAAACTGTTGGAGATGCCTCACCTACCGTTGCTAAGGACGGCACAATAATACGCAGTGGCTTCGATTCATTTTTACACGAATTCGGTCTACGTCCAGAAAACGCCAATATCGGCAACGCGATTCCATTCGCCCGCGAATTCCATGAGTTTTTAGTAAAATTAGGTATTGGAAAAGAAACCAGTGTGAAAAGTTTAGCAGCAAGAGTCGGACAAAAAAACATCCATATTCCATCGCAATACCACAATGATACAGTGGGGGTTGGAATATAATATATGGAAAATTCTCCAAAAACAGAAATTACATTACCAAAAACTGAGGTTAATGTTCAGCCCTCAGCAGTCGTGCCAAAAATAAAGCATGATAGCCCAAGCACCGAGGGTAAAACCGCCGCAGAATATACCTACGAAGCGATGAAGATGCATAGTGAGCAATATAAAGAGCAGGGCACTCCACCACCAGCATTTTTAAAATGGGTTGGCGATGCTTCCTTGGCTACTTTCCCGAAAAATCGTTTATACAGCGCAATGGGTCTTACCTCTGGTCTTATATTAGCGGGAAGCCTAGCCAACACCGTCACTGGTCATAGATTGATAGATGGCAAGAAGGTTGATGCGGCTAAGATTATGCCATTTTTAAAACCTCTTCACGGTATAATAAAAAATTATGACCCGAGAGGAATAACTCCTCGCAACAAAGCGATAAGATATGTTCACGCCGCTGTCTATTCATTGGGCGGGTTGCTTGGCGTTAAGATAGGCTCTGATTTCGCTTATAGCAACACAGTTCAGAAAAACAAACATCCGCATTTCTTGGAAGATTACCTTACCAACATATCAAACATACAAGGGAAAACTTGGGGTTGGCTTTCTGCATCATCTGGTATTTTTGGCTCGGCATCAGGAACATGGATGCTGCCAATACCAGGGCTTAACTATGCTGCTGGTATGGTCGGACGCGTCACCAGCATGCAGGATCGTAACACCACTATTGCTGGTCTAAACAAAATAACTTCAGGGGCAACTACCACTTCCTATTTGCGCTTGAAAGAAGGAGCGCATTATCTTGCCAATTATGCGGTGGGCAATCCTGCAAAAGACCCAGAAAAAATTGAATATATTGCCTATAGTATTTTAGGACCTCTTTTCGGAGATAAGCTAACAGCCCACCATATCAAACAATTCACCGATGCAGTGCATGAAGTGCGTGACCATTATTGGCAGGAAGGTGGTATCCCGAAAGATAAACGAGCAGAAGCAACCAGCACCATGAAGGAAATGTTCACAGGTGCAGGATTAGAAGNNGGATATGGGGCTTAACCCAGCATCAGTTGCTTTTGAAAAAACTAATGGTCTGATTGGAAAAATCGGCAATATCGGACATAAAGAAAAAATACGCGAAAAACAAAAAGCCTATTTATCAGAACTGGAAGAACGCCTGTCAAAATATGTGGGTGCTGGCATAGTGTCTGGGGAACGAGCTGATTGGGTAAAAAGTGGTATTGAGGACATGAAACATGGCAGGACATCAAAAGCCCCTGCCCCGCTATTTGAAAGCGAGCTTACAAACAAAGATTTCTCTGACAATGAGAATGCAACTAAACTAGGTATAAAACCGAAAGAAAGTTCGATAGAAAAACTGATAAAATCGTCTAAAAAGCAAGGCGACTGGCGCGAAACAGTGCTACAAAAAAGGCAAGAAACAGATTCCCCAAGATTAGTTATCGAGTAGTTGTTTTACTAATGCTCCCAACCAGAATTTCCTCTCGTGTATGGAGGCAATCCTATGTCCACTCTTTTTATAATATCCACCCATTTTTTATCGTGTTTAGGTTCTTTTGAAGCACTCTCGATTGCAGCATCTAACCCGCTGAGAATTTTATTGGGCTTTCCAGTAAGGGCAAAAGTGATTTGGATTTTATTGTCTACTATATGAATATCAAGATCGCAATTCTCAGACCTAATTTCAATTCCCTTGGAAAATTTGGTAACATCTATTCTTTTGCAATCCTCCTCCTTTAACAGTTTTCCTGCAACAAGTGCCTCTGATAACCCTTGAATAATAGAAACCCCTTTAAGGTTTGCGGTATGCAATAAGGTGATAGTACCTTTTTCATCTATTTTTGATTTTATAACTTCGCTGTCATCTTCGCCGATAGCTAAAAGCATCAGCTGCTTTGATTTTTTCTCTATTTGTTTTTTAATGTCTTCCATAAATTATATTCTCTGGAAAAATTAGTGTTTATTGGAGGTAGAGTTCTCACCCTCACTTACTGTGCCAAGATCTCCACCTGAACGTTCATTGAGAATGGACACTAATTTATGTAATTTACTTTTTACACTCTGATGCGTGTCTTCCATATACCTATCTTTCAACTGAATCTTTTTTCTCTATCTTTGGAAAATTATCGGGATCGTTTTTATTGATTAGTGCTACTAAAAGAGCTGGCGAGCCAGACACACTGAGACCGAGTTTGCTATTGTCTGAATTAGCTTGGAATCTTTTAACTTCAACTGGAAAATCTACTATATCAGAATCTCCAAGTGTTTTTTTTAGAACCTTAACTAAACTATCAAGCCTTGCAAGACCATCTGCTGATTTATTCGTAAAAGTAACTATGAATTCTGGCTTGGTTAATGTGATGCCTTCCTCGTTCGTCAATCCATTAGAATAGACAACTTTAATATCCTCTTTCGGAAACTCAGATTTTATTTTTTTTCTAAGATAGTTGGATACAGTTTCAGAATTAGCAGGCAATTTTACAATTGCTCCCAATTCCCTATGTTCTTTTATGTGTAGCGTATATTTTGGATCTTTATTAGAAATTTCAATAGATTTTCTTAAACGGGTAAAAATGGTTTCATAATTACCGTTGGGAGTGAAAGTTATACTGGTAGAATCTTTATTAACATTAATACTGAAATCTGGATTGTTTTTGATGGTATAAATATTAATATCACCCTGTATATCTTTTGGATTTATTTTTGGCAAATCCTCTTCTTTTATAAAACCACCAGCTTTTAGTTTATTTAGAAATTGTGATGCGCCAGTTATACCCTTATCTTCACCTGTATATGTTATAACAAAACTTCCGTCTTNNTAGAATTCCCATAAATTAACTTTCCGCTTATACAGCATAATAACTATATGATTTTCAAAATTATATAGTTTAACTTAACAAACAAAAGTTAAGGTTATGTGACAATTGAGTCTTCTATGGATTTTTGACTGATAGCAGCTTATATAGCCAGACAACATATTGATTTAGCCTGAATTTAGTTATAAAAAAACCCTCCCCAAAATGAGGAGGGTTTTTCCATAACCTAGATAAACTTAAGCAGCAGCACCAGCCGCGGCAGCTACTTCCGCAGCAAAGTCGGACTGAGCTTTTTCAATGCCTTCACCAAGGCGATAGCTGATGAATTTAGCGATTTTTACCGCCGCACCAACATCTTTGGCAGCAGATTCAACCGCTTGCGCAATTTTGCTCTTGCCATCAATAACGAAAATCTGCTCTTCAAGAACCGCTTCTTCAAAGAAACGCTCAATTTTAAGCTGCTTTAATTTTTGTTTTATAGCTGCATCATCACCGTAAGAGCGCATTTTCTTGAGCATATAGGCTGCCTCTTGGAAGAATACATCCAAAAGTTTTTTAGTTTTATCAGCATTCTGCTTTTCTTTGCGGTCTTCACTTTTGCTCTGGGTTTCATAATCAGAAAGCAACTCATCAACATTAGGAACAGTCTGAGCCAGCTCTGCAAGCTTTGCTTCCAGAACTTTTTCTGAGAAAGCACGCTCGCCAGTCATTTTTTCTTTGTATTTAGCAACTGAACTTTCAAAAGCTACAAACTTATCAAAGAATTTTGCAACCTGTTCGCTGGCTGCATCTTCTTCGCGTTTGATGTCCTTCTCAGTAACATCAGCTTTACGCAGATAGGTTGGGTTTGAAGCTGCAATATGCATAGCAAGCTGTTTGCCAAACGCTTCAAGCTTAGCTGCGTCACCTTCTGATTCCAGCCCAACAAGAACCGCAATCTTACCCATTCCGCTAGCCACTGCGCTGTGAACATAAGTTGCTACTACACCTTTAGCAACGCTAAGTGTCTCACTGCGACGTAGAGTCATATTTTCACCGATAGTTGCAATCGCCTGAGTTATGTCTGCTGCAACTGCTGCTTTCAGTTTTTCAACGTCATCACCAAGCTCAAGAGCAAGCTTAGCAATTTTGCTGGTTAGAGCTTGAAATTGTTCGTTGCGGGCAACAAAATCTGTTTCCGAATTCAGCTCGATAACTGCACCTTTATTGCCAGCAGAAGCAATGGCAACCAAGCCCTCAGCTGCTACGCGATCAGATTTTTTGGCAGCGGCAGACAAGCCTTTTTTCTTCAGCCAGTTAATAGCTTCTTCCATATTGCCAGCGTTTTCAGTGAGTGCTTTACGGCAATCTAGCATCCCCGCACCTGTTGCTTCGCGGAGATTTTTAATCATTTCTGCGGTTACTTGTGTCATTTTATATTTTCCTTATATGTTTTGTTGGTTAGCGACTAGCGGCTAGCGGTTAGTAGAACTAGTCGCTAACCGCTAACCGCAGACAACTATTTCTTTCCTGGAGTCTTTTTTACCATAACTGTTGGTGCTTTTTTCGCTGCTGGTGCTGAATCATTAGATTTGCGACCACCACGTCCAGATTTTTTGCTCTGTGCGGCATCAGCTTCGTCTTTACCTTCAGTAGCGATATTAAATTCTACTGGAGAAATAACTTCACCAGCATGTTCTGATGCGCCAACATCACGACCAGATTTAACAACACTTTGCTGAATACCACCAAGAACAGCGTCAGAAATCAAACGGCAATACATGCGGATTGCGCGGGTTGAATCGTCATTACCCGGTATCGGATAGGTGATTCCATCAGGTGTGCAGTTGCTGTCAATAATAGCAACGATAGGTATACCAAGCTTTTGAGCTTCTTTAATAGCCAACTCTTCTTTGTTGGTATCAATGATAAAGATAAGGTCGGGACGACCACCCATGTCTTTAATCCCACCAAGAGAGCTTTCAAGTTTGTCGCGGTGACGGCTCATAGAGAGCAATTCTTTTTTGGTAAAGCCGTTATCAGTAGTAGAAAGCTGTTCTTCCAGTTTACGCAATGTTTTGATGGAAACCTGAATAGTATTCCAGTTAGTGAGCAGCCCACCGAGCCAACGCTCATTGATGTAATACTGACCGCAACGTTTTGCTGCTTCAGCAACATGCTCTGTTGCCTGACGTTTTGTACCAACGAATAAAACGCGACCGTTCTGAGCAGTAACATCACGAACAGCAGTTAATGCCTTGTGTAAAAGAGGAACTGTTTTTCCGAGATCTATAATATGGATATCGTTGCGTGTGCCAAAAATAAATGGCGCCATACGCGGGTTCCAACGCTTTGTTTTGTGACCGAAATGAACGCCAGCTTCAATAAGCTCGCGCATGTTAAATGCGGGTAGAGACATAATAAAATCCTTTTTTCCAGTTAAACCTCAGCTGCATGTTGTGATTCCTTGAGAGAACACTGGACGGCTCGGATACACCGTATCCCAAAAGCCTTCATGCAGCCTGTGAATTTCCTCTCATCATTAAGAGGAGTTGGGTTTCTACAGTAGTTTTTCTTAATGTTCAAGTACAAATTAACTCTAAAATTCAAATTGCAACTGGCTAAAAACCGTACTATTAGTGTGCATTATGACAAAATTAAACAAAAAATCTCCTATTGAAAAAAACATGAAAAAAACTGCAAAAAAGGCAGTAAAACCCTTATATAAGCGTGTTTTACTCAAAATTTCTGGCGAAGCCCTGATGGGCGACCAACAATATGGGCAGGATCAAAAAACCATTGAACGCATCTGCCGTGACGTGAAAAGCGCGATGGCAATCGGTGTTGAGGTATGCCTTGTGGTTGGTGGTGGCAATATTTTTCGAGGCATTCAAGGCGCAGCAAACGGCATGGAGCGCGCCAGTGCCGATTATATGGGAATGCTTGCCACGGTTTTGAATGCTCTGGCAATTCAAAACACTTTGGAACGCATGGACGTTGATACGCGCGTACTTTCGGCAATTAACATGATGCAGGTCTGCGAACCATATATTCGCCGTCGTGCCGAGCGTCACCTCCAGCGCGGACGAGTAGTTATTTTCGCTGCTGGCACTGGCAATCCATATTTTACCACTGATACTGCTGCAGCTCTGCGCGCCAATGAAATGGGCTGTGACCTGATGCTAAAAGGCACGCAGGTTGACGGTGTATATTCCGCCGACCCGCGCAAAGACAAAAAAGCCAAGCATTTTGATAGGCTTACCTATCATGAAGTATTAGTAAAAGACCTAAAAGTGATGGATCAATCAGCGATTTCGCTGGCACGCGAAAACCAGATTCCTATTATGGTTTTCTCTATTCATAATGAAGATGCTCTAGCGCGCGCAGTATGCGGGCAAGGAAAATTTACGTTAATAACCGACAAAAAATAATCGAGGATTTATGACTGCTGACATCAACGAACTCCGTCGCCGCATGGAAGGCGCACTAAAATCTCTCCACACCGAATTTGGTGGGCTACGCACTGGGCGTGCCAATGCCAGCTTGCTGGAACATATTCAGGTGGATGCTTATGGCAGCATGGTTGCGCTCAATAGCGTAGCCAATATCAGCATTCCAGAATCGCATTTGCTCTCAGTTCAAGTGTGGGACAAAGGCAATGTTAAAGCGGTAGAAAAAGCAATTAATTCAGCAGGTCTAGGGCTTAATGCCGCCGCCGATGGGCAGCTTGTGCGCGTACCGATTCCACCGCTTTCGCAGGAACGTCGCGTGGAATTAACCAAAGTCGCAGGGAAATATGCTGAAAGTGCAAAAGTTGCCGTTCGCAATGTCCGTCGTGAAGGTATGGATACGCTAAAAAAACAGGAAAAAGATAGTGATATATCTAAAGACGAACATACTAAACAAGGTGAAGTCATCCAAAAACTCACTGATGAGTTCATCAAGAAAATTGATGACGCGCAGGTAGTGAAGGAAAAAGAAATTCTTGGAAATTAGAAAGTGGCGGTTAGCGGCTAGCGGTTAGTAGTTATGAATAGTAATACAGTAACAGATACTAAACTAGTCGCTAGTCGCCAGCCACTACCAACTCATGTAGCAATTATCATGGATGGGAACGGTAGATGGGCTAAGGCTCGTGGTTTGCCACGCACTGCTGGTCATAAAAAAGGTGCTGATGCGCTGAAACGTACTCTGGATAATTGCAGCGAAGCAGGAATTCGTTATCTTACAATTTATGCTTTTTCATCAGAAAACTGGAAACGCCCCAGCGATGAAATAAGTGATCTTATGCAGCTATTGCAACATTATCTGCACAAGGAACTGGAAAATCTCCATGCTAGTAATATTCGTCTGCACTTTATCGGTAATTTATCAAAATTAGATTCAGAGATTCGTGAGCAGTTAAAATATGCTGCCGACCTGACGAAAAACAACAAAGATTTTCATCTTTCCATTGCCCTCAGTTATGGCAGCAGACAGGAAATCGTGCAGGCAGCGCAAAAATTGGCTGCGCAGGCAATCGATAAAAAAATCACTCCCGAACAAATCACTGAGGAATTATTTGCTGAAAATCTGGACACTGCAGGACTACCTGAACCAGACCTGCTAATCCGCACTGGCGGTGAGAAACGCCTTTCTAATTTCCTGCTCTGGCAATCCGCCTATACAGAATTTTATTTTTCTGATACGCTTTGGCCCGATTTCGACAAAAATGATTTAACTGCTGCATTAAACGATTTTTCTAAAAGGGAAAGACGCTATGGAACATCTGGATAAAGAAAATATTATTGCGAAAGTTAAAGGATTAATCACAGGCGGAGAGAAATGGTCGGGGCTTGGTGTACGCGCTATTTCTGGCTTGGTTTTAGCTGTGCTGATAATTGCTTTATTATTCTGTGGCGGATTTCTGTTCGCTCTGATTGTGCTGCTTGCTGCGTTGCAGATGCTGCGTGAATGGGACAAGCTCAATGAAAAAGAAAGTTCTGCTTGGGGCGTAGCTGGCTTATTTTATATAGGAGTTCCTTGTGCTTCTATTTTGTGGATTCGTAATATCCAAATCGAAAATGTTGAAAATGCTGGTTTGTACATGGTTCTTTATGTTTTATTTGCGGTGTGGGCAACTGACATCGGCGCGTATTTCACAGGTCGGATAGTTGGCGGAGCGAAACTCGCACCAACAATTAGCCCTAGCAAAACTTGGGCTGGACTTGGCGGCGGCATGACGGCAGCGGCAATAGTTGGTGGTCTAAGCTGCCTGTTTTCACCATATCCTACAACTGTTGGCGGTGCTATTTTACTTGGCATAATTCTAGCTGTTGTGGCACAGGGTGGTGATTTGTTTGAATCATGGCTGAAGCGTCGCGCGGATGTTAAAGACAGCAGCACACTTATCCCTGGTCACGGGGGTCTTCTGGATCGCGTCGATGGCTTGATGTTCACCCTCCCGTTATATGCCATAATGGCATATATATTTCTCATAAGCAGGTCATAGTGTGAACAAAACCGTTACTATTCTCGGTTCAACTGGAACAATCGGACAAAACACATTAAAATGTATTGCACTTCATAAGCAGAGTTTTTCTGTTTCCGCTTTGGTTGCGCGCAATAATGTTGCTGCACTTGCTGGTCAAGCCAAAGAATTTCGTCCTAAACTTGCGGTTATTGCCAATCCATCACTTTATTCCGAATTAAAAGACTTATTACAAGGAACTGATATTGAAATAGCCGCTGGCGAAGAAGCAGTGCTTTCCGCGGCCAGTGACGGCGCAGATATAACCATGTCGGCAATAGTTGGAGCAGCAGGATTAAAGCCAACCCTAGCAGCAATTAAAAACGGAAAAACTATAGCCCTTGCCAACAAAGAAAGTCTGGTTTGCGCTGGTGAATTGGTGCAGCGCGAGGTAAAAAAATATGGCGCAACTATTATTCCCGTTGATTCCGAACATAACGCAATTTTTCAGCTTCTAAAAAATCAAAAAATTGAGCATATCGAGCGCGTAACGATAACAGCTTCGGGGGGGCCTTTTCGTACCTTCACACTGGCACAAATGAAAAACGTAACGCCCGAGCAGGCTGTCCGTCATCCAAACTGGAATATGGGCGCGAAAATCTCTGTTGATTCTGCTACCATGATGAATAAAGGGCTGGAACTAATCGAAGCATTTTATTTATTTCCTCTACGCGCTGAACAACTGCATATATTAGTGCATCCGCAATCAATTATTCACGCCCTTGTTGAAATGAATGATGGCTCAGTTCTGGCACAAATGAGTATGCCTGATATGTGTACACCTATTGCCAACGCCCTCGCCTATCCGCAAAGAATTTCAGCACCTGTACACAAATTGCGCCTAGAAGAAATATCCAGCCTAACTTTTGAAGCACCTGATAGCGCGCGCTTTCCCGCAATACGCCTTGCCTATGACGCACTGCAAGCTGGAGGCAACGTCCCGACAATTCTCAACGCTGCCAATGAAATAGCGGTGGAGCGTTTTTTGGGAGGCGAGATTGCTTTTCTCGACATAGCCAAAATAGTTGAAAAAACACTAGAAAAATTGTATAGTAAGCCTCTTGAAACCATAGATGATGTGCTGGAATGTGATAAATTCGCGCGCCACCATGCAGGAAACATAATAGGAAATATAAAATGATTGAACATATTTATTCGGCAGGACACACTCTTGCTGCCTTCATAGTTGTCCTTAGCATTATCGTGTTTATCCATGAATATGGTCACTATATTGTTGCTAAATTATGTGGCGTAAAAATCGAAGCATTTTCTATTGGCTTCGGCAAAGAATTATTTGGTTGGAATGATAAGTCTGGAACACGCTGGAAAGTGTCTTTGCTGCCACTCGGTGGTTATGTAAAAATGTTTGGCGATTCCAACGCTGCAAGCACACCTGACAGCGATCTTCTGGCGGTGATGAGTGATGAGGAGCGCAAGGGGGCTTTCCACTATAAACCACTATACAAAAAAATGCTGATAGTAGCAGCAGGTCCAATCGCCAATTTTCTGCTTACTATTGCTGTTTTTATTTATTTTATTATGAGCAACGGTCTGCCGTCCGTCGATCCTATAATCGGCAAAATTATGCCTGATTCACCTGCCCTTGCCGCAGGCCTAAAGGTAGGCGACCGAGTTAAGATAATTGATGGCAATAAAATTTCCAGTTTTAACGATATTTCCTACAATCTTTCCACCAATCTCGGCACACCAGTAATACTGGTAGTTGAACGCGATAAAATAGATATTACTATTACTCTAACTCCTAAACTTACAGAAGATGACGATGGTCTCGGTAATAAAATCACCCGCCCATTGATTGGTATTGGAAGTGGCAATGTAAAATATGAAAATGTCGGTCTTGCCAGCGCATTAGGAGAATCGGTTCGTCGCACCTACATGATATGCGAATCGACCCTAAAAGTTATGGTACAGATGATAACTGGAAAACGTAGCGCGCAAGATTTAAAAGGTCCAGTCGGCATTGCTCAATTATCTGGTCAAGCTGCCAGTAAAGATGCTCACACGGTGCTGTGGTTAATTGCTATTATTTCTGCAAATCTTGGTTTGATGAACCTCCTTCCTGTTCCTGTTCTTGATGGCGGTCATCTTCTATATTACACCGTGGAGGCTTTGCAGGGTCGCCCTCTTGCACAAAAAATGCAGGAATGGGGTTTCCGTGTGGGATTCGCGCTGCTCGCCATGCTCATGGCGTTCACGTTATTCAATGACTTGCGGAAGTTAGTATAGCTAAACAAATACTGCTTTTTCCCCTTGATTTAACGCTCATTTTACAGCATTAGTGGTGGTTGCATTATTAAGTTACTGCTGTGAGTTAATGGCAGATAAAAAAGAAGGACGTGCAATGCCAAACTATTCAAAATCTCGCTCTATCGTATCTAGTGCCGTGTGGGGAATTTTACTCGCTGGTGTTTACATACCCGCCTACGCTGCAGAAAATCCTGCCGCCACCCATTCTGCTGCATCTGTTCGTATCGAAGGAAATCAGCGTGTTGAAAGCAGCACTATCATGTCCTATCTGGGTGTGACTTCTGCCAGCAATTTAAACCAGAATGATATTGATACTGGCTTAAAAAATCTCTATGCGACTGGCTTCTTTTCTGATGTCAAGTTACTCAAATCAGGAAACACTCTGATAGTGCGTGTTGTTGAAAATCCAATTATCAACAAGATTGCCTTTGAAGGCAATTCTCACATTGAAACCGCAGATTTAGAAAAAGAAATGGAACTGAAAACTCGTTCCGTTTTCGCACAAGAAAAATTGCAATCGGACGTTAAACGTATCATTGATATTTATCGTCGTAGCGGTCGCTATAACGTTGCTGTTGAACCAAAAACAATCGCGCAGGATCAAAATCGTGTTGATCTGGTTTATGAAATAAAAGAAGGCGCAACTACACATGTCGAAAAAATAAGCTTCGTTGGGAATAATAAATTTAGCGACAGTGACCTGCGTAAAGCTATCCGCACCGAAGAAACACGCTGGTATAAATTTTTCTCCGACAGCGATAAATATGACCCTGATCGCCTGCAGTTTGATCAAGAATTGCTCCGCCGTTACTATATAAATGAAGGGTTCGCTGATTTTCAGGTTAAGTCGGCACATGCTGAACTTTCTCCTAAGAAAGATGCTTTTTATATCACCTTCGTAGTAGAAGAAGGTGTGCGTTATAAATTCGGCGAAGTGAAAATAAATAGTGAACTTAAAAACGGTGAAAAGCCAGATTTCAGTGGTATTATACACACCAAAGCTGGCAAGAGATACAACGCCAGCAAGGTTGAAGAGACCATTGATGCTATGACTAAAAGGCTCGGCGATCTCGGCTATGCTTTCGTTGACATTCAGCCAGTTTTAGAGCGCGACCAAGCTAAAAGACTCGCGAATTTAACTTACGTTATCAAGCCTGGTCCGCGCGTATATGTTGAACGCATCAATGTCACTGGCAACGTCCGTACCCTCGACGAGGTGGTTCGTCGTGAGTTCCGCCTGAGCGAAGGTGATGCCTATAATAATTCAAAACTGCAACGTTCTGAACAACGCGTCAACAACCTCGGCTTTTTTGAAAAAGTTGATATAAAAAATGAACAAGGCAGCGCGCCTGATAAAACCGTTATCAATGTTGACGTAAAAGAAAAATCGACTGGTGAAGTAACCATCGGGGCGGGATTTTCCAGCACTGACGGTGTGCTCGGTGATTTTGGCGTTAGCGAGAAAAACTTATTGGGACGCGGACAAGAACTTAGAACTCGCCTGACCGTTGCTGCACGTCGCAAACAAATCGAACTTGGTTTTACTGAGCCGTATTTCCTTGATCGTGAAATATCCGCTGGTTTCGATATTTACCGCACCAAGCAGGATTTCTTGCAACAAAGCTCCTATAACATGGACACCAAAGGTGTGAACTTGCGCAGCAGCTACGCTCTGCAGGAGAAGTTGCAGCACTCAGTTAACTACACGTTGCGCGAAAACAATGTGACCGATGTAACGCCTGAAGCATCAATCTACATTAGAGAGCAGGTTGGAAAAAACATAAATTCATCAGTCAGCCAGTCCCTGACTTATGATGATCGCAACAACAAACTCGATCCATCAAGTGGCTATTATTTCCGTATTTCCCAAGAATTCGCTGGTCTGGGCGGAGATTCACGCTATCTAAAACACGATGTTAAAGCCAGCTATTACTATCCCATCACCAGCAAGTGGCGCACAAGCATAGCTGGGTCATCTGGATATACTTTCGGGGTTGGCGGGCGTGACGTACGCATCAACGATCGCTTCTTTGTTGGTGGCGATGATTTGCGCGGTTTCCGCAATGCTGGTATTGGTCCACGCGATATTGCAACACGCGATGCACTCGGTGGCAATGCCTATTATACTGGCACAGTTGAATTAAAATTCCCGCTGGGACTTCCTGAGGAATTAGGAGTTTCTGGAGCGATATTTGGGGATGCTGGCAGCTTGTGGAAAATTGACAATAGCAGTGTTGGTGTTGCTGAAAGTAATGCAGTCCGTGCATCGGTTGGAGCTGGCGTTCTGTGGTCGTCACCGTTTGGCCCAATCCGCATTGATTTTTCACATGCTGTGGCAAAACAAAACGAGGATATTACGGAAACTATGCGCTTTAGTTTCGGCACACGCTTTTAATTCAACTTTTTTTAATTATCTATTACTCACGATGAAAGGTCTTCCTATTTATGAAAAATCTAACAGTTAAACCAAAAATATTTTATACTTTGCTCACAACCGCTGCGCTTGCTTTCGCGCAACCAGTTTTTGCTGAGGACAGCAAACAACCTATCGCCGTTGTTAATATCCAGTTTGTAATGAAAGATTCTACAGCTGCAAAAAATGTGCGTGAACAGCTAGAAAGCAAACAAAAAAATTTCCAAGCGGAAATAGCAAAAAAAGAAGATAGCATTAAAAAAGAAGAACAGGAATTGGTGAAACAAAAATCTGTACTCGCCAAGGATGCTTTTGAAGAAAAAGCTCGTGCCTTCAAAAGCAAGGTAGGTGATCTACAAAAAGACGCTCAGTCAAAGAAAACTTTACTAGACAGCGCCTTTGAAC
>CXWL01009900.1_pt1 | contig 16915 bp, 11 predicted proteins | sample 590931 | NCBI WGS metagenome assembly CXWL01 (sample SAMEA3498368, study PRJEB10139) | groundwater metagenome | biome: water well; material: biofilm material | place: Germany | collected 2015-04-27 | reverse complement strand
CCCCGCGAGAGGCCGGTCGCCCGCCAAGAGGGGCTGCGGAGGCGCCTCACCGATCTTCGTGATCTCCACCGCCGGGAGTCCGGCCAGCGCCGCTCCCTGCGGATGCGCCAGCCACTCCTCGGGGGACCGCACCATCGCCCCGCACGTGCCCACCGCCGCCAGCGCGTCTTCGAGATCTTGCGCCTTCCACTCGCGCACCGCCACCCCAATCGCCTCGGCGCTTTCTTGGCACCGCAGCACCTCGAACGTCGGCTTCTTGAGCTTTGGGAAGCTGCCGTGCAGGTGAATCCAGCGGCCGTCGGCGCACTCATACAACGCCACGGCAGGGTTGGCTGCGCTCTCCCGTTCCTGCGCCGCGCCGTCCACCCGCTGCAGCGCGAAACTCAACAGCGATGCCGCTGCTGACCGCACGTCCAGCGTGACCGACTGCCGCCGCCCTGAACGCAGCCGCCAGATCTCCGCCGCCGCCGCGCCGCACAGGGCGATCGCCGTCGCCGCCGCCTCGCCCACCGGAAACGGCGTCGGAAACACCGGATCAGCGCCGTCGATCGTGACGTTGTGTCCGGCCGGACTTTCGATGTGCGCCGCCGCGAGGATCTCCTGAAAGCGCGCTTCGTCCATCAACCCTTGCCCTTAAGCCGCAACGCCCGCCGCAGCAGCGCCGCCCGCAGCGACGACCACGCCGACTCCAACTTCTCCGCCTCGTCCTCGGAGATCGCCTTCTGCCCGAAGCGCGCGCCTTCGTACTTCGCGGCGACGTAGCCTGCGGCATCGGTGCCCGGCACCTCGCGCCGTAAGCGCGCGGCGAACTCCCGCGGCGTCTCGCTGACGCTCGGCCGTGCATTGCCCAACGTCGCCAGTCGCACTGTCTTCTCCCACAGTTGCGCCGGTCGCGAGAGCCCGCTCATCCCGAACTCCCACGCAAACCGCCCGGCCCCTGCCACAACCGCGATCAGCACCACGATCATCCCTACCGCGATCAAGAGCGCAAGGCCATCGCTCGACCCTCCACCATCCGCCGCACCGCTAGCCGACAGTGGCCCGGTCGGCTGCGGGTCGCCGAAGATGACTTCGTCCCCGAGTCCTCTGTCATTCGGATCCGCTCCCGCCGACGGCGCGACGAGAGGCGCGTCTGTCCGTCGCATGATGCGCGGCTGATCCGGCGACGGGCTGAACTCCACCCACCCGATGCCGGGGAAGTACACCTCTGGCCAGGCGTAGGCGTTCTTCTGCGTGAGTTTGTAGCTACCTTCGCCTCCGAGTTGGGCCTGCGGGTCGATGACGTAGCCCGTCGCTACCCGCGCCGGCACGCCCAGCGTCCGCAGCATCACCGCCATCGCCGATGCGTGGTAGTCGAAGTACCCCCGCTGCAAGTCGAAGAGGAAGTAATCCACCGTGTCCCGGCCATGCGGCGTTACCGGCACGGAGTAGTCGACGGAGAACGTCCGCAGGTACGTCTCGATCGCCAGCGATTTCTCGAACGGAGTAGTCGCCCCGGCGGCCACTTCTTCGGCCTTGAAGCGAACGCGCGCGGGCACGTCAGCGGGAACCTCGAGGTACCGGTCCTTAACCCAGCCCGGGTACGCGTCCAGCGGGATGCTGTCCGCTGCGGCGAGCTGCTCGATGCTGGGGACTGCCACACTGCCTGTCACGGTGTAGGTGTCGCCGTTGCTCAGGTTGGCGTCCGGCTCCAGGCTGCTAACGTCCGCCTCGTCGGTACCGACCCGCGCGTCCGCGGCTTCATCCGCTGTCACCGGCTGCCCCACGCTGAACAGGTGTTCGTCGTTCCCGCCCTTCACCGTGATGTTGATGGTCACTTCCTGCCGCGAACCGTCCGCCGCATCGGCCGGAAGCACGTCGGTCCGTTCGCCAGCGGGCAGCGGCACGGCGTTCACATTGATCTTCCACCCAGCCGCCGTGTATTCGTCGAACGACTGCTCCCGCAGGAACTGCGCCATCTCCGGCGTCAATTCGACCTCGATCTCCAGCGCCTCCTTCGTGTTGAGGGTGATCTTGCCCTGGAACGGAAGCGCGTCCTTGATGTTGTGTACCGCAATCGGCTTCTTCGCGTTCACCCCGACGAACACGCGTGCATACGGCGTCAGGTGCCTCGTGATCGGCGCCGTGAAGTCGTTCCATCGCTCCTGTGCCGTCTCCGAGCGATGCGCCAGCGGCATCATCCACACCAACACCAGCAGCCCCACCGCCACCCAGAACGTCGCGTGCAGCACCGAGAGGCTCATGAATTCGGGATAGACGATGCGCTCCCGATCCCACTCCGTCTGCTTCTGCTCGACGTGCAGCCGCATCACCAGCAGCACCGCCGCGAAGCAGTAGACGACGAAGGCGTAGCTGAACTGTCCCGGGATAAAGCTGATATTCCACATCAACGCCAGCCCGCTCGGCACCAGTCCCAGCCACGGATTCCGCCAGCGGAAGATCGCCCACGCCGACACGTACGCGCCGATCCACGTCAACACCAGCATCACCACGATCACCGGCAGGCCATCGTTGCTGATGCCGTTCTGCGTCGCCGCCGACCACCACACGTACATCCGGTCCAGCAGTTCGTCCGTCCGCGCCTCGATCGATCCGCCCGGCAGGATCGCCAGCAGTTGGAAGTACACCAGCGCCGCCCCAACAAACATCGCCAGCGCATGTAACAGCAGCGCCGGCATCTTCGACACCCGCGAGAGCCCGTACCCGGTGATCAGCCCCGCGAACCCGACGGGATACAGCGACGGCATATCGTCCACCCACCCCGCCCCCTGGATCGACCACACGCACGAAAGAAACAGCAGCGCCGTGATCGCAAACGTCAACCACCCCTCCCACGGGACGATCGACGACAGTCGTGTTTCGTCCGGCACATCTTCGCGCCGCTTCTGAAACACTTCGTCCCAATTAGCTTCCCGCATCAACCACCATGCCTTAAGGATTCATCCTCTGTTGTCTGTTGTCTGTTGTCTGTTGTCTGTTGTCTGTTGTCTGTTGCCCTATGCTCTTTGCCCTTTGTCCTCCACCCACCCCGTCTCGACCACCGCCTCCGCCCCACCCAGCGCTTCCTGCAGATCGTCCGCACGTTTCACCATATAGGTAGCTACATCGCTACCCGCCAACGACGCGAACACGCCCAAAGAACTCTCCGCGCTGCCGAAGGTGCTCGGCTCCAGGACGATCGCCGCCACTTTCACCCCGCGGCTGTGCAGCAGCCCCAGCGCCGCCACCCATCGCTCGTCCGTCGAGGGCGTGATCACCACCACCGTCGTATGCCGCCCAAACCGCCGCGCCTCGTTCGAAATCAGATCGTGCAGCGGAGCATCACCCCACGCCCGCGCCATCGCCAGCGATTCCAAGATCCGCGTGTACTGGTTGATGCCGCGCTCCGCCTCGATGACGTCAAACCCGCGTCCAAACGAAAGAAATCCCACACTGCGGTTCGCCGTCAGGAAATACCGCGACACCGACGCCGCAATCCGTACCCCATACTCCTCCGTGGATTCGTCGCCCTCGCCCGCATGCACGCCACGTTCCAGGTCGAGCATGATCCAGATGTCGCTCGCCGGATCCAGCTCGAAGATCTTCACCATCAGCTCGCCCGTGCGCGCCGTGCTCGCCCAGTGGATGCGGTTGAAGCTGTCGCCATACTCGTACCCGCGCACGCCGGACGCATTGGGTGTCACGTAGTGCGTGCGCCGTCGGAAGCGCCCTTCGCCAGGCAAATTCGCCGGCGGCACCTGAAAGTTCGGCAGCTCCGTCGCGCGCGGATACACCAGCACATTCTGCGCCCGCCCATAGCTGCGTTCGTGGCGGAACAGCCCGAACGGATCCCCCGTCCGCACCATCACCGGCCCGACCCCATACAGCCCGCGTCGGGTGATCGTCGATCGCACCCGGAACGTGCGCGATCCCTTGGCCGGCACCGTCACCACGCGCCGCGCGTGATGCCCCGGCATATCGCTCGGGTCGTCGATCTCCAGCCAGATCTTCGCCAGCCACCCGTTGTTCTTCACCGTAATGCGCTCTTCGTACTGCGCCCCCTCCTGCAGCCGGTCGCCCGAGCGGTCAACGGTGATCTCGATGCCCTGCAGGTTCAGCCGCGACCACGCATACGCCAGCGGCACGCCGATGAGCGCCACGTACGACAGCCGCCAGGCCAGCCAGAACCCCGTCGAGATCGCGGACACCGCGCAGACCACGAACAGGATCAGCACGCCGGTCAGCGCACGGTTCGTGACAAAGATGCTGCGATAGAGTCGGATCAGACGCCGCATGGCGAAAGTCCTATCGGCTGCTCGGCTGACTGGTGGTGCGTGCTTCGTCGAACCCGGCCGCTGATCCCTGCCGCGCGCGCGCTCCCGGTACCGGGATCCGCTCCATCGATTGCGCGACGATCTCTCGCGCGGAGACGTTCTTCACGCGCGCGCCCGGCGCCACGATGATTCGGTGCCCCAGCGTCGCGTACGCCAGCTCCTTCACGTCGTCCGGGACCACGAAGTCGCGCCCGTCCAGCAACGCCCGCGCCTGGCACGTCCGGTACAACGCCAGCGACCCCCGCGGCGATGCCCCGAGGTACGCCGAGGCGTTCTTCCGCGTTGCGTCGACGATGCTCACGATGTACTGCTTCACCAACGGGTCGACGTAGATCTCCTTCACGGCCCGCTGCATCGAAAGCAGTTCGTCGGGGTTGGTCACACGCTCCAGTGTGTCGAGCGGATGCTGTCGCTGCTGACCTTCCATGATCAGCACCTCGTCCGTCATCGACGGGTAGCCGAGGTGAATGCGGATCAGGAACCGGTCGAGCTGCGCTTCAGGAAGCGGAAACGTGCCCTCGTACTCAATCGGGTTCTGCGTCGCCAGCACCATGAACGGCGCCGGCATCGGGTGGGTGACGCCGTCCGCCGTCACCTGCCGCTCTTCCATCGCCTCCAACAGCGCTGACTGCGTCTTCGGCGTCGCCCGGTTAATCTCGTCCGCCAACACGACCTGCGCCATGATCGGCCCGGGCCGGAACTCGAAGTCCCCCGTCTTCTGGTTGTAGATGGACACGCCGCTCACGTCGCTGGGCAGCAGGTCGGGCGTGAACTGGATGCGCCGAAAGTTGCATCCGGTCGAAACAGCGATGCTGCGGGCGAGGATCGTCTTCCCCACGCCCGGTACGTCTTCGATCAGCACATGCCCCTGGCAGAGCAAGGCGATCAGCGTCATCCGGACCTCCGCCTCCTTGCCGATGATGACCTTCTCGACGTTGGCGATGATCCGCTCGGCGATGATCTTGGGGTCTTCCATGTACTCCTCCGGCAGGGGGTCGGGGCAAGCAGATACGCAAGGTATACGCCACAAAGCGAGGGAAGGTTCACAAAGTATAGCGCGGCCGCCCCACACCAATTCATAACAAACACATGATCATCGCCTGCCGGCTCGGCCACGTAGCGCGGGCCTTCAGCCCGCGCGCTCTCCCATGCGCCAGCGCCGCCAGAACCTCACTGAAGTCCCACCCGATCCTCTGTGCCTCTGTGCCTCTGTGTTTAACCGTTGCGCCAGCGCCGCCAGAACCTCACTGAAGTCCCACCCGATCCTCTGTGTCTCTGTGCCTCTGTGTTTAACCGTCGCGACAATTAGCGTTTGGAGGATCCTCCGCAACTACCGCGGCCCACCTGCGAAATCCGCCTTCGCCCGCCGCACCAGCTCCGGATCCAGCGCCAGCTCCACCCCCGTCATCGCCAGCGCCTTCGCCACCGACAGCATGTTCTCGTGCGCCGCCTCGGTCGCCGAGACCGCCGTGAATTCCGCCGAGTGCGTCAGCGTCGGCGAACCCACGCTAAACGTCGGGTGGATGGATGGCACCACCTGGCTGACGTTCCCCATATCGCTGCTGCCCGTCGTCAGATCCTTCATCTCGAAGAACGCGCGGCCCAGCGATTCCGCGTTCCGCCGATACGCCTCCGCCATCGGGCGATTGCTCTTCATCGGCGCGAACTCACCGTCCGCATGCCAGTCCACCGTCATCTCGCAGCCCGTCGCCAGCGCCCCCGCCTCGAAGCAGTGCAGCACGCGCTTCTTCAGCTCCTCCAGGTACCACGGCTTCAGCGCCCGCACGTAGAACGTGCCCTTCGTGTAGTCCGGCACGATGTTCGCCGCATCGCCGCCGTGCACGATGATGCCGTGGATCCGTGCGTCTCTCCGCATGTGCTGCCGCAGCTGCGCCACCGCCTGGTACGCCGTCACCAGCGCGTCGAGCGCGTTGATCCCCTGTTCCGGAAACACCGACGCATGCACCGCCTTGCCCCGGTACTCCACATCAACATGCGCCACTCCAAACATCGGTGCGTCGTGCAGATCGACCGGCCCCGGGTGCGCCATCATCGCCACGTCGATGTCGTCGAAGCAGCCGCCGTCCACCATCTTGATCTTCCCGCCCCAAAGCTCCTCCGCCGGCGTGCCCAAGATCACGATGCGGGCGTCCGCCGGATCCAGCGCCTTCACCAACGCCGCCGCCGCCCCCACCCCCGCCGTCGCGATGAGATTGTGTCCGCAGGCGTGGCCGATCTCCGGAAGCGCGTCGTACTCGGCGCAGATCGCGATCGTCGTCGGCCCGTGCCCCCACTCGCCACGAAACGCCGTCTCCATACCGTACGCATGCTCCGTCACCTGGAACCCCTGCGCCTTCACGAACGGCACCAGCTGCCCGTAGGCATAGAACTCCTTGTACGCCAGTTCCGGATGGTCGTGTATCTCCGTCGAGATGCGCATCAGCTCGGACGCCACCGCGTCCACCGCCCGTTGCGCCTTCACATTCGCCTCAGAAATCGTCATCATCGTGCTTCCCTCGCTCCGTCGCCACAGCCATCTCTCAGATCCGTGCCCGCCAGCGTACACCCGCGCATGCAATAGAGGCGAGATCGCTGATCTCGCCTCCTTGTTCTTTGCTGTTTGCCCTTTGCCCTTGCCCAGCTACCGGATTCGCCGCCCAAGCAGCGCCAACCCTCCGCCGGCCGAGACCAGCATCAAGACGGCGAGCGCGATCCCCTCACTCGAGCCTTCCGGCGTTGCGCCATACCCGGTGTCCGGCGGCCGGATCGTGCCGGTCGGCGGCGGAGGCGACGGATTGCCATCATCAACGACAACCGGGGGAGCCGGCGGCTCGTACTCGTTCGCACAGGTGATCCCCGCCGGCGGCACGACCAGGTTCACAAGATAGTTCACCGTGTACCCGTCGGCGCAGGCGTTCTTGCCCGAGGCCGTGTGCCCATCGCCGTCGTATGTCAGCAGCACGCCCGACTCCAACCCGCCCGCCAGGCCAACCGACCACTCATACGGCGTCGCCGGATCGCGCAGCGTCCCCACGACCAGGATCGGTGGCGCGCCCGCCGCTGTGTAGACGCGCGGAGTCCGGCGTTCGGCGCCCGGCCAGAACACGCACGGCAGCGAATCATTCCCAATGAGGGCGCCGAACCGTGGCGCGGCAGCCTTTGCGGCGGCCAGAATGCTGCGATACTGCTGCTCGCCGCTGAAGCTCCAAAAGTCCACGCAGGCGATCGCGATGAACGCCTCGTACCCGTTCGTGAAGTCCACGTCCTCGTCGCCAGTGTCGGGGCCGCTCAGCAGCGCCCCAAACCCCACGCCTGATCGCTCCTCGACGGCTTGCCGCAACGCCTCGCCCAGTAGGACCCAGGTGTCCTCGCGGTTGTACAGTGCGCCCGCTGTAGCGCTGAGTATGTCGTCGCGGCCGATCGGGAAGTCCCATCCATCCAGCGGCGTCACGTCCGTCTCCGCCAGCAGCTGATCGTATGCCGCCTCGAGATCTGGCGCCTTGAATGGGCACGCGGGGCGAGCCGCGCAGTCGCTCAAGAAGGAGTGCAGGGCCAGCTCGAAGCCCTTCGCTTGCCCGACCACATCGCCCTCTGGCGTCTCCGCCGGGTTCATCCCGCCATCCAACACCAGCGCCCGCACGCGATCCGGAAAGAACTCTGCGTACGTCGCGCCCAGGAACGTGCCGTACGAAAACCCGACATACGAGAGCTTCTCGTCGCCCAGCTCTTCACGGATCAGGTCCATATCCCGCGCTGCCGCCTCGGAGTTCACGAACTGAATCAACTCCCCGCTCCGGCGCTGGCAGTCTTCACCGAAGTCGCGCGCCGACGCAATCGCGTGGTCGATCTCCAGCGGCGTGTCGGGCGTAGAATCGATGTCCGTGAACACACCGAAGCTGTCGATGCAATCCACGGCCGTACTCTGCCCGACGCCGCGCGGGTCGAAGCCGATGATGTCGAATCGTTCCTGCAACTCCTGCGGAAAGAAATAGACGGCGTTGAGCACGCCTTCCACTCCGGGGCCGCCTGGCCCGCCGAAGTTCACCAGCAGTGAACCGATCTTGTGTTCCTGATCCAGCGCCGGCGCCCTGATCAGGGCGATCTCGATATCGCCCCCGCCCGGCTTGCTGTGATCCAGGGGCACGTCCATCGTGCCGCACTCGAAGCCGTCGTGGCAGGCCCGCCAGAGGATGTTGCTGCGCGCCGCAGCCTCCCTCCCCGGCGAAAGCAGCGTGATGGCGATAAGCAGGGTGGCGGCGGCGGTAGAGAGCAGTGTTGTACGCATGCGGCGACCGTACCACGCATACACATGCTCTGACAATAGGTTTGCACCAAGATGTACGAGAAATCCCAAACGGATGTCTATGCGAACCTACGAGGCCCGCTCCTGAATCGGCGCGAACCGCAAGTGACGCGGCCCGGTGTAGTCCAGCAGCGGCCGGATCAGCACGTTGTCGCTGTACTGCTCCAGCACGTGCGCCACCCACCCTGGCATGCGGCCCACCGCGAACATCGGGATGAACTGCTCGTCCGGTATCCCCAGCAGCGAGTACACCGCCCCGGCGTAGAAGTCCACGTTCGGATAGATGCCCTTCGACCGGTACGGCTCCATCGCCCGCTCGACCTCCTGCAGGATCTGGAACCATTTGTCGTTGCCGCGTTTGTGCCCCAGCTCGCGCGCCACGTCGCGTAGCTCACTGCCGCGCGGATCCTCGTTCTTGTACACGCGATGCCCGAAGCCCATCACCTTCTCGCCCGCTTTGATCTTCTCTTCGATGTAATCGATCGCCTTCTGCGGATCGCCGATCTCCTCCACCGTCTTCTGCACCGCCTCGGCCGCACCGCCGTGCAACGGCCCCTTCAGCGTCGCGATCGCCGCCACGATGCAGGAACCCAGGTCCGCCGCCGTACCCGCCGCCACACGGGCGGCGAACGTCGAAGCGTTCACGCTATGCTCGGCGTGCAGCACGAGGTCGAGGTCGATGATCTTCGCGTCTTCCGGCGTCGGCTCCTGCCCGAACATCATGTACAAGAAGTTCGCCGCGTGACTCAGATCCTCCCGCGGTACCACCGGCTCCAGCCCCTGCCGGATGCGGTGATTTGCCGCCACGATCGTCGCCACCTGCGAGATCAGCCGGATGCCGACCGGCAGCCCTACCGCCACCGTCGCTTCGTCGCTGCTCTCGTCCAGCCCCACCACCGCCGAGACCGCCGTCCGCAGCACATCCATCGGGTGTGCCGCCTTCATCAGCCCGATAACCTCGATCACCGGCTGGGGCAGCGCGCGACTTGCCTTCAGAGTCTGGTCGAATACCGCAAGCTGCCCTCGTGTCGGCAGCGACCCGTACAGCAGAAGGTAGCTCGCTTCCTCAAACGAGACCTTCTGCGCCAGGTCGTGGATGTTATAGCCACGGTAGACCAGCTTCCCCGCCTCCCCATCAATAAACGAGATCCGCGTCTCGTCCAGGACGACGCCCTTCAGTCCGGTTCCTACGCTGCTCATTGGAGGGTGCTCCTGTCTGGGCGCTCAGCTTCGGCGGAAGCTGAGGCGGGGGTCCATGGCCTACATACATATTCGGCCGGTGAATCGCGAGAATAGGCCTCTTCAATGCTAGCACGGCCCGCCCCGCCCACTCATGAACGGAGATGAACACCGTGTTAACGCTCGTACAAAGGCCGGACCGAGGTTCCGGCGCTACCCTGGGCCGCCGCTTCACAATCACCCCGCAATGTCTTATTGCGAGGCTGCCTCAGTGCTGCTAATATTGCTCTCGCGTGTCCGCACCACGAGGGTTGCTACCCGACGGCCTCGGAACCGCGGACAAAGAAGCTAGGCTACAGCGCTCGATTAGAGAGACGACCCGGGGCCTGACTGGTGGAAATTTGCGCGAAAGCGTGGGTTTCGCCGGGGGCCTTTTGCGTTGTCAAGGAAAAGATGGACCCCAATCTAGCAGCCACACCGCAGACGCCTGCGCTCGCGCAGATACCCCCCTTCACGTAGGTACCGGGTTTCGTCCCGGGCATTCGCACGTCGGCGCTTCCGGCGTGGAAAGGATCCTCGAATGCACGTAACGATCGACGGGTTCGGCGGCAACCCCAACCTGCTCGGAAATCTCGAGCTAGTCCGCAAACTTATCGACCGGTATCCGGACGAAATCGGAATGACGAAGATCTCCGTCCCCCACGTCTTCCAGTACGAAGGCGTCAAGCCGGAAGACTGGGGCGTCTCAGGCTTCGTCCTCATCGCCGAAAGTCACATCGCCATCCACACCTTCCCCCAGCACGGGCAGGTATGGGTCGACATTTTCTCCTGCAAGGGCTTCGACCAGATCCCCGCGATCGACAAGATCGTCGACGTGTTCGACCTTCAGGACACCCGCATCCACACCCTGGAGCGCGGCCTCGAGTACCCCCACAACGTCCAGCGCAGCATCCCCCTGAACCGACAGGAACGCCGCGAAGTAACTCCAGTTTGAGCGTGTCAGCACGTCAGCTTGCCAGCCCGCCAGCGGTCAGCTCGTCAGCTCGTCAGCTAATCAGCACCTCGAGTCAGGAACAGGCGACCCTATCTCAGCCCCTTCCCTTCCGAGGGAAGGGGCTTTCCTTTGCAGCAGATGCAGGGCGAAGCGGCCGACCTGCGGAACCAGCATGCTGTCCCCCATTCTAGCTGCCAAGCTGACCGCTGGCGGGCTGACAAGCTGACCCGCTGACAAGCTGACAAGCTCCCCCTACAATGATCCCATGCCCGTCATCACCGTCTCCGGCTCCCTCGCCTCCGGCGCCCGCGAAGTCGCCCAAGCCGTCGCCTCCGACCTTCACCTCGACTACGTCGACCACGAGATCCTCACCGCCGCCGCCCACGAGCTCGGCGTCAGCGTCACCGCCATGGAAAAGCACGACGAGCGCCGCAGCACCTTCGGCGAGCGCATCGCCAGCGTCATGCGCACGCTCATGGAACGCAGCGCCGCCGCCGGCACCGCCGACCCACTCGCCGGTGGCGGCCTCGAGACCGTCCTCGGTCGTTCCTACGGGGAAGCCGCCGAACTCGCCGCCGCCCAACCCGGTCAGCTCGACGACGAGAGCTACATCCGCACCCTCACCTCGGTCATCACCGGCATCGCCGCCCGAGGCAACGTCGTCATCCTTGGCCGCGGCTCCCAGGCCATCCTCCAGCATCAGCCCGAGACCCTGCACGTCTGGGTCGCCGCCCCGCGCGACTGGCGCATCAAGAACCTCATGCAGCGCGACGGCATCACCGAGCAGGAAGCCGACAAGCGCATCACCAAGAGCGACAAAGACCGCGACGCCTTCCACCGCTCGTACTTCAAGGTCGAACCCAACACTCCCGCCCTCTACGACCTCGGATTCAACGCCGCCCGCATCAGCATCGCCAGCGCCAGCAAGATGGTCGCCCTCGCCGCCAGCGAACTCACCCCCCATCCGGGGTGACACCCCACAGAGGTGTCATTCTGAGCCCCTGGCGAAGAATCTAGCCCCTGCTACCTCCACTGCTTTCGACGGCCACCATCGCTCACCTGGCGCAACCCAACACCTTCGTGCCCTGAGCGCTCTTCGTGGATCAATACCCTTAACCCTGACCCAACCCTCTGTGGATCGTTAACCGTGCCCGGGCTTGGTAAGCTCACCCCGCATGGACACATTTCTCCCTTACCTCTGCCTGATCGCCGCCTACCTCCTCGGCTCCATCCCCGTCGCCCATCTCGTCGCCCGCTACACCAAGAACATCGACCTGCGCGATGTCGGCAGCGGGAACGTCGGCGCCTCCAACCTCTGGCAGAACGTCGAGCGCTGGATGGTGATCCCGGTGGGTGTAGCCCAGGTCGCGCAGGGCCTGCTCGCCGTCCTCATCGCTCGACTCGCCGGGCAGGGTGACGGCATACAGGCCCTCTGCGGCATCGCCTCCGTCGCCGCCAACGACTGGAACCCCTGGCTCTCCTTCACCGGCGGCCGCGGCATCAGCCAGACCATAGGCGTCCTGCTCGGTCTCTCGTGGCCGTCACTCGGCGTCTTCACCGCCGTGTCGCTTGTCGGTGTCGTCATCGGCGGCATCCCCCAGTTCGTCGCCCTCGCCCTCTTCGCCGCACCGTTCGGGGAAGTGTTCTTCGGCGATTCCGCCGCCGGCGCCTGGGGCGGCTTCGCTCTCGCCATCATCGCCATGATCAAACGCCTCCTCGCCAACGGACAACCCGGCGCCGATCAACCGCGCCCCGATGTCTACCTCAACCGCCTCGTCTACGACCGCGACATCCGCGAACGCAACAGCTGGGTCCGCCGCGGCCTCTCCCGCCTCCCCCACAAAGACTGATAAAGACACCGCGCGTTGTGGAGAAGCGGTGGGGCCATCTCCGTCCTCGGCGCCCAAATTTTTCTTCGCGTAAAAGTTTCCGAATAATAATGTGGCAACAATGTAATTGGTTAAGTAGTGAATCTGCGACTGCTGCCACCTGCTGACAGTTTCGGGCGAACCATCCGCACCAGCTCGCCGTGCGGGGCGGTCTTCCGTGGCGGGCCGCCAGAACAGGAGCCAAGGCTTGCGGTACAAGACTAGCACATTTGTTCGCTACAGCCAACGCTCGGAGAGGCCAACGGCGACCACGCGGACTGGAAAGCCCGCTCTACGAGTCGGAGAACTTTGGGCGCTGTTGTCACGCGAAACAGGGGACTGTTTGAAGCTGGATCGCCGTGACGGTCGTCAGGTCTTCGACGCGGGCTGGAAAGCCCGCGCTACGAGTCGGAAGGACTATTGAATCCCTCGCACCCCAGCAGCATTGACTGGTTACAATTCCCCCGCACAACGGCGCCTAAGCAGGCAGGATCGCCCGCATGAACCCCACCCCCGCGCCCGCAAAGCGCCGCTTCGCGATCACGTGCTCGTTGTTCCTGCTCACAACCATCTTCACCGCTTGCGGCGTCGCGATCGACGCACCCCTCGAGACGACCACTCCACCCCCCGCGACCATCGCCCCCGCCCCTACTGCCACGCCCAACACGGTGCTGCTGCGGGATGGCGGCATCGCCATCATCCTCAGCGCCTACGACCGCCTTCTCGACGAATACATCGAGCCCATTGACTCCTCGCGCATCCTCGACGGCGCCTGGACCCTCCTCGCCGTCCGCGCCGGCGAAGAGAATCTCGACCTACCCGAAAAGCCCGCCTTCAGCGATGACCGCGAGGCCGATTTTGGCCTCTTCCGCACCGCCTATGTCGCCCTCACGGCGCAGTCGTCCGATCCCACGCCGCTTCGTTACGCTTCCATTCGCGGCATGACCGAGGCGCTACAGGACTGCCACACCTTCTTCCTCTCGCCCGTCGCCGCCAATACCCTCGAAGACCAGCGCAAAGGTGACGGCGTCGTCGGCATCGGCGTCGATCTGGCCGGCATCCCACCGCTGGTTACCGAGGTGATCATCGCCGGCCCCGCCGAACGCGCGGGCATGCGCGTCGGCGACCGCATCATCGCCGTCGATGGCGAGGACATCTCCGCCCTCGGCCCCGCCGGCGCCTTCGAACGCATCAACGGCAAAGAGAACACGAAGGTCGCCCTCTCCCTCGAACGCCCGGGCGAGACCGCCGTCGTCGAAGTCACCGCCATCCGTGAACGCGTCAACCCGCCGAACATCGAGACGCGCCTGATCGAAGGCGCCATCGGCTACCTCCGCATCCGCAACTTCGTCGACGGCGGCATCGAAGTCTCACTCCGTCAGACCTTCGACGCCTTCGAATCGCAAGGCGTAACATCGTGGATTATCGACCTGCGCGGCAACCCCGGCGGCCGCCTCGATGTCGGCGCCATCAGTCTCTTCGTTCCCAGCGGCCCCATCGTTGTGGACAGGAATCGAGCCGGCGAGATCAACGAGGATGCTGCCAGCGGCCTCGCGCTTAATGCGATCCGGCCAACGGTGCTGCTCGTCAACAACCGCACCGGCAGCGTCGCCGAAGTCTTCGCGGCGGCCCTCAAGGAGTACGGCGTGGCCTACGTCATCGGCGCCAACACGAACGGCTGCGTCGGCTATACCGACAAGCGCGACCTCGGCGACGGCACCGCTCTCGCCGTCACTACCCACGTCAACCTCGGCCCCGTCAGCGGCGAGGTGCTCGCCGGCCTCGGCGTCGCCCCCGACGAAACGGCCGCCCGCACCGCCGAAGACATCGCCGCCCTTCTCGACCCCCAGCTAGACGCCGCCATCGCCCACCTCGCGCAGACGACTGCGGACGAAATAGCTCCTTAAAACCGCCGGAGCAGTGTCCGTCGCCCGTCGCCCGTCGCTAGTTGTCTGTTGTCTGTTGTCTGTTGTCTGCCCTTTGCCCTTTGCCCTTTGCCCTTTGCCGGGCAGCCTAAGACTTCCGCTTCCGCCCTCGCCCAAACCGCGACGTCTTCGCCTCCGGGTTCGCGTCCTCCGGCGACGGCCCTCCCGGCAACGGATCAGCAGGCGGTAGCGGCGGATTCTCGGAGCCGAAGCCGGGGTTCCCCATCTCCGCCGTCGGCACCACCGCCTCCAGCGCCAGCCGCCCTCGCAGCGCCTTCGCCCCGTACTCACCCAGCGAGCGGTCGAGCGCCTCGTCGGGCGGCACATCGCCGAGCCGCAGGTACGTGTACTGGTACAGGTCGCGTGCCATCGCCGCCGCCGGCACCGCAAGGATCACGAACAGCAGCCCACCCAGCGCACCCGCGATCACCAACAGTACGATCACCACGCCCGGATGCAGCCGCAGGAAATCGCCCTGGATCTTCGGCACGATCAGGTTGTTCTCGATCTGCTGGATGATGAGGAACGCCAGCGCCACCCACACCGCCTTGATCGGATCCTGCGCCAGCGCCACCAGAATCGCTGGCACCGCCCCGATGATCGGCCCGATGATCGGGATCATCTCCGTAAAGCCGGCGATGAGCGCCAGTCCGATCGGATACTTCACATTCAGCAAGTCCAGCGCGATGTACGACATCGCACCGATAAGAAACCCCTGCAACAGCATCGCCCGCAAGTAGTTCTTGAACACCGCATCGATAATGCCGAGCACGTTGCGCACGTCATGACGCCCCTCCGGTGGAAACATCCCAACGAACGACCGCACACCCCGCGGGTGATCCTTCAACGTATAGAAGAGCCAGACCGGGATCGTCAGGTACCCCACCAGGATCGCGAAGGTGCTGCCCAGAAATTTCACTGCGTCCGGCGCCAGCGACGTCGCCCAGTCTCCACCGGCGTTTCCCGCGTCCTCCAGCCACACGTCTACGCGGTCATGCTGCTCGGCGGGGACGTATTCGTCATACCACTTCGTAAACCGCTCGCGAGCGCTGTCGATGGTGCCCGGCAGATCGTCGCTGAACTGCTGGATCTCGTCGACAGCGTCCGGCACCACCAGAAACCCCAGACCGGTGCCCACCCCCGCCACCGACGCGTACAGCAGCAGGATCGCGATGCCGCGCGCCGCGTACGGACGCGCCTTGTACATCGGCAGCCGCACCGCGATGAACGACACCGCCGGCGCGATGATGTAGGCGATCGCCGTGCCCAGGACGAACGGAAAGACCGCCGTCTTGACGCTCCACAGGATGTAGAGCCCCAGCACGATCGGCAGGAAGACCATGGCGACGCGGATCCGCGTCTTCCAGACAGTATCCATACCGCCCCATCCTCCCAGATTCCCCCCGCCCAGCGCCATAGGTGTTTTGAACCATCGGCGTAAGGGCTGTCATTCTGAGCGTCAGCGCAGCGACGCGAAGAATCTTCTCCGGCCGCTGCCGCTGCTCGTTCCTGCCTTGTCCCTCCGTCCGGGTTGTCGCACCATGTGGCACAAGGCTGGTCTCCCCTGCGAACAGCACGGCCCCTCGGCTGTGGGTGCGGTGTCGGTCCCACCGATTGGCGCCGATGCGTCGTCCCCTACACTACCCCCGTGACTCCCACACCCACCNNCCCCACAACTCCTCGCCCGCATCCGCCGCATCGAGATCCAGGCCCGCCGCCTCGTCGCCAACGTCTTCGTCGGCGAGTACCACAGCGTCTTCCGCGGCCGCGGCATTGAGTTCTCCGAAGTGCGTCAGTACGAGCCCGGCGACGACGTCCGCATGATCGACTGGAACGTCACCGCCCGCATGGGCCTGCCCTACGTCAAGCAGTACATCGAAGAGCGCGAACTCACCGTCCTCATCGCCGTCGATGTCAGCGCCTCCTCCTCCTTCACCTCCACCACGGTCTCCAAGCGCGAACTCACCGCCGAGGTCGCCGCCACCCTCGCCTTCTCCGCCATCTCCAACAACGACCGCGTCGGCCTCATGACCTTCACGGACCGCGTCGAGCAGTTCATCCCGCCGGGAAAGTCCCGCCGCCACGTCCTGCGCATCATCCGCGAACTGCTCTACCTCGAGCCGCAGAGCCACGGCACCGATATCGCCGCCGCCCTCACCTACCTCGCCCGCATCGCGCGCCGCCGCGCCATCGTCTTCCTCATCTCCGACTTCTTCGACACCGGATACGAAAAGCAACTGCGCGCCGCCGCCCTCCGTCACGAGATCATCGCCCTCACCCTCACGGACCCTCGCGAAGAGCAGCTGCCGGATGTCGGCCTGCTCGAGATGCAA
>CXWL01010544.1_pt1 | contig 16917 bp, 10 predicted proteins | sample 590931 | NCBI WGS metagenome assembly CXWL01 (sample SAMEA3498368, study PRJEB10139) | groundwater metagenome | biome: water well; material: biofilm material | place: Germany | collected 2015-04-27 | reverse complement strand
TTGGTGCCCGGGCAGATACCGGTGAAAGTACCCGCGCCGCCGGTGAAGCAGAAGCGGTTCAAGTCGTTGTCGACGCCGCCGAAGCAGTCATTGTCGAGGTTGTCGCAAATTTCAGCCGAAGGGTTCACGTTGCTCACGCACACCACTGCGCCGCCTTGGCAGCGCCTCGTGCCGGGGCCGCAGACACCCGGTTTCCCGGTGGGGCACGGCGCGCCACCGCCGGGGTTGCCGTCATCAGCCGTGCCATCGCAGTCGTTGTCGAAGGTGTCGCAGGTCATCTCGGGCTGGGCCGGTGGGTTCGCCGGCAACACTTGCGCAGCGCAGGTGGGGTTACTCCACGCTCCCGCGGTGCAGGTCTGGGTGTCGCGCATGCACAAGCCACGCGGCGTGCAGTTGGTGCCCGGGCAGATACCGGTGAAAGTACCCGCGCCGCCGGTGAAGCAGAAGCGGTTCAAGCCGTTGTCGACGCCGCCTACGCAGTCGTTGTCCTGGTTGTCGCAGATTTCATCCGAAGGGTTCACGTTGCGAACGCACTGCAACATGTTCGCGGAACAGGTCCACGTACCTGGGTCGCACACACCCGCTTCTCCCGTGCTGCAGGCCGCGCCTCCACCCGGGTTGTTCTCGTTGTTGGTGCCGTTGCAGTTATTGTCCACCGCGTCGCAGGTTTCGGTGGTGGGCACGACTTCGCCCACGCAGGCCCCGAAGGCGGAAGTGCCGGGAATGGTCGCAGTGCACTGCCGCGTGCCTCCGTGGCAAGGGCCCACGCCCGAGGTGCCTGCCGCGCCGGAATAACAAGCCTGCGCGGTGCTCTCATCAGTCTGGCCGTTACAGTTGTTGTCTTGCGCATCGCAGACCTCGGTCGCGCCGGGTTTAATCAGCGGGTTGTTGTCGGCACAATCGCAAGAGCCGGCTGCCGGTGCGGCGCAGGTGTTGCAAGCCCGCACGCCGTCACCATCGACGTCGATGTGCAGCGCTTCGTCCACCTGCCCATTGCAGTTGTTGTCTTTGGTGTCACACAGCTCGGCTTGGTCCGGATTGTAGAGGTAGCCGCGCCGCTGCCCGCAGACGCAGAAGTGGACATAGGGCCCCCCGGCCGGGTCGCACATGCCCGCGGTGCACAAGGTGCCATTGTCGTCGCAGTCGCCCGCGGGAATGGTGAACTCGTCCATGTCGCAGTCGTTCTCGGGGTTGCTGGGGTTCACCGCGTCGCACGCCGCTTCGGCGGTGAACGCGGCAAAAGAAATGCCCAGCGCCACAGCCAATGCCCAAGTCTTTAGGTTTGCACGCTTCATTAGAAGAAGACTCCCACTTCGACCGCGTAGAAGGCGCGCACGTCGACGAGCGCCACGCCTTCGGGCGTGAGCAGGCCATTGCGCGAGAGCCGGGCGCCGGCCCGGGCAAAGAGTACCGACACCGGCTTGGCTTCTAGCCAGGCTTCACCCGCCAATGACAACCCTTGCGGGGCAGCGTCGTCGCCCTTCATCAAAAACCTCGGGCCACCCGAGACTTTGAGCGAGACGTAGTCGCGCCACACCGGCTGCTCTACCGACAGCTGCAAATCGAACCCGCGCGCGGTGGTGCTCGCCACCGGCAAACCGCAGCCAAACCAGGCGCGCTCTTGCGTCCACGCGGCGGCCACGCCCACCGAAGGCAAATACCCTTGGCCTAGGCGGTAACGGGCGCTGCCGCCGATTTGAAAGTCATCATCGATGACGCCACAGGCTTCGCCTTGGAGCCCAGGCGAAGCGCCCGCCGCGCGCACGAAACCTTTTCGATATTGGCCGTACACCAATAACTCCGCCCAGGGCGCGTCGGCCCAGGCGTCAACGAGCTTGAGCGGAGCTACCGCGACATACACGCCCAACCCCGCCGCGGCTTGGTTGCGCAGCTCGGCCAGCCGGCCTGCCAAATCACCCGACACTCCCAAAGAGCGCGTCGACGCGCCCACCCCCGTGGCCACCACCGCGCGCACCCGGCCACGGTTCACGCTGGCGCCTAGCACCTGGTTCTTCCGCTCGCGGCGAAGCTCGGCGTCGACATCGCCCGTCACCTCTTCGCTCTCGGGGCCACTGAGCGGAATCGAGTTGAGCACCACCGGAACGGGGGCCGCCGCGACTTCTTTCGTCTTCGGGGCCGACAAGTCCGACAGCTGCTTGACGATGCCTTCGGCGGCGGCCGCGGTGTCTTTGGGCAGCAGCGCGGCGCCCCCGGGCAACACCAAAGCCTTGCCCTGGCTCTCACCGAGCGCGTCATAGATGAACGCGGTGAGGTTGCCGCCCCGCGCTTCGAACAGCACCACCCAGGCGGCGGTGGCGGCTTTGGCGGCGCGAGCCAGAGTGGCCGGTTGCTTCGCGGCTGACGCCTTGATCTGCTCCTTGCTCAGCATCGCCAAGGTGGCCTCGACGCTGATGACGCGCGCGCCCAGCTCTTTCTGAAAAGGCGCGAAGAGCTTCTTCAAGCCAGCGTTGTCGAACTTGTCGACTGTCTTCGCGGCCACGCCTTCAAACGACAACCCCGACGGCTTCACCACCACCTGCACCAGGGGAGGCAGGAGCAACACGCTCTTCACGTCAGAGGTGGTGGAAAAATCGAGCTCGACTCCGGCGCTGCTCGCCGCTTGAGCGAAGGCGCTCACGGCCGCACACAGCACCCAAAGGCAAACAGCCACGCGGGCGGACTTTGAGCGGTTCACTTTGGGCACCCTCTCACCGGCCAACGAGGTCGAAACGTTAGGAGTATAGGACGTCGAGCGGCCGCACGTCAGTCCACAAACACTTACAGAGGCACGAAACAGGCGCGTCGGCGCCAAAAACGAACAGCAGCGAGAAAAGATTATGCCTTGGGCGTGTCGCTCCAAGAAATCAGGTCACCTTTGGCCAGGTACTCGCCCTCGGTGAAGGCAGCGTAGAAGTCGTCGAGCATGGCATCGAAGTCGGGGTACCGCTGATCTTTTCGATCTTGGGTCATCTTGTCGAAAATCGGGTCGAGCTTCGACGGGCAGGCGTCGTTCACTTCTGAAGGCAGCGGCGAGCGCCGGCCGGGTATCTGACCGGTGACCATCTCGTACATCAAGATGCCCAAGGCATAGACGTCGGACGAGGGGCCCACTTCTTTCCCACGCGAGATGAGCTCGGGGCTCATGTACCCCATGCCTCCGGTGCCGACGAAGACCTGGGGCATGCCCTTGCTCTGGTCGACTTCAATCACCCGCGAGAGGCCAAAGTCAGAGAGCTTGGCGTTGCCGTACACATCGAAGAGCACGTTCTCGGGCTTGATGTTGTGGTGATTCAACCCCGCGTGGTGGGCGGCGCGCAGCGCGTAAGAGAGCTGCAAGATGTACCGAATCGCCAAAGTGACGTCGATGCCCTTGCCGCCGCTCTGCTCCAGCTTCTCGCGCAGCGAGCCTTTGCACAGCTCCATCACGTAGTACGGTCTGGCGACGTCGGTGTTCTGGTCGAGAATCTGCACCACGCCCGCGTGGCGTACCTGGGCTTGGGCGCAGAGCTCTTTCTTCAAGCGCTTAATCACTTCGCCGCGTTGCAAGAACGAGAAGTAACCGAAGATGTCTTTGAGCTCTTTGACGCAGATGTCGACGCCGAGGGCGTTGTGCTTGCCCTTGTAGACCGTGCCCAAAGGGCCCTGCCCGAGCGAATCGAACTTCACATAGCGCAGGTCGAGGTCTTGACCTTTGACGGCGACCGGAGGCGCGGGAGTATTCAGAGGCATGGGCATAGGCGCAGGGGGGGGAGGCGGGGGTGGGGCGAAGGTGACGGCGCCACGAACTTCAGGCGCGGTGACTTGGCCCATGGGGTGCAGACCTGAGTCGTCAGAAGGCGGAGGCGGAGGGGGCACACGTCGGCCACGGGCGTGAATGCCGGGGCCGGTGTCTTCGCCATCGTCGGGCGCTACCGGGGGCGGCGGCCGCAAGTGGTCGACGTCGACCGAGAGCTGGGTCATCTCACCCACGCCGACGATCTGATCTGCGAAGAAGTCGGCCACTTCTTCGGCGAATTTTTCCATGTTTTCGCCTTCGACCACCGTCTCGCCTTCGGCGGTGAGCTTGAGCTGCGCCTCACGGTCCATGGCGATGTAGTGGAACTTGCGCAAGAAGAAGAAGTAGCTGTCGAAGTCGAGCGAGCAGCTGGGTTCCAAGAAGCTCTTCACTTCGGCGAGCTTGTTCGAACGACCTTGAAGCTGGTTCTCCTTGAGACTGGTCAAGATGAAGTGGGCTTCGCTACTGACTTTGTCGCGCGTCATGGTGGAAGACATGTTTTCAAGTCCTTACGACACTTATCTCAGGGCGTTCATTGAATGTGCAACAACCGCTTCACCGTTTCGAGCACCTCGGCGAAGCGCACTGGCTTTTTCAGAAAAATATCGACGCCCGATTTGAGCGCGCGCTCTTGCGAGTCTTTGTCGGCGGAAATGGCGACCACGGGTATTGCTCGTAGCGTCTCGTCGCCGCGAATGCGCTCGACGAGGGCGAACCCGTCCATCACCGGCATGTAGAGGTCAGTCATCACCAGGTTGAAGGTGGTGTCGTGCAACAGCTGCAGCGCGGCGTGGCCGTCGCCGGCGAAGTGCACTTCCAGCGGCACCTGGCCCTTCAGCTCTTGGCTGGCGAGCTTCTTGAGCACGTAGCTATACATCTCGACGATGTGGGGGTTGTCTTCGACGATCAGCACGCGAAAGCCTTTGTCCACCGCTTTGGTGGCGACCTCTTCGCCCTGATTCGCCGCGCTCAATAACCGCTCCAGTTGCGCACGGTGCGTTTCGTCCTCGACCCGAACCCCGACTCCGGCGCCATAACCACCGAAGGCCCCACGTTTCCACGCCACCGTTCCCAGAATTTGTACTGGATTCAAAAGGCCCGGGAAAGAAAGCTTCATGCCCAGTTGCCGACCGATTTCGAACTTTCGGCTGGTTTGAATGAAGAAGCCACCTCCCGACAAATTTTCGGTGGCGTCAGCCAGCGCGCTGTCGTCTGCATATTCGACCTTGAGCACCATTGGCACTCGCGGCGATGCGCGCTTCTCTGACCCCATGCGATTTCTGATTCTGTTGGCTAGGCGTGCCCAAGTCGAGAAGCTTTTTGACTACGGGCAGCCGTTGAGGCCACTTTGATTGCTGCTCGCCGCCGGCGAGACCAACCCACCCATGAAGCAGCTCTGGGTGACGTTGAAGCGAATGCGCCCTACCCCGCCGCCGCCTCCTCCTCCACCACCGTCGGCTCCACCGTTCTGACCCATGCCCGGGTTCACGAACCAGGTGGAGCCGAACCCTCCCCTGCCGCCGTTGGGCACCGAGGCGCCGCCCAGCGCCGCGGTCAACCAGCGCAACGAGCCATTTTCGCCCGCGCCGGCTCCAGCGCTCTTGCCCGCGCCGGCCGCCCCGCCGCCTCCATTGGCGGTGACGAAGCCGCTGGTGATGTTTATCTGCATCGCCTCGAGCAGCACCGCGCCGCCACTGCCTCCCGCTCCGCCTCCGTGACGGCCCGCATCGGCGGGGCTTCCCCCACCACCGGGAGCGGCGATGAGCCCGTTGTTCACCACCAATACCCCCGCGGTCGAAATCTGCAGCGCACCACCGCCCGCGCCTCCGCGCCCTGCCGCGCCGGCGGCTGAAGTCGCTTCGCCTCCGTTTCCACCCGGGCAACCGCCGCGCAGGGGCACCAAGGTCACCGANNACACCAAGGTCACCGTGCCACCCGGCACCCCAGCCGCGCCGCCCACCGCACCGGCTGAGGCAGCCGAGCCTCCCGCGGCTCCGCCATCGCCGAAGGCACCGCCACCTCCGCCTCCGCTCCAGGTGCCATTGCCGCCATCGCGGCCTCTGCCTGTTGTCGGATTGCAGGTGGTGTTGCCACCGGGCCCGGGCGCCGTGGTACTCGCCGCCGGCCAAAATCGAGCCGAACACGCTGACGGGCCCCGTGGCGGCGATAATCACCGGCCGCTCACCGATGAACTGCAACACGCCCGCGTCGGCGATGGTGAGCTGGTTGACTGCCAGTAATAAGGCGTCGTAGTTGCCGACCCGCACCACGGTGGTCGGTATGTCTTGGCCGCAGAGCGTGACCGAAATGGCGCCCGCATCGAGCTTGCCGGTGTCGAGACGCGTGGTGCCGCACGAAGGGCTGATGGTGAGGTCGGGCCGGGTGCCACCAGCCTGCAGCACCGTCGCTTGGTCAAAGTGGCTGGGCGTATAAGGAAAGAGCGAGCCACACCCGCCGTCGTATTGGCACGAGCCTGAGGAGCAGGGAGTTCCCAGCGGCTTGGCGGAGTAACCGCACTGACCGCCGCTGCAGCCTAAAGCGAGTTGGCATTCACCCGCGGCCGGGCACAGCTTAGGTGTACCGGCGCAGAGCGCATTCTGGTCGCAGACGTCTGAATCGGTGCAACCGTTGGAGTCATCGCAGGCTTGCCCAGAAACCACCGGGTACTCGCACGCTCCGTTGGTGGGGTTACACATCACCGATTGGGCGTGACACACACTGGGCGGCATGTCGCAGACCACCGGCTGGCCCTGACAGCCACCATCGGAGCGGCAAACATCGCTCTGGGTGCACTTGTTCTGATCATCGCAACCGGAATTGACGGTCACGGCGAAAGTGCAGCCTCCATCACTGGGGTTGCATAGGCCCAGCGGAGCGAAGCATTGCGCCGTCTTCATACACACCCGGTCGGTGCCACCTCCGCATTGGCCCGATGCACAGGTGGCGTTGAGCCGGCAGGCATTGCCGGTGGAGCAAAGGCTGGCCGAACAGTCGTCTTGATCAGCGCAGTCGATGAGCCCGTCAGCATCGTTGTCGAAGCCGTCATTGCAGGCACCCACTTCACTCGGCGGCTTGGTGCACATCTTATCGGCGGTGCACAACCAACCATTTAAGCAGCGCTGACCCATGCAGTCGGGGTCGGCGCAGTCAGCCAGCTGGTCTCCATCGTTGTCGGCGTTGTCGCCGCAGTCTTGTTCGGCGCACGCGAGAGAAAGGCACTGTGCCCCCACCGCGCATGCTTGGCGATCGCAGGCTGCCGAGTCGCTGCAATCAATGCTGCCGTTGCAGTCGTCGTCGAGCTTGTTGTCGCAAGCTTCGTTGGCGCCGGGGTGCACCGCAGGGCTGGTGTCGTCGCAGTCGTCGCCCCCGGTCGAAAAGGAGGCATGGCCATCGTTGTCGGCGTCGACCTGGCTCACCGGGCGCAGACGCAATTCAACCGTCGCGGTGCCTTCGATGAACGCCGCGTTCGCAGGAGCGCTCCGCTCGGGTGGAACGGTGGCTGTCTTACAAGCGGCGTCAGAAAAACCCTCGGCCCAGGCCTGGACATTTTCGCTCATCGCGCCGCGGCGAATCGCCAACGTCAGCTTCGGGTTGTTGCCCACCGGCATTGGCGACGAAATCACCGGCGCGCCGGTGGCCGGCTTGAGCACCACCTGCACGCAGCGTGAGCGCGCGCCAGGTTCCACGACGACGGTGACCACCAGGGCTTGCTCTTGGCCACCGCCCGCGCAGGTAAGGAGAGCAGCGCCCCAAGCAACGGCCAATAACCGTAGACACCGTGAAGACATAGTGAACTCTCGAGTGACAGAACCTAGCTGACTGCTCGCCTAGGAGCGCCCAAAACCGCGAACCTGTGCTGGAGCGAACAAGAATACCAACGTAAACCTCAGGGGCAGTTGGCGCGATTGCTCGTCGGGGCAGGGCTGAACAACGCACTCCCATTCGAAGAGCACGAGACCGAAGCGTTGACGCGAATGCGGCCAAACGCAGCGCCGCCTCCGCCGCCGCCACCATGATCAACATTGCCAGCCACGCCCACCGCGCAAATTCCTCCCGCTGCGCCACCGCGCCCACCGGCTCCACCGAACGAACCACCGGCGGCTCCCGGCGAGGCGGGNNGTCGATCGCAACGCGCCGTCGTCCCCCGGTTCTCCAGCGCTGACGTTGCTCGAGCCGCCACCGCCCGCGCCGCCGTTGGCGGTGAGCATGCCCCCGGTGGCGGTAAAGGCCGTGCACTCGAGCAAGATGCCACCACCGCTGCCCCCGCCACCGCCGCCCGAATTCGAGCCCTTGGCTTACGAGCCGCCGCCGCCCGAAGCTGAAATCAGCCCGGTCACGGTCAGCCCCATCGCCGACGAAATCTGCAGCGCCCCACCCCCCGGTCCTCCAGGGCCACCCAAGAGCGGCTCGACCGCGGGGCCGCAGTGGCCGCCTCGCCCACCCTCGCAGCCACCGCGAAGCGGTGACAGCTCAGCGCCGCTCAAGGCCAGGCCGCGCGCCCCCCCCGCCGCGCCGTTGGGTTCTGTCGCGGAGCCACCGTCAGCGCCCACCGTGCCGAAGCCTGCGCCACCGCCACCTCCACACGAAATCACCGCGTCATCACCCGAGGTCCCCGACGCGACTCCCACCCCGCCGGGGTTGCCCACGCCCAAGGAGCACCCGGAGTTGCCTCCTGCGCCCGGCGTCGTGCCTTGGCCGGCCAACATCAAGGCACCGCGAATCATCACCGGCCCCGTGGCGCCGATAATCAACGGCCGCTCTCCCACCACCGTAATCACGCCCCCGTCACCGACCGTGAAGGCGTGCGTGCCCAGCAACAGCGCCTGCGTGCCTGAGGGTTGATCAACCGCCCCCGTGGGAATTTGCACCCCGCATAAAGTGACGCTCGCCGGCGCCGTCACCGCCAAGCTGCCGGTGTTGAGGGTCGCCGAGCAATTGAGCACCACGTCAGCGCGCGTTGGCGCCACGCCCAGTAGCTGGCCTTCAGTGAAATTGGCCGGCGTATAGGGGAAAATCGTGCCGCAGCCGCCATCGCCGAAGCAGACGCCGCCCGTGCATGCCGTGCCTGGGGCCTTGGGTTGCTCCAGACACGTTCCTCCGGGGTGCTGGCAACCCGCGCTGACAAGGCATTCTCCCGCCGGCGCAGGGCACACCACCGCGGTGCCCGTGCAGGTGCCATCGGCCGCGCAGAGGTCGCCCATCGTGCAATCGTTGGAGTCAGTGCAGTTGTCGTTCTGCGTCACGGTGTAGCCGCAGCCGCCGTCCGCAGCGTTGCACTGGCCCACGGCCTCGAAGCACATGCCTCCGTTGGGCGGGGTATTGCAGACCACCGCCGAACCCGTGCACCCGCCATCGGCCAGGCAGGTGTCGCTCTGCGTGCACTTGAGGTTGTCGCTGCACACGGGCGCGGGCGCGGGGTCATAGACGCAAACGCCCGCGGGGCTCACGCAGCGCCCTTGCCCTCCAAGACACGTGGAAGGTGGCATGTCGCACACCTTTGCGATACCGCCCTGGCACTGCTTGTTGTTGCAGGTCATGCCCACCCGGCAGGCGTCGGTACCTAGGCACCCACCACCCTGGCAATCGCTGTCGGCGCAGTCGGTTTCGCCATCTCCGTCGTCGTCGGTGCCATTGTCGCAGTGGGCAATTTCGTTCGGCAAGAAGGCGCACAGCCCCGTGGGCGCGCAGCGAATACCGTTGCCGCACATTTGCCCCAGACAGTCGGCGTCTTGGCAATCGGTGCCGCCATCGAGGTTGTTGTCGACGTTGTCGCCGCAATTTTGCTCGCGGCAACGGCCGCCCGTGCACAAGGCCCCCATCGCGCAAGCGGCGTTCGCGCACCGGGGAAGGTCGGCGCAGTCAGTCAGGTTGTCACAGTTGTCGTCGAGACCGTTGCTGCACAGCTCGGTGACGCCCGGTTTCACCAGCTCGTTTTGATCATCGCAGTCAGTGCCGCCCGAGGCGATGGAGTTGAAGCCGTCGCGGTCGGCGTCCACCGTGCCGCGCTTCAAGTGCAGCTCAATCGGCGTCTTCGCGGTCGAAAAAGCAGTGGTGAGCCGGCCACTCACTTCGGCGGGCGCGGTGGGAGTGGCGCACGCGTCATCGCCATAGCCAACCGCTTGCACTTCGACCGTGGCGGGCAAGGTACCTCGCCGTATCGCCACTGTGAGCCGCGATCTTCCTCCCACCACCATCGGTTGCGAAGTCTGCGCCTCGGCACTGCCGGGCTGCAGCTGCACCTTCACGCACTTCGACATCGCACCGGGGTCGAGCACCACCGTCACCAGCAGCGCCGTGTCTTGGGGAGAAACACCCGCGCAACGCGTCAGCACCACCGCGCACAGCACCCATGACAGTTTTTGACGCACTTGACGCCGAAGTGTACCCGAGGCCTTCGGGCGATGCAGAATTGATCCAAAAACACGGGGGGTACCCTCCCGTGTTTTCATTGACTTATGGGGCTCGACTGCCTACGAACCCCCAGCCATGCCGGAGCCGCTTTTCACTCCCGAAGAACAACTTACATTTGACCGCGGCATCGACGAGCTGCTGACCCATTACCCGCCCGAACGGAAGTCGGCGGCAATGTTGCCCGCGCTGCGTCATCTGCAGACGATGAAAGGGTGGCTGCCGCCCGAGGGCCTTGCGCTCGTCGCTCAGCGGCTTGGCACCACGAAGGAACGCGCGCTCGAAGTCGCGACGTTCTACGTCATGTTCCACACCGAGAAGCCGGGCCGCTACGTCATCGACGTCTGCACCAACCTCTCGTGCGCGCTGCGCGGCGCCGAAGGCCTGCTTCAATACCTGGAGCAGAAATTGGGCACCCACGCCGGCACCAACGGTGACAAGTATTTTCTGCGCGAGACTGAATGCCTGGCGTCGTGCGGCACCGCGCCCTGCCTGCAGATAAACGAAGACCACCACGAGAGCCTCACCAAAGCCAAAGTCGATGTGATTCTGGAGAAACTGTCATGACGTCGGCGGCTCCCGTCGAAAAGGTGATGACGAAAAACTGGGGCAACCCCGGTCAGAACACCATCGAGGGCTACAGGAAGAGCGGCGGCTACACCGCGTTGCCGAAAGCGCTTGAATGGGCGCCGGCCAAGGTCATCGACGAAGTGAAGAAGTCGAACCTGCGCGGCCGCGGCGGCGCGGGTTTTCCCACCGGCTTGAAGTGGTCTTTCGTTCCCAAAGACAGCCCCAAGCCCAAGTACCTGGCCATCAACGCCGACGAGTCTGAGCCCGGCACCGCCAAAGACCGCTTCATTCTCGAGAACGACCCCCACATGCTCTTAGAGGGCATCGCCATCACCTGCTGGGCGCTGGGCGCGCACACTTGCTACATCTACTCGCGCGGCGAGTTCAAATACCCAAGCTCGGTGTTGGAACACGCCATCGCAGAAGCGTACGCCGCCGGCGTCTTCGGCAAGACGTTGTTGGGCCGCGACTTCGAGCTCAATTGCTACCAGGTGCGTGGCGCCGGCGCGTACATCTGCGGCGAAGAGACCGCCTTGTTGGAATCGTTGGAAGGAAAAAAAGGCTGGCCGCGCTTGAAGCCTCCTTTCCCCGCTGTGGTGGGCCTCTTCGGGTGCCCGACAGTGGTCAACAACGTGGAAACGATTGCCTCGCTGCCGCCCATCATCAACCAGGGCGCCGAATGGTTCGCCAAACTCGGCACCGAGAAATCAGGGGGCACCCGGTTGGTCACCCTCTCGGGCAGCGTCATTCGCCCCGGCACCTACGAAGTCGGCATGCACACCTCGCTGCGCGATTTGATTTACGCCGACGAGTTCGGCCAGGGCCTGCCCGCGGGCCGCACGGTGAAAGCAGTCATACCCGGAGGCTCATCAGCCCCGGTGCTCAACGCCGACGAAATCGACACCAAGCTCGAGTTCGAAGCTTTCAAGCCGCTGCAGTCGATGGCGGGCTCGGGCGGCATCATCGTCATGGACGACACCTGCTGCATGGTGCGCTCTCTGTGGCGGGTGGCACGCTTCTACGCCGAAGAATCGTGCGGCCAGTGCACGCCCTGCCGTGAAGGCCAGCCGTGGATGGCGAGGCTCTTGCGCAAGCTCGAAGAAGGCACTGGCGATCACGACGACTTGAAGACGTTGATGAACGTCGCCGCGTCTATCGCTCCCTGGCCTCCTATCGGTCTGGGCAACACCATCTGCGCGCTGGGTGACGCGGGAGCGCTGCCGGTGCAGTCGTTCGTCAACAAATTCAAAGACGACTTCGTTGCGCACATCGAGAACAAAGGGTGCCCGCACGGCGAAAAGCCCTGGGGCCACTACGGAGATTTCGTTTGAGCGCCGAGACCGTTCTCTTCTGGGTCTTCGCGGTGGCCACGGTCACCTCGGCCTTGGGCGTCATCGTCACCCGTAACCCCATCGCCAGCGCGATGAGCTTGGTGGCGACCTTCTTCTTCTTGGCCGGCATCTACGTCTTGCTCTGGGCGCACACCGTCGCCGTGTTGCAGGTGATGGTCTACGCCGGCGCGATCATGGTGCTGTTTCTCTTCGTCATCATGCTGCTCTCGCTCGGCGAAGGCGGCACGACGACCAAAATCTCTCTCTCGCGCGTGTTGGGGGGCCTGGCCACCGGTGGGTTACTCGCCGCTCTGGTGCTGGCCTTCGCAAGGCTGCCCGCCGCCGACACCAGTTGGACCGCTGACCAAGACAAGTTGCGTGCTTTCGGCACCATCGCCCAGCTGGGTGACGTGCTCTACAAGCAGTGGCTGTTTCCGTTCGAAGCGGTGTCGCTGCTCTTGCTCGTAGCCATCGTCGGCGCGGTAGTGGTTCCCAAGCCACGTATCTAGTTTTGAAGGGGTTTCATGCTGCAGCTCGTACCGACAACGCACTATCTGATTCTGGCGGCGGTGCTCTTCTGCCTGGGCATGCTCGGCGTGCTGGTGAAGCGCAACGCGCTGGTGGTCTTCATGTGCATCGAATTGATGCTCAACGCCGCCAATTTGACCTTCTTGGCCTTTGCCCGTGAGCGCGGCGATGTCACCGGCCACTTATCGGCCTTCTTCATCATCGCCGTCGCCGCCGCCGAAGCCGCGGTGGGCCTGGCCATCGTCATCGCTGTCTTTCGAAGCCGTGGCACCGTGAACATCGACGAGCTGCACACGATGAAGCACTGACTTTTTTAGAGAGCGCCCATCAATGATTGATTGCAGCCAGTATCAAAGCTTCGGCCAGATGCTCGATGCCTACGGGTTGAAGGCCGCGTTCACCTGCCTCGCGCAGACCGCGCCCATCAGCCCGGCCGGCGCCGGCCAATCGTTGTGGATGATTATTGCTCTGCCCCTGCTCGGCGCCTTCTTCTGTGGAGTGTTCGGCAAGTTCCTGGGCAAGAGCAACGCCGGCCTCATCGCCAACGCCGCGGTGTTGGGCTCATTCCTCTTGTCGGCACTGGTGTTCTGGACAGTGAACGACTTCAACGCCACCGCGCCCAATCTCTTCGGGCCGCCCACGCACTGGGCAGTGGGGGCTGATTACGGCACCTGGTTTTCCGCCGGCAGCTTCAGGGTCAACTTCGGGCTCACCGCCGACCACCTCTCGGCGACGATGCTGCTGGTCATCACCGGCGTCGGCTTTCTGATTCACCTCTATTCCACCAGCTACATGGAACACGACGTCGCCTATTGGCGCTACTTCGCGTACCTCAATCTCTTCGTGGCGATGATGTTGACGCTGGTGCTCGCCGATTCCCTGGTGCTGCTCTTCGTCGGGTGGGAAGGCGTCGGTCTGTGCAGCTACCTCCTCATCGGCTTCTGGTACGACGACCCCGCCAAAGCCTTCGCCGGCCGCAAGGCGTTCATCACCAACCGCATCGGCGACTTCGGCTTCTTGGTCGCGTGCTTCTTGCTGGTTCTGCTGTTGGGCGCGTTCTCGCTGCAAGCCAAGAACAACAATTTCCCCGGCGATGGCACGGGCGGCCAGCAAATGAAGGCCGGCATCGACGCCAAGGGCGCCCTCTCGTTCGGCGCCTTGGAAAGCCTGGCCCGCGCGTTGCCCAGCAAAGGCGATTCGAACCAGGTGACACTGTCGACCGAAATTGAGACCGGCCCGCTGAAGGGCTTCTCGTACGGCACGATGATGACGGTGATTCTGCTGTGCTTCTTGCTCGGCGCCGCGGGCAAGAGCGCGCAATTTCCGCTCTACGTGTGGCTGCCCGACGCCATGGCCGGCCCCACTCCGGTCTCGGCGCTCATTCACGCCGCCACCATGGTCACCGCCGGCGTCTATCTGTTTTGCCGGCTCTCATACCTGGTGGTCCTCTCGCCCACGGCGATGGCGGTCATCGCGGTGACAGGAGGCATCACCGCCCTGCTCGCGGCGTTGATTGCCTTCGCACAAGACGACATCAAGAAGGTGCTCGCTTATTCCACCGTGTCTCAGCTGGGTATCATGTTCATGGCCATCGGCGCCGGAGCTTTCTGGGCCGCATTTCTGCACGTCGTCACCCACGCCTTCTTCAAAGCCTGCCTGTTCTTGGGCGCGGGCTCGGTGATGCACGGCAACGCCGAAGAGACCAACATCAAGAAGCTGGGCGGCCTGCGCAAAGAAATGCCCGTCACCTGGTTCACCTTCTTGGTGGCGACCCTGGCCATCACCGGCATCGTGCCGCTCTCGGGCTTCTTTTCCAAAGACGCGATTCTGCACTCGCTCCACACCACCACCCTGGCGGGCTACGAGCACATCTTGCACTGGGTCTGGTACCTGGGCCTGGCCACCGCCGCCTGCACCGCCTTCTACATGATGCGGTTGTACCTCTTGACCTTCGAAGGCACCCGCGCGCCCGACGCCAAAGTGGCCCACGCGCACGAGAGTGCCTGGGAAATGTGGTTGCCGCTGTTGCTCTTGGCGACCGCCTCGGTGGGCGCGGCGCTGTACGGCATTCCCCTGATGGAAAACGCCGAGCCCGGCGGCCCGCTGCAGCCGGTGATGGAAAACTTTCTCCACCCTGTTTTCCAGACCGCGATTCGCAGCGTCCGCGCTTCGCAGTTCGTGGTGACGGAACACCAAGGAGGCCTGCCCTGGGGCGCTTGGGGCATGGCCTGGGGCATCGCGCTTCTCGGCGGCGGCCTGGCCTTCGCGCTCTACCGCTTCGTCTTTGCGCGCGACACCCAGTGGACAGGCGCGGCCGGTTTCATTCGCGGCCTGGCGCAGAACAAGTTCTACGTCGACGAGCTCTACGAGCTGATGGTGATTCGCCCGGTGAAGTTCGCCTCGTTCATCTTCTACAAAATCGTCGACTCGCTGCTCATCGACACCGTGGCGGTGCGCGGTACCGCCTGGGTCACGGCCCAAACGGGCGCGGCGCTGCGCTATCTGCAGAGCGGCGACGCGCAGAGCTACGCGGCAATCATGGCGCTGGGGTTGATGGGCGCTCTTCTCTACGCGCTGACCAAGGTGCTCTAACCCGTGAATTCAAGCTACGACACCCGGCTTTTGAACTTGGTCATCTTCTCGCCGCTCTTGGTGGCGGCAGTGCTCGCCCTGTTGCCCAAGAACGAAAAGGGCCAGCTGCGCTTCGTCACCTTGGGCGGCATGCTCTTGAACTTCGCGCTCACCATTTGGGCCTTCGCGCGCTTTCACCCGCGCGGGCCTGAATTTCAGCTCGAGTATCGGCTTAACTGGGTTTCTGAAATCGGGCTCTCGTACCACGTGGGGGTCGACGGCCTCGCCATCTCGCTGGTGCTCCTTACCGGTCTGCTCGGGCCCCTGGTTGTGCTGGCCTCGTGGACCTTCATCGACACCCGGGTGAAAGAATTTCACCTGGCGTTGCTCCTCTTGCAGACGGCGATGCTGGGCGCGCTCTGCTCGCTCGACACGCTGCTCTTCTACGTGTTCTTCGAGGCGATGCTGATACCGATGTACCTGCTCATTGGCGTCTGGGGCTCCGAAGAGCGCCAGATGGCGGCGATGAAGTTCTTTCTCTACACCCTGGTCGGCTCGCTCTTGATGCTGGTGGCGCTGCTCGCGGTGTACTTCATCGCTCAGCCGGCGGGCTCGCGCTCGTTCGACTACGCCACCATCTACAATGGGCTGCTACAGGCCAACCAGCAGGCCGCCCAGTGCGTGCAGCAAGGCCTCGACGCCGACACTTGCACCACCGCGTCCGCCGCAGCCAAGGCGCTGCTCCGTTATGGCCCGCTGATGTTCTTGGCCTTCGCCTTGGCCTTCGCCATCAAAGTGCCGATGTTCCCCTTTCACACCTGGTTGCCCGACGCGCACGTGCAAGCGCCGGTGGCGGGCTCGATGGTGCTGGCCGGAGTGATGCTAAAGATGGGCACCTTTGGTTTCTGGCGGTTCGCGGTGCCGCTCTTTCCCCAGGCGGCGCGGCAATACCAGACCGCCATCGCGCTGGTGGCGGTGATCGGCATCGTCTACGGCGCTCTGATGTGCCTGGCCCAGCGCGACATCAAGAAGCTCATCGCTTACAGCTCGGTCTCGCACTTGGGCTACTGCATGCTCGGCATCGCCGCTTTCACCCGCGAAGGCGCGAGCGGCTCGGCGTACCAGATGTTGAATCACGGCATTTCCACCAGCGCGCTCTTCTTGCTCTTCGGCATGCTCTACGAGCGACGGCACGTGCGCTTGATGAGCGACTACGGAGGCATCGCCAAGGTGATGCCCGCCTTCGCGACGATGTTCCTCATCATCACCTTCTCGTCGGTGGCGGTGCCGGGCACCAACGGCTTCGTGGGTGAGTTCTTGGTGCTCTTAGGCTCATTCAAGAGCAACTTGCCGATTTGGATATCGGTCTTGGCCGCCACCGCCGTGGTCTTGGGCGCCGCCTATATGTTGTGGATGGTGCAGCGCGTTTTCTTTGGCCCCTTGACGCACGGCGAAAACAAAGGCCTCAAAGACATGAACCTGCGCGAGTGGGTGACCGTGCTGCCTTTGGTGGTGCTGGTGGTGGTGATGGGCCTTGCGCCCCAACCCCTGCTCGATGTGATTGCACCTTCGACGCGGCACTACGTTGACCGCGCGCTCTACGGCTCTGACGCGCAGAACCAAGACACCCGTAAGGTGCAGATGCGCGTGCGCGACTTGCCTCCGCCCACGTTGGCTGCGGCCGCGGCGCCCTTGCCCACGCTCGACCCCAACCCCGTCGGTTCGCCGGTGCGC
>CXWL01120080.1_pt2 | contig 16919 bp, 9 predicted proteins | sample 590931 | NCBI WGS metagenome assembly CXWL01 (sample SAMEA3498368, study PRJEB10139) | groundwater metagenome | biome: water well; material: biofilm material | place: Germany | collected 2015-04-27 | reverse complement strand
GTAGCGGTCGAAGAGCTGGTCGTCGATCACGATGCTCTGCACGCAGGCGCGGCCGCCGGGCTTGAGGAGCCGGCTCACGCTCTGGAAGTAGGTCGGCCAGTACTCGCGGCCCACGGCTTCGACCATCTCGATGGAGCAGATGGCGTCGAACGGTGCGTCGTCGATGTCGCGGTAGTCCTGCAGGCGCAGGTCGGCGGAAAGGCCCGCGGTGCGCTGGCGGGCAAATGCGAGCTGTTCGGTGGAGAGCGTCACGCCCGTTACCGAGGCGCCGAAATCGAAGGCGGCCATCTCGGCCAGGGCGCCCCAGCCGCAGCCGATCTCGAGCACGCGGTCGCCGGGCTTCACGTTCGCCAACTCCAGCGCGCGGCGCACCTTGGCGCGTTGTGCCTCGGGCATCGGCTTGTCGAAGTTGCCCTCGAACCAGGCAGACGAATAGTTCATCGTCTCGTCGAGCCAGAGCTTGTAGAAGGCGTTGCCCAGGTCGTAGTGCGCGTGGATGTTGCGGGAGCTCCCGGCCTTGCTGTTGCGGTGCATCAGGTGCCGTACGCGGTACACGAGGCGGCCGAACCAGCTGCCGTAGACCACGTCTTCGATGGCACGCCGGTTGGCGATGAACACCTTGATCAGTTCGACCAGGTTCGGCGTGGTCCAGTCGCCCGCGATATAGCTCTCGGCAAAGCCGATGTCGCCCGACTTGAGCGCGGCCTTGCAGACCTCCCAGTTGCGCAGCGTGAGCGAGGCCGTGAGATCGCTGCTGCCGGGCGCGGCGCCGAAGTGCCGCACCGAATCGTCGGGCAGCCGCACCGTGAGCGAGCCGTGCGCCAGGCGCTGCAGCAGGCCGAGCACGGTGCGCGCGGCGCCGGGCGCGTCCTGGGGCAGCGAAAAGCGCGAAACCTGGGGAGCGGTGGTGGTGGGAGTCATGGGTTCGCCTGCTGCTGGTGCGGGTGGTCGCTGGATACGAGATGGCGGGGCGGCGCCGGCTTGGCGACGAAAGGAACGCGCTTGAGCCAGAGCCTGGCGGCCTGCCAGTGGATGCGCGCAATGAGGCCGAAGGTCATCGCGGGGTAGCGCCAGAGCGCACGGCGCACGGTCGCGGCGGTCAGCGGGGCGAGTTCGCCGCTGACGCTGGTTTGCAGCAAGGGGCCGTCGGTGTCGTCGTGGTCGATGCGCACCACCGTGTGGGCGAACTCGGCATCGACGAAGAAGCGGAAGCGGTAGCCGCCGCTGACCTCGCAGAACGGCGACACATGGAATGCCTTGGTGGCCTTGAGTTCCATGCCGTAGACCGGCCGCTCCAGCAGGTAGCAATGGCGCTCGCCGAAGGTGTTGTTCACCTCGACCACGATGGCCCGCAGCGCGCCTTCGGCCGTGTGGCAGTACCAGAAGCTCACCGGCTTGAAGGTGTAGCCGAACACGCGCGGATAGCAGTGCAGCCAGGCCTCGCCGGTCGCATCGTGGATCTGGTGGGCCGCCAGGAGTTCGTCGAGCCAGGCCAGCGCGCCGCCTTGAGCGGGCATGCGGCCGTCGCCGTGGTCGATGTCGTGGAAGGACAGCGTCGCCCGCCGGTTGAGCGCGAGCGCCTCGCTGCCGTGCGCGCGGAGGGTGCGCATCGGCAGCATCAGGAAATAGGTCGGGTAGACGAAGGCGTTGCGCGCAGGACGCAGGCGCGCATGGCGCACCTCGCCGAAGCCCATCAACGGGAGCGGGCGCTCCTGGGTCACGCCGCAGACCTCGCCCGCAGGCCGGCGGCCGCGGCCAGGCCGGCCTTGAGGCCGTCTTCNNTCGGCTTGCGCGCGGATCGCGGCAAGGTCGAGCACCGGGTGGTCGTAGTCGTATTCGGCCATGACCTGACTACGCTGGATCTCGCGGACCGGATTCAACGAAACGATCACCGGTTGCTCCCACGGCAGCGGCTGCAGCTTGTTCAGCAGGTAGTGCAGGCAGACCCGGCCCGATTCGCGCTCGCGCGCCGCCGCGCGCTCGTAGTTCCAGGCGGCCCAGGCCGATCGGCGCTGCGGCAGCACCGAGGCGTCGGTGTGGAGCACGGCGTGGTTCGGCTGGTAGCGGATCGCGCCGAGCACGGTGGCTTCGGCGGGGCCGGCGTCGCCGAGCATGGCGAGCGACTGGTCGGAATGGGTGGCCAGGATCGCGTGGTCGAAGCGCTCGGTGCCGGCGTCGGTGGCGACGAGCACGCCGTCGCCTTCGCGGGTGATGCGGCGCACAGGGGTGCGCAGGCGCTTGTCTTCCAGGCCCGCGACGATCTTCTCGACGTAGTGGCGGGAGCCGCCGCGCACCGTGCGCCACTGCGGCCGGTTGGCGATCTGGATCAGGCCGTGGTTGTGGCAGAACCGGATCATGGTCGCGACCGGGAACGCCAGCATCTGCGCGGTCGAGCAACTCCAGATGCAGCCCATCATCGGCAGGAAATACCAGTCGCGGAAAGTGGCGCCGAAGCGGTGGGCGTCCAGGAATTCGCCGAGCGGCTGGGCCAGTTCGCCTTCCGTGCCGGCTTGGGCGATGCGCGTGGTCAGGCGGTTGAAGCGCAAAAGGTCGGCCAGCATGCCGAGGAAGCGCGGGTCGGCGAGGTTGCGCCGCTGGGCGAAGACGGTGGCGAGGTTGTTGCCGCTCCACTCGAGGTGGCCGCCGTTGTCGCGGGTGGCCTGGACCGAGAACGACATCTCCGAAAGCGCGGTCTCGACGCCGAGTTCGGCGAACAGGCGGATCAGGTTCGGATAGGTGCGGTCGTTGTAGACCAGGAAGCCGGTATCGACGCCGTGAGGGACGCGGGTCGGATCGGCCGCAGAGCGTGGCAGCTCGATCGTTGCCGTGTGGGCGTGGCCACCGAAGTAGTCACTGGCTTCGAAGAGGGTGATGCGGGCCGAATCGCGAAGGGCGTGCGCTGCGGCCAGTCCCGAGATGCCGGCGCCGATGACGGCGACTCGAAGGGGCTGCGTCATCGCGGACCCCGATTCCGGCGGGAATATAAAAATGCTGCGAGGCGCCCCGACGCGAAGGAGGGAGGGAGGGAGGAGGAGAAGAATCGCCTCGGGATTTCGACCAGACGGCAAGCGCCTGGAAGACCTCGCAACATGAAAACTGGTGGGTTTTTGCCACCCACGCAAATTATGAGCGCGGCTCCCGGGACCCGGTTCCCGGTGGAGTGGTAAACGTTTGTGACGCTCAGTTCACGATTGTGTGGACGCATCGGTAAATAATATTACCGATTCGTTTTTTTGTGAACTGGTCAGTCTTAATTTGTCCCGAGCTGCTTCTCGATGACATTCACGAAGCCGTTTTCATCCGGCGCCGTCATGCTCGACCACGCCTGAACGACTTTGCCGTCGCGCCCGATCAGGTACTTGTAGAAATTCCACTTCGGCGTGGTGCCGGAGGCCTGGGCAAGCTGCTTGAACAGCGGATTGGCATCCGTTCCGCGCACCGACGACTTGGCGAACATCGGAAACTTCACCCCGAAGGTGCTTTCGCAGAAGTCGGCGATTTCCTTGTTGGAGCCCGATTCCTGGGAGAAATCGTTCGACGGGAAGCCCAGCACCACCAGCCCGCGGTTGCGGTATTTCAGGTCCAGTGCTTCCAGGCCCTTGTATTGCGGTGTGAAGCCGCAGAAGCTCGCCGTATTGACCACCAGGACCACCTTTCCGGAGTACTGGCACAAAGTCTGGGGCTTTTCGTCCTGAAGTCGCGGGAAGGTGTGTTGAAGGATGGCGGGGCATCCGGCAGCCTCTGCCGGAGCCGGCGTGGCCGGTGGTGTCTGGGCACTCGCCGGAAGCGCCGTAAACAGCGCCGCCACGAGGGAAACTGCCGGTGTGCAGCGCCAGAGCGTCGACAATAAGAAAAGGGTTCGCATGGCGGGCTCCTGGTTCAAAAGTGGGGGGTGTGCATCCGTGCCGCTACGGCGCACGTATTCGCATCATCGCGCGTCTGTCATGGGCGCGCCAAACGGGCCGACTAAAATCGGCGGCCATAGAAAGACTTTGATGCTCTATCCGGAACTCTTCAGACAACTCGAATCCGTCCGCTGGGACATGGACAAGGACATCCCCTGGCAGTCGTTCGACGCTTCCTTGCTGACGGAAGAGCAGGCCCAGACCATCAAGATGAACGCCATCACCGAGTGGGCGGCGCTGCCGGCCACCGAGATGTTCCTGCGCGACAACCGGCACGATAGCGATTTTTCCGCCTTCATGTCGATCTGGTTCTTCGAGGAGCAGAAGCACTCCCTGGTGCTGATGGAGTACCTCAAGCGCTTCAGCCCCAAGCACGCGCCCACCGAAGCCGAACTGCACGAAGTGCGCTTCGATTTCGANNGCCCAGTGGCACACCGAGCCGGTCATCAAGCACATCTACACCACGCTGAGCCAGGACGAAGCCCGCCATGGCGGCGCGTACCTCCGCTACATGAAGCGCGCGCTCGAGAAGTTCGGCGACGAGGCCCGTGCCGCGTTCACCAAGGTCGGCGTCCTGATGGCCAGTGCCCGCCGCACCGCCCAGGCCCTGCATCCGACCAACCTGCACGTGAACAAGGCGCTGTTCCCGAACGACACCATCCAGAGCCGCATGCCCGACCCGGACTGGCTCGAGCACTGGCTCGACAAGCAGATCAAGTTCGATGCCGTCTGGGAAACCAAGGTCGGCGAGCGCATCCTGCACAACCTGAGCCTCCTGATGAACCGCAGCTTCAAGACCGTGCAGGAACTGAACCGGTACCGCAAGGAAGTCGCCGCCACCCTGGGGCCCAAGCCCGAGTACCAAGGCGCATAACCAGAAACTTCGCCCCGCAATCCGGGGCGATTTTTTTGGGCGCCCGGTGTCACAACCCGCGGGCGCCGAACGTCTAATCGGGCATGGACGACCCGACCCTTACCTTCGACAGCCACCGTCGCCGCCTGCAGGGCATTGCCTACCGCATGCTCGGTTCCGTGGCCGAGGCCGAGGAGGTGGTGCAGGACGCCTGGCTGCGCTGGCATGAAGCCGACAAGGCCAGTTTCGACAGCGCCGAAGCCTGGCTCGTGACGGTCGTCACGCGGCTGTCGATCGACCGGCTGCGCGCCGCCAAGGTCCAGCGCGAGCACTACATCGGCGCCTGGATGCCCGAACCCACGCTGACCGAATCACCCGACACGCCCGAAGAATCGCTCGAGCGCGCCGACAACATCTCCGTCGCCTTCCTTGCCGTGCTCGAGCGGCTGGCCCCCGAGGCGCGCGCCGCCTTCCTGATGCGCGAGGTGTTCGAGGCCGACTACGACGAAGTGGCGCTCACGCTCGGCAAGAGCGAAGCCGCCTGCCGCCAGCTGGTGCATCGCGCCAAGGCCCAGGTGCAGGACGCCCGCCCGCGCTACCAGGTCTCGCGCGAAACCCATCAGCGCCTGCTGCGCGCCTTCGCCGATGCCGCCGCGCGCGGCAGCATGCAGGACCTGAAGGCGCTGATGACCGAACAGGTCGAGCTCATCGGCGACGGCGGCGGCAAGGTGCAGTCGTTCAGCAAGGTGCTCACCGGCAACCAGCGCCTCGCGCAGCTCTACTACTCGCTCTGGCGCCGCATGGGCCCGGTGGTGCGCATGGAAATGGTGGAGATCAACGGCGAGCCCGGCCTCCTGCGCTTCGTTGACGGCGAGCTCGAATCGGCGCAGACCTTCGAGATCGAGGACGACCGCATCGCGCGCATCCGCGTGCAGCGCAATCCCGACAAGCTCGCCCGCATCGCGGAGCGCTTCGCCTCGAAATAAATAGTTCGCGCGGCGTGTCACAGGGCCGAAAGCTGGCCCGTCTTCAGTGGGTAGGAAGCAGATTTTTCTTCAACCCATCCACTGGAGCCTTCGCATGAACACGACCCCTCGCCTGAACTGGTTCAAGACCATCCCCAAGACCTTCGAAGCCATCCTGGCCGTCAGCGCCAGCATCGACGCGAGCACCGTCGGCAAGACGACGCTCGACTTCGTCTTCGCCCGCGTCTCGCAGATCAACGGCTGCGCCTACTGCCTCGACATGCACGTGCGCGACTTGCGCAAGCAAGGCGAGGGATGGCAGCGCATCAACAGCCTGGCCACCTGGCGCGAAGTGAGCTTCTTCAACGAGCGGGAACGCGCGGCGCTGGCCTGGGCCGAATCGCTCACGCGGCTGGCCGATCATCACGACGAGCGCGAAGCCGAATTCGCAGCTTTGAAGGCGCAATTCAGTGATGTCGAGATCGCCGAACTCACAGTGTCGGTTGCGCAGATCAACACCTGGAACCGCATCAACGTCGGCATGCGCGTGCCGGTGGCAGTAAAGACGCTGGACTGAATTTCAGCGGCGCTCGACCACCATCGGCGCAATCCGCAGGCTCTCGCGCAATTGCGTGACGGCTTCGCCCGCCGCATTGCGCGAGGCGAACGGCCCGGCCTGCAGCCGGTGCGTGCCGGCCTCGCTGAACACGCGCAGTTGCGGCGCCAGCGAAGGCAATCCGCGCGCGGCCTGGCTCAGCAGGGTTTCCGCGCCGTCGCGTTCGCGGAAGGCGCCGAGTTGCACCCAGAAGCCCGTCGCCGCGGCGGCAGACGGCGCGGCTGCTGAAGCCGTCGGCGGCGTCCTTGCAGGTACGTCGAGTGGTGCCATCGGCGCCAGGTCGGTGACCACGATCGGCTGCCGCGGTGGCGGTGGCACATCTGCTTCGACGGCCTGCGGCGCTGCTTGCGCCACGGGTTGTTGCGGCTCCACAGGTGCCATCACCGTCACCGGTGTCTGCGGTGCGACAGGCATCGTGGAAGCCGCCGGTGCATTCGTCATTGCCACCGGCGCCACCCAGGCCGAGGGCACAGGCACCGACGCAGCCGCGGCGCGTGGTACCGGCGAAGCTGCCGCATACGCGGTCCCCGAATCCCGTCGCCACGCGCCCGTGCGGATGTCCTCGTTGGTGATCCGCTCGATCTCCACCGGCGCCACGCCGCGCAAGAGGTCGAGCTTGAGCGCGGCCGTGTAGCTCAGGTCGATGACGCGTCCATCGACAAACGGGCCGCGGTCGTTCACCCGCACGATCACCTCGCGCCCGTTGGCCGGGTTNNGCGTACATGTCGTAGGGCTCGCCGCTGGAGGTCGATGCCGCGTGGAACTTGCGGCCGTACCAGGAAGCCAACCCCGACTCCCGGAACGGCCGGTCGTCGGTGATCGGCTGGTAGCCCCGGCCCAGCACCGTGTAGGGCTTGCTGGTGCCGCCGCTGTTGCGGATGGCTTCGATGCGGGGCTCGGCGTCGGGCACGCGGTCCAGGTCCGAGGGGATGTTCGTGCCCGGGCCGTCGCGGCCGCTGGCTACGCCGCCACTGCTGCGCGGGCCGCTCGCGCAACCGGCGAGGAAGACGGCGACGGCAACCGCGCACGCAGCCAGCGCGGTGGTCGTGCGGTCGCGGGCTCCGTCAGCCAAATACCGCCTTCCAGAGCGCCAGCATGGCCTCGCGTTCCGCGGCCAATGCGGGTGGAGTGACCTGTGTCGGCTCTTCGTTCAGGCGCGCGCGATGCTGCACGCGGCGCAGCTCGCGATANNACCAGGAACTGCACCGCGAACTCGGCATCGACCATGCCGCCGGGGCTGTGCTTCACGTCGAAGTGGCCGGCCTTCACCGGCCGTGCGCCGCGCAGCTTGTCGCGCATCGCGATGATCTCGGCCTTGAGCGCTTCGCGGTCCCGCGGCGACACCAGCACGGCCTCGCGCACCTGGTCGAAACGCGCGCCCAGTTCGGCACCGTGGTCCGCACTGCCGAGCACGAAGCGCGCGCGCGTCATGGCCTGGTGCTCCCAGGTCCACGCGGTGTTGCTGCCGCGTCGGAGCTGGTACTTCTCGTAGGCCTCGAAACTGGTGGTGAGCAGGCCCGAGTTGCCGTTGGGCCGAAGCGCCGTGTCGATCTCGAAGAGGTCGCCCTCGCGCGTCTTCACCGTGAGCCAGTTGATCAGCTTGCGCACATAGGCCGCATAGACCTCGCCGGCGCGCTCGTCGTCATCGTCGTAGACGAACACGATGTCCAGGTCGCTGCCGTAGCCCAGTTCTTTGCCGCCCAGCTTGCCGTAGCCGATGATCGCGAACTGCGCCACCTCGCGATGGCGGTTGCGCACATGCGGCCAGCACCAGCGGGCGGTCACGCGCAGCGTGGTGTCGGCCAGCGCGCTCAGGTCGTCGGCCACCTGCTCGACGGTGATGCGGCCATCGACGTCGCGCGCCAGGGTGCGGAACACCTCGGCGTGATGGGCGTGGCGCAGCAGGTTCAAGAGGCGCTCTTCGTCGGCCTCGCCGGTGCGGGTGAGCGACGCGTGGCGCGCTTCGAGCTCGCGCTCGAATTCCTCGGCCACGAAACGGCCGGACAGCATTTCGTCGCTCGCGAGCTCGTCGATCACGCCGGGGTGCTGCATCAGGTAGCGCGCGGGCCATTTCGCGGCGCCCAGCAGGCGCAGCAGGCGCTCCTGCACGGCGGGCCGTTCGACCAGCAATGCGAGGTAGCTCTCGCGGCGCATCAGCGGTTCGATCCAGTCGGCCCAGCGCATGGCGGCATCGACGTGGCGCGGCGTCTGGCCCGGGCCGTCGCCATCGGGTTCCTTCAGCCACTGGCCGGTGCGCTGCACCAACTGGCGCAGCCGGCCGCGGGTTTCTTCGCGCAGCGCGAGCACGCGCGGCGTTTCGCACCAGTCGCGGATGCGCTCGGCGAAAACGGGGGGCAGGTCGTCGAGCAGATCGGCCAGGTCGGCGGGCGTCGAGGCCTTCTTGCCGTTGCATTTGCCGCTGCAGGGCTTCTCGCCGCCGAGCAGCTTGTCGAACTCCTGCGCGACGAACTCGCGGTGGGTGTCCAGCTGTTCGAGGAAGAGGCAGCAGTCGGCGTAACCCATCGATTGCGCGATCCAGCGCAGGTCGTCGTCGGCCACTGGCAGCACATGGGTCTGCTGGTCGTCCAGGTACTGGATGCGGTGTTCCACGCGGCGCAGGAACTCGTAGGCGAGCGCCAGCGCATCGGCGGTTTCCTGCGGCATGAGGTTGGCGCGTGCAAGACGCTGCAGCGCGTCGAGCGTGGGCCGCGTGCGCAGTTCGGGGAACTGCCCGCCGCGCACAACCTGCAGGAGCTGCACGGTGAATTCGATCTCGCGGATGCCACCACGCGAGAGCTTGACGTCGTTCGCACGCTCGGGCCGGCCGGCACTGCGGCGTGCCGACTGCTCGCGGATCTGCCGGTGCAGCGTGCGCAGCGAATCGAACACGCTGTAGTCGAGATAACGGCGGAACACGAAGGGCAGCACCGCACCGCGCAGGCCCTGTGCATTGCCGTCGAGCACAACGTGGCGCGGCGCCACCACGCGGCTCTTCAGCCATGCGAAGCGCTCCCACTCGCGGCCCTGCACCTGGAAATATTCTTCGAGCGCATCGAGCGAGACCACGCTCGGCCCCGAGTTGCCGTTGGGCCGCAGCGCCAGGTCGACGCGNNAACACGAAGCCGTGCTCGGTGGTGTCGCCCACGAGCGCGTAGATGCGCTTCACGGCGCGCGAGAAGTACTCCTGGTTCGCGAGGCGCCCGCGCCCGTCGGCGTCGCCCTTCGTCTCGCCGTCGAGGTCGTACAGGTAGATGAGGTCGATGTCGCTCGACACGTTGAGCTCGCGTGCGCCGAGCTTGCCCATGCCAATGACCCAGAGCTGCGCGCGCTGGCCTTCAGGGCCGAGCGGCGCGCCATGCACCGCGTCGAGTTCGCGGCAGGCATCGGCGCAGGCGATATCGAGCGCGAATTCGGCGAGTTCGGTGACCGCGGTGGTCACCACGGCAAGAGGCGCCTGCTGGTCGCAATCGAGCGTAACGAGCCGTTCCATCACGAGCTGCCTGACAATGCGCAAGGCATCGCCCACCGCATCACCGCGCTGGCGCAAGGCCTCGAAGGCCACGGTCATCGATTCGCGCCGCGGCTCGCCCGGGGCAAGCAATGCAAGCTCGGCCGCATACCTGCGACGCAGGCGCTGGACAAAACGGGAGTAGGAAGAGAACGCGACCTGTGCGGTCTGCGTCGAAGTGGCTGGCATCTGGTTCACACTGCTATCGGTTTCCGTGGAACCCCTCTGAATGCTGGCGGTCATAATTCCCGACACAGCGCGATCCTCAATGAACGACACGGCGTCTACCCCTTCACGTCTGCTCAAAATCACCGCTGTGACGGCGCGCTGGCTGTTGGGTTTGCTGATCGCTGCATGGCTTCTGCTGGCGCTGTCAGTCGTTGTCCTACACGCGTGGATTGTGCCGCGAATCGGTGATTTTCGCGGCGCTCTGGAGGCACAGGCTAGCAAGGCCATCGGCGTGCCGGTTCGCATCGGGTCTATCACCGCCCGCCCCGAGGGGCTTTTCCCCGCCTTCGAACTGCGCGACGTGGTGCTGCAGGATGCCGACAAGCGCGAGGCCCTTCGCCTCGTGCGCGTGGTGGCCAGCGTGTCGCCGCGATCGCTCTGGCGCCTGAATTTCGAGCAGCTCTACATCGAGGGTCCGCAGCTCGACGTGCGCCGCGACGCTCAGGGAAAACTCCATGTGGCTGGATTGCACATGGCCACCGATACGACCGGAGAGACCCGCGCCGCCGACTGGTTTTTCGCGCAGCGCGAGCTGGTCATCGAAGGCGGCACCGTGCGCTGGACCGACGAGCAGCGCCAGGCCGAGCCGCTTCTTTTGACCGACGTGCGCTTCGTGGCGCGAAACGGCGGCCGCCGTCACGGCCTCCGGCTCGATGCCACGCCGCCCGCCGGCTGGGGCCAGCGCTTCACGCTGCGCGGGCAGTTCCGCCAGCCGCTCTTGTCGGTGCGCACCGGCCGCTGGCAGACCTGGGACGGCCAGATCTACGCCGACCTGCCCTACATCGACGTCACCCGCCTCGGCCAATACGTTTCGCTCGATGCGCGCATCCGCGAAGGCAACGGCGCGGTGCGCCTCTGGGCCGACGTGGAAGACGGCCAGCTCGTGGGCGGCGCGGCCGACCTGGGACTCGACCGCGTCGATGCCTCGCTGGGCAAGGGCCTGGAGCCACTGGTGCTGCGCTCGGTCACCGGCCGCCTCGCGGGGCAGCTGAAAAACGACACCCTCGAGTTCTCGACCACCGCGCTGCAGTTCGACACCTCCGACGGCATGCGCTGGCCCGGCGGCAACCTCTGGCTGCAGCACACGCCGGCCAAGGGCCGAACGCCCGAGAAGGGCGCGCTGCGCGCCGACCGGCTCGACCTGGCTGCGCTCGCGCTCATCGCCGACCGGCTGCCGCTGGGCGATGCCACGCACCGCGTGCTCGACAGCTACGCGCCGCGCGGGCTGGTCGAGCACATCGACCTGAGCTGGCAAGGCTCGCTGGGCGCGCCCGACAAGTACCAAGCGCGCGGCCGCGTGAGCGGCCTGCGGGTGGCCTCGCAGCCGGCGCCGGCAACGCCGGCTCCACCTGCGACGCCCGCCACGGCAGCGGCCACGGCCACGCCTCCTCGCGCCCATCCCGGCACGCCCGGCCTGAGCGGCACCACTGTCGACTTCGACGCCACGCAGGCCGGCGGCACGGCCACGCTGGCCATCGCGCAGGGCACGCTCGAATTCCCTGGCGTGTTCGAAGAGCCCGTGATCCCGATCGACCGACTCTCCACGCAGCTCCAGTGGAAGCTGGACAACGGCAACGCGCAATTGCAGGTCTCCAAGCTGCGCTTCGCCAACACCGACGCCGAGGGCGATGCCGAGGCGAGCTGGCGCACCAGCGACCCGGCCGTCTCCAGCGGCAAAGGCCGTTTCCCGGGCGTGCTCGAGCTGCAGGGCAAGCTCACCCGCGCCGACGGCACGCGCGTCTTCCGCTACCTGCCGCTCGACATTCCCCAGCACACCCGTGATTACGTGCGTGATGCCGTCACCAAGGGCACGGCCAGCATCGTCGATTTCCGTGTGCGCGGCGACCTGCACGACATGCCGTTCAAGGACCCGAAGCTGGGCGACTTCCGCATCGCGGCCAAGGTGGCGGATGTCGACTACGCCTATGTGCCGCCTTCGCTCGCCGCCACGTCGTCGCGCAGCGCAGCGCCCGCTCCGGTATGGCCCGCGCTGACCGGCCTCTCGGGCGAACTGGTGTTCGAGCGCGACAGCATGCTGGTGCGCAATGCGCGCGGCCGCCTGGTCGGCGCCACCGGTGTCGAGGTGACCAAGGGCGAGGCGCAGATTCCCGAGTTGTCGCACCACGCGCAGGTGCTTCGCGTCGATGTGCAGGCCAAGGGCCCGCTTGGCGAAGTGCTGCGTGTGGGCGCGCCGCTGGCCGGCGAGACGGGCGAGATCATGCGCACCGCGCGCGCTACCGGCTCGGCCGACTACAAGCTGCACCTGGAGCTGCCGCTCGCGGCGATGGACAACGCCAAGGTGCAGGCCAGCGTCGCACTGGCCGACAACGAACTGCAGTTCGTGCCCGAGGCGCCGTCGCTCACGCATGCCAAGGGCACGTTGAACTTCACCGAAACCGGCTTTTCGCTGGCCGGCGTGCAGGCGAAGCTGCTCGGCGGCGACATCCGCCTCGAAGGCAAGGGCCGCTTCACCGGCCCCAACCGCGAGGTCGCGCTGAAGGCGCAAGGCACGGCCACCGCCGAGGGGCTGCGCAGCGCGCGCGAGGTCGACTGGCTTGCGCGCCTGGCCGAGAAGGCCACCGGCAGCACGCCGTACGCGGCCACGTTCTCGGTGCGCGACGGTGCCTCCGAGCTCTCGCTCACGAGCAGCCTGCAAGGCCTCGCGCTGCAACTGCCGGCGCCGCTGTTGAAGACGGCCGAGGAGCAGATGCCGCTGCGCATCGAGAAGAAGGTGCTGGCTCGCGAGACCCGCGACAGCCGCCAGGGCAGCGCCACTGTCGCCACGCAGGACCAGCTCTCGCTGGAGCTGGGCCGCGTCGGCACGGTGCAGTTCGTGCGCGACATCTCGGGTGCCGAGGCGCGCGTGCTGCGCGGCAGCATCGGCATCGGACTCTCGGCGGACGAGACCGCGAGCCTTCCCGACAAGGGCGTGTTCGCGAACGTCAACGTGGACAAGCTCGACATCGCCGCATGGGACGCCCTCCTGGGCGCCGCCGCGAGCAGCAGCGCCCCGAGCGAATCCCCGGGTGCCGGCGAAGACGCCGCGCAGGCCTACATGCCCACGCGCATCGCGGTGCGCGCGCAGCAACTGGGCGTTGCCGGGCGCACGCTGCACAACGTGGTGCTCGGCGGCACGCGCGAAGGGGCGCTCTGGCGCGCCAACATCGACGCCACCGAACTGAGCGGCTACGCGGAGTACCGCCACACGCAGGCCGGCCGGCTCTACGCGCGGCTCGCGCGGCTGAAGATCGCGCCGTCCGAGGCAACACAGGTCGAGGCCCTGCTCGACGAGCAGCCCGGCACGCTGCCCGCGTTGGACATCGTGATCGACGACTTCGAACTGCTCGGCAAGCGCCTGGGCCGCGCCGAGATCGATGCGGTCAACCGCGGCGGCGCGGGCCGCGAGTGGTTGCTGAACAAGCTGACCTTCACCATGCCCGAGGCGAGCTTTGCGGCCAAGGGCACCTGGGCCGCCATTCCCGGTGCCGCCGCCGGCCAGCGCCGCACGGCCATGACCTTCAAGCTGGACATCGCCGATGCCGGAGACCTCCTCGCGCGCTTCGGCATGCCCGGCGTGCTGCGGCGCGGCAAGGGGCGGCTGGAAGGCGACGTCAACTGGCGCGGCTCGCCGTTCTCGCTCGACTATCCGAGCCTGGGCGGCCAGTTGCAGGTCGATGTGGAGTCGGGACAGTTCCTCAAGGCAGACCCGGGGCTGGCCAAGCTGCTCGGCGTGCTGAGCCTGCAGGCGCTGCCGCGCCGCCTCACGCTGGACTTCCGCGACGTGTTCAGCGAGGGCTTCGCCTTCGACTTCATTCGTGGCAACGCCAAGATCGACAAAGGCATCGCGAGCACCAACAACCTGCAGATGAAGGGCGTCAACGCCGCGGCGCTCATGGACGGCTCGGCCGACATCGTGCGCGAGACGCAGAACCTGCGCGTGGTGGTGGTGCCCGAGATCAACGCCGGCACCGCCGCGCTGGTGGCCACCGCCATCAACCCGGCCATCGGCCTGGGCACCTTCCTTGCGCAATGGGTGCTGAGCAAGCCGCTCGCCGCCGCCGCCACGCAGGAGTTCCACATCGAAGGCACCTGGGCCGACCCCAAAATAGCCAAGGTGCCGCGCTCGCTGCAAATGCCGAGCCTCCCGGGATTGCCGGGATCACCGGGCCGGACCGGTTCCGCGGCCGCGGAAGAAGGCAAGCAAACGGAGACCACGCAATGAAAGTCGCAGCCATCCAGATGGTGTCGGCCATCGCCCGCGAAGCCAACCTCGCACGCGCCCACGACCTGCTCGCACAGGCTGCCGCGGCGGGCGCCGAGCTCGCGGTGCTGCCCGAGTATTTCTGCATGATGGGCGCGCGCGACACCGACAAGCTGGGCCTGCGCGAGACGGCCGGCGCGGGCACGGTGCAGGGCTTCCTGGCCGATGCGGCGCGCGAGTTCGGCCTGTGGATCGTGGGCGGCACGCTGCCCATCGAGAGCACCGATGCCGAGCATGTCTTCAACAGCTCGCTGGCCTTTGCGCCCGACGGCCAATGCGTGGCGCGCTACGACAAGATCCATCTCTTCTTCTTCGACAACGGCACCGAGCGCTACGACGAGCGCCGCGTCATCGCGCCGGGCGCCAAGCCCGTCGTGTTCGACCTGCCTTCGCGCGACGGCCACAACTGGCGCATCGGCATGAGCGTCTGCTATGACCTGCGCTTTCCCGAGCTGTACCGCGCGCTCGCCAAGCAGGGCGCCGACCTGCTGCTGGTGCCCAGCGCCTTCACCCGCACCACCGGCGCGGCCCACTGGGAAGTGCTGCTGCGCGCCCGCGCCATCGAGAACCTCGCCTGGGTGGTGGCACCCGCGCAAGGCGGCACGCACGAGAACGGCCGCCAGACCTGGGGCCAGTCGCTCGTCGTCGATCCCTGGGGCACGGTGGTGGCGCAGCAGGCCTGCGACGAAGGCGTGGTGCTGTTCGACATCGACGCGAAGCAGATCGAGCGCACGCGCGCACAACTGCCTGTGCTGTCGCACTGCGTTCTCTAGCCGCGATGTCCGATGCGCTGCTGACCGTCGCACCGCAGCGGTGGGCGCGTTCCGCGTACGGGCGGCTGCGCTCGCTGTGGCAGCGCTGGTTCCTGTGGCTGCTGCTCGCGGTGCTGGTGTCGGTGCTGCTGGTCACGGTGGTGTGGCTCGCGGGTCGGCACGAGGTCGAGCAGGTGCAGGCCCAGCTCGACCGCGACACCGCCGACGCCGTCGCCGATCTGCGCAGCGGCTTCCAGCGCAATGCGCAGAGCCTGCGCGCCACGCAGACGCCGGGCACCGACCGCGCGAAATGGAACGACGCCGCGGCCGCCCTGCTGCGCGAGCACCGCGAGTGGCTCCGGCTCGAATGGCGCGATGCCGCGCTGCGGCCCATCGAAGCCATCAACACGCCCTATCGCATGCGGCTTCTGGACGAGGCGAGCCGCAGCCCCGAGCAGTCCGACGTGATGCTGGCCTGCGCGGCAGCACGCAAGCTCGGCGCGGGCGCGTACTCGCCGAGCCACTACGTGCCGATTGCCGGCGGCGGCGGTGTCGAGGTGATGGAGTTCTGCGTGCCGATCGATGTCGGCGGTTTTCTCGTCGCGAGCTATTCGCTGCGCGATGCGCTCATCGAACTCGTCGGCCCCACGCTCACGCGAGGGCAGGAAGTGGCGTTCACCGAGACCGACGGCACGCGGCTGGTGGCGCTGGGCAGTTCGCGCCGCGTCGGCACGCGCGTCTTCACCTCGCAGCAGCTGATCGACCTGCCGGGCGCCGCGCTGATGCTGCGCGTGGACGGCTGGCGCGCCGCGCCCGACCTGTTCCCGAACATGCTCACGGCACTGGTCACCGCGATCTCGATCGCGCTGGTGTCGGTGCTGGTGCTGCTCGCGCGCGACACGCGGATGCGCCTGCGCGCCGAGCGCGACCTGGCCGATGCGCTCGCGTTCCGCAAGGCGATGGAAGACTCGGTCATCACGGGCCTGCGCGCACGCGACCTGCAGGGGCGCATCACCTACGTGAATCCGGCTTTCTGCGAGATGGTCGGCTTCACCCCCGAGGAGCTCATGGCCGACAGCGCGGATGCACCCGAAGCCCCCTACTGGCCCACCGAACTGGCGCACGAATACCAGCAGCGCCAGGCGCGGCGGCTCGCTGGCGGCATGCCGCCGCGCGAAGGCTTCGAATCGGTCTTCATGCGCAAGGACGGCACGCGTTTTCCGGTGCTGATCTTCGAGGCGCCGCTCATCAACGCGCACCGCGTGCAGACCGGCTGGATGAGCGCGTTCATCGACGTGAGCGAGCAGCGCCGCATCGAGGAGCTTTCGCGTGCGAGCCAGGAGCGCCTGCAGGCCAGCGCTCGGCTCGCGACGGTCGGCGAGATGGCGTCGCTCCTCAGCCACGAACTCACGCAGCCGCTGGCCGCGATCGCGAGTTACGCCAGCGGCTCGCTCAACCTGCTCGGGCCGAACGCCAAGGGCGACCAGGGCGAAGTCGCGATGGCCGTCAAGCGCATCGCCGAGCAGGCCGACCGCGCGGGCCAGGTGATCCGCAGCGTGCACGACTTCGTGCGCCGGCGCGACCGCACGCGCGAGGCTGTCGCGCCGCAGGCACTCATCGATGCGGTGCTGCCGCTGGTGCGGCTGCAGGCGCGCAAGCTCGGCGTGATCATCGAGGTGGTGCTCGAAGACCGGCTGCCCGCGGCCATGTGCGACCGTACGCTGGTCGAGCAGGTGCTGCTGAACCTCGCGCGCAATGCGATGCAGGCGATGGACAGCCCCGACAACGTCGGCAGCCGCGTGCTGCGGCTGCGCGTGGCGCGTGCCGTGGC
>CXWL01030840.1_pt1 | contig 16920 bp, 11 predicted proteins | sample 590931 | NCBI WGS metagenome assembly CXWL01 (sample SAMEA3498368, study PRJEB10139) | groundwater metagenome | biome: water well; material: biofilm material | place: Germany | collected 2015-04-27 | reverse complement strand
CTGGTCGATGTAACACATCATATAAACGATGTTGGCGCAACGATTGCCAGCGGCTCATTCCAGTCTGATGGTATGGTCGTGGCGCCGTGCTCGATGAGAACGCTGGCAGCGGTGGCGCATGGCCTATCGGACAACCTGATTACACGGGCTGCAGATGTCATGCTCAAGGAACGTCGCCGACTGATCCTGATGGTTCGCGAAACACCGTTTAATCTGGCTCATTTACGCAACATGACCAGTGTCACCGAAATGGGCGGCATTATCTACCCGCCGTTACCTTGTTTTTACCATCGGCCACAAACTATAGCCGATATAATCGACCACACAGTCAGCCGCGTTATCGATTTGCTGGGTGTGCCCAATACGCTGGCACCTCGCTGGGATGGGTTGACTGCAGCCGCTCAGAACAACTTGGCAGGTGACTGATTTGGCTTACCATGATTTGCGGGACTTCTTAGTTCAGCTGGAACAGATGGGTGAGCTAAAACGTATTAAATCACCTGTCTCTCCACATTTAGAGATGACTGAGCTGTGTGACCGCACCCTACGTACTGGTGGCCCGGCCCTGTTGTTTGAAAATCCAGTAGGTTACAGCATTCCTGTGCTCGGCAATCTTTTTGGCACCCCACGACGCGTCGCGTTAGGCATGGGTGCTACGGACGTGAGCGAGCTACGGAGCTATGGCCATGTGTTGGCCATGCTGAAGGACCCCGAGCCACCTAGAGGATTCAAGGATATGCTGGGCCTGCGCTCACAGGTGAAATCATTATGGAACATGACACCCAAGGAGCTGCGCTCAGCGCCATGTCAGGACCTCGTGTGGGAAGGTAACGATGTCGATTTGGCCCGTTTGCCCATTCAGCATTGCTGGCCAGGAGATATCGCACCCCTAATCACTTGGGGGCTGGTGATCACAAAGGGGCCGCATAAGGAGCGCCAGAACCTGGGCGTATACCGTCAGCAAGTGCTGGGACGCAACAAGGTTATCATGCGCTGGCTTGCCCAGCGCGGCGGTGCGCTGGATTTTCGTGAACACAGTGCGCTCCATCGAGGTCAACCCTATCCGGTAGCAGTCGCTTTAGGAGCCGACCCCGCGACCATTCTGGGGGCTGTTACACCGGTACCCGACAGCTTGTCTGAATATCAATTCGCTGGCCTATTACGTGGTAGTCGAACCGAACTGGTCAAGGCTATTGGTAGCGAATTGCGCGTTCCCGCTTCGGCCGAGATCGTACTCGAAGGGCATATCTACCCGGACGGGTCGCATGTCACAGGCTATGAGCATGCGCTGGAAGGTCCGCTCGGTGACCACACCGGTTATTATAATGAACAGGACTGGTTTCCGGTTTTCACCATTGATCGCATCACGATGCGACGTGACCCGATTTATCACTCCACCTATACTGGCAAACCGCCTGACGAGCCTGCGATTTTGGGATTAGCCCTCAATGAATTATTTGTCCCGTTGCTGCAAAAACAGTTTCCGGAAATCACAGATTTTTACCTGCCACCTGAGGGTTGCAGCTACCGCATGGCGGTGGTGCAGATAAAAAAATCCTATCCCGGTCACGCCAAACGCGTCATGTTCGGTATTTGGAGTTTTCTGCGGCAATTCATGTACACCAAGTTCATTGTGGTGGTGGACGAAGATGTGAATATCCGCGACTGGCAGGAAGTGATCTGGGCTATTACTACCCGCGTTGATCCGATACGTGACACCCTGTTGGTAGATAACACTCCGATTGACTATCTGGATTTTGCGTCCCCAGTCAGCGGCCTTGGCAGCAAAATGGGCATAGATGCGACCAATAAATGGCCTGGTGAAACGAACCGCGAATGGGGTCGGCCTATTGTGATGCCCGCCGAAGTAAAAGCCAAAGTCGACGAGATTTGGCAAACGATGGGGCTTTGATGGTAGTCAAGGCAAATTAGCTTTCAATAAAAATCTCAATTCTGTGTAGCGGTGCAGGGCGGCTTCAGCTCTGAAGTACATTTATTTTGTCGTCTTTACCTGAATTCTTAATCTGGTGTTGCGTTTAATATCGAGACCGTTATATATGCACCTAATGTAGTAAATGCCGTGATGGCTTTGCCATAGATGGCTTGCTAGTTTCATAGTACAATGGGTCACTTGAATGGATTGCCATGGACTTGCAGTAAAAATTATTTGTAACTATCTGAAATTAAAAGATATTTTAAAAATTTGGTGCCCAGAAGAGGACTCGAACCTCCACACCCGAAGGCACATGGACCTGAACCATGCGCGTCTACCAATTCCGCCATCTGGGCAACTATAGCCTTCGCCATATTTAAAGTAGTGGTTTATGCCACTGAGATAACAATTGCGTTGAATTTTATATTAAAGGTAAGCTTTGTCAATGACAAAAAATAGCGATAAAAATAAAAGTAAGCAAAGTAAAAGAAGTAGTGATCCGCATGCGAGCCGCGAGGCGAGCAGATACGATACGCCGCTGCCGAGCCGTGAGCTAATATTGTCGACGATGAGTGATCAGGGTGTTCCCTTAAGTGTGGAGCAGCTATATTTGTTGTTAGATATTGCAGATGCCGAGCGTGAAATTTTTAATAAACGCTTGAACGCGATGGAGCGTGAAGGGCAGATTATTAAAAATAGAAAAGGCGCGTTATGCATCGCCGACAAACTTGATTTAATCGCCGGCGTGGTACAAGGGCATCCTGATGGGTTTGGCTTTTTAATTCCCGATGACAAAACTAAATGTAATGGTGAGGATTTATTTTTAAGTCCTAAAGAGATGTCGCAAGTGATGCATGGTGACCGTGCCATGGTGCGCATGAGCGGGTTGGATAGAAGAGGTCGACCAGAAGGCAAGATAATAGAGGTGCTTGAACGCCGCACACAAAAGTTGGTAGGGCGTGTGATTCATACCAGCGGCGTGACCATAGTGGCAGCTGAAGATAAACGCATCAATCTGGATATATTGATTCCTTATCATTTGGATATGAATGCAAAATCTGGCCAAGTGGTGATGGTGGAGTTGACTGAGCAACCATCGTTACACGCGCAGCCTATGGGCAAGGTTGTTGAAATTTTGGGCAACTATGCTGACAGTGGCATGGAGATTGAAATTGCTTTGCGTAAGCATAATTTGCCGCATGAATTCAGCGCTGAAGCTGTGAAACTTGCAGAATCCTATCCTAAGTTAGTACAGGCTGCCGATTACAAAGGCCGTATTGATTGTCGTGAAATGCCGCTTATTACTATTGATGGTGAAACAGCACGTGACTTTGATGATGCTGTGTATGCTGAGCCGCAAGGCAAAGGTTGGCGCTTGGTAGTGGCGATTGCAGATGTGAGCTTTTACGTGAAACCAAACGATGCTTTGGACAAAGACGCGTTTGATCGTGGCAACTCGGTATATTTTCCACGCCGTGTGATTCCAATGCTGCCAGAAGCCTTATCTAACGGCTTGTGCTCGCTTAACCCGGATGTAGAGCGCTTGTGCATGATATGCGACATGCAGGTAGATGGTGCAGGTATCGTTAAGCAATACAAGTTTTACCCATCAGTCATGCGCTCACAAGCACGTATGACTTACACACAAGTGCATGAAATACTGCAAAATCCACAAGGCGAGCTAGCGCAGGAATATGGTTGGCTTATGCCGCACTTGCAGCATTTGCACAGCGTTTATCAACTGATGCTTGTTCAGCGCCAAAAACGTGGCGCTATTGAGTTTGAAACATCAGAAACCATTATGATGTTTAATGACCAGGGTAAAATTGACAGCATAGTACCCAGCCATCGAAATGAAGCACATAAGCTTATTGAAGAATGCATGCTGGCAGCTAATGTGTGTGCAGCAGATTTTCTGAAAAGCCAGGAGCATTCAGCCCTGTATCGCATACATGAAGGACCGACACCTGAAAAATTAGAGTTACTGCGTGCATTTATGGGTGAATTTGGCTTTGGGGTAGGTGGCGGTGATACGCCACATGCCAAGGATTACGGCAAGCTACTAGAGCGCATTAGAGAGCGCCCGGATGCACAGCTATTACAAACCGTATTGCTGCGCTCTATGCAGCAAGCTGTGTATAGCCCAGATAACGTCGGTCATTTTGGTTTAGCTTATGAGGCGTATGCGCATTTTACTTCGCCTATACGGCGTTACCCAGATTTGTTGATTCATCGAGCCATTAAAGCAGTATTAAATGGGGATAAGTACAAGGCAGGAGATTGGAGCAACTTGGGGATACACTGCTCAATGACAGAGCGCCGAGCCGATGATGCGACGCGCGATGTAACCAATTGGCTTAAATGTTTTTACATGCAAGATAAAATTGGTGAGGTGTTTGAAGGCTCTGTGGCTGGCGTGACTAGTTTTGGTTTATTTGTAGCGCTAGATGGCGTGTATGTTGAAGGTTTGTTGCATGTGACAGAGCTAGGTAACGACTATTTTCATTATGATAAAGCTCGGCATGAAATGTCAGGAGAGCGAACAGGTGTGCGCTATCGTTTAGGCGATAGACTAACGATTAAAGTGGTGCGTGTAGATTTAGAAACCACTAAAATTGACTTTACTTTAGTTAATAAAAACATATCATTAGAAGATAATATTAATGTAAATTCAAGTAAGCTAAGTACTGATAATAAGTCGCGCGGTGGGGAGCAGAAACCTGTAAAATCCGCACGAGTTGAAGGAAAGCTTAGTTTAAGTACAAGGCCAAAAGCTAAAAAAATTAGCGGTAGTAAAAATCCACAGAAACCGACAAAATCTAAAAAAGTAGCGGCAAAAAAGGGTGTTAAACGTAAGAGCTAATAAGTACCAAGCGCTGTCATTCCTGCATCCTCTCTAAGTACCCGCTACTTTGCAGCGACCTTGGCGGGACGGGAATGACGGTGGTCGAAAAAATAAATACAAACTACATATATAGAACAAGTTAATTTAAGGTAATAGATAATGAGCGACGCCCGTATTTTATTTGGCTTTCATGCCGTATTAAGCCGCTTGCGCCAACACAGCGCAAGTGTGCAAGAGATATTGATTGATCGTGATCGCGTTGATGCGCGTATGAAAGACCTCCTGAAAATGGCCGAATCAGCAGGCGTGCGTACCATGGAAGTTGAGCGTAGCCGCTTGGATGGTATGGCCGGCATGAATGGTCGCCACCAGGGCGTGATTGCGCGCGTTGTTGATACGCCTATTCCTTATAAAGATATTCATGATATTTTGGAATCTGACTTAACCGAGCCGCCATTTTTCTTGATATTAGATGGCGTTGAAGACCCGCACAATCTTGGCGCTTGTCTGCGCGTGGCAGATGCGATGGGCGTACATGCTGTAATCGCACCTAAAGATAGGGCTGTAGGCCTTAATGCCACTGTGCGTAAGGTTGCATGTGGTGCGGCAGAAACGGTGCCGTTTATTGCGGTGACCAACCTGGCAAGAACGATACGTGAGCTTAAAGACGCAGGGGTGTTTGTAGTAGGTACAACCATGGATGCGCCAAGCAACTTGCTGAATACTAAACTTGATGGACCAATTGCCATTGTCTTGGGTGCGGAAGGTGATGGTATTCGACGTTTAACAGCTGAAACTTGCGATGCTTTAGTCACAATCCCTATGTTTGGTTCAGTTGAAAGTTTAAATGTGAGTGTTGCGAGTGGGATTTGCTTATATGAGGCGAGACGCCAGCGTAGCTTAGCTATAGGGTCTTAATTGCAGGAGCGATATTTCATGTGAAAGATCGCTCCTATAGTTACATCAGATTCAGTGTTTTCAGTGTGTGTTTACGTACTGACTTTAGCAGCGTAGCATCATCAATCAAAGATTCACCATAACTAGGCACCAGCGATTTCATTTTCTGCTGCCAGCCACTGCTTTTAATTTTAGTACTGAAGCAACGCTCAATCACGTTAATCATGGCCGGCACTGATACTGACGCACCTGGTGATGCACCTAGCAACGCGGCAATAGAACCATCTAGCGCGGTAACAATTTCAGTGCCAAATTCTAGCTTACCGCCTTTTTCATCACATTTTTTTATAATTTGAACGCGCTTTCCTGCATTTTCTAAATGCCAATCAGCTTCAACAGCTTGCGGGTAAAACTGGCGTAGAGTGGTGACACGTGAAGAGTGCGTTTGTAGCGCTTCACCAATCAAATAGCGCGTTAAATCAACATTGTGGCGGCCTGCGCTTAACATGGATTTCACATTTTTAGGTTTTACCGATTTAAACAAATCTAAATAAGAGCCTTGTTTCAAAAACTTTGTAGTAAATCCGGCATAAGGCCCAAACAGTAGAGCAGGTTTGCCGTTAATAATCCGCGTATCAAGATGTGGTACAGACATTGGCGGTGCGCCTAAGGGTGCCTTGCCGTACACTTTAGTATTGTGGCGCTGAATAACTTCTGGGTTGTTACATACCAGCCACTGGCCACCGACTGGAAAGCCACCATAACCATGACTTTCAGGAATACCTGATTTTTGCAGTAATTTTAATGCGCCACCACCTGCACCTAAAAATACAAAACCCGCATCAATGATCTTGATTTTTCTACTTTTAACATCAACCAAACGTACTTGCCAGCGTCCATTGCGGAGTTTCTTAAGGCTTTTAACTTCAGTATTGAGTTTAAGTTTGAAATTATTTTTTTTCTCTAAATGCGTGACAAAACTTCGTGTTAATGCACCAAAGTCAACATCGCTACCATAGTTAATGCGTGTTGCAGCCACTTTTTGGGCTTTATCACGCTGATGCATAATAAGTGGCATCCATGCTTCAAGCGTAGCCACATCATCGCTAAACTCCATATCTTTAAACAAATGATGCGCTTGAAGTAATTCATAACGTTTGCGTAAAAACTCAACATTTTCATCGCCCCAAACAAAGCTTAAGTGAGGGGTAGGGTTGATAAAGTTTTTGGGCGCAGGCAGCGTGGCATTTTCAACCAAATAAGACCAAAACTGCAATGACACTTCAAACGAAGCATTAATGGCCAAAGCGCGACTAATGTCGATGTTGCCATCAGCAGATATTGGAGTGTAATTCAATTCACAATAGCCCGCATGGCCAGTGCCGGCGTTATTCCACGCGTCGCTACTCTCTGCGGCAACCTTAGGTAGGCGCTCAACCATTACCATGCTCAGTGAATCATCTAATTCTGACAATAATAAAGCTAGCGTGGCGCTCATTACACCGCTTCCTACCAATAGCACGTCTAATTTGTTTGTTGATATCATTAAATTTATATTAGTTTTTCTTAAAAATTTGGCCAATAAAAAAGCCTGTTATTGACAGGCTTTAAGTTTCTAATGGTGGTTTTAACAGCTTGTTGGCACGCACACCTGCGTACCAAGTGACAAATTTTACAGTAAATAATCCGGTTTTGGGGAATAATAGTTAGCGGTTAAGTGCTAGATTAAAGGAAATGACTGTGGGATCAAAAGGCTGAATTTGCAGTTTCTAAAAGCACGTTCATAATGGGGATATCAGCCGTAGGTAGCATCTGCCGACTAAACAACATCACATAAATTGTCTCGATTTTTCACGACTTTCGTAAGAAAAAATAGCACCCAGGTTGCCTTGGCCTATTCCTCAAACTGATTGCTGATGCACATGGCCTCAGCAATCGTGGTGCGTTTTTCAATCATTAAATCCACTGCGCTTTTACGCAGGGTTTTGCCAGCCATGTGTTGTCGCCCAAGTTTAATGAAGAGGTTAGGGTCGTGATGATTTGCTGCGTCAATGAGTTCGTTATTCATTTCAAGTAGCTCATAAACGCCAACGCGGCCTTGGTAACCGGTGCCATTACAAACGCTACAGCCTTTACCATGAACATAATGATGTTGGTCAACCTCATTACCAAGCACATGTTGCAGCCATGCGCGTTCAAATGGTTCTGGCGTGTAAGCCTCGACGCAACCTTCACAGACTAAGCGCACCAGACGCTGCGCTACGACTGCCAGGATGGAGGTTGCGACCATAAAGCTTGGCGCTCCCATGTCTATCATTCTAATTGGGGTGCTAATTGCATCGTTGGTGTGCATGGTAGAAAGTACCAAATGTCCAGTCATAGCCGCTCTTAAGCCAATCTGTGCAGTTTCTTGATCACGTATTTCGCCAACTAGAATGATGTCAGGATCTTGTTGCAATGTAGAGCGCAATACGCGTGAAAAACTCAAATCAATTTTCTCATTGACTTGTACCTGGTTAATGCCAGGTAAGCGGTATTCAACCGGGTCTTCAATCGTGATGATTTTATTTGAAGTAGAATTCAGTTCATTGAGTGTGGCATAGAGTGTTGTTGTTTTGCCGCTGCCCGTAGGGCCTGTGACTAACACCATGCCGCTAGGCCGATGAATCAGTTTACGAAAGCGCGCCAGCATCTCGCTTGGCATACCGAGCTTTTCCAGAGAAAATCCGTTGGTATTTTGAATTAGTAAACGCATCACAATTGCTTCACCATATTGTGTTGGCATCGATGAAATACGCACGTCTACCGGTTGTTGCTTGACCTTGACTGCAAAACGCCCATCCTGAGGCAACCGTTTTTCTGAAATATTCAAGCCCGACATGAGTTTTAGCCGTAATGCCAAAGCAGACGATATTTTTAAGTCAGCCTCGGTTTGTAAATGCATAACGCCATCAATCCTGAAACGAATATGCAGTTTGTTTTCTTGTGGCTCGATATGAATATCAGAAGCGCGCATTTGCACGGCATCTTCAAAAATTGTTTGTAATAGCTTAACAACTAGGGCTTCTTCAGAGCTCCCCCCCATGCCCAATGCTGCAAAGTCAATCGCTATATCGCCCAAATCATGTCCTAATTCTAAGGCTAGGTTGGATATTTCATCAGTACGACGGTAGCTTCGATCAATCAGTTGTAGTAGTGAACCTTCTTGTATAACTGCAAATTCGACATTTCTGTGCAACAGACGGACTAATTCATCGTAGGCAAACAAATCGGTAGGGTCTACCATGCCGACTAAATAGGTATCCCCTCTATCTTCGAGTATTGCGCAGCGAAAGCGCCGAGCTTGTGCTTCAGGCAATTTGTTGATGACGTCAGTTCTAGTATTGAACTGCTGTATATCGATAAATGGAATTTTTAACTGGCGCGCCAATGCTTTAGAAATCTGTGTTTCTGTCACATAGCCGCTATCAACAAAAATCCGCCCCAGCTTACGGCCAGTGCGTTTTTGTTCTTCTAGCGACTTATTTAAAGCATCAGCAGAAATTACATCCTGCTGAACCAGAATTTCACCTAAGCGAATCTTTTCAGGACGTGCCATTTAAACCTCAATAATATGGATTCATACTTAAATATAGACTGACATAAGTCATTTCAATTGTGAGAATAAAGATGGAAATAGCCATGAAATCTAAACTGGACTGATTTTGTTGATGTGCAAATCATAAGAATGACGCTGCAATTCAACATACTTAAAGACATAATACGTTTGATATAATTCTTAACAAGAGACACTATGGCCCCTAATGACTTACAGCGATTGACGACCTTTGTTATGCCTTACGGCAAATACAAAGGTCGTTTCATTGCTGACTTGCCCGGCAATTATCTGAATTGGTTCGCACGTGAGGGATTCCCGTCTGGTGAACTAGGCCGGTTATTGGCGCTGATGCAAGAAATTGATCACAACGGGCTGTCATCTTTGCTTGATCCATTACGGACATGTAACCAAGCAAAATTAACAGATGCACCAAAATAGTGTGGTGCATCCGCACTTTTTCTGTGCATATGCAATGCCTGCTGCGGATTCTCATCTTACTCAGTATATTGAATTTTTCTCAATAAAATCATGGTGATAAACTACTTGTGGTAGATTGGCATGGTAATTGCTCGTACTTAAACAATTAGTTGATTTAAGTTGCCATGTTAAGAGTGATGATTGTTGATAACGATTTAGCACGCACCAAACCACTCAAGCAATCTTTGCTTGATACTGGGTACGAGGTGGTCGCGCATCTGAAAGAGTCAGTCAACTTAGACGGTGCCTGTTGTGAGCTGCAACCGGATATCGTGATTATTGATACAGATTCACCGAGCCGTGATACTTTGGAGAATATATGCGTGATGACCATGCATAAACCGCGGCCTGTTGTGATGTTCACGCATGATGGTGATAAAGAGCAAATTAAATTAGCTACGCAAGCCGGTGTGAGTGCATATGTGGTGGGCAGCATACCAAATGAGCGGTTGCGGCCTGTGATTGATGCGGCAATAGCACGGTTTGAAGAATCCAAGAACTTGCGAGAAGCGTTAAGCGAAGCGAACACAAAGCTTAGTGAACGCAAAGTGATTGAACGCGCAAAAGGCTTGCTAATGAAACAACGCAAGATTGATGAGAGCGAGGCTTACAGCATATTACGCACGATGGCGATGCAAAAAAACATGCGTATAGGCACGTTATCAGAACAAATTGTTGAGGCAGCACAGTTGTTGCTTTGACAAATAGCTCAAAATAAATTTTTAGCAAAGTAGTTGTTTAGCACTTCAGCCCAACGACGGTCTCTGGTGCAAAACAAGCGTAACAAAATAGAGCCAAAGCAGGCTCGCACTAACAAGTAATTCAAGGCAAAGGCGTCTTGATAATTAATTAATTCTTTAATTTAAAGAATTGGTTTGTTATCAGACGCCTTTTTTGTTGGCCAAAATTTTGGATTACAAAATTTTCAAGTAATGAGTTTTAAGTAACAAGTTTTTAGATAATTTGATTTATTTTAGGAGAAAAAGATGAGTACTAACGACAAAATATCCGATAAAAATATAAACACAACTGATGACAACAATACTTTGGATAAAAGTATTGCAAACAATAACGCTGTGAATAATAGCCGTCGCGATTTTTTTCGCACCAGTGCGGCTAGTGCTTTTGGCGCGGCCGCATTGATGGGATTAGTACCCAATTCTATTAAAACCAATGCCTGGGCTGCAGGCTCTGATGCACCGGAGATCGTGGAAGTAAAAATTGGTTTTATTCCGCTTACCGATTGCGCGCCGATTGTAGTGGCGGCAGAAATGGGCTTTGATAAAAAATACGGCATCAAAATCACGCCTTCAAAAGAGGCTTCGTGGGCGGCGATTCGCGATAAAACCGTGAATGGTGAATTACATGCCTCGCATATCCTGTACGGCTTGGTGTATGGCGTGCAGCTAGGTATCGGTGGACAACAAAAAGACATGTCTGTGCTGATGACTTTGAACCATAACGGTCAAGGCATTACGCTGGCAAATCAACTGAAAGAAAAAGGCGTTAAAGACGGCAGAAGCCTTAAACGCCTGCTTGATAACGAGAATCGCGATTACACCTTTGCGCAAACTTTCCCTACTGGTACCCATGCGATGTGGCTTAACTATTGGTTAGCAGCTAATGGCATTGACCCGATTAAAGATGTAAAAACCATTGTTGTACCGCCGCCACAGATGGTGGCCAATATGCGTATTGGTAATATGGATGGCTATTGTGTAGGTGAACCTTGGAACGCACGTGCGATTTATGACAAAGTGGGTTATACCGTTGCTACCTCACAAGATATTTGGGTAGATCACCCCGAAAAAGTATTGGGCACTACCGCAGAATTTGTAGCAAAAAATCCAAACACTTCGCGTGCCATGATTATGGCAATTCTGGATGCTTGCAGGTATATCGAAGCAACTGAAAACCGCGCCAAAGTTGCCAAGCTGATTTCTGGCAAGGCTTATGTGAATGCGCCAGAAGAAGTAATTGCTGGTCGCTTTGTGGGTGATTATGACAATGGCATTGGCAAAAAATGGAAAGACCCTAACTTCATGAAGTTTTTTGAAGATGGCAAAGTGAACTTCCCGTACCTGTCAGATGGTATGTGGTTCTTGACACAGCATAAACGCTGGGGCTTGCTCAAAGCAGATCCTGATTATCTAGCTGTAGCCACCAAAGTGAATCAAGTGAAACTGTATTCTGAAGCGGCATCACAACTAGGCATTAGCGTGCCTAAAGATGTTATGCGTAGCAGCAAACTGATGGATGGCGTAGTTTGGGATGGCAAAAATCCTGCTGCTTATGCTGCTGGGTTTAAGATAAAAGCCTAAGAGTTATGAAAATCTGTCATTGCGGGATTTGGCGTGCGAATAGCCAATTTTGTACTGGATGATCCGCAATCTAAATGGTTAGTTTACGAGATTCTGACGAAAGTCAGAATGACAGAGTGATTAGTGGAACTTCAATATATTTTAAGGATAGCGAGATGAGTGCAATCAGCATCAGTAAAGAGAGCTTAAAAGCCATCATGAAAAGCAAAGACACAATTGTCAGCAAAGGAGCTGCAATGACTAATACTGCAAATGAGTTGGCGACTAGCGTCAAAGAAGCCCCAAAGCATAAATCCAGCGACATTGGTTTGAAAGCACATAGCTTTTTAAAATGGCTACTACCGCCTGTTTTTGGGGTATTGATGTTGCTGGCAATTTGGACATTGATCTCACATCAATCGCCCAATTTGCCTGGGCCGATCAAAACATGGCACTCAGCAGTTGAGTTATTTAGTGACCCATTCTACGACCATGGTCCAAATGACAAGGGCGTTGGCTGGAATATCCTCGCCTCGTTACAACGCGTGGCTTTGGGTTTTGGTTTAGCGGCTTTGGCAGGAATACCACTAGGGTTCATTATCGGGCGGTTTGAATTTGCAGCGCGCATGACAGCGCCTGTGATTAGCTTATTGCGCCCGGTATCTCCGCTTGCATGGCTACCTATCGGATTGCTGGTGTTCAAAGCGGCAAACCCTGCGGCAATTTGGGTGATTTTCATCTCAGCTGTATGGCCGATGATTATCAACACCGCAGTAGGCGTAAGTAAAGTACCGCAAGATTATATGAACGTGGCTAAAGTACTTAATTTAAGCGAGTGGAAAATTGTGACCAAAATCCTGTTTCCGTTTGTATTGCCTTACATGATGACTGGTGTACGACTTTCTATCGGTGTGGCATGGCTAGTAATTGTGGCGGCAGAAATGCTCACCGGTGGCGTTGGTATTGGCTTCTGGGTGTGGGATGAGTGGAATAACCTGAATGTTGAACATATCATCATCGCAATTTTTGTTGTGGGTGTTGTGGGCTTACTTTTAGAACTTGCATTAACGCAAATCGCTAAAAGATTTAGCTACGAATAACTCACTAATAACTTAGGAATCATCATGGAAAATGCACCAATGGTTGAAAAAGCAAATGCTGATAAATATGTACAGCTGGAGAATATCGACATGACATTCACCACTAAAAAAGGTACGTTCAACGCACTTAAAAATATCAATCTTAGTATCAAAGAAGGCGAGTTTGTCTCAATTATCGGCCACTCAGGTTGTGGTAAATCCACTGTGTTGAATTTAATCGCAGGGTTATTACAACCAACCGATGGGCTGCTATTTTGTGCAGGTCGAGAAATCGCTGGCCCAGGCCCGGAACGTGCGGTTGTGTTTCAGAATCATTCACTTCTACCTTGGCTTACATGCTTTGAGAACATTTACCTGGCAGTAGAGCGCGTGTTTGGAAGTGGGTCTGGTGCCGAAACTAAAGCACAGCTTGAAGCACGCACACATGCTGCGCTAGAGCTCGTTGGTTTATCACATGCGACCGATAAACGACCCAATGAAATATCTGGTGGAATGAAGCAACGTGTAGGTATTGCACGTGCTTTGGCGATGGAACCAAAAGTATTGTTGCTTGACGAGCCTTTTGGCGCATTGGATGCGCTGACTCGCGCTAATCTGCAAGACGAGTTGATGAAGATTATGGCGAAATCCGGCTGTACCGCAGTAATGGTGACCCATGATGTGGACGAAGCTGTATTGCTTTCAGATCGCGTGGTGATGATGACCAATGGCCCTAGCGCCGGTATTGGCGAAATTTTAGACGTCAATCTGCCTCGTCCCAGAGCGCGTCTAGCACTTGCAGAGGACAAAGATTACAACCATTTACGTGGTGAAGTATTGCGCTTTTTATATGAGCGCCATGCTAAAAAGGCTGCTTAAAGAATCCAATATAACAAATATTTTACATAAAAATTTATATTTAATAAGGAATTACACATGAAAACCAATGCAACATTTAAGCTTAACTTAGTCATCGCTTGTACGACTTTAGCTCTTTCCAGTATGGCGCAATCAGCTTATGCAGAAGATGAAGCCGATACTGAATATACTTTACTTGACTCTATCATGCAGGGTAAACCGATGACCAGTTTCAGGTTACGTTATGAAAACGTTGACCAAGATGGTTTTCAACAAAAAATTAACAATACTGGTGCTATCACCCCTAACAAAAAACTAGAGTCTGCTGATGCATTCACATTACGCAGTTTAATTGGTTGGCAAACGGCGCCTTTCCATAACTTTAGTTTTGCTGCGCAAATTACTGACGTACATGCCTTCACAGATAATTACAACGATAGACGCCATAATTTAACTGATCCGGGCAATAACAACTACGCTAATATCGTTGACCCTACTTATACCGATATTAATCAGCTATTTGTAGACTGGACCGGCATTAAAAATACCAGGTTGCGCCTGGGTCGTCAGCAATTAAATCTGGATAACGTACGTTTTATTGGTGATATTGGCTTTCGCCAAAACATGCAAGTGTTTGACGGTGTTTCTGTGTTGAACAAAAGCATTCCGGATACAGAAATATTTGCAGCACATTTCGATAAAGTTCGTCAAATCAATACCGAGCTACGTAGTGGCAATATTGATATCGTCAATGTTAAATATCGCATCTCACCAAGTGAAGCATTAGTGGGATATGGTTACTTTATTGATGTTGCCAATTTAAGCCAGAACAACGGCGACCCTACCAAACCAAGCTTTGCCGCCCAAGGCGGCAATGGCTTAGGTGCCAGCCAAGACTTCAAGAGAACTGCAACGACAGATGCCAGCTCAAAAACTTTTGGTGTACGTCTGGACGGTATTCGTAAAATAGACGATAACTGGAAAGTGCTATATACAGCTGAGTATGCAAAGCAAGACGATTATGCTGGTGGCAGTTCGTTGATTGATGCACATTACTTTAAGCTGGGTGGCGGTGCGATGTATAGCGTCTGGTCATTACGTATTGACCATGAAGTACTCTCTAGCAACAACGGTAAATATGCGTTCCAAACACCATTAGGTACTAACCACCTGTTCCAAGGCTGGGCAGATCAGTTCCTTGCCACGCCTCGTCAAGGCATAGAAGATACTTTTATTACTTTTGCCGGCAGCATCGAAAAAGCTAAACTTTTGGCTGAGTATCATGTGTTCAAATCAGACGAAAAGTTTGAAACTTTAGGTAGCACACCAGCTAAACGTAAATTTGGCGATAAATACGGCACAGAGTTTGATGCCAGTATTGCATATCCATTCACCGATAAAATTTTGGGTAAATTGGAGTATGCAAAATTCAACGAAGAGGATGTGTATGGCCCAACGTTACAAGGTGCGGCGCGCAAAGGTGATAAAGAAGTTTTCTGGGCCACTGCAATGTACACGTTCTAAATCGTAGTCGTTAAAGCAATAGCGTAGATGCATGCACCAAACTGGTTCGTAGCTTTGGTGCATTCGCACTTTAATGTATCAAAAGGTATACCAGCAAGCTACAAAATAACTTTAACTCATTGTTTAATTATACATTTTTCATTTGGCACAGTCCTTGCTTTTTAAGTTTTGAGCGAACTGTTATTGAGAAAGTATCGAATGCAAAAAATGAAATTAGTAGTAGTGGGAAACGGTATGGCAGGTATGCGCACCGTGGAAGAGTTGCTGAAAATCGCCCCGGAAATTTATGACATCACCGTATTTGGTGATGAGCCTTACCCCAACTACAACCGCATTATGTTGTCGCCAGTATTAGCGAACGAGCAAACCATTGATGACATTATCTTGAACACTCGTGAATGGTACGCAGAACACAATATTACGCTGCATACCAGTGCGCGCATCAACAAAATTGACCGAAAAAATCGTGTGGTGTATGCGGAAGATGGTACCAGCGCAGAATATGACCGATTGCTACTAGCCACTGGTTCTAAGCCATTCATGCCACCAATTCCAGGTAAAGAGTTAGATGGCGTGTTGGGCTATCGCGATATTAAAGATACCAACGACATGATAGCCGCTGCAAAAATACATAAGCATGCGGTAGTGATAGGTGGTGGTTTGTTGGGCCTGGAAGCGGCAAATGGTCTGAAAATTCAAGGTATGGATGTCACAGTGGTACACAAAAACGAGTGGCTACTAGAAAAGCAGCTCGATAAAACTGCAGGCAAAATGTTACAAAAGAATTTAGAAGCCAAAGGCCTTAACTTTTTATTACAAAAAAATACTGAGCAGTTGATTGGTGATGAGAATGGACGCGTAAAGGCAGCGCGTTTTACAGATGGCCTGGAAATTGTGGCTGATTTAGTAGTGATGGCAGTGGGTATTCGCCCAAATTTTACATTGGCAGAGTCGGCAGGTATTTACTGTAATAAAGGCATTGTCGTCAACGACACTATGCAAACTTATGACCCACGCATTTATGCTGTGGGCGAATGTGTGGCACATCGCGGCATTTCTTATGGCTTAGTTGCGCCGTTATTTGAAATGGCAAAGGTTTGTGCAACACACTTGGCGAACTTTGGTATTGGCTTATATAAAGGCTCGGTTACATCAACCAAGTTGAAAGTCACAGGTATTGATTTATTTAGCGCTGGTGACTTTGCGAGTAGCGAAGATGATGGCCGTGAAGAAATTGTTTTGCACGATGCAGTTGGTGGGGTTTACAAAAAGCTCATTATCAAAAATGACAAAATCATTGGTGGCGTGCTTTATGGGGATACCACGGATGGTGCGTGGTATTTTCAAATGCTTCGAGATGGCAAGGCGATTCACGAGGTGCGTGACCATTTAATGTTTGGTCAGGATAG
>CXWL01012098.1_pt1 | contig 16923 bp, 13 predicted proteins | sample 590931 | NCBI WGS metagenome assembly CXWL01 (sample SAMEA3498368, study PRJEB10139) | groundwater metagenome | biome: water well; material: biofilm material | place: Germany | collected 2015-04-27 | reverse complement strand
GTTGTTTACCGATAACGAGTTGCATAATACCGGTATTGGCTATGCCGAAGCCATGAAACAATCAGCCACTAAAGAAAAATCAAGCCAGCGCGTACAGTTGGCGCCGGGTTTTTATGTGGATGTTGCAGAAACTGTCATTGATGCGGTATCCGAAGCACCGACCAATGATTTGGGGCGCTATGAAGTCACTCAGAAACCGGAAGATCGTTGGAAATATAAAACGCCATCCTTGCGGAACATCAGTTTGACTGCACCCTACATGCACAATGGTAGCCTGGCAACACTGGAACAGGTGATGCAGTTTTATAATCGTGGCGGTCATGCCAATGAGAATCTGGATCCTTTAATCAAGCCATTGAATTTGTCGCAAGCCGAAATGAATGAATTAATCGCTTTTTTGCAGTCGCTGACGGGCGATAATGTTGAAGAGCTGGTTTCTGACGCGTTTGCAGCCCCGATCGGAGATGCAAACTAACTCGTCATGATCAGCGAGGTGGTTAATCAATAAAGCGTTTGGTTAAATCGCCATAATTTTCAATTCGACGATCCCGCAAATAAGGCCATACCTGCCGGACTCGTTCGCTGCGGGCTTTATCAAGGGTACAGGTCAGCAGTTTTGTTTCTGAGCCATCAGCCTGTGTGACGATTTCGCCTTGCGGCCCCGTAATAAAGCTATTGCCCCAAAATTGAATACCTTTTTCAGAGTCCGGCGCTTGTTCGAAACCGATTCGGTTGCAAGCAATTACCGGCAAACCGTTTGCGATGGCATGCGAACGTTGAATGGTTATCCAGGCTTCCAGTTGACGTTGTTTTTCGTCTGAATCATCAAGGGGATCCCAACCAATTGCTGTCGGATAAATTAACAGTTCAGCTCCCGCTAAAGCCATTAATCGCGCTGCTTCCGGAAACCATTGATCCCAGCAGACCAATACGCCTAAGCGGCCGATTGATGTTTGTATCGGTTTAAAGCCAATATCGCCAGGCGTAAAATAATATTTTTCGTAAAAACCGGGGTCATCAGGGATATGCATTTTTCGGTATTTGCCGGCAATACTGCCATCCTTGTCAAAAACGACAGCCGTGTTGTGATAGAGTCCGGGTGCTCTTTTTTCAAAAATCGTGGAGACAATAACGATTTTCAATTGTTTGGCGACTGACGATAAAATCTCCGTTGTTGGGCCTGGAATCGATTGAGCAAGATCAAAGTGATTGAAATCTTCATTCTGACAAAAATAGGGTCCCAGATGCAATTCAGGCAATACGACCAGATCGGCATTGGCCGTTGCCGCTTCTTTTATTTTAGCGATTGAAAAATCGAGGTTGGATTGTCGGTCTTTATTGCAGGGTTGCTGCACTGCGCTAACGATTAATGTTGATCTCATGCTGGTATACTGCGGTGAGTAATTAAGTGGGTGTTGAGTCTATTGGATTAGGCTATAATAGCGTCATTATCAGGCGTATAGCAATTCAGCGTGTTACTATGAATTGGTAATCAATTTTCTAGTTGGAATATTCAGATAACGGATTATCCGGTTTTAACGATAATTTTCAAAAGGTTCAAAAGATAGACATTGGAGGCCCTTGCAGTAAAAGGGTCTCTGAGATGACTTTAAAAAAGTTAACAGCATTAAACAAAACCAGGATTTGTCCGAAAAGCAGCTCATGAATAATCGGACCCAAGCGGTTATCAGCACAAAATTGAGGAATACAAATGACACTTAATAATAATGAACAAGATCAAAATAATGCGCCTATCGAGGTAGTTCCGGTTATCAATGATAGCCGCAGAAAGTTTAACAAGGCGGGGGTCATTACGCCAGTGTTGTTGTCACTATCCAGTAAGCCGGTCTGGGCAGTAGAATGCGGGGTCTCGGGTACACAGTCGGGTAATTTATCGCAGCAATGTACCAATCCGCCGAATGGTTTTAGTGCCACTCAATTTAGCAGAGCTTCGGCTTGGCCTTTGCCTTACATAAAGGAAAGTACTACATTTGACTCTGTTTTTGGCCCTAGCCCCAACGGCAGTCTTTTTGGTTCTAATGTTACCTTGTTGTCTGTTCTCAATAAGGATGTCTCAGTTGTGCTTAAGAGAGCAGATTTAAAGGCTGCATTTGCTTGTACAGTACCTGCTCATGAAAATTTAGGTGATTTAAGGAATGCGTTAAGAAAATACGCCATCCAATCCGTTGTTTCCGCGTTAAATGATGCAATTTTTCCAAATTATAATTACGCTGGCCCCAACACATTCTTTACTGCCATTTCAGGGCCGTCGGTTTCCTGCCAAAAGAGACTTGATCTAATTAAAGGTGAAACTGAGCGTCTGGGAAATTTAAGAACCTAGAGTGAATGCGGCGGACTTATATTTTGCCAATCAGGAAATTGCTTGCCGTGAGTTAAAAGGGGAGTATCTGATTTTTTCGGGGCTTACCCGTCAGACGCTGGTTGTTGAGGTTATTGCATTCAAACTGGTTAATTTACTGAAGACGCAACCTCGAAAGTTCGATGAAATTTTGAACCTAATAGCCACGGTTGATAACGAGCTCAATGCTGAAGACCTTGCGTCTTTTGTGGCAGAGTCTTTAGATCAACTCGTTGATTTTGGCGTTCTGGACCGCAGTCAAACTAGATAAAATCAGTGTCGCTAAATCCTGGGTTTTCGTTTGTAGACGATCAAATTGTCCTTTCCATTGATCCGTTTGTGGTCAGATTAAAATCCGCTATTCCGGCGGTACAATCCTCAATTTCCAGGCTGTATCAAGACTACGTTTTTTTTAATGATCAGGCTGAAACCACCTTTACCGATTTTTCCATCAGCATAGAGCAAGTGGGTGGGCTGAGACGGTTTTTCAGGCCCCAGGTTCAGTTTAAGTTTGATGGAAAAATGCCCTTTAAACCGTTGCCCTATTCACAGGCCTATCCTTTTTTTGAATGGGGACTTAATTGGTGTATTGCCAATCATTGTTTCCGGCACTTAATACTCCATGCGGCTGTGGTAGAAAAAAATGGCCAGGCGGTGATCATGCCGGGACAGCCGGGAGCGGGAAAAAGCACGTTGTGCGCGGCCTTGACCGGACACGGCTGGCGCTTGTTATCGGATGAAATGGCGATAATAGATTTGAACAGCTCGGAACTGATTCCCATCGTTCGTCCGGTCAGTTTAAAAAACGAATCCATCCCGATTATCAAGGCGTTTGTGCCCGATGCCGTAATAGGCGAATCATTCCTTGATACAGCTAAAGGCACGGTGGCACATATGAAGCCTCCTGTAGCCAGCATACAAAATGCGAAACTCAGAACGAAGGGGCGCTGGATAGTGTTTCCTCAGTTCCGGAAAAACTCACCGCTCTCGCAACAGCCGATAAGCGGGGCCAAGGCGGTTCTGGATCTGGCCAACAACGCATTCAATTACAATGTATTAGGCGCATGTGGCTTTGAAAAGCTTTGTGACCTGGTGCAGGATTGTGATTGCTACCGGCTTGAATATGGCCGCCTGGATGACGCGCTGGATTTTTTTAATACTCTTTTTGAATGACGCGCCATAGTTCCGTTCTACTTGTCACGCTATTAAGAAATCCTGAAAGGGCCGAGTTTTTATCGATGCCGGACTGGGATCTTTTAGTCAGACAGGCAAGACGCGCCGGTTTGTTGGCAAGACTGGGTTTTTTGCTGGAAAATCAGGGTATCGATATTCCACCGCAACCAGCCAGTCACTTTTTGTCAGCACAGGTTTACGCAAGGCAGTTTTCTGTGGCCTTACAGTGGGAAATCAGGTTGATCATTAAAGCTTTAAATCAAGTCTCTATCCTGCCGATTTTTTTAAAAGGCAGCAGTTATGCTATTGCTGACAATCAGGCTGCACGGGGAAGAGTTTTTTCGGATGTCGATATTCTGGTGGCCAAGGATGATCTGGCGATTGCCGAGCAGGCATTGTCAGCCGCTGGCTGGATGCCCTCTGTTGCGCTGGATGACTATGATCAAAAATATTATCGTGAGTGGATGCATGAAATTCCACCGCTGCAAAATTATCACCGAGGCACGGCGATTGATGTGCATCATAATATTCTGCCGCAAACCTGCCGTAGTTGTCCGGACAGTAAAAAGTTATTGCAAAATAAGGTGCTGTGTAACGGAGTCTGGGTGTTATGCGATATCGATAAAATTTTGCACAGTGCGGCACATTTGTTTCACGAAGGCGAGTTTGATTTTGGCCTGAGAGATTTATCGGATCTGGATTTATTGATAAAAGAATTTTCAGCGCAGAAAAATTTTTGGCAGAATTTATTACATCGCGCCGACGAACTTAAACAATCAGTCCCTTTATATTATGCCTTACGATACACTAAGCGGATTTTACAGACACCCGTCCCCGAACAAGTCCTTGCGGCTTCGGGAATGCGCTTGGATAGCCGAGTAAAGCAACTGTTGATGGATGCGCTTTTTTTAAGAGCGCTGATGCCCGATCATGAAAGCTGTAATGATCGCTGGACCGCGCTGGCGCGCTGGCTGTTATTTGTCAGATCGCACTGGTTAAAAATGCCATTTCACCTGCTGACGATGCATTTAACTCGCAAAGCCGTTAAGCGCATTCTTGGCAAGGATCCGCATTAACGATGTCACGAAAGCTATAATTTCACGATCAAAACCTAAAACTCAAAGTCCTTATGCCATGAAAATACTTCACATCCTGGATCACTCGATACCTTTGCACAGTGGCTATTCGTTTCGCACCAAAGCGATACTGGAACAGCAAAGAAAATTGGGCTGGGAAACCTTTCATGTGACGTCCTGCAAGCACTTTGGTGCGACAGCGCCTGTTGAAGTTGTCGATGATTTTCAGTTTTACCGTTCAGAGCCGTTAAGTGCGTGGTCTGCCAGAGTGCCGGTTTTAAACCAATGGGCTATTGTGCATTCGCTAGCGCAACGGCTGGATCAAATCATTCCGGAAATAAAACCTGATATTCTTCATGCTCACTCTCCGGCATTAAATGGCCTGGCAGCGTTACAGGCGTCCAGACGGCACAAGATTCCGCTAGTCTACGAATGCCGGGCGTTTTGGGAGGATGCCGCTGTGGATCACGGCACAACAACCGAAAACAGCTTGCGTTATCGCCTGACCAAAATGCTGGAAAGTTATGTATTCAGGAATGTCGATGCGATTACCACGATCTGTGAGGGCTTGCGTTGCGATATCAGCACACGAGGCGTTGCGGCAGAAAAAATCACGGTCATTCCAAATGCTGTGGATATTGAACGCTTCAGCTATGGCCTACAGGCCGATCAGACATTAAGAACTCAATTAGGATTACAAAATAAAAGTGTGCTTGGCTTTATTGGCTCTTTTTATGCCTATGAGGGGATTCCCTTGCTGCTGGAAGCCTTGCCAAAAATAGCAGAAAAGCAGCCTGAAACCCGCTTGCTATTGGTAGGTGGCGGTCCGCAGGAAGCCTTGATCAAACAAAAGGTTCAAGAGTTACGGTTGGAAAAGCAGGTTGTTTTCACAGGTCGTGTTCCACATGACAAGGTGCAAGACTACTATAACCAGGTCGATATATTTGTCTATCCTCGTTTGCCGATGCGGCTAACCGATTTGGTGACACCGTTGAAACCGCTGGAAGCCATGGCGCAGGGGAGGCTGGTTGTCGCTTCTGATGTGGGTGGTCATAAAGAGTTAATAAATCACGGGCATAATGGCTATTTATTTAAAGCCAATGATTCAGAGGCGTTGGCGTCGACCGTGCTTGATCTGCTTAATCAACCCGATCAGTGGGCTAATTTGCGAACAGCAGGAAGGCAGTATGTCGAGCAGGAAAGAAACTGGGCGAAAAGCGTTAGTCATTATAAAAAGATATATACCGGCTTGGTTGCAGGCGCTCAGTGATTGATCATGAAAAGCGGGTTCGATCGATAATAGGACGATTATGAAAGTTACGGTATTTGGTTCAGGCTATGTAGGTTTAGTAACGGGAGCTTGCTTGGCGGAGGTCGGTAATGATGTTGTATGTATCGATATCGATCATCACAAAATCGAAAACTTGAAAAAAGGCATAATTCCGATTTTTGAGCCGGGGCTTGAAACCTTGGTAAGAGAAAATCTGCAAGCCGGAAGAATCAAATTTACGACGGATATTCCAGAAGCGGTTAAACATGGTACTTTCCAGTTTATAGCCGTAGGAACGCCGCCTGATGAAGATGGTTCAGCCGATTTGCAATATGTGTTGGCCGTGGCTAAATCGATAGCCGAACACATGCAGGAGTATCGCATTGTGGTCGACAAATCAACCGTACCTGTAGGCACGGCCGATAAGGTAAGGTCGCTTATGCTTGATGTGCAGGCAAAGCGAGTGGTTGAGATTGACTTTGACGTGGTTTCAAATCCGGAGTTTTTGAAAGAAGGCGCGGCAATCAATGATTTTATGAAACCGGACCGGATTATTGTCGGTACCGACAATCCAAGAACGGCAGAGTTGTTAAAAGCGCTGTATGCGCCGTTTAATCGCAGTCATGAACGCGTCATTACCATGGATATTCGTTCCGCCGAGTTAACCAAATATGCGGCGAATGCCATGCTGGCCACTAAAATCAGTTTTATGAATGAATTGGCGAATCTGGCTGAAATGGTGGGGGCTGACATAGAACAGGTCAGAAATGGTATCGGATCCGATTCGCGTATTGGTTATTCGTTTATTTACCCCGGTTGTGGCTATGGCGGATCGTGCTTTCCAAAGGATGTTAAGGCATTGGAGCGAACCGCGCAACAAATCGGTTATAAGGCGGAGTTGCTGAGCGCTGTCGAAAATGTCAATGACCGGCAAAAGCAGGTCTTGTACAATAAAATTATCCAGCACTATCATGGCGATCTGCAAGGAAAAACATTTGCGTTGTGGGGATTGGCGTTCAAACCAAAAACCGATGACATGCGGGAAGCACCGAGCCGTGTGCTGCTGGAAGCAATAATTTCGGCCGGTGCAACCGTTCGAGCATTCGATCCGGAAGCGATGGATGAAGCTAAGCGGATTTATGGGGATAACCCCGGATTGGTTTTGGTGGAAACGGCCGAGGCTGCCTTGCAGGGCGCAAATGCATTGTGTGTGGTCACCGAATGGAAAAACTTTTGGAGTCCTGATTTTGAATTCATCAAGAATACGCTAAAAGATGCGGTTATTTTTGATGGCAGGAATTTATATCAGCCGTCTCAATTAAAGAAGCAAGGCATTGTTTATTATGGTATCGGCAGGCCGGTTTTGAAGTAGTTGCTGAAATGTTTCGCCGAATTTGCCCGGATTTTAGTTTTTTGTGTCGATGAACCGGGATTAGGTAACTCCACCTAAACCACTCTTTTTGGAAGTGCATCGGCACCGCAAGGCTGGCCAAACAAATAACCTTGAAACAATTTGCAACCCATGGACTTCAACAGGTTCAACTGTTCATGCCGTTCCACACCTTCGGCGATGACTTCAATGCCGATCAACTCCCCCAGATTAAGAACTGTGGACACCAGGAACGCATCTGCACTGTTTTCTTGTATGCCTTCTACAAGCGTTTTGTCAATTTTTACCTGATCAAACGGCAGTGTTCTTAGAAAACTCAGTGATGAGTAACCGGTACCGAAATCATCCATGACCAGTTGAACACCGATTGCTTTGAGATTAAGCAGTTTTCCGACCGTCATATCGATTTTTTCCAGTATCATGCGCTCGGTCAGTTCCAGTTTTAATAGGGAAGGATCGATAGCGTATTTTGCCACGACGTCCCTTACTTCATTTACGAAGCCCGGCTGGTAAAGTTGTTTGGCGCTAATATTAACGGCGATGCTTAAACTTTGGGTCGAACTTGCTTTTTGCCAGGCCTGAAGCTGAAGACAGGCGGTTTCGAGAACCCAGTGTCCAATAGTCAGAATAATGCCGGTTTCTTCGGCCAAAGGAATAAACTGGGCAGGAGCGATAATGTCAAGCTCGGGGTGTTGCCAGCGAATTAACGCTTCAGCGCCAATCATTTGTCCAGTCTGATTAACCTGGGGCTGGAATAATAGCTGATATTGTTTGTTGTCAACAGCCTGACGCAAGGCGAATTCAAACTCGGCCCGTTGTTCTAATTCCTTCTGCATATAGGGATCAAAAAAACGGTAGGTGTTCTTGCCGTTCTTTTTGGCCGCGTACATGGCCGTATCAGCCTGAGCCAGTATGGTTTCGGCAGTCTTGTCGGCGCCATTGAACAGCACAATGCCCATGCTGCTGGAGCAATTGTGGACAACGGCACTTAAATGATAGGGTTTGGCCAGTGAAGTAATTATTTTTTCGGCAACGTTTTTTACTTTAATGGCGACTTGTTCTTTAGACTGATCGAATTTCTCCATCAGGATAATAAATTCATCGCCGCCCAGTCTTGCAACCGTATCCGCCTTTCGCACAGAGGCTTTAAGTCTGCTGGCAACTTCGATCAAAAGTTCATCGCCAGCACCATGGCCTTGTGTATCATTCAGCAGCTTGAAGTTATCGAGATCGAGAAATAGCAGTGCGCCGTAATGTTGAGTTCGTGTGTTTATGACGATGGTATGTTCTAAACGTTCTGTCAGTAATCGACGATTAGGAAGTGCAGTCAGTGCGTCGTAAAAAGCCAGGCTTCTGATTTCTTCTTCGGATGCCTTGCGGTCAGTGATGTCGGAGAAGTTGCTGACATAGTGAGTAATAATTCCCTCGTTATCCTTGACTGCGGTCATGGAAAGCCATTGCGGATAGATGCGGCCATCCTTATGTTGATCCCAAATTTCGCCTGCCCAGAAACCATGATCCTTCAGACTATTGAGAATGGACGCGTAAAAGGTCTGTTCGTGCCGCCCTGACATCAGAATCGATGCTTTTTTTCCAATCACTTCTTCTGCGGGGTAGCCCGTGATTCGTGTGAATGAATGATTGACGCGCACGATGATTCTATTGCTATCGGTTATCATGATGCCTTCCTGGGTTTCGAAGGCGGTGGCGGCGATCCGCAGTTCCTGTTCGGTGCGTTTGCGTTCACTAATATCTTTCAGGAAGGCGACGAAATAGCCGCCCTCTTCGTTAATGTAGGAGGTATTGACCTCAACGTCCCACTCAGTGCCATTTTTGCGGCGATGCCGGGTTTCAAAGGCATCGCTGCCTTGTTGTTTGATTTTATGGATGTGTTGAGCCGTTACTTCTGATGTTTCCTTTGCTTCCAGATCACTAATGTGCATTCCAATCAGCTCTGATTCATCATAGCCTGAAAGGTCGGCATAAGCAGGATTGACTTCGGTCAGGTAACCATTCATGTCAACCCGCCAGAAGCCCTCGGCAGTCGTTTGAATGACTGAATAATAAGTGAGTTGCTGTTGATAAAGCTCGGTGCTGCAAGCAATAACTTTTTTTCCTAGTTGTTGCTTGGAGACAGTTAATCTGCCGAAATTATCCCTCAACTGATTGGCCATTGTATTGAACAGCCTGGATAATTCGGCGATCTCGGTAAAATTGGTTACTGGAATGCGCTGCGCGAAGTCGCCTTTGGATAAGGCTCTGGCCATATTGCCCAGTGCAATTATGGGTTTGGTAATGTTTTTGCCCATTTTTGATGCGATCAACCAGACCGATAAAGCAATAAAATAAATGCCCAGGCTGAGGTCCAGCGACAGTTGACGCATTGGTGCAAAGGCTTCGGCTTGGTCAATATGAGCCATGATGCAGCCACCGCCGATCTCTGGAATATATCGAAAGCCATGAACGACAGGGACATTGCGGTAATCCACATCAAGCATTTCGCCGCTTTCATGATGCAGACACTGCTGCATGGGCATTGTCGTGATGGGGCTGATTTTTGCTTCCATTGAAACATAGCGGGGTTTGGTGACGAAAAGTCCCTGGTTATCGGTCAGGAATGTTTCACCGGATTCCCCGTGCAGCGTTGGGCCTGAGAAAATGTCTTGCAGATTTTGTGCGGGATAGATCGTGAACAATTGAAAGCCGGCTAACGAATCGGTGTTTTTCAGCGAATAATAGGGCGCGCTGGTTAGTCTGGATATGGCTATTGAAGCAATCTGGTCAGGCAGGTAGGGCTTATTCAGTTCTTCCCGGGTACTAATTTCAATGCCTAAAGCAAGGTCGTTTTCGATACCGGAGTGAAAGACAATGCCTGCTGTTTGTTGTGTGGCAGCAAACTCTTCCAGAAAAGGCTTAATACAGGCGTTGATGCCTTGATCGCCGGATTGGCATGCGTTTACTAAAGTATTAAGCAGATCTTTGCTGCGATTATGGTCGTTCTGTAGTTTTGATTTTAAAGATTCGTAGCGGGCTGCAGCTATTATTCCGGCATCCACAGTGAGATCGCTTTTGATTGCGTCATACATAACACAGTAGGCAAGCAATCCAATCAGCCCGGAAGGGAGAAGAAGGCATAACAACAAGGTCGTTGTTAATTGTGATTTTATCGACCGCATTTTCATTATTCTTAATGTTGAACTCAGTGTTACATGGAGATCGAAGTTCAAGGAGATTTTAAAACATCGAAAATCAGGCCCTGTTATGTTCTAAATAAAAGTTTAGCTTATTAATTAACTATATCACAAGGTTACCGCTAAAAGTTTGGGCTTAGCCTGAGCTGTTAAACATTCACTCGCTGGCGATGTGTCGTTTGATGTGGCTTGCGGTCTGCAAATTTATAATTACGGCGTTATAATGAAAGCCACGATATCTTTAAATTCAAGCAGTGATCAATAGAATGGAAAAAATAAAAGTTCTCTTTGTGTGTATGGGCAATATTTGCCGTTCCCCGACCGCTGAAGGTGTGTTTGCAAAGCTACTGAAAGAGCGTTCGATTGCCGATTTTTTTAGTATTGATTCGGCTGGAACGCATGCTTATCATGTGGGTGAGGCGCCTGATTTGCGTGCACAGAAGGCAGCGCTTGAGCGAGGTATAGAATTGCATCATTTAAAGGCCAGAAAAGTGATTATGGGCGATTTTGAGGATTTCGATTTTTTACTGGCCATGGATGATGAAAATTATGCCGCGCTGAGTGCCGCCTGTCCTGAGCAATACCAGAACAAAATTAAATATTTTCTGGACTATGCGCCTCATTTGGGCACGCGTATTGTGCCGGATCCCTATTATGGCGGTAAATACGGCTTTGAGAAGGTGCTGGATTTGATTGAAGAAGCTTCATCCGGGTTTATCAGTGCCTTGCAGAAGCAGGGGCTGCTAAATGTTAATGAATAGGATTGTAGTATGGCAATAGTATCTGAAACCAGAGATTATCAGCATGGCGAAACATTGCTGGAAGCCTTTATCGCCTATGATGATGCGTTCACAGAGCCCCGGCCAGTAGTCCTGATTAATCATACCTGGGCAGGCAGAGATAATTTTGTTGCCGATAAAGCCAAAAAAATTGCCGAACTGGGTTATGTCGGCTTTGCGGTTGATATGTACGGAAAAGGCGTTTTGGGTTCGAGTCCGGAACAAAACGCAAAACTCATGCAGCCTTTTATCGATGACAGAGTCATGTTGCAACAGCGCATGAAAGCGGCTTTAGTGACCGCACAACAATTACCTTATGTTGATAAGTCCAAATGTGCTGCAATCGGGTTTTGCTTTGGGGGCTTGTGTGTGCTTGACCTGGCTAGAACCGGCATTGACTTGAAGGGTGTGGTTAGTTTTCATGGCTTGCTTGATGCGCCCGGCAATACGCAGCACAATCGTATCAACGCAAAAATTCTGGCATTGCATGGGCATGATGATCCCATGGGGCCTGTTGAACAAGTTATTGCTTTCGAACAGGAAATGACGCAGGCAAAGGCGGACTGGCAGTTGCATACCTATGGTCACACGATGCATGCCTTTACGAACCCAGTTGCCAATAATCCTCAACTTGGCACGGTCTATCAAGCCGATGCCGACAGACGATCCTGGCTGGCCATGCAAAATTTCCTATCTGAACTATTCGCCTAATTTTACAACAACTTCACTTCGACTATAGTCCCGCGGTTTGGTATAATCCCGGGATATTTTAATCTTATGTAGCCGCACTTAACGCAAGCCACGGATTATATGCGATTGCTTAGGAAATCGAGCCGAGTCTAATTGTCGGCGTTAATGTGAATATAGGGATCCATGTCAAACTTCGCTAAAGAAATTATTGCTGTTAATCTCGAAGATGAGATGAAACAGTCTTACCTCGATTACGCCATGAGCGTTATCGTTGGTCGGGCGCTTCCGGATGTTCGCGATGGCCTGAAACCGGTTCATCGGCGCGTGCTGTATGCAATGAATGAAGCGGGTAACGATTGGAACAAGCCTTATAAAAAATCGGCGAGAATTGTCGGGGATGTGATGGGTAAATATCATCCTCATGGCGATACGGCTATCTATGACACGATGGTTCGTATGGCACAGCCTTTCTCCATGCGTTATTTGTTGATCGACGGTCAAGGCAACTTCGGTTCGGTGGATGGCGACCCGCCGGCAGCGATGCGTTACACCGAAGCGCGGCTAGCCAAGATTTCTCATGAAATGCTGGCGGATCTCGATAAGGAAACGGTCGACTTTGTCCCCAACTACGACGAATCAGAGTCTGAACCCGCTGTTTTGCCGACTCGTGTACCGACCTTATTGATTAATGGATCATCGGGTATTGCCGTGGGTATGGCCACGAATATACCGCCGCATAACCTGTCCGAAGTCATAACTGCTTGCCTGGCTTTAATCGACCAGCCGGACGCCACAGTGCAGGATTTGATGGCTTATATTCCCGGGCCTGATTTTCCTACGGCGGGCATTATAAATGGCGCTTCCGGTATCTACAGTGCTTATACGACCGGACGCGGAAAAATATATCTGCGCGCACGCTGTCATTTCGAAGATATAGGCGATAGCAGCCGCCAGGCCATTATTGCTACAGAACTGCCTTATCAAGTCAATAAGGCGACGCTACAAATGAAAATTGCCGAGCTGGTTAAGGACGGCAAGCTTGAGGGGATTTCGGCCATCCGAGACGAGTCGGATAAAGATGGCATGCGTTTGGTGATCGAATTGCGCCGTGGCGAAGTCGCTGAAGTGGTTTTAAACAACCTTTATAAGCAGACGCAATTCCAAACAGTGTTCGGCATCAACATGGTTGCTTTGCTGGATGGGCGGCCGCATTGTATGAATCTATATGAGATTCTCAGTGCCTTTATTGATCACCGGCGCGTTTGCGTCACGCGCCGCACGCTATACAACCTTCGCAAAGCCCGCGAAAGAGCGCATATCTTAGAGGGGCTTGCAGTCGCTTTGGCCAATATCGATGAAATGATCGAATTGATTAAAACTTCAAGTAACCCCGCCGAAGCTAAAGACGGTTTATTGGCAAGAAGCTGGAGTGCTGGCTTAGTTGCATCATTGTTAGAGCGGGCCGATGCAGAACGGTCAAGACCGGAAGGCCTAGGTCCGGAGTACGGTATTCTTGGCGCTGATTATCGGCTTTCCGAGACTCAGGCCCAAGCTATTCTGGATTTACGCCTGCATCGCTTAACGGGTCTGGAGCAGGATAAAATCGTTAATGAATATAAAGAATTATTGGAACAAATTGACGAATATCTGTTTATTCTCAGCAGCACCAGCCGTTTGATGGAAATCATCCGGGATGAATTGGTTGCTATCAAAGACCAATATTCTGACCAGCGGCGCACAGAAATCATTCAAAGTCATCTGGATTTGTCAGACGGCGATTTAATTACCGAAGAAGACATGGTGGTGACCATGTCGCACGAGGGTTATGTCAAGTCGCAGCCTTTAAGCGATTATAAGGCGCAAAGAAGAGGCGGGCGCGGCAAATCGGCGACCGCAACCAAGGAACAGGATTTTGTCGATAAGCTGATTGTCGCCAATACGCACGATACGATTTTGTGTTTTTCATCGTCGGGCAAGGTTTACTGGCTGAAAGTTTATCAATTGCCGGTTGCCAGTCGCGCGGCCAGAGGCAAACCGTTTGTTAATTTGCTGCCGTTGGATGAAGGCGAAAAAATTAATGCCATTTTGCCTATTCGTGAATTTAGCGAAAATAAATTTATTTTTATGGCAACATCGGCCGGTACGGTTAAAAAGACACCGTTAAACGAATTTGAGCGCCAGCGTGCCAATGGTAAAATCGCCATCGATTTGGTAGAGAACGACACCCTGGTGGGTGTGGCAGTCACCGATGGTCAGCAGAATGTTTTACTATTCAGCAGCACAGGGAAGGCAGTTTGCTTTAATGAGGTCGATGTTCGTTCCATGGGCAGAACCGCAACGGGCGTGCGTGGCATTCGTTTGCAGGAAGGGCAGAAAGTCATATCGCTGATTATTGCAACCGAAGGTACGGTTCTGAATATTACTGAAAATGGCTATGGCAAGCGGACCCGGTTGGAAGAGTTTACCTGTCATAAACGGGGCGGTCAGGGCCTAATAGCGATACAAACATCAGCCCGTAACGGAGCCGTAGTCGGCGCAGTTCTGGTTAATGATCACGATGAAATCATGTTGATTACCGATGGCGGCACCTTGGTTAGAACCCGCGTCGACGGCATTTCAGTGGTTGGCAGAAATACGCAGGGCGTTACGATTATCCGGCTGGATAAAAAAGAAAAAGTGATCGGCGTCGACCGCATTGAAGGCGGTTTAGCTGGAGAAGATGAAATCGAAGAAACGGCATCAGATGATGTCGATGATGATACCAATAACGAAATCGAGTCCGGAGAAGAGTAATAATGTCGCGAGTTTATAATTTCAGTGCAGGTCCGTCAGCTTTTCCTGAGGCGGTTTTGCAGCAAGCTAAGGAAGAAATGCTGGAGTGGCGTGATAGCGGCATGTCGGTCATGGAAATGAGTCATCGCGGCAAGCATTTTTCCATCATTGCTGAGGAATTGGAAAGTGATCTAAGATCATTAATGGCGGTGCCTGCCAATTATAAGATTTTATTTTTACAAGGCGGCGCTTCGGCCCAGTTTTCGTTAATTCCGCAGAACATCTTAAACGGCAAAAGTAAAGCTTGTTACGTCAAAACCGGTGCCTGGTCTGAAAAAGCCATCAAAGATGCGCAAAATTACTGCAATGTGATTGTCAGCGCCAGTTCGGAAGATAGCAAATTTACCAGCATTCCGGATAATGCCGGCTGGGCGCTTGATCAAGAAGCCGCTTATCTGCATTACACGTCCAACGAAACCATTCATGGCGTCGAGTTTTCCGGCGTTCCGAACAGTCAGGGTTTGACGCTGGTTTCCGATATGTCATCCAATATTTTGTCGCGTCATATTGATGTCAGCCAGTTTGGTTTGATTTATGCCGGCACCCAGAAAAATATGGGGCCTGCAGGCGTGACTGTGGTCATAGTTCGAGAGGATTTGATGGGTCATGCGACTAAAGCGACGCCTTCGGTTTTTGACTATGCCGAGCAGGCAAAAAATCAATCCATGTTGAATACGCCGGCAACTTACAACTGGTATCTAGTTGGGCTGGTCCTAAAATGGTTAAAGGAGCAGGGTGGTGTTGCAGCCATTGAGCAGCGTAATATCGCTAAAGCCGCAAAACTGTATCAGGCCATCGACCAATCTTCGTTGTACCGCAACCCGGTTGCAGTGGCAGTTCGTTCAAGAATGAATGTACCGTTCATTCTGGCCGACGAAAGCCTGGACAAGCCATTTCTTGCGGCAGCTGAAGCGAATGGTTTATTCGAATTAAAAGGCCATCGTTCTGTCGGCGGCATGCGCGCTAGTATCTATAATGCGATGCCTGAGTCGGGCGTGACAGCGTTATGTGATTTTATGGCTGAATTTGAAAGAACGCACTAATCGAACACTGTCTGGTTGAGCCGTAATCATGTCTTCCATTATCCCTCTTTCAGAGTTAAGAGATAAAATTGATGCCATAGACAAGCAAATTCTTGAGCTGATCAATCAGCGTGCGCTATGCGCCAAAGAAGTTGCCAGGACAAAAATTGCGGAAGGCGAGCAAAACTGTTTTTATCGTCCGGACCGGGAAGCATTGGTACTAAGGCGAATCATGGAAATGAATCAAGGACCTTTATCCGGTCCAACTGCGGTTCGTTTTTTCAGAGAACTCATGTCCGCTTGTTTGGCGCTCGAGAAGCCTATGGAAGTTGCCTTTCTCGGGCCTGAGGGCACATTCACACAGCAGGCAGCATTCAAACATTTCGGCCATGGCGTTAAAACCATTCCTGTAGCGACCATCAATGACATTTTTAACGCAGTCGAATCGGAGAAATGCCAGTTTGGTGTTGTGCCGGTTGAAAATTCAACCGAGGGTGTTATTAACCACACGCTGGACCGGTTTTTAACCTCTTCGCTGCTTATATGTGGTGAGGTTGAGATCAGAGTTCACCAGAATTTGATGGGGCAGGTTGAAAGTCTCGCCGACGTGGTTGAGGTTTTCTCGCACCAGCAATCTTTGGCTCAATGCAGGCATTGGCTGGATAATCATCTGCCGCAGGCGAAGATTACTGCGGTCAGTAGCAATGCCGAGGCAGCCAGGCTGGCGTCAATTACCCCGAAAACCGTTGCGATTGCAGGCAAGGTGGCGGCAGAAATTTATGATCTGACCATTATTGAAAAAAATATTGAAGACGAGGTTAACAATACCACGCGTTTTATCATTATTGGCGGACAAACTTCAGCGGCTACCGGCAATGATAAAACCTCGTTGATTGTTTCTACGGGCAATCAGCCCGGCGCGCTTTATAAAACGCTTGAGCCATTTGCCAGATTCGGTATTGATATGGTGAATATTGAATCCAGACCGTCACGTCAAGGTTTATGGGATTACATTTTTTTTATTGATATTGACGGCCATAGCGAAGATACCGTGATAGCTCAGGCATTAGCGCTTGTAAAAGAAAATGTTCACATAATGAAGCTATTGGGTTCTTATCCAAAAGCCGTACTTTAAGTATTC
>CXWL01035413.1_pt1 | contig 16927 bp, 17 predicted proteins | sample 590931 | NCBI WGS metagenome assembly CXWL01 (sample SAMEA3498368, study PRJEB10139) | groundwater metagenome | biome: water well; material: biofilm material | place: Germany | collected 2015-04-27 | reverse complement strand
CGGTCAACCTAGGCATCGATATCCTGCACTATGTATATATATATGTCAATCCCGCGCGTCACGACTCAAATGAAGAAAGAATTATTGAATATCTTCACTCTTAAAGTTGCCAATGTAAGTCTCTATAAAGAAAAAGTGTGCAATGTGTGTCATGTGCGGGGCAAGGCACGCTATACTTATATGTATATGCACGTTTCAGAAGGAGAGCTGAAAGAATTTATCATCGACTCGGGGCTCGTCTCGAAAAAGGAGATCGATGATGCAGTCACCGAGGCGGAAAAACGCAAACAATCGCTCGGCGACATATTGGTCTCGAGGGGATCTATCACCGATGATGCTCTTCGGCGCATCCAGGCGTATGTGCTCGGCATCCCGTTCATCAATCTAAAGGAGCATCGCATTGCACTCGACGTTCTCTCGCTCATCCCTGAACCAATCGCGCGCACCCACAACATCATTTCGTATAAAAAAGAGGGCAACTCGCTTGAAATAGCGATGCTTGATGTCGAGGATCTCGCTTCTATCGAAGCAGTGAGCAAGAAGACTGGGTTGAAAATATTGCCACGCTTGACCGACACCGACGGTATCAAGTTCGCTCTTCTGCAATACCAGAAGTCGCTCAAGGACGAGTTCGGCGACATTATTTCGGCTGAGGCAGGGAAAATCCACATTGTTGCCGAAGGAGAAAAGGATCTCTCAGGTGATGATCTCAAAAAGATGGCTGAAGATCTGCCAATAGTGCGCATTGTCGACACGCTCCTACGCCACGCTATCGTACAGAGTGCTTCCGACATCCATATCGAACCGATGGAAGAGCAGGTGCTTGTCCGCTACCGCATCGACGGCATCCTTCACGACGCCATGACGCTACCGAAGGCAGCATCTGCGGGCATCATCGCACGCATCAAAGTGCTCTCTAACTTGAAGCTCGACGAGAAGCGTCTTCCACAGGACGGCCGTTTCAAGATGGAGACCGAAGCTGATCGCGTCTCCTTCCGTGTCTCTATTCTACCCACCTTCTTCGGCGAGAAAACGGTGATGCGTCTATTGCGTGAGACCGGCGAAGGATTCACCCTAGAGAAACTTGGCTTCCACGGTGAAAACATGGAGCGCATCCATCATGCACTGAAGCAAACAACCGGTCTCATCCTTGTCTCAGGACCAACCGGCTCTGGAAAGACGACAACACTCTATACCATCCTCGATATTTTGAATCAGCCGGACGTCAATATCTCGACGGTCGAAGATCCTATCGAATACCAGATGAAGCGAGTGAATCAGACTCAAGTGAACGCACAAATCGGATTTACGTTTGCCTCGGGTCTCCGATCGCTCGTGCGTCAAGATCCGGACATTATCATGGTCGGCGAGATCCGTGACAGCGAGACTGCTGCACTCGCTATCAACGCCGCGCTCACCGGCCACCTCGTCCTCTCGACCATACACACCAACAGCGCCGCCGGTGCGATACCTCGCCTCATCGATATGGGAGTCGAACCGTTTCTGCTCGTCTCGACGATCCGCGTCATCGTCGGTCAACGACTCGTCCGTAGGCTGTGCGATAATAAAGAGTCGTATACGCTCGATGCTACTGCACGGGCGAAGGTGACGAAGGAGAGCGAATTCAATGTTGCGTTCAAAGCACTTGAAGAAGAGAAACTGATTAAAAGCGGCACGACACTAAATGATCTGCTTTTTTATCGCCCGATGCCATCAGCTGAGTGCGAAGATGGCTATAAGAGTCGTATCGGTATCCACGAAATCCTCGCGATCTCGCCGGCGATTCGCGAGACCATGCTCCACTCGAGCACAAGCGACGCTATCGAAGCACAAGCGAGAAAGGAGGGCATGCTCACTATGCTCGAAGACGGTCTCTACAAATCTGCTCGTGGCATCACCAGTCTTGAAGAGGTCCTCCGCGCCGTAACTGAATAAACAATATGAAATTCCGCGCCACCATACGAAAAGAAGGAGTACCCGACCAAGTACGGGTCATCGAAGCGCCGACACGCTTCGCCGTGTATGAGCAGGTACAGAAAGAAGAAGGAGCCGTCATCAATCTCATCGAACAGAGTGGGGTATTCTCTCTTCCTTCTTGGCTCTTTATATCTTTCGGCACCGGAATAAAGCAAATCGAAATAAGTCGTATGGCACGAAACCTCTCTGCTATGCTCGGTGCGGGTCTTTCACTTTCACGCGCACTCTCGGTCATCGAACGACAATCAGAGAATAAGCGTCTCAAAGTGCTCGTTGCGAGTGTCTCTGACTCGGTCAAGCGGGGATCCTCGTTCCATGAAGCACTTGCGGTACATCCGCAGGTGTTCTCAGATTTATTCGTCTCTATGGCAAAGGCGGGTGAAGAATCAGGATCCCTGACTGGATCGCTCTCGTCGGTCGGACTTCAGATGGAACGTTCTCAAGAGCTCACGAACAAGATCCGCGGCGCGATGATTTACCCATCAATCGTCATTACCGCGATTATCATCGTCGGTATCTTAATGCTTATCTACGTCGTGCCGACGCTCACCAGCACCTTCACTCAGCTTGGAGTAAAACTTCCCCTTGCAACGCGAGCGATCGTCGCAGCATCAGATTTCTTGGTATCGAATATCGTGCTCGTGCTTGGTGCTGGTATCGTGCTCGTGTTTGGCGGTACGGCATTTGTCCGCTCGCGGAAAGGGAGCAACATCGTGCTCATAGTCGCGCTTCATCTACCCGTTATAAAGGAGCTCATTCGCGAAACCTACACTGCGCGTGCCGCACGAACCCTCTCGTCACTGCTTGCTTCAAGCGTCCCGGTGCTTGAAGCACTTTCTATAACAAAAGAGGTCGTCGGTGCAAAGGTGTTCGCACAAGTCATTGAAGAGGCGGCAACGTATGTGCGGAAAGGAGAACTCCTTTCCGTAGCATTCGCCGATCACACAAAACTCTATCCCATATTAATGAGCGACATGCTCGCCGTCGGGGAGGAGACCGGAAATGTGACTGATATGTTGAAGCAGGTTGCTGAATTTTATGAAGCCGACGTTGCTGAGAAGACTAAAGATCTTTCGACCATTATCGAACCAGTGCTGATGCTTCTTATCGGCGCCGGTGTTGGCGTCTTTGCCGTCGCGATGATCGCGCCTATTTACTCGCTTTCATCGGCCTTCTAATATGACCCCACTAAAACAATCGAAAAACGATTGTTCAACCGACCGCAACATAACTACTGTTCTGCGATTTAGGGGGTTTGGACTTATTGAAACTGTCGTTAGTATTGCGCTCATGCTCGTTTTGTTCCTCGCGCTCTTTGGCATTTTGCGATCCTCACTTACCCTCTCGACTCTCGCAAAGGCGAAAGCAGCGGCAACCGAACTCGCCAATTCACAAATCGAATATTTTCACGGCCTCTCCTATGACGCTGTTGGCACCATTGCCGGTATCCCTTCTGGTACGGTCCCGCAGATAGCGACCACGACTGTCGATGGTGTCACATACACTGTCCGTACCTATATCGTCTACACTGACGATGTTGCAGATGGGCTTGGTGTGCTCGATACAAACGGAATTACGACGGATTACAAAATGGGAAAGGTCACGGTTTCCTATTCTATCTACGGCCTCACAAAATCGGTCATCTTGGCATCGAACTTCGTTCCACAAGGCATCGAAACTGCGACGAACGGAGGAACAATATCTATCCATGCCGTCGATGCAGATGGTGCAGACATGAGCGGAGCGACCGTACAGATCATTAATAGTGCAATCACCCCTGCTGTTAATTTCTCTACTTTCACGAACATTGCCGGACTATCAATCATCGATGGCGCTGCAACCTCTACGCAATACCAGATATTCGTATCTCGACCGGGAGGATATTCAAGCGCCCAGACCTATGCACGGACTGCACAAAACGTGAACCCATCGCCCGGATATCTCACCATCGCAAGAAACCAGATCACCAGCTCGACATTTGCGATCGATCGGCTCTCGACGCTCATTCTCTCCAGTTTCTCGCCGGCGACAACATTAACCTTTAGTGATACCTTTTCTGATGCTACGAATCTTGCTAGCCAGACTGACACGCAAGTAGTAGGCGGGTCACTCGTACTTACAAGCCAGCCGTATCCCGTAGGCTATGCACTCTCAGGATCAGCACGTTCGAAATCGTTGTCACCAAGCGTACTCAATGGATGGGGGATGCTCTCAGCCTCTATTGCTACCTCAACCGGCACAACGGTGGTCGTTCGCGTTGATGATGCTGCCGGTACACCACTCCCTGATACCGTACTCCCGGGAAATAGCGCCGGATTTTCGACGTTCCCCGTATCGCTTACTAGCCTTGCTACCTCAAGCTACCCAAGTCTCGCTCTCGAGGCATTCCTGACCACTGAAGCGACCACTACAACCCCCTCACTCATTTCTTGGTCACTCTCGCATACTGAAGGCCTCCTTCCTCTTCCGAATGTCGCTTTTACACTCACCGGAGCGAAGACTATCGGTACTGACGGAAGCGGTGTGCCCATCTATAAAACTGTCGTGAGTGACACAACCGATGGCAGCGGAGTAAAATCTAAAACGATTGAGTGGGATGCGTATGCACTCTCGCTTAATTTGAATCTCATCGAGAGCTGTCCTTTTGCTCCGTATCAGCTCCCCCCGGCGGTCGCTACAACGACCGTACTTCTTGTCGGAACACCGACGAGTAATGTGTTGCCTGTAACTATCGTCGACAGTCTCGGAAACAGTATCGGAGGTGCAATAGTTGTTCTTTCAAAAGACAGTTACGCGGCGACGGTATTAACCTCCCCATGCGGTCTGGCATTCTTCAACAGTCTAAATGAAGGAAGCTATACGGCAACGGTATCGGCACAAGGATATGGAACCATATCATTCCCAAATATTTCTGTCGACGGTTATACTGCGACCACGACACTTATCTTGCCATGAACCTCCGCGGCTTCTCTCTCGTTGAAACCATCGTTGTCGTCTCGACGACTGCGCTGATCTCAGTTACGTTGGGTTCACTCCTTACCTACTTTTATAAAACCAACGCCTACACCCTTGAGCAATCGACTGCAGTTGCTCAAGCTCGTCGCAGTATTGAAGATGCTATGTCTCATTTGCGTGAAGCATCGTATGGAAGTGATGGTTCCTATCCCCTTATGGTCGTCGCAACATCGTCGATCACGTTCTTTGCAAAAGTTACTGCAACGGGACCGTACATTGAGCGAGTAACCTATTCTCTCCAGAAGGGGATACTCTATCGGACAGTTGGTGAACCTTTTACCAACCCTATTTCTTATAGTGGAATAAGTGTAGCGACGACGACCGTTGCGACCTCGGTTATGAATACTGCGGCGACACCCCTCTTCCGTTACTTCGACAATACGGGTACCGAACTCGCTTCGCCGGCCGATGTATCCAAGGTATCTTCGGTGCTCACTACTGTTGTTATCGATGTGAATGCTGCACGCGCACCATTTTCGCTCACGCTCTCTGGATCAGCGACACTCCGTAATCTCAAAAGCCAATTATGAAACATACTATCCGACACATCTCATTATCCTCAGAAAAAAATCGTGGGTCGACGATACTCCTCGTCATAATATTCGGCGGTATATTTTTCACTATACTAGTGGCACTCTCAGGTTTTGTCCTTGCAGAGAATCGGGCGCAAGAAATAACTCGTGAACATTCCGTCGCATTCAATATAGCCGAGGCCGGCCTCGATCATTACCGATGGTATCTCTCACATTTCCCGGGTGACATTACAAATGGAACGAACCTCCCTGGCCCCTATGTAACTAACTACATCGATCCCGAAGGGAGTACGATCGGTACGTACTCGCTTTCGATTGTCGGTAACAGTGCCTGTGGTGTTATTCAGTCGGTTGATGTCACGAGTACGGGCTCACCGAGCGAAATGCCGAGTGTCACTTCGACGCTTTGGGCGCGCTACGCGCAACCCTCAGTCGCTCGCTACTCGATGATCGTGAACGCGAGCACTTGGTTTGACGGGACCAAGTTCCACGGACCGATGCACAGCAATGGCGGCCTGCGCATGGATAACACATCAAACAACGCATCGGTCACTTCTTCGCTCTCCTCGTGGTCGTGTGATCCTTCCTTCGGCTGTTCACCCACGAGGACTGTTGCGGGAGTGTTTGGTAATGGTCTGAATCAGAATCTCTGGAAGTATCCTACTCCTCAAATGGATTTCGCCGCCATTAGCTCAAGTTTTTCTTCACTCAAGACCATCGCGGGTACTTCCGGTCTCTATTTCCCTCGCGTCTCAACGAATTCAAGTCCAAATTTCGGATATCATTTCATCTTCAATGGGAATGGCACCGTGACGGTCAAGAAAGTCACGAAAGTAAACACTACCCTTAAATCAGTTCCCGTCGATGGCTCAACAGGCTATTCCACATTTACAAATGACTATTCTCTTATCACAATTGAGGTGCTCCTCGGTACGTATGTAATCCCCGCAAATTGCGGAGTTATCTTTGTTGAAGATAATGCATGGATCGAAGGATCAATCTCGACGAAAGTTACTCTTGTCGCTGCGAACGTCGTCAACCCGGGAGTCTACCCGAACATCGTCTTGCCGAACAACATTACCTACACCACTTTTGATGGCTCTGCAGGACTGACCGCTATCGCTTCGCGCAACCTACTTATCGGCCCGAACACCCCACAAGATCTCACCCTTGATGGCATCTTTGTCGCCCAATCGGGCGCGTTCGGACGGAATCTCTATGACTGTAGTGGTGGTGGATCCGCCTATCAATATCGAAGAAACTTATCGATGCTCGGTACTATCGTCTCGATGAAGCGCCAGAACAATTACTGGCTCGGCGGATGCAGCAGCGGACAGGGAAACTGGTCCGGTTATCCTGACTCTCTTTGGACATTTATATTTGACCGGCAGAATTCGACGAATCCACCACCCTTCACCCCCTCAACCTCTTCGCAGTGGCAATTCATTGATTGGTTGCAGAAGAAATAGTCGCGCTCTTCAGCTGGTATACTTTACCTATGCTTATCGTTGCAAATTGGAAAGCGTATATCGAAGATCTTGAGAAAGCTAAGAGACTCGTCATGGTGAGTAAGCGTATTTCTCGCGGGAGTGATTGCATGCTCGTACTTGCACCGCCCGCCACTTTTCTGGGAATACTCGCCCGAGGAAATACCTCGGAGATTGCCTTCGCTGCACAAGATGTCGCAGCGGGCCTCGGGGGTGCAGCCACCGGAGAGACGACTGCTTCAATGTACGCGACTGTTGGGGCGACCTATGCCATTATTGGACATTCTGAACGACGAGCGCAAGGCGACATAAACGAAACGGTCGCATTGAAGCTTGCACACGCTCTTGCCTCTGATCTAACTCCTATCCTATGCGTCGGTGAACAGGAGCGCGATCGCGAAGGTCGTTATCTTGCTTTCATACGTGAAGAGATCACCACAGCACTTGTCGCGCTCACCGCAAAAGAACGCACCCGTATCATAATCGCCTACGAACCTCTTTGGGCGATAGGGAAGACTGTAGAGAACGCAATCGCTCCAACCGACCTGGCTGAAATGGTACTCTACATTCGCAAAGTCCTTGCTGAACTTCTGCCGGGAAAGAATTCAATGCGGGCAATCGTACTCTACGGCGGGTCAGTCGAGCCGGGAAATATCCGCCCGCTTGCCGCGAGCTCCGGTATCGATGGCGTCCTTATCGGACACGCTTCAGTTGATGGACAGCAATTCACAGAACTCGTTCGACGACTTTCCTAACATGCGCACGGTTCGCGACATACCGTACTTTCAAAACATTCCGATACTCGTGCGAGCAGCGATGAATGTACCCCTTGAAGGGGGGAGGGTCGCAAATGAATACCGTCTGCAACGCGCATTACCAACTATCCGCTTCCTCTCCGAACGTGGCGCGCGTGTCATACTCATAAGCCATATTGGCGAAGAGGGTACTGAGACGCTCGCTCCAGTCTATGATGTGTTAAAAAGGCTCTTGCCGCGTGTCTCGTTCTTTCCTGAGACAATCGGGATAGGAGCACGCGATGCAGTTCGTGCCCTCCTTCCCGGAAATATCTTAGTTCTTGAGAACTTGCGTCGACACCAAGGCGAGAAGATGAATGATCCGACATTTGCCAAAGAGCTCGCAATGCTCGGCGACATCTTCGTCGAAGATTCTTTTGATACCTGCCATCGAGCGCACGCATCGATTGTCAGCCTTCCAAAACTTCTTCCTTCTTATGCTGGACTTACGCTCGAAGAAGAAGTGCTCGAACTTCGCAAAGCGCTTACTCCGAAAAACCCTTCGCTCGCCGTTATCGGAGGTGCAAAGTTTAGCACTAAAGAAGCAGTACTCACGAAACTTCTCGAAAAATATGACCATGTTTTTGTCGGTGGCGCACTCGCCAATGACTTCTTAAAAGCTGCGGGACACGAAGTGGGGAAGTCACTCGTTTCAGATCTAGACAGAGATTCTATTCAAAAAATTCTCAATAACCCGAAATTAGTACTCCCGGTCGATGTACTTGTCATCCCTGCTCATGCGATTAGCAAGCCGAACGAACCGTTCTATGTTCATGCTCGAGATGTCAGGCATGTGTGTCCAGATGAAATAATTCTTGATCAAGGTTCAGGCACGAATGCACTCCTTGTTACACTTGCTGAGAAAGCGAAATCTATCCTCTGGAACGGCCCGCTTGGAAAGTATGAAGATGGTTTTATCACTGGCACTGACTCTTTCGCGCGTGCAGTCGCAGCTTCTCAAGCGCATTCAGTCGTTGGTGGCGGTGACACTGTCGCATCAATAGAAAGTCTTGATCTCCTATCAAAATTTTCTTTCGTCTCTACTGGTGGTGGCGCCATGCTCGAATTCCTCGCGAAAGGTACACTTCCAGGTATCAAGGCGCTCGACGCTCACTTGAGTGATTGAAGGATTTCCAGCGGCGGTTTTGAATAGGGTATACAATGTTCCCACTATGTTCCCCCTCCACGACCCTCTTGACGAGGGACTCCGCACTGAGCTTGCCGGCTACGACGACTTAACCGCAGCGCTTCTTACTCGTCGCGGCATCGTGACCAAAGAAGCTGCAGAGAAATTCCTTAGCCCTTCGTACGACGATCATCTTTATGATCCGTTCTTGATGCTCGATATGAAGAAAGCGGCGCGACGATTTGCTGATGCTATTTTGACGGGAGAAAAAATCGCAGTGTGGAGCGACTACGACTGCGATGGCATTCCGGGCGGCGTACTCATGCATGACTTCTTACAGAAAGCAGATGCTGATTTTGAAAATTATATTCCGCATCGACACGCAGAGGGTTATGGCATGAATATCGTCGGTATCGAGAAGCTTGCAAAGAGTGGGGTACAGCTTATCGTCACGGTGGACTCCGGCATCACTGATGTTGAACCGATAGCACGAGGAAAAGAACTCGGTGTGAACATCATCGTTACTGATCATCATCTTCCGGGAGAAACATTGCCGGACGCTTTTGCAATCCTCAATCCAAATGCTCGCACAGAAGAAACGTATCCTTTCCGCGGACTGTGCGGTTCGGGTGTCGCATGGAAACTCGTGTGTGCGACGCTTGCAATCGAGCCAAGCCTGCGTAAAAAAGTTCCAACCGGGTGGGAGAAATGGCTCTTGGATATGGTCGGGCTCGCGACCATCGCCGACATGGTACCGCTCGTCGACGAGAACCGACTACTCGCGACGTATGGACTCTTGGTGATGCGTAAGTCTCCGCGTATTGGTCTCCAAAAACTTTGTCGTAGTAGTCGCACCGAACAGCGGGCGATTACTGAAGATGATGTCGGCTTCATGCTGGCCCCAAGAGTGAATGCAGCAAGTCGAATGGGAGAAGCACGTGAAGCGTTTCGTCTCTTCACAACGACTGACGAGAGTGAAGCAGACGAGCTTGCAAAGAAATTAGAAAAAGCAAATCGACAACGGAAGGCGGAAGTTGGTGCAATTACACGCGCAGTGCACACCCGTCTCAAAGAGCGCAGTGAGTTGCGATGTGTTATCGCACTCGGAGATCCCGAGTGGCGACCCGCACTCCTCGGTCTCGTTGCAAACACCATCGCTGACGAATATGAGCGACCTGTATTTTTGTGGGGAAGAGAAGGGAATATGCGGTTGAAAGGATCTATGCGAAGTGGTGGGAATACGCATGCGCTCGAGCTCATGCGTGCGACCATCGATACCTTTGCTGACTTCGGTGGACATGCTGCGGCAGGCGGTTTCACTGTACTCGACGATGCTATCTTCTTTCTTGAAGATCGACTTGTTGAAGCACACGCTCAGTTGGAAACGATAGAGGACGATACTCTCGCGAATCATGCTGATGCGGTAATAACCGTCGCAGAAGCGACGAGTGCATTTCTTAAAAAAGTGGAGCGCCTTGCTCCCTTCGGTCAGCAGAATACGAAGCCCGTGTTTCTACTCCGCGAAGTTCTAGTACACGAAGTTTCTCACTTCGGGAAAAGCGAAGAGCACTTGAAATTAAAAATACATTCTGAGAATGGGACACGTATCGATGCAGTAACCTTCTTCACCAAAGGAACAATCGCGCGCACGGTAGAAAACATTTCAAAAGGAAGTTATGTGAACCTACTCGTGCATCTCGAGCGGGATACCTTCGCTCGTGGCAACCCTGTGCGTCTACGACTTCTCGACATTCGCTTGGTATGATTGATAGCATGACTCATTTCACGATCCATGCCGACGGCGGTTCACGTGGCAACCCAGGACCCTCTGGTGCTGGTGCGATGATTCGTGATGGGCTCGGCAATTCGGTTGCGAGCGTTTCGCAGTTTTTGGGTACCCGCACAAACAACTTTGCAGAATACGAAGCGGTGATCCTCGCATTCGAAACACTTACAAAACTCATTGGGACAAAAAAAGCGAATGCGACAAACGTCGAAGTGAAGATGGATAGCGAGCTCGTGGTGAAGCAGATGAAAGGAGTCTACAAAGTGAAGCATCCGGCCATGAAAGCACAGTACGCGCGACTCATCGCCACCGCTGCCACGTTTAAAGAAGTTTCATTCACTCATGTTCCGCGCGCACAAAACTCCGACGCCGACGCGCTTGCGAATGAAGCGATGGATCGTGGTACATGAAGTATCTCACTGTCATTGTGTCTGGATTTGCGAGCGGGATATTTCTCCGCTCGCTTTTTATATTCCAGTGGGAGCCGATTATTTTCATACTGTTACTCACAATCCTTTTTGGAACAGCTGCATTTTTGAAACCGCGTCTCGGGTACTCACTTGGCGCGGTTTTCTGTTTGTTCGTCGCACTCGGTATGGTACGTGCATCAGTCGCTGACACTCCGCTACCAGACGTGTTCGCGCATGAAGTGAAGCATCGCGTGTCATATGAAGGTACGGTCATCAGTGACCCTGATGTGCGCGATGCAAATCAACGTATCCAGATTCGTATTACACAGGGCGATACAACGACAAACATGCTCGCCGTTGCGCCTCGTTTCCCAACAGTCGCAGTTGGTGATCAAGTGCGGGTCTCGGGCACGCTCGAGATCCCTCAACCATTTGCCGATAATAACGGACGGGTTTTTCGCTATGATAAATACCTACAGCGAGATGGGGTGCGTTTTATTCTTAATTTTGCTTATGTCAGCGTTACTCGACCAGCACCGCAGTATTCGATTCCTGCGACACTCGCGCGGGTAAAACATGCGTTTCTCAATGGGCTCGCAGCAACACTCCCCGAGCCCTACAGCTCGCTTGCCGGTGGGGTAGTGATAGGAGGGAAGTCCGGTCTCGGAAAAGAATTGCAAAATGATTTCGTTCGCAGTGGTCTTGTGCAGATCATCGTCCTCTCTGGGTATAACGTAATGGTTGTCGCTGAGTGGATCATGGCGGCACTCGCACTGACAAAACTTTCAAAACGATGGAGTGCCGGAGCTGGGGTCATTGCTATTCTTATTTTTGTCGGCATCGCGGGAGCATCGGCAACCGCACTTCGTGCCTTGCTCATGGCTTGTATCGCACTCTATGCCCGTGCGACCGGCCACACGTATGTAGCCAGTCGCGCGCTTCTTTTTGCCATATTCTTGATGCTGGTGTGGAATCCGCTTTACCTTATCTTTGATCCCGGCTTCGGGCTCTCCGTCGTGGCAACTGCCGGTCTCATCTGGCTCGCGTCACCTATTGAGACAATGCTCGCAGTTATAAAAAATGATTTCTGGAAAAATGCCTTCGCAACGACCCTCGCTGCACAAATCGCTGTTCTGCCACTTCTTCTCTATGACACTGGCAATCTCTCCTTTGTCGCGATACCAGCAAACTTACTCACGATGCCTGTCGTGCCACTCGCCATGGGTCTTTCAGTGCTCGCTGGTTTTGCAGGAATTATTTTCTCTACTATTGCTCCCCTCATTGGTATTATACTCGCGTATCCAGCCTATCTTGCAAACGCATATGTGATAGTGATCGCGCAAAAAGCCGCAGCGCTGCCACTTGCGGCCGTTACGCTCCCCCTTTTTCCATTCTGGCTCGTACTCGTCGCCTATGCGGCGCTCATGTTCATCGCCACATCAAAACGTTTTTCGATAACACCCCAATTAAGGTTCTCAACAAAAGCATCTATGTAATTTTTCTTCTCGACGGGCACATAGTCCACCATGTATGCATGCTCCCAGAGATCGAGTGCAAGAATAATCGGAAGTCCGGCAAGCTGGCCGACTTCATGATCAGCAACAAAAACGGTATGCACTGTTTTCAACACCCCATCAAAATACGCAACAACCCATCCGATACCTCGTGTTCCTGCCACTTCCTTCACATGATCAACAAATCTCTCATCGCTCCCGTATTTTTCAGCAACCGCACTTTTAAACGTTCCTTCCCCAGTGAGGGAGGTCTGACCTCCCTCAAACTGTTCAAAATAGTATTCGTGCATACGCATGCCATCAAACTCAAAAGCGAAGCGGCGGCGAAGCTCTGCAACGATATACGGGTCGAGTTCGAGCGTCCCTGCGCGCACCGCACCAAGTTTCTCCCCAATAAGATTCACATGCTTCACATACCCTTCATAGAGGCCAAGATGCACTTTGATCTGTTTCTCCGAAAGCCCCTTGAGTACTGGCAGATTGAATATTTTTGTTGGGTATAGCATAGAGTTAAAATGTACCATATGCTCCGAGAATTTTTGAAACGTATGTATGCTGTCTTGTTTGTCTTCCTTGTCTTTGGAAATATCCTTGTGTACCGAGTTGTTCTCGCACCACACGAACTCAGGATGGTTGTGCTCGATGTCGGGAAGGGGGGTGCCGTGCTTGTACAAACGCCTCGTGGCGCTACCATTCTTATAGATACCGGACCCAATGCGAGCATTCTTCGTGTGCTTGGCGCCGCACTTCCACCATGGAAGCGTCAGATCGATACGATCATCTTGACTGGCACAAAGACTACGTTCGTCGGTGGATTACCAGATATTGAGCAACGGTACCATGTTCGAGAACGTATATATATTGGCAATAGTGCTACTCCCTACGGTACCGAGCTGACACTTGATAAAAATGTCCTCGTTACCATTATTTCTCCCGGCACGTTTAGTATCTCGAGTGGGACGACTGTACTTCTCATCTCTTCATCCACACCAAAGGGCGTTAGATCACTCCTGCCTTCTTGAGAGTCGCAAAAGCACCGTTCTTTTTAATGGTCTTAAGACCTTTCATTGAAACGTCAACAATAATCGTCTTCGCAAGCTCGGGGACATAAATACGGCGCTTTTGCAGGTTTGCCTTACGGCGGACCTTACCGGTGGGGTTAAATTGCGTCGCACGGACGCGGTTAGAATACCGCCCGCCAACTTGCGTGCTCTTACCAGTGATCTCACATGCTCGTGCCATAGTCAGACCATGGTACCATAAGGTGCTAAACGAGCAACTTATGGTCACCCTCCTCGCCCTTGTCGTCCTTATTCTCTCAATCATTGCGCATGAAGTAGCTCATGGCTACGCGGCAGACGCACTTGGCGATCCGACCGCACGTCTTGCCGGTCGCCTTACCCTGAATCCGCTCCCTCATATTGACCTCATGGGCTCAATCGTCATTCCAGCGCTTCTGATGATTACACACTCACCGATATTTTTCGGCTGGGCGAAACCGGTGCCGTATAATCCCTATAACCTACGGAGTCCGCGTTGGGGGGAGATGCTCGTTGCAATCGCAGGAAGCGCAACGAATATAGTACTCGCAATCGTTTTTGGGCTCGTCGTGCGCTACGGCTTCAATCTTGGCCTTGACCAAGCGGCTCTTTCGCTCGCGGCAACTATCGCTTTTACTAATCTTTTCCTTGGTCTTTTCAATCTCATACCATTTCCGCCTCTCGACGGTTTTACCGTATTGCGCTCTGCGCTCCCGTGGCATCTCTCCTCCGGTCTCAATCGGCTTGAACATCAGATACGTGGCGCGGGGGTAGTTTCGCTCCTCCTCTTCCTTTTCATCTTCTCCTACGTCCTCGCTGGACCATTCTTCCGACTTGTTGTTTGGATCTTTAGACTCCTAACTGGTAGCAGTGTATAGTGACCACTATGGACTTCAACAAAATACCAAAACAATTTTGCGAGAATGTCGTTGCTGGACATTCTGAAGAGAATTTCGTCATGGTAATGAGCGTCGGTGAGACGGCACAGGCATATGCGCTCACCCCTCCACACATGAAGCGGCTCGTGCAGAGTCTCTCGCATCAACTCGGAGAATATGAAAAGAAGTTCGGTCCGATCAATGCGAAGTGGTCACCCGGTATCGAGAGCCCTATTCAATCAAAGGACATTGCTGGTAGTGGGGAATAATACCTGTTACATGAGCTTCGACTGCTATACTAAAGTAGTATGGAGTACCAGGTCCCACAATTTATTGAGGTCGAAGATACTATCATAGGTCCATTGACCTTGAAGCAATTCATCTATCTCGCTGGAACTATAGGACTCTGTGTTATCTTCTTTGCCTATCTGCCGACTCTGGTCGCAATTCTTCTCTCTCTCCCTACGGCCGGTTTTGGGTGGGCGCTCATTTTTTATAAAGTGAACAACAAACCCTTCATCGAGGTACTTGAGGCTGGTTTCAATTATTTAATAAGCAAAAAGCTCATGTTGTGGAAATATACTGCTCCCACGGGAGCAGAGCAACAATCTGCAGCTGCTGCGGCTGTGGCTACAGAAAAAGCGGCGCACCCGGTGCGCGGTACACCGAGACTCACCCGAGGGAAACTCTCTGAGCTCGCGTGGTCACTCGACGTTCCCGCCGCTGCAAAACCGCTCTCACGCACAACTTCATAATATGGACGCGACGCAAGCCGGTAAAACACAAGAATTCGTTCCCATCAAAGAGATACGGAACGGGGTTATCATATTGAAAGATGGCGGGTATCGTGGCATCCTCATCTGCTCAGCGATCAATTTCGGACTAAAGTCCGCAGAAGAACAACGCGCGATTACTATTGGTTTCCAAAATTTCCTTAACACGCTCGATTTCTCAATTCAGATTCTTATCAATTCGCGCAGGATGGACATGCGACCCTACCTCGCTTTCCTTGAGGAGAAGGCGCCGGAACAGAAGTCTGAGTTGATGCGAATTCAGTTGCGTGAATATATTGAATTCATTCGTTCTTTTTCCGACCAGACAAACATTATGACGAAGTCATTCTATGTCATCGTCGACTATGCGCCGCAGGTGAATACCGCGAACACGTTCAGTTTTCTTCGGGGTGACAGCGCCGCCACAAAAAAAACATCAAGCGAGACTTCATTCGAAGAGCAGCGCGCCCAGCTCGAACAGCGACTCTCGCTTGTTGCTGCTGGTCTTGCAGGAACGGGCGTTCGTGCTGTTGCGCTCGGCACCGAAGAGATCATTGAACTTTTATATCGTTCCTTCAACCCAGGCGAGCTCGAGAATCCTATCCGTCTTGCTGCATAATATGAGCCTCATCGACTTCCTCACCCGAAAGAACAAAACCGATACTCCGACCCTTACCCCGGTTCTGCCACAAGATATATACAAACAGAGCTCGCTCGATCTGATCGACACTATTGCGCCGACGGCGCTTAAGATCGGTTCGCGCGAGATTGAGCTGGGGGAGAAATTCGTCCGCACCTTCTACACCGTTTCCTATCCGCGATTCCTCTCTGATAGCTGGTTCGCTCCGGTCATCGATCTCGATAAAGTGCTCGACATTTCGATCTTTATTCATCCGATCGAGACCGAGCAAGCGTTGCGAAGTTTCCAGAAGAAGGTCGCTGAGGTACAGAGTCAGATAAACGAACGCGAATCGAAAGGTCTCGTCCGTGATCCGCTTCTCGACACGGCGTACCAAGACCTCGAGAGCCTGCGCAACAATCTGCAACAGGCGCAGGAAAAATTATTTAGCGTGGGACTGTATCTCGCCCTCTATGGCGATACGAAGGAAGAAATCGGCAAGACCGAAGGGGACATCCGCGGTATTCTCGACGCGAAGCTCGTTTACACGAAACCGGCTCTCTTCCAGCAGGAGCAAGGGTTCCGTTCATGCCTACCGCTTGGGATCGATGAGCTCCTTGTCAATTCGAAGCTAAATTCCTCACCGCTCTCTTCGATATTCCCCTTTGTCTCCTTCGACCTTACGAGCGATCGCGGCATTCTCTACGGCATCAATCGACACAACTCATCACTTATTATCTTTGATCGCTTCTCCCTCGAGAACTACAACTCTGTCGTCTTTGCAAAGTCTGGCTCAGGCAAGAGCTATACGACCAAGCTCGAGATACTGCGCTCCCTCATGTTCGGCACTGAGGTTATTGTCATTGATCCAGAGCGCGAGTACGACCAGCTGGTCGAGGCGACTGGCGGACGCTCCTTCAATATCTCACTCTCCTCTGAGAGCCACATCAACCCATTCGATCTCCCTCCTGTGCG
>CXWL01000250.1_pt1 | contig 16932 bp, 24 predicted proteins | sample 590931 | NCBI WGS metagenome assembly CXWL01 (sample SAMEA3498368, study PRJEB10139) | groundwater metagenome | biome: water well; material: biofilm material | place: Germany | collected 2015-04-27 | reverse complement strand
AGGACTGAGAGCGTGATCGAGCGCTGAAGACTGACCCGCTTCCTCATGGTGCACAGGTGAGTATTGCGCGATACTGCCATGGAGGGACTGCTGCCCTCCATCCAACTCTCCCGGAAGGGGAATGTCAAGGGCCGCGGCAACTGGCGCGACAGGTGGACGGATGCGATCCTTCAACGTGGATGGCATCGCCTCCGACTGTCCCGATCAACTCCAGCCCGCCTCCTTCCTCGTTGTTTTGCATGTGACTCTTTCCCGCAAGACCTGGACGTTGCAAACGGCGTATACTGGACCTGTCAAGTGAGCCACCATGATCACAGCGGAGTCTTGATCATGAAACACATCCTTGCCGCAGTCACGTCGTCATCGAGCAGTCCTCCGTCCCTCTCAACCACTCCAGCCATGACCTCCGTTCGGAGGTCGATCACCAGAGGAGGTATCGCCATGTCCATCTCACGAACACTCCAAACATATCTCGATCATGAACGAGTTCATTATGACGTGTTGCCCCACCCGGAGGCCTTTCGCGCCCTTGCCATCGCGCAGACGCTCCATACCCCGGAGAAGGAGATGGCCAAGGTCGTGATCGTGAAGGTGGATGAACGGTTCGTCATGACGGTGCTGCCGGCCAGTTGGAATGTGGATATCCATCGCCTGAGGACTGTCTTCGACAGCCACCAGGTTCGGCTCGCGACCGAGGATGAACTCACACGCCTGTTTCCCGACTGCGAGTTGGGCTCCATGCCGCCCTTCGGCAACCTCTATGGGCTCCCTGTGTACGTCGATCAATCGCTCATGGAGGACGAAGAGATCGTCTTCCAAGCCGGGACCCATTCGGAAGCGATCCGTATGCGCTACATGGACTTTGCCACACTCGTGTTTCCGGTGGTAGCAGAATTTCACCGTTCACACTCAGAAGTCTGGTGACCTATGCTATCGCACGCGCTCCCGACGACAATCTCTCGCGAATCTTGGTCGCAGTCGATGACTCTGAGCACTCCGCCAGGGCCTTGCGCTATGTGGGCACCCTGCTGCGTGAACTCCTGGAACACCGGAGGGTGCAGCGTGAGCCGATGACCGGACGGGCAGGCGTGTCGCTCAAGGCGCGCTTCATGTCAGCACACACGTTCAAGGGATCCGAGCGCAACGGGGACATGGGTACGCTCCTAACAGCGCAGCCTTGTCGCTAATCGTGACCGAGCGTACAGACTTGGGCATCAAAACTTCTTTCGAGTCTGACGACGTGAATAGTAACGGATCGATACAGACAGGTAGTGCGGTGAGCATCAGCTAGAAGGAGATTCTGCTATGGCGTTATTGATCACCAAAGAATGTATTTCGTGCGGTGCCTGCCTCCCGGAATGTCCCAATGAAGCCATCTTCGAGACCCGCAGTGATGCGGAGGCCAAAGGAAACCATGTCACTGGATGGCTTGGGATCGGAGACAGCATCTACGTCATTACCCACGACCGCTGTACTGAATGTGTCGGCCATTTTGACGAACCGCAATGTGCATCGGTCTGTCCGGTTGACGATTGCTGCGTACCGGACCCCTCATACCCGGAGCCAAGAGAGGCGCTGATTGAGAAGGCGAAGCGCCTGAATCCGGACAAAGAGATCCATGCCGACAAAGGGTGGAGTAAGGTTCGCGGATGACCGTATCAGGTCCCCTAATTACGCACACAGCTCCATATGAGGGTTCGCCAGCGAGCCTAACGCGGTTGAGGATGAGCAGGCGATCGGTTCAAAAAGATGAGGAGGCCGGTCAGTACTAGGTGAGTTCCGAGGGGTCGCCTCGCCCGTACCATGCCCACGTTCCGGGCATCATGGCGCCTCCTCCGGATGCGCAGATGACGCGCGCAGGGAACGTGGCTTGGCCGCTCCTCATCCAAGCTGAAGACCTTGGGGGACTTCAAGGGAGGGCGTCATGTCCGAATATCTCAGTGTGATTGGGGTAGGAGATCTGCCGCCAGGCAAAGGGCATGTGGCCGAGGTGAAGGGACTGGAAATCGCTATCTTTAATGTCGATGGGACCTTCTTCGCGGTCGACAACACGTGCGCCCACCGGGGCGGGCCACTCGGCGAGGGAGAGCTCGAAGGTGAAGTGGTGACCTGTCCTTGGCATAGTTGGGAGTACAATGTGAAGACGGGCATCTCGATCACGACTCCCTCTGCGTCAGTGAAGACCTACGAAGTGAAGGTCGAAGGCACTGATGTCAAGGTTGTCCTCTAGCAGGATGCTGAAACAGTCCGCCAGCGTCCATGGACCGTGACGCGCGAGATATGCGGGAAAGGCGCGATCCGAAGTTCGGGGTTCGAAACTCAGAAAACCTCGAACTTCGGACATCGAACCCTCGCCCGTCCTGCCCGTCTCGCTCGTCCCGTCAGTCTCGCGCGGCTATCCTGCGGGAGGGTGCTCCTGTTGTGCCGCTCGACTGAGCTCGTCGCAGGCACACGTGCGGACCATCGAAGCTCTCGCGTGCCAACATAGTTTTTCCGCAGCCTGCAAGCAAGCTGCTGTTAACGAGATTCCATGAAAGATGAGACACACATCCGTTCACAACTTAGTCCATATTTCTCAAAATGTGTTTGGGGGTTGAGAATCTCAGGAGCGTGAGATGGGGCTGATCCAAATTGGGCGTCACGAGAAGGACGGAGCGATCGATGTGATCACACTGACGCTCGAGAAAGCAGTGAACTGGGCCAGAAAAGGCTCGTTATGGCCCATGACGTTTGGGCTCGCTTGCTGCGCCATTGAAATGATCGCGGCGGTGTCATCGCGTTATGACATGGACCGTTACGGAGCGGGTGTCTTTCGTGCCTCGCCTCGACAATCCGATTTGATGATTGTGGCGGGGACGGTCTGCCGCCGTATGGCCCCTGTGATCAGGAAAATCTATGACCAGATGCCGGAGCCCAAGTACGTGATTGCTATGGGCTCCTGTGCGACCTCGGGGAACATTTATGACAGTTACAGCGTGGTGCAAGGCGTGGATCGATTCGTCCCAGTGGATATCTATGTTCCCGGTTGTCCTCCGACGCCGGAAGCCCTGTTCGACGGCATCTTGAAACTGCAGGAACGGATCATGCTCAAGCGGGTCTTCGTCAAGCAGCCCAAAGAAGTCAGCCCGCGGGTAAACGGTTAGGGCTGGACACAAGAACCGTCTCGTAACCCTTGCGGCAGAAGAAGTCAGCTATGATCGTGCTCACCTCCCAAGCAGAGCAGAATCTTCGCAAGCTGATGCAGGAAGACAAAGCGGACGTCAGCTTACGGATTTATGTGCCCGAGAGAGGCTGTCATGGGTACCAATATGGAATGGCGTTCGAGTCCAATGTCGAGGAGGACGATACCGTGATCGAGAAGGGTGATCTCAAGATCATTCTGGATTCGCAAGCGCGCCACTGCTCAACGGAACGGAAGTGGATTATGTGGACAGCGTGCAAGGCTCCGGATTTGCCATGAAGAACCCTCAGGCCAGGAATACATGTGGCTGCGGCAGTTCGTTCACCGCCTAGCTTTGTCGAAATACAAACATGATTCGATGACGATCCGGTTCTCTGTCACATCATGGCTCAGGCGCTGCCGCTGTTGGTTAATCGGCCACCACTTTCTCACGATACCGGGGCTACAAGTCCAATTTTGCGCCTGATGTCGTGAATGGATCTCGAACACCGCGGAAAGGAGCAGCGAACATGATCAATGCCATCACGCCAAAAGAACTGAAGGAACGACAAGATCGAGGTGATCCAATCCTGCTCCTCGATGTGCGAGAGCCCTGGGAATATGCCACGGCCAAAATCGACAGGGCCATATTGATTCCGCTTGGTACCTTGCCTCAATCCCTCGGTCAGCTGAATCGAGAGGAAGAGATCGTGGCCTATTATCACCATGGCATGCGGAGTGGCGATGCGGTGGCCTTCCTCGCTCAACAAGGGTTCAGGAACGCGAAAAACTTAGTTGGCGGTATTGATGCCTGGTCCGTGCAGGTCGATCCCTCCGTGCCGCGATACCGTTGAGGTTCGTGTCGTTGTGCAGGACAACTTGGCCGTTCACAGACGGTGAAGAGGTGGGCAGGATGCGAGAAACAAGACCAGCCAACAGTGGGCTACTGGAGAGGTGTTTGGTGAGTGCTCCGGTCCTGAGGGAGTGAACGCGTTTTGGATTTCGCCCGATTCAAGGGCCGGAAATATTCAACCTGAAGAGTTGCTCAGCCATGGAGCATGGCCAGGCAGCGTTCAATGTATGTCCATCAGTCGCGCTCTTCTGTATACCTGGTCTCCTTTTCCAGGAGAACATCAGTCACGTATTTGTTCGATGCTGTGGCAGAGATGCTGATTGAGGAAGGATCACGGACGCCTCTGGATAGCCGAGCCCTCAGAGTATCTCTTCCAGGGTGTTCATCATCGGTGGTGGCCCGCAGAGGAAAATGACGGTCTCTGGACCAGGAGGAGGAAGATGCCGGCGAAGAATATCAGCGGTGATTCGCCCGGTTCCCTCTGGCTATTCCGCCGGCGGCTGCTCCAAGACATGATAACAGTGGAAGTTCGGATGCGCGCGGACATCCCGTTCCCACTCGTCTCGAAAAATAAAGTTGCCTCGGTTTTGTTGGAGAAGATCAGAAATAGTTCCGCATCGAGTCGCTTCGCGAGGATCCAGCGGATGATCGAGATCATCGGCGTCACGCCGGTGCCGTCGGCGACGAACCCCACCTGCTTCGTCATGCCATCGACCCAATGGCCGCCCTGGTGAGGGCCGGGCCGCTCATCAGCACGGTGTCGCCCACGCACTGGTCGTGCAGGTACTTCGAAATGACACCGGTTTCGTAGCGTTTCACAGTGAGATCGAAGAAACCACAGTACCCGGTAGAGACGAAGGCGTGTAGGGACGTTTCACGGATTTGCCGGTGATCGTGGCGTGGACGTAGAGATGATCGCCGGGCAGCATCGGCAGGAAAGCCAAAACGGAACGTCTTCGTGTCGTGGGTGTCCGCGAGTCGGTACGGCTCGGCGTTGCAGTCTTGATGCGCATGACTCTGTCCATCGAGACGCGTACCTCGAAGAATCCTGGCGCAGTGCGCAGACCTCGCTCCCAGGTAAGCGCGCGGCCGATGTCACCAATGCTCACCGTGCCGGGGAGAATCTCTTTATCGGCAACCGGGATCCGGCGTAAGTGCTTCAGTCCCCTATAGAAGAGGACGCGCCTTCGAGAATGCGCACGTCGGGCGACAGCATCAGCGGGTTCCGGCTCGTGCTCTCTTCGGCCTTTCCCCTTATGCCTCGTCGTACCCTTCTTCCATCTCGATGAAATCCCGGCTGTGCAGGCACCCTCTCTTGCGATGATTGAGCTCGAAAATATTTCTCCCTCCAGAAAGCCACCGGGTGAAATCAGGGAAAAACCGCCACGGGCACCCATCAAGGGAAGGAAGAAGAGAGGCCCCTTGTGGTGCCCGTGGTGGGCGCTTGGGACGCCGGCTACTGTTATGCGGTTGTGGTACCCGAGAGACCCGCGTGCGACCGAAGGTCTTGAGCATGCTCGACGTGGGATCTGGGGCTCCCCTCGTGCGTGGAGCTTCGTGTGTCAGCTTCCTGTCGCTCGATCGGTCGAATCTTGTAATGTGGTTCCCGTACGCGGGATTGGTGTGACCGTCGAAGATGTGGCTGACATCCCAGCCAAGCAACGCTCCTTCAATCCAGCGGGCCGCTCGGGCCCGGTAGACCGAGGTCTTCCATCAGCGACCTCCTCTCTGAAGGTGAGAGCACGGACACTTTCTTCATACTCCCGCTTCCAACTTCATGTCAATGGAGGACCGTCCTCCTCGTCGTTGGACACGTTGACCGGTTTCACCACAGGGCGTAGACTGAATGGGTTTGCAGCAACCGCCTTTTCTTTCTGCAGGTGGTGGCCATGGTCCTCCGCGGAGCACAGATCCAACGGTGTGGCCAGGCCAGCTGTACCCTCGTCTCCGCTCAATCTCTTTCTCACGATCTAGCCCGGTTATACGGTCGCATGCTTCCGCTCACGTCAACTGACCTCGGCGGCGGAGCAGACCCGTCCATTGATGCGCTATGGACATGGACCGATTCTCATGGTTCATCGTCTGAAATCGTTCCCTGCGACTCGCGCAAGATGTCGCGTCGCGCGCCTGCCTCGCGACCAGTTGCCCAATGCCCAAAGGACATTCTATGTACCCGGTCATTGCCCTAATCGTCCTGACGTTGTTCACCTGGATCGTCGCGATCTGGGCCTCGTGCGCTGATGATAGTGAAGAGCCTCACGAGGTGGAGAAGCCGGAAAAGAGTTCCGATGAACAGGATCATCGAAAGGCGGGCTAAGATCCGCGGTCACGCGTACGTGTTCCGAATGCCCGATGGGGGATGCCATGACCTGTGAACGGTGCGGGGGATTGAGTATCGCCAGGCATTTCGAGGGGGGCCAAGCCTGGGAGTATGACGGATGGGAATGTCTCATCTGTGGAAATATTACCGATCCACTCATCATGACGAATCGGGACGCGCAAGCGCATGGAGCCATAGGACCGATGACGTCGAGCGGAAGGAGACCTGCCCGCGGCTCAGTCAGTCCAGGCAGATACACTGGTACAGTTCGGTCATAAGCCCACGTTGATCCCATGGAGGGATCGCTCAGATTCAGGTATCCCTTCCGTCCACAAGGAGGTGCCAGCATGAAGACCTCGCTCATCATCTGTGCCAGCCCCTTCGTTGTCGGGTTTGTGGTGTCTCTTGCGCTGGCCAATCCGGATATGCTGCCGACCCCCCTGGCTATCCGATCGGGAAAGCAGTGGATCCCGTGAAAGGACAGCCCCTCACCAATGATCCGGGCCAGACGAACGCCTCGGGCGAACACGCACTGGCTGGGTCGGCAGCATTCGACGATGCCCACTCGTCGCAGCATCTTTCACTCAATCAGAACAACCAACGGGTGCTTGACAAACCGGGAGCGGGAATTCTGCCAACGGTTCAGGGACCGAATATCAAGATCGAACCGCCTGTGAAGGAGGGCACCAAGGTCAACGCGTCCCCGCAGTAACGTCGGATCATGCCGCGCAGATCGGCACAGACCGGCCCCTTGTTTCCGTTGAAACCAGGGGCAGGCACCCGAATTGAAGCCACGAACTCATCGGGCTGCTCGGTCGCACACACCGCGGCGGCGCAGGCGAGGGGCGTGATCTGTTTCATCGAAACGATGACGACCCCGTGTGCATCCACGTCCAATCCAACGAGCGAGTCGTCGCCTTTGAGAACAGGAAGTAGAATCGTCTCTCATATTTCTGATTACCCTCCAGCCCGCCACTGCCTTGCCGTTCTCGCTCTTGACCGGTGCGTCGCTGGGGCGTAGAGTAAAGGCTCTCACGATCTACCTCATTCTGGAGGTGGTGGTCATGATCCTCCGTGGAGCACTAATCCAACGAGACGGACATGGCAAGTGTGGCCTCCTCACCAATCGAACTCTTTCCAGCAATACAGCTAAGTTGCTCTCTTCCGGTGTGCTTACGCACTCCGGAACAAACCTGCACAACGTGTGGCCGCTTGTGGTCACCTCAAACCGGGCGGTGCAGAACTGGTCCGTGTCAGGACCGGAAACCGTTCCATGTGACGCGAGCAAGATGTCGGGTCGTGCGCCGGCCCCCGTCTGATTGCCCGATGTCCAAAGGAGGTCGTTATGTCGAACCGATACACCACCATTGATGTCATCGTGGGTGTGGGCATGTGCGCCATCGTCTTCGGCGCACTCCTGTTTTTTGTTGCCGTCACTGGCACGTTTCAGGCCGCGCCGGTTGCCTATGCTCCGCTCGATCAACCGACAGGAATACAGGCCGGCAATACCATGCTCCAGTCGGCGCTTGGCCAGGCCATCGTCGAGCGCGCAGTCTTGGAACGCCGCAGCACCATGGGCATGGCGGAGGCCATCGCCGAATGGAACAAGGCGACCATGGCCGAGCACAATCTGCAATCCATCCCCGGCGGGCCCTTCGGGTCGATCCTGCACGATGCCGCCACCGTTCCCGATCGCCATGCCGCCCGCGTCCAAACCGTCATGGGACGGGAGATCGTGAATTTCACGAAGCGCGGCGTTCAAAACGAGGTCTTGTCGGCAAATCAATACTTCTCCCTGTACAACGACCGCATGATCCGAACGATCGAGGCCAGGGGGCAGCGCCTGGACCAGGAGTTCGCTTCGACCTGGCAAGCGACGCTCGGGCACAGAATCGTTGCGGCCGCGCAGGACTATCGCGGCTTGAGCCTGTCGATCCAAGAGCAACTGGGGCGGGCGATTCTGCGGATGACCCATCTGCAGGCGACGTTGGAAGAAAGCTGGGCCAAGAATGAATATCAACTGGCCAGTCTGATCGTCGCGGCAGTACGCACCGGTGCCTTGACGGACCGGCTCACGCAACTTGCGATTGCCGAACCCACACCGGCGGCCACGGTCGTCGCATCCCAGGACGAAGCCTCGTTGCCGCAAATCCCGGTAGGGGTCCTGGCTGCAGCCGCCCTGGGCTTAGCGGCAATCTTTTTCGCAGGACTCACGATGGCCGCGACGATTCGGGAACGACGCGCGATGGCAGAGATGAACCGCAACAATGGCCGGTGGGTTTATCGAATCGCGGCATAACGGTGCGTGAGGGAAGGACTCGTGTGGTGCACATGCGAGTGAGTGACATATGTCAGGAGTCTATTGGGGAATCGTAGCGGGTCTCGTCGCGCTGGTGGCGGTCTTCTTCATCTGCATAGATCTGATGTATGCCGACGAGAAGGGATCGCGCAGTCAGTCCGGTCGCAGCGGGGAAAGAGTGAGTGAGCCGACAAGAGAGACGTCGACTCGCGATCGATATGCTGCGTAGGACGCGGGCCAGGGAATGCGACGGACGACAGGATTCGACGAAAAGAGAGGTGGCATATGGTCGAGATAATCGGTCTCGTCACGATGGGTGCGCTCATCGGGCTGCTGGCTTGGTCGATGGCAGGAGAAAGCGAGTCTGAAAAGAGACGGATCTCAAGATCCGGCGAGAGCAGCAGCGCCTCCAACGCCATCGCGAGCAGAACGCGAATCAAGCGGGCTGCCTAGGCTTGGGATCTAGCTCAGCGGCACATGCGCAGTACACAGGTGTGCCCCTTGCCCGGGCAAGGGGCATGCGTGTGGATGTGAAGGTTTGCCCTCCTCTAGACAGAAGACAGAAGCGGCGGGTCGGCGGCTTCGTGCGGCGGGAACTTAGCAGGGAGGGGGACTTTTTGCATCCGCGATCTTCCAAAGTCCGTATGTATGGTGCGCCAGCCCCCCTACAGGAGGCTCAAAAAGTCCGTCCAGCAAGGCCGTAGCGAGTAAATCATTGAACGCTGAAGTGAACATCGCTTTTCGCTCAGAGTTCAGCACTCATCGTTTCCCAGCTGGCGGGCTTTTTCAGCCTCCTGTCACTTTCAGCATCCTGTCAGGTGAAGATCTGCGGTTGCCCAATCCCTGCAATGACCTCTTCCGTAATGACGATGGATTTCACGCCTTGGATGGCTGGCACGTCGTACATCAGATCCAGCATGACATCTTCAAGGACTGAGCGCAGCGCCCGCGCACCGATCTTCATCTGCGCCGCTCGTCTGGCCACCGCCTTGACCGCCCCCTCGGTAAATTGAAGCGTCACCCCATCGATCTCGAACAGGGCTTGATACTGTTTGATGAGCGCATTGCGCGGCTCCGTGAGGATGCAGATCAGGGCAGAGACATCCAGGTCTGAGAGCGTCGTCAGGACGGGAAATCTGCCCACAAACTCCGGAATCATTCCGAACTTGATCAAATCCTCGAACCGAAGCTCATGCAGGACACTGGTGTGGCCATCCAGCTCGATCTCAGGGTGGTTCGCTTCGAACCCTAAACGCTTGCGCGTGGTGCGATCAGTAATGACCTGGTCAAGCCCCACAAATGCCCCGCCGCATATGAACAAGATGTTGGTCGTGTCCACCCGCACGTAATCCTGCTCGGGATGTTTCCGCCCCCCTTTCGGCGGCACGCTGCAGATGGTCCCCTCGACAAGTTTGAGCAGGGCCTGCTGCACGCCTTCACCCGACACGTCCCTTGTCAAAGAGGGGCTCTCCGACTTGCGGGTGATCTTATCGATCTCATCAAGATAGATGATGCCGGTCTCGGCCCGCTTCACATCATAGTCGCAGTTCTGCAACAGCTTCAGGACGACGTTCTCGACGTCCTCGCCAACATAGCCGGCTTCGGTCAGCGTCGTCGCATCGGCGATGGCGAAGGGAACGTGGAGCGTCAGAGCCAGGGTCTGAGACAGCAATGTCTTGCCGGTCCCGGTCGAGCCGATCATCAGAATGTTCCCCTTCTGCAGCTCGACGTGCTGAATCCGGCCCCGATTCAGGATGCGTTTGTAGTGGTTGTACACCGCGACCGAGAGAACTTTCTTGGCCCGGTCCTGGCCGATGACATAGTCATCGAGCGTCGCCCTGATCTCGGACGGCTTGGGCACGACCATGTGTGAGAATAGGTCTGAACCGGCAGCACCATTGCGCCGGGCCAATGAGGCCGCGCAGCCCGTGACGCATTCCTCGCAAATGAGCAGGACTGTTTGACTCTGGCACGAGTCGCATGTGTGCGGGACGTTGTGGGGGATCAGCGTGCGGGCAACGCCTTCGCGCTGGCCGCAGTACGAACAGGATCGAGCGGGGTGGTTCGCCGGTTGTCTTGTTTCCCAAAACACCACGGCCTCCCTGAACGAAGCCGCTACTCCATCGACGCGGTTATTCTATGCCCGGTCTCCCTCGGCGGCAAGACCTCTGATCAACCTGAGCCCTGCGCCACAAGCGCCTGAACGGCAGGGCTTCAACCGGACGCCTGGCTTACCCTCGCATCCCCTTCTCGAAGAACAACCCACGGTTGATATCGCCGATACTGAGCATCCCAACCAGCGTGCCCTGGTCGACGACGGGGATGCGCCGGAAGTTCTTGAGCCCCATGTACGAGGCGGCTTCCAGAACGGGATCGCGGGACGCCACCGTTAAAGGATTCCGGCTCATGATCTCTTCGACTTTTCCGCCAAGCGCCTCTGGGTATCCCTCTTCCATCTCGACAAAATCACGGCTGTGCACGTTGTCGTGAATATAGTCGCCATAGTTGGGATAGAGCGGCAGCAACACATCGCGCAACGTCACCATTCCAATGAGCCGGGCATTCCCCTCGACAACGGGAATGGCGCCACAGTGGCGGTTCATCATTTTTATCACGGCCGACCGANNAAGGCGACTCGTCAGAAGAGAAGCAGCTTTATGTCAGCCGCTTGTAGTCATCATGCCGGCCCGGGTGCTCCAGAATGGCTCGTCGGTATGTGTGCTGCCTTACGTGGCAACGCGAGAGCCGATGGAGAACCGGCTAGCATGACTGACGAGAAGCCCGCTCGTGACTCGGCGGGCCGTTGTGATCCGGTGGACTAAGGTCTGCCATTTTCACCTCCTCCTTGGGTTGAAGTCACCTCGGGGATTGTGCTGACAGGCGCGCGCTGGGTCCTCCCCTTCACGCAAAACCTTGTACGTACGACTTCATCCTTACTCCTCTTCAAAGTAGGTGTCAACGGGCGTACAGCAACATTTTCTCAGATACGCACGAGCATACCCCATGCCAGCCTCACACAGACTCCGGCGCGGAATGACGCAACAACAAAGGGAGCGCCCTTGGAGAGAAGCAGCACGGGCGACCGCTGTCCCCCGAAAGACCAGGAACTTAGCGGGTCAACCACAATCGGTTGCGGACCGTCACCAGCGCATAGGGGAAGATCATGCTTTGCAGACAGATCTTCGTCTTGTCGGATACCCCTGACCTCTCGGATGGATTGGATGTTCGGTGAGGCGCGAGATCTGTCACTCGCCTGCCAGGCAGGCAGGCAGGACCAGGCGAGCAGATCGCTACTGTGACTTATTGACGTTGGCGTTGCTGCTGGAGACCGGCGGGGAGGCAAGATTCTTCTTGGGAATCACCGCGGTGCTCGCACAGGTGCCGGCTTCCTTGTTGACCGCGCGATCCACGATCCGTACCTCGGACAGGACCTCATTGACCAGCCCTTCGCGCACGATCTCGATATCCTGTTCGGCTTCTTTCCCCGTCCGCTCGCGAATACGATCGGTCGACCGCTCTGTGACTTTCACGCGGATGAGTTTCGAGAGTTCCACACGTGCAGCCAGGTCGGCGGAATGCTGGCAGAGCGAGAACCCCTTTGAAAGGTTTCCATATCCGATTGCACGGACGTAGCCATCGTCGGACTGTTGAATTTCGGCTAAGGGAACCTGGATACCAGCCTTGTTTGATGGGGCCTGCCCGGACGACTGGTCCGCCGCGGCAGAAGGCTGAGACTGTGGGGACGTTTCAATCTGAGCCTGCGGCTGCTCTTGCGCATGAAGCCGTTGAAAGGCGTTGTCCGCATGCTGGCGCACGACGTCAGGATTGGAAGGCGGCGCTTGCGGCATTGAGCAGCCAGGGAGCCATAACAGGCTACACCACAGCAGCACGATGCCTCGTAATCGTGTGACCCAGAGGCTCTGTACGAGTGTCGAACAAAAAATAAACACGCCCTCCACGCTCGCTCGTACTTTCTCTCAAGGGGCGGTCTGGCTCTATCCCCTATTGCGCGCATCGACCGAGCACATTGTGATCGTGCGCGTTCCGCGAGCATGCAATCTAATGCTCCCTCAAAGCTCGCTCGTGATCTCTTCAGGGATGGGGGCTGAGTGATCTTCTACTGCGCGCGTCCAACGAGGGCCTTCCGAGGCCGCGCGTTGCGCGAGCACAGAAGACCCTCAGGCTCCATCCCCCTATGTCTCCATCATCTCCAGCCGCGCATCTAACTCATGTCCGCAGGCCGTGCAACGAATGCAATCCGACTCGACTGTAAATTCGTCCGACCTGATTCCCATGCCACCGCAGTCCGGGCAGCGTGCGAGCTGAATCCGTTGATCGTTCACCGTTTCGTATTGCGAGCCACGGAGACAATAGATCAGCTTCCCGTCGAGCAGCCATGGCTTGCCCGCATTATCGACCACCGGCAATGTCAGATAATGATGGTTCACATAGTCTTCGAGTTCATGCCGGTTGGCGAACCCGTCCTTGATCAGCTTCCCCCCGACCACCTCGTAGAGCCTGTTCTCTTTCACGATTGCCTTGGTTGGCCCCATGTCGCACCTCCCGTTCTGATAAGAGCGAATGGCTGATCGCTGATGGCATGAACAAGAAAGGCATCTCGCAAGATGAACTGCATGGTACAAACGACGAACAACCTGTCGTTACACGACTCCCGAATAGTATCGAAGAATGTTGCTCACAGAAATCACGCCGATGATCGCTCCATCCTGGGTGACAGCCAGATGCCGCGTGGCCTGGTCCTTCATCAGCCGTACCGCATCAAGTATCGACTTCTCGCCATCGATCGCCACCAGCGGATTCCGCATACAGGATTTGACGAGGGTTGTATTGGGATCCAGCCCCTTGGCGACGACCTCGCGGGCCAGGATTGAATCGGTGATAAAGCCCACGTAGGACTGGCGATCCGTCACGAGGAGCGAGCCCAGTTTCCATTGCTGCATCAGCTGCCCCGCGTCGCGCAGACTGGCATCGTGCGACACATTCCTGATTTCGAAGGACATGTGTTCGGCCACCTGGGGGCCGGTGAGGACCTGCCGACCCGTCTTGTGTTTCTTGGGTTCGTCGGACCGGCGCGCCTCCAGCTCGGAGATACAGGTCTCCAAGACCCGGCTCCGCTGCAAGAGGCTTTGCCGCAGGCTGTCCATGCCCGTGCCTTCCGGCGCCTCATCCGTCATATTCACCAATCCACCAGCCTCGCCCACCTCTGCATATTCGTAGGCCTCCAACGACTCGGAGGTCTCCCCCAGCAGATCGGCAATCAATCGCTCTGTTTCCAGATCGAATTCATCCAGGCTGCGCGTCGGTGTGCCCTTCCCCAGATAGGGCGCGAAATCGGCGAGTTGCTTGCGCAATCGCTCGATGCTGCGGTCAAGAGAAACCCGTGGCTTCTTGGGAGTGGTGCGCGTCCGGTCCATGGCACCTCCTTATGATGATGTAACTGGCGAGAATGGCCGATCTTACCCCCGCTGGATCAGCAAGGGCAAGCGGCCGACATCATAGGAGGGGCATTTCGTGAGGAATACGCGAGTCTCAGCCGTGGAATAATGTCAAAACGCGAGGTAGTGACAGGGTCCGAATGTCCGGCGGCATCCAACCAGGTACAGATGTCCGAGTGACTCCACCTGAACGGGTTTGCTCCATCGGACCTCAAACACGTTCACCGTCTTGCCCCATCCAAAGCGGGAGGTATGAACTTCGATCGATTGTGTATTCTGAGGAGCTTTGCCCATGATCAGCAGGATTCCCTCCGTGCTGCGGTTCAAGGTGAAGGCCTCTCCCTGTTCAATCACGACGGACTGGTCATCATCGGCTTCGAGTACCTCATAGGTACACATCGACCGATACTCGACGCGCGCCTCACCACGGCGAGCCGGCTGAGCCGTCGCCGCCGACAGCACCGCTGAGGCCTGCTGGAGATCGATCTCTCCGATGTACTGCTCTTGCGCGATGATCGCCGCACTGAGAGAACGCATTGCGTCGAGAGTCTGCGTCGCCATCTTCAGGCCTCCAATCTTATTGAGCGGGGTGAATGCCCTCTGAGTCTTGAAGAGAGAGCAAACACCGTACCGCACAGCAGAGAGAGCCGATCGCCTGATTATGAGGCCTTTCGATGTATCGCCCCTGTTTCTGACTGGAGAGGCCAATCCCTACGAAGGGATGCGACTGCACCGTTCGGGATCGAAATCACTCTATCTCGTCGATTTCACAGAGGTCTTCATGCTGTAGTCAGCGTCCTACATCCTCAAAGGGATTCCTTCACCGTAGGATTCGTGATCACGAAAGGGGGACAAGGGACAGGCCAGCCAGATTAGAAAAATGGCTAGACGGAAGGTATGGCGTGAAGTGCGATGAATCTCTTCAGTTGCAGGGCGCCCGTGAACGTCAAATGCATGAATTCCAATCCGAATGTCTGCTCCTTCGCCCAGCGGACCGTGGCGCGCTCAACGGCGACCGGTGCGAGTTCCTTGGGTAACTGCAAGGTCACCATCACCTGATCTCCCGGCTTGATGGGGGCTTCGCTCGATACGCGAGCCCCCTTCATCGACACGTCATAGACCACACCGATTCCAAGGCCGTCCTTGCTAAACCAGCGTGAGACGCCTTTCCGGGCGATTGAACAGGTAAAGGGGACCGGGATGCGGAGCCTGGCATGCTCGCGAAAGTTGATAAACTTGTCTTTGCCTACACTGTCGTTTCCCATATGTCGCCTCACCTTCCTGAGACACACTGTACACAAGGTCCCACTGATCGAGAAACGATTTGTGGATTTCAGGACAACTCTCTCGCGATGATTTCGCTAGCGCAGCCCGGAAGCGGAATGCGGTTGGTCGGAAGTCGGCGCTGCCAGTTGCGCCGCATGCCGAAGCGCATCGAGCCGTCTGGCATGGTGATGGTCCGGCGGCAACAACTGCAACACGCCGAGCCCCTCCAGCACCTTGGTCACAACCGGTTGCATTCCAACCAGCACCAGATGTTGGTGATGGGCCTGGGCCATGCGAATCATGTCCTCCACCGCCAGAGCCGCCGTCCCATCAATGGCAGGAACATCGGAAAGGTCCAGCACAACGGCCCGAAAGCTGCTCCACCGCGAAACGCCTTCAAGGCGACGAACCATATCCTTGGCTGAGCCAAAGCTCATCGGACCATCGATATGAATGAGAATGATCTGGCCCTCGTGGCGCCCGAGTATCTCTGCCTCTTCGCCGGTCAGTGACGACTCCCCTGCCCCCCCGGTAATCACCCGGAGATTCATCAATTCAAGATCGGCCATCCGTTTGACGAACAACACACTGGCCAGCACCAGGCCGACCGCCACGGCCATAATCAAGTCTGCCAAGACCGTCATGCCGCAGACCACCACCATGATCGTCACATCCGCGCGAGGTGCCTGGAAGATATGTTTCAAAAAACGCCAATCGATGATGTCGACGCCGACTTTGACAAGGATGCCGGCCAATACGGCGAGTGGAATCCGCTCTGCCAAGGGCCCGAATCCGAGGAGCACCGCCAGCAGGATCAGGGCATGGAACGATCCCGAAATGGGCGTCCGCCCGCCGGTGCGAATATTCACGACGGAGCGCATCGTCGCGCCGGCGCCGGGCAATCCCCCGAAGAAACCGGCCACAGCGTTGCCGAGCCCCTGCCCGATCAACTCACGGTTGGAATCGTGGCGCATGCGGGTCATGTTGTCGCAGACCAGCGACGTGAGCAGACTGTCGATACTGCCAAGCACCGCCAGCACGATGGCTTGACCGATCACCACTTTGACCACATCGAGATGCAGACTGGGAAGGACCGGCATGGGGAAATTGGTCGGGATCGGTCCGATGACGGGCGCGCCTGGAAAGGCGACGACACCCAGGATCGTGCCGGCGAGCAGCGCAAGCAACGGTGGCGGGACAATCTTCCCGAGCCGCTCCGGCGTGCCATAGACACAGGCCAACGAGACCAGACCGAGCACCAGCGCATCCACAACAGGATGGGCCACAAACGACGGCAGCATGACCAGCGTGGTGAGCACTCCCCCCGATTGAGCCGCATGGCCGACGAGCGGACCGGCCTGGAGAATGATGATGATCATTCCAATCCCGCTCATGAATCCGGAAATGACGGGATAGGGCATCAGGGTGATGTATTGGCCGACGCCGCTCAGGCCAAGGAGGATCTGCAACCCTCCCCCCAAGATGACGGCGGTGAAGGCCAGCGACGGCTCCTGCCCGAATTGCGCAATGAGCCCGGCCATGACGACGGTCATCGGGCCGGTGGGACCGGACACCTGG
>CXWL01018419.1_pt1 | contig 16933 bp, 16 predicted proteins | sample 590931 | NCBI WGS metagenome assembly CXWL01 (sample SAMEA3498368, study PRJEB10139) | groundwater metagenome | biome: water well; material: biofilm material | place: Germany | collected 2015-04-27 | reverse complement strand
GCGGCGCGCAGGCGGCGCAAGCAGGCAACGATGGCCGCGATCTCGGGCGTCTCGAACTGCCGGCGCCCGACCCAGACATGAAAGAGATCGCCGAGGAGGACGATCCGCGGCGCCACCGCCGCGGCCGCCTCGAGCTGCGCCACCAGCGGCTCGGCACTGCCGCCCCAGCCGCCCAGGTGAGCATCCGCCACCAGCGCCGTGGCGCCGTCGTCAGCCGCCGCACCTGAAGTCAGCGAGCTCACGAGATGCTGAGCTTGGGTACCGCCGCCCCCTGCGCCTCGACCTCGGCGACGACCGCGCGAGCGACCCTGGTGAAGGCTTCGGCATGCGGCCCGCCGGGCGCGCTGACGACGATCGGCTGACCCGAGTCACCGCCGCTCATGATCGCCGGGTCGAGCGGAATTCGGCCGAGGAACGCGCAGTCGAGCACCTCGGCGGTGCGCTCGCCGCCGCCGCGCTTGAAGACGTCGGTGGTTTCGCCACAGTGCGGGCAGACGAAACCCGACATGTTCTCGATGATGCCGACCACCGGCACGTTGACCTTGCGGAACATCGCCAGCCCCTTCCGGGCGTCGATCAGGGCGACGTCCTGTGGCGTGGTGACGATCACCGCGCCCGACAACGGCACCTTCTGGGTGATCGTCAGCTGCGCGTCGCCGGTGCCCGGCGGCAGGTCGACGATCAGGAAGTCGAGGGCGCCCCACTCGCAGTCGGCGAGCATCTGCTCGATCGCCCGCATCACCATCGGCCCGCGCCAGATCACCGGCTGGTCGATGTCGAGAACGAAGCCGAGCGACATCAGACGAATGCCGTAGCGCTCGAACGGCACCAGCTTGTTGCCGACCACCCGCGGGTGCTCGTTGATGCCGAACATCATCGGCACCGACGGCCCATAGATGTCGGCATCGAGCAGGCCGACGCGGTGGCCGAGCTGGCCGAGGCGCACCGCCAGGTTGGCCGCCACCGTCGACTTGCCGACGCCGCCCTTGCCACTCGCCACCGCCACGATGTGCCGCACCTCGGGCACCAGCCCGCCGTCGCGAGCGATCGATTTCTGCGTCGCTTCGTCTCGTGACGGCGGTTTGGAGACGTGAATCTGCACCGCCACCTGCCGCACGCCAGGGATTGCCGCCAACGCCCGTTCGGCCTGCGCGCGGACATCGTCGCCCGCGGCGTCGTTCTGGGTCGCCATGTCGATGTCGACGTGGACCTGCCCGGCCTCGACGCGCACCGCGCGCACGAAGCCGAAGGACACGATGTCGCGGCTCATGCCGGGGAACTTGACGGTTTTCAAGGCCTGCCAGGCCTGCTCTTCGATCGCTTGGGACATGCAAGGCTCCGGAATGGAACGGGAGAGGCACCCGTTCCGCCTGATCTTACCCGGCGCCGCCTCGCCACCGCGATCGCCCTCCGTCGACCGTCGCGGTGCGGCGCCGGCCTGGCGATAGGATGGCCGCCAGGCCATGCCCTTCGCCCCCGTCCTCGCCCGCCGCTTCACGTTCCTCACCTTGTTGCGCTGGAGCCTCCTCGGCGGCGCGCTCTACGACCTGGGCTTTGCTCTCGTCATCGCCTTCGCCCCCGAGGTGCCGGCCCGCATCTTCGGCCTGCCGATCCCGGCCGAGCGGTTCTACCTCTGGCTGATCGCGGTGTTCCTCACCATGCTGGCCGGCTTCTACCTGGCCGCCGCCCATGACCCGCGTCGCTACGGTGCCAACATCGCCGTCGCCATCGTCGGCCGTACGCTCGGTAGCGTCGCTTTCTGCGTCGCCGCGCACGGCCACCCGGCGCTTGCCGGCCTTTACGTGGTCGGCGCCGGAGACCTCCTCTTCGCCGCTCTGCACACCGCGTTCTGGCTGCCCTACCGGCAGGCCGCCTGAGCCTTCGCCCGATCGCGTCTCGCCATGTCGCCTGCTCCCCGCCTGGAACGACTGGTCAACGATCTCGGCGGCATCGGCCTGCTCTCGGCCCAGGCCTTCCGGGCGATGCTGCGGCGCCCGTTCGAGACCGCCGCCTGGGTACGCCAGATGGAGCAGATCGGCGTCCGCTCGCTGGCGGTTGCCGGCATCACCACCCTCTTCACCGGCATGGTCATGGCCTTGCAGACCGCCCTCAGCCTGCCGTCGCTCGGCGTCAAGTACTACATCGGCTCGGTGGTAGCCAAGTCACTCGTCCGCGAGCTCGGCCCCGTGCTGACGGCGCTCGTCGTTGGCGGCCGGATCGGCGCCGGCATGTCGGCCGAGCTCGGAACGATGAAGGTCACCGAGCAGCTCGACGCGCTACGGTCGATGTCCGCCGACCCCGTCAAGAAGCTGGTCGTTCCCAAGCTGGTGGCGACGCTCGTCATGCTGCCGATCCTCACCATTCTCGGCAACGCGCTCGGCATCCTGGGCGGCGCCATCATCGCCGTCACCCAGCTCGACCTGCAGCTCAGCTTCTACCTGAACGACGTGCTCGGCGCCCTCACCCTCTCCGACATCTTCAGCGGCCTCGGCAAGACCGTGTTCTTCGCCTGGGGCATCACCATGGTCGGTTGCTACAACGGCTTCACCGTCCAGGGCGGCGCCGACGGCGTCGGCCGGGCGACGACCGACACCGTCGTCGGCGCCTCGATCCTGGTGCTGATTTCGGACTTCTTCCTGACCAAGCTGTTCTACCTGCTGCCGACGTTCTGAACGCTCGGGCTGCAGGCTCGCGCGCCTGGCCCGGAAATCCTCTCGCGGCGGCCTGCTAGACTCGCTCGGTGCCTGCCGAGCTGCTGTTCACCGTTCGCGGTCTGGTCAAGCGCTACGGCCCGCGGACGATCCTCGCCGGGGTCGATTTCGACATCCGCCGCGGTGAGTGCTTCGTCATCCTCGGACGGTCGGGAAGCGGCAAGAGCGTGACTCTCCGCCAGCTCAACGGCCTCGAGCGCCCCGACGCGGGCAGCGTCACCTTCGACGGCCAAGATCTCGCCACCCTGTCAGAGGCCGAGCTCTACCCCGTGCGCCGGCGGGTGGCCATGCTGTTCCAAGGTGGCGCCCTGTTCGACTCGCTCGACGTGTTCGAGAACGTGGCTTTCCCGCTCCGCGAGCACACCCGTCTCGACGACGCCGCGATCAGCGCCAAGGTCGACGAGAAGCTGGCGCTGGTGCGCCTGGCCGACATCGCGCGGCGCCTGCCGTCCCAGCTCTCGGGGGGCATGAAGAAGCGGGTCGCCCTCGCCCGCTCGCTGATGCTCGAGCCCGAGGTCGTGCTGTTCGACGAGCCGACCACCGGCCTCGACCCGATCACCGCCGCGACCATCGGCCACCTCGTCCGTGACACCCAGCAGAGCGCCGGCATCACGCCGGTGGTCGTCACCCACGACCTGGCGCTCGCCCGCCTGATCGCCAACCGCGTCGGTTTTCTGGACCGCGGCCGCTTCCGGTTCCTCGGCACCTGGGACGAAGCTGGGCAGACCAGCGACCCTTTGTTCGCGCGGTTTCTGGCCAGCGAGCCCGACGACCCGCTCTCCGAACGCGATGACGACCCGCTGACCGAGGTCCGCGATGTGGCCTAGCACCGGACGCGAGACGCGAGTCGGGCTGCTGATCGCGAGCGGCGTCGCGGTGCTGGTGGTTGCTGTCCTGTTGATCGGCCGCGAGAGCAACCTGTTCACCCGCAAGGCTCGGTACATGGTGCGTTTTCCCAATGCCCAGGGCTTGAACCCCGGCAGCCCGGTGCAGCTGAACGGCGTCAAGGTCGGTTCGGTCGAGCATGTCGACCTGCCCGAGGCGCTCGACGAGCACCGGGTGACGGTGCGCCTGGCGATCGACAACCACTTCGCCGGACGAGTGCGCGGCGACTCGGTGGCCCGCATCAAAACCCTCGGCTTGCTCGGCGACCGCTACATCGAGCTGACCTCCGGTTCCTCCGACTTCCCGCCGACGCCGCCGGGTGGGGAGATCCCGGCCGCCACCGCCACGGATCTCGACAAGCTCATCGCTTCGGGCGAGAGCGTGGTCGAGAACGTGGTCGGCATCTCCCACTCCCTCAACAGCCTGCTCGAGCGGCTGGAACGCGGTGAAGGCCTGCTCGGGGAGCTGACCACCAACTCCGAGGCCGGGCAGCAATTGCGCGACTCGGCGATTGCCGCGCTGCACTCGGTCGACACCCTCGCCAAGGACGTCCAGCACGGCGACGGTGCGCTGGGCCGTCTGATCAGCGACCAGAAGCTCGGCAACGACCTCGCGACCGCCATCGGACGGGTGAGCTCAGTCTTTGCCAAGGCGGAATCGGGGAAGGGGCTACTCCCCGCCCTGCTCGACGACGCCGCCACCAGGCAGCGCTTCGACGACATCCTGGCGAGCGCCAACCAGGCCATCGGCGAGCTGTCAGCGGTCGCCCACGACCTGCGCACCGGCAACGGCCTGCTGCCCAAGCTGCTGCACGACGAGCGGTATGGGCAAGAGGTGACGACCGAGCTCCACGACCTGCTGCGCAAGCTGCAGACCCTCGCCGACAAGCTGAACGAAGGCCCCGGCACGGTGAGCCGGCTCATCAACGACCCCAGCCTCTACGAAGCGGCAGAGGACATCGCCGTCGGCGTCAACGACTCGAAGCTCTTGCGGTGGCTGATCCGCAATCGCCAGAAGCAGGGCATCCAGTCCCGCTACGAGGCCGAACGCACCCGCCAGGGCCTGCCCATCACCGCCCCGCCGGGCGAAGACGTCGCGCCCGTCGCCTCGCCGCCAGCCGGCCACCTCCCCGGGGAGCGTCGCTGATGCCGCATGTCCTGGTCACCGGCGGCGCCGGTTTCATCGGCTCGCACCTGGTCGCGCGCCTGCTGGGCCGCGGCGACCACGTTACCGTGCTCGACGACTTCAACGACTACTACGCGCCGACCCGCAAGCGGCGCAACGTCACGCCGCACCTGGGGCGCGAGGCCTACCGTCTGGTCGAAGGCGACATCCGCGACGCCGCCCTCGTCGACCGGTTGTTCGCCGACGGCCGCTTCGATGCCGTCGTCCACCTCGCGGCCCGCGCCGGAGTGCGCCCGAGCCTGCAGCAGCCCGTGCTGTACGAAGAGGTCAACTGCATCGGCACGCTGCGCCTGCTCGAGGCGGCGCGCCGCCATGGCCCGGCGACCTTCATCTTCGGTTCCTCGTCGTCGGTCTACGGCATCAACGAAAAGCTGCCCTTCGCCGAGGACGATCCCGTCGACCGACCGGTGAGCCCCTACGCAACCACCAAACGGGCTGGCGAGCTGCTGTGCTTCAACTACCACCACCTCTACGGTCTGCGCACCACCTGCCTGCGCTTCTTCACCGTCTACGGCCCGGCCCAGCGGCCGGAGATGGCGATCCACAAGTTCACCGACCTGCTGGCGCGTCACCAGGCGGTGCCACTCTTCGGCAACGGCCTCACCCGGCGTGACTACACCTACGTCGACGACATCGTCGACGGTATCGTCGCCAGCCTCGACCTCGCCCCCGGCTTCGAGATCATCAATCTGGGTGGCGCCCTGACCACGGCGCTCGTCGATCTCGTCCGCCAACTGGCCGCCGCGCTTGAGGTGGAGGCCCGTATCGAGTATCTTCCCGAGCAGCCGGGTGACGTCCCGATCACCTATGCCGACGTCGCGAAGGCCGGCCGCCTTCTCGGGTACCAGCCGCGGGTGTCACCGCGCGAAGGCCTGCAGCGGTTCGTCGACTGGTACAAGTCCGAAAACCAGGAGCTGTTTCCCTAGCTGGAAGCTGGGCGCCGCGCCCGCGGGCCGACGGCAAGTGACGTCACCGTCCGCGGTCCGCTCAGCCACCCGCTTCGCCCGAGGAGCTCCGCTCACTACGGAACGATCACGATCATGCGCATTTGTGTCGTTGGCAGCGGCTACGTAGGCCTGGTCACCGGCGCCTGCCTCGCCGACTTCGGAATCCACGTCATCGGCGTCGACAAGGACGCGTCCAAGATCGCCGCCCTCGAGCGCGGTGAGATTCCCATCTACGAGCCCGGCCTCGAGACCATCGTCGAGAAGAACATGGCCGCTGGCCGGCTGACCTTCACCACCGACCTCGCGCCGGCGATCGAGGCGGCAGACGTGATCTTCATCGCCGTCGGCACGCCGCCGCTGCCCGACGGCTCGGCCGACCTCACCTTCATCCGCCAGGTGGCCGAGTCGATCGGCGAGCACATGAACGGCTACAAGGTGGTCGTCACCAAGAGCACGGTGCCGATCGGCACCGGCAAGATGATCGAGGAGACGGTGCGCGCCAAGAACGGCGACCGCCACCCGTTCGCCGTGGTGAGCAACCCGGAATTCCTGCGCGAGGGCTCCGCGATCGAGGACTTCATGCACCCCGATCGCGTCGTGATTGGCACCAAAGACCCGCGGGCGATCGAGATGATGCTCGAGGTCTACTCGCCGCTGCGCGTCGCCGACGTGCCATTCGTCATCACCAACGTCGAGAGCGCCGAGCTCATCAAGTACGCCTCGAACGGATTTCTCGCGACCAAGATCTCGTTCATCAACGAGGTCGCGGAGATCTGCGAGTCGCTCGGTGCCGACGTCGAGGTGGTCGCCCGCGGCATGGGCCTCGACGCGCGGATCAACCCCAAGTTCCTGCACCCGGGTCCCGGCTTCGGCGGCTCGTGCTTCCCCAAGGACACTCGCGCGGTGGCCTCGATCGCCCGTCAACAGGGCTTGCGCTTCCGCATCATCGAGGCCGTCCTGCAGGTCAACGCCGCCACCCAGCAGCGGATGCTCGGCAAGATCGCGCAGGCCCTCGGCGGTTCGGTAGCCGGCAAGACCATCGGCGTGCTCGGCCTGTCGTTCAAGCCGGAGACCGATGATGTCCGCGAGTCGCCCGCTCTCGTCATCGTCGCCGGACTGCTGGCCGGTGGCGCCAAGATCCGCGCGTTCGACCCGGTGGCGATGGACGCCAGCCGCCCCGTGATCCCCGAGGCCGAGCTCTGCGCCGACGCCTACGCCGTCGCCGAGGGTGCCGATGCGCTGGTCATCCTCACCGAGTGGAACATCTTCAGGAAGCTCGACCTCGAGCGCATGCGGAGGCTCTTGAAGCAGCCGCTGGTCATCGACCTGCGCAACATTTACGAGCCGTCGAAAATGGCAGCTGCCGGGTTCACCTACCTCTCGGTCGGCCGCGAGCCCGGCATCCCGTCAGCGGCGGGCGTCTGAGCGCTATGGCTCCAGCCCTGGCCCCAACAACGACAGCCGTCATCGCCGGCGGTGCCGGCTTCCTGGGCTCCCATCTCTGTGAACGACTGCTGGCCGAGGGTCGGCGGGTGATCTGCGTCGACAACCTGATCACCGGCAACCGCGCCAACATCGCCCACCTCGAAGGCCGCAGCGACTTTCGCTTCGTCCAGCACGACATCTCGACGCCGCTGCACCTCGACGAGGACGTCGACTTCATCTTGAACTTCGCCTCGCCGGCGAGCCCAATCGACTACCTCGAGCTACCGATTCAGACGCTCAAGGTGGGCTCGCTCGGCACCCTCAACACCCTCGGCCTGGCCAAGGCGAAACGAGCCCGCTACCTGCTCGCCTCGACCTCCGAGGTGTACGGCGACCCGCTCGTCCACCCGCAGCCGGAGACCTACTGGGGCAACGTCAACCCGGTCGGCCCGCGCGGCGTCTACGACGAGGCCAAGCGCTTCGCCGAGGCCTGCGTCATGGCCTACCACCGCACCCACGGCGTCGACACCCGGATCGTCCGCATCTTCAACACCTACGGCCCGCGCATGCGGCCGCGCGACGGCCGCGTGGTGCCCGCCTTCGTGCAGCAGGCACTCCTCGGCGAGCCGATGACGGTCTTCGGCGACGGCGGGCAGACGCGTTCATTCTGCTACGTCGACGACCTGGTGGACGGCATCTACCGCCTGCTGATGAGCAACGAGACCAACCCGGTCAACGTCGGCAACCCGCACGAGATGACGATCCTCCAGTTCGCCGAGACCATCAAGGCCGCCGTCGGCAGCGCCAGCCCGATCGTCCACAAGCCGCTGCCGGTCGACGACCCGAAGACCCGGCAGCCCGACATCACCCGCGCCCGCACCCTCCTCGGCTGGGAGCCCAAGGTCAGCCTGGAGCAGGGCTTGGTGAGGACGATCGACTACTTCCGGTCGCTGCTGCCCGCCGGAGGCTCTCGATGAGCACGGTCACCTGCGCCCGCTGCGGTCGCCCCGACGCCCCGGTGCTCGCGCGCGCGCCCTTCCCCGGGCCCCTCGGCCAGGAGCTCGTCGCTCGCACCTGTGGTGACTGCTGGACCGAATGGCAGCACGCCGAGGTGATGGTGATCAACGAGCTGAGGCTCAACTTCATGGACCCGAAGGCACAGGACGTGTTGTTCGCCGAGATGCGGCGTTTCCTGTTGCTCGACGGCTGACAGCGCGACCGGCAGCGCGGTGTCGACCCCACCAGATCGCCCGACCGAGGTCCCGTCCCCCGCGGGGAGCTCGTCGCACCCGCCCTCGATCCACCACTCGACGCCTGATCACCTGGTGAAGCCGCGGATCCCGCGGCGCGCCTTGCTGCGCTTCGCGGCCCTGGTCGGGCTGCTGGGCGGTGCCTTCCTGCTGATGCGCTACGGGCCGGTGCGCGAGCACCTCCAGCCGGAGCGTCTGCTGGCCGACCTCGAGACGCTGCGCGGCTTCTGGTGGAGCCCGCTCGCGCTGCTCGGGCTCTATCTGGTGATTTCGCCGCTGGGCCTGCCGGTGAGCCCGCTGCTGATCTCCGGCAGCGTCATCTTCGGCGCCGTCTGGGGCAGCCTCTACAACTACCTCGGCCTGATGCTCGGCGCCCTGGTGTCGTTCCTGCTCGGCCGCCTGCTCGGTCGCGACCTGGTGCTGCACCTGCTCGGCGATCGGCTGAAGAAGGTCGAAAAGCGGATCGCCCGTCGCGGATTCTGGCCGCTGGTCCAGCTGCGCCTGCTGCCGCTGCCGTTCGTCGTGCTCAACGTTGGCGCCGCGTTGTCGGGCATCAGCCTGCCGACCTTCCTCGGCAGCACCGCCATCGGTCTCCTGCCAACGACCATCATCTACACCTACTTCTGGTCGTCGCTCGCGACCAGCGTCTCCGGCGCCCGCCAGGAGATGGTCATCCGGCTGGTCGTCGCCATCTCCCTGCTCTTCGGCCTCACCATGCTGCCCGGCCTGATCCGCCGGCGCCTGCGCGGCAAGCGCCTGGCGGAGCTGCGCAGCCAGCGCCGGCAGCGCCTCCCTCTGTAAGGGCGACCGGCAGGTCGCCCCTGGGGCCAGAACGCACCGCTGGCGGGTTCGGTGCCCCGATCGCGTGTTGGATCTCTGAAGGTCGTTTGCTCATGACGTCCAACGGAGAACCCCGATGTCGACTCGCCACCCTCGTTCGCTCGTTCCACCGCAGCTCCGGACCACTGCCCTGCTCCTTCTGGCGCTCTGCGCCGCCGGCGTCGCACGCGCGGCGACGTACACCGTCGGCGGCGCCGGCTGCAACCAGCCCGACCTCCTGTCGGCCCTGATCGCCGCAGTCAACAACCCGGGCGCCGACGAGATCCGTCTGCTCTCTGGATCGAGCCACCAGGGGCCGTTCTTCGTCAACACCGACGGTCTGACCATCCGCGGCGGCTACGCGACCTGCGCCGCTGGCAGTGCCACGGGCACGTCGACTCTCCTCGGCACCAACTCGAGTCGACCCCTGTTCATGTCGGTCAGCGGCACGGTCTTCCTCGATCGGTTGCACATCACTGGCGGCAGCGTCACCGGCAACGGTGGCGGCTTGCTCCTGCAGGGCAGCGGGGCGCTCTTCCTAACCAATTCCATGGTCTTCGGCAACCACGCGACGGCGAGCGGCGGCAACGTGTTCGTGACCGGCGGCGCTGGGCTCAACTTGGTCGTCACCCAGAGCAGCTCGGTGACCGCTGGCGACGCGCTCGACGGCGGCGGCATCGCCTGCACGGGAGGCGCCCACCTCCAATTCGACGGCGACGTCGTGATCGCCAACAATGCCGCCACCGGCGACGGCGGCGGGGTCCACCTCACTGCGGGCTGCTCGCTCACCTCTGCCGCCGGCGGGTCACTCGCCAGCGCGCCGGGCGGCATCCTCAACAATCAGGCCGGCGGCAGCGGCGGCGGCGTCTACCTCGAAGCCGGCTCGGTCCTCGGCACGGTCTTCGCCAACCCCAACGGTCTGGCGATCATCGCCGGCAACACCGCGGTCGTCGCTGGCGGCGGTGTCGCCGTCGTCGGCAGCGGCTCGACGGTGACGTCGTTCTTCTCGCGCTACGCGAACAACCACGCCGACCAGGTGGCCGGCGCCCTGTTCGCCGACGACCACGCGAGCGCGGCGCTGGGTCGCACCGAGGTCACCGGGCCATGCTGGGACGGGCGACGCTGCTCGATCGTGAGCGGCAACAGTGCCACCGTCGGCGGCGCCTTCTTCAGCGACCGCAGCGCCACCATCACCGTCGACTCGACCTACGTCGAGGGCAACACCGCGACGACGTCGCAGCCGGTGGCGAGCGTGCGGGGCGGCTCACGGCTCGAGATCCGCAGCTCGGTCCTGGCTTTCAACGACGGCGCCAACCCGCTCTTCGTGGCCGACAACGCCAGCCAGCTCACCCTGGGCAACGTCACCGTGGCCGGCAACGCCAACATCGGTTCCGGCCTGATCGCGCTAGGCACCGGCGCCCTCGGGTCGGTCAGCGTGCTATCGAGCGCCTTCGACCAGACAGGCGCCCTCTTCGCGGCTGGCTTTCCGGTCGGCGTGGCCCCGGAGGCCGACTGCCTGATATCGCGGTTTGGCCCCCTGCTCACCGGCCTACCCCCAGCCAGCACGACTCGCGCCCTCACCACCGCCGACCCGCTCCTGACCAACCCGGCGGCCGGCGACTATCGCCTGCTCGGGGGCTCCCCGGCGATCGACGCCTGCGACACGACGCACTTCCTCGGACCGTGGGTCTTCGACCTCGACGGCAACCTGCGCGACATCGACCAGGTCGGCGTCCCCAACCCGCTGCCCGGCTTCCGCGACCAGGGCGCCGTCGAGCACGTCGGCGCATTCCTCTTCGCCTCGGACTTCGAGACCGGCCTCACGGCGGCGTGGAGCGCGACGGTGCAGTAGGGCTAGCGAGGCCGGACGTCAGCTCGCGAGCGCAGCCGCCAGCCGGTCGAGGCGGGCCCGGAGCTCGGGCGTCACACCCTCGACGGTGGCGGTTAGCGCCAGGGCCCGGTCGAGGGTCGTCCGGGCCGCCGCACGGTCTCCGAGCCGGACCAGGATTTCCGCCTGCGACGCGAAGCCTCGCACCTGGTCGACGTGGCCCTTCGGCCAGAGCGCGGCCTGCAGCTCGATGACGCGGGCGATAACCGGCTTGGCCCCGGCCGCATCGCCAAGAGCCAGCTCGACGTCGGCCAGCTGCATCAGGGTGTTGGGCACCACCAGGTTGCCGGCCGGCAGGTTCGCCTCGGCGAGCTGGATGGTGTGGCGGAGCACGTCTTTGGCCTCGGCGAAGCGGCCGACGTCCTGCAGGACGCCGCCCAGACGCCGGTTGGCGTCGATCGCCGTCGCCGAGGTCTCGCCGAGCGCGGCCACCGTCAGGTCGCGGCCACGCAGCGCCTCGGCCGCCGCCTCGTCCTTGCGCCCGAGGTCGACTAAGGCCATGGCCCGGCGCAGGCGGCCATAGCCAAGCCACCAGCTGGTGGGGCCCAGCACGCGATCGGCAATCGGCAGGGTGGCATCCAGCCTGGTCAACGCCACCGCCGGCTCGCCGAGCAACACCGCGAGGTTGGCGATCCGCAACGAGCTCTTCAGCGTCAGCGGGTGTTCGGCGCCGGCCCGCGCGAGGAGGATCCGCTCGGCCTCGGCGAGCGCCGCGCGGGCCTCGCTCACCCGGCCGAGATTCTGCAGGTCACCCGCCAGGCCACCGAGCGTGTTGGCGATCGTCGGGTTGTCCGGGTCGACGCTCTGCACCAGATCGACGGCGCGTTGGGAAAGCTCCGCCGACGCCTCCAAGTCGCCGCTCCGGCCGGCGATCGTCGCCTCGACCGTCAGCACCCTGGCGAGGCGCAACGGATCCGCCGGACGTTGGACCTCCGCAATCGCCACCGCACCGGCAATCAGCGCCCGCGCCTCTTCCAGGGGACCCGTATCGGCGAGGGCCAACGCCAGCTGCATCTTCGCGTCCCCCACGCGGGGGTGACCGGGGCCGAGTGCCGCCTCGAGCAGCGGCAGGAGCTCGCGCCCGATGACCTGGGCCTCCGTGGGACGCCCGGCGAGCCGCTCGAGGGACATGCGGTCGAGTCGGCCGTCCAGGGTGTCGGGGTGGAGCGGGCCGAGCCGTTCGCGTCGCAGGGCGATCGCCTCGTCGCTCAGGCGGATCGCCGTCACCATCTCACCGAGGCCGCCGTAGACGTTGCCGAGCACCGCCAACAACGCCGCTCGCGCCTCCGGCTCGGTCGTCAGCGCGCCGCCGTGCTCGGCCAGCCGCGTGCCCTCCGCCAACAGCTCGACCGCGGTGCGCTGGGCGACCTGCTTGACGGTGAACGGATCGGCGGCCGTGAACAGGTCGGCCAGGAACTGCGCTACCTGGCGCGCGGTCGCCGCCTGCCGAGCCGCCGTGTCGCGCTCCGTCCGCAGGCGGGCGGTGTAGTAGCCGACCACGGCGACGAGCGCCACGACGCCGACGGTCGCCGCCGCCACGCCGAAGCGGTGACGGCTGACGAACTTGCCGGCGCGGTAGGCGAGCGCGTCCCGGCGGGCGAGGATCGGCAGGCCCCCGAGGTGACGCTCGACGTCTTCGATCAGCCGCTCCACGGATGGGTAACGCCGCCCGACCTCCGGTCGCAACGCGGTGAGCACGATGGTATCGAGATCGCCGGCGAGCGCCCGGCGCAGCTGGCGGGCGGAGCCGAGGCCCCGGCCCTCGGCGCGCGCCGCGCCTGGCGCACCGCTCACCGTCTCGCTCGGACGGCAGGGCGCACCGACACTCGCGCGTTCGCGAAGCGAGGCCGGCGTCGCCTCCGACGGCGGAAACGCTCGTTCACCCGCCAGCAGCTCGTAGAGCAGGAGGCCGAGCTGGTAGACGTCGGAGGCGGTGGTCACCGGCAGGCCGCCGGCCTGTTCGGGGCTGGCGTAGCTCGGCGTCAGAGGGACGGCGGCGTGGGTCAGCTCGCCGGCGGTGCCCTCGGCCACCTCCTCCTCGACCAGCTTGGCGATTCCGAAGTCGAGCAACTTCGGCTGACCCAAGGCGTCGACCAGGATGTTCGAGGGCTTGATGTCACGGTGCACCACCAGCTGACGGTGCGCCGCCGCGACGGCCTGCGCCACCTCGGCGAACAGCGCGAGACGGCGGCGGAGGTCGAGCCGGTGATGATCGCAATGCTCGTCGATGCGCGCGCCGTCGACGAGCTCCATGGCAAACCATGGACGGCCGTCCGGCGCCACGCCACCGTCGAGGATGCGCGCGATGCGCGGGTGGTCGAGGCTCGCCAGGATCTGCCGCTCGCGGTTGAAACGGGCCACCGCCCGCGCGTCCGCCGCCGGCCGGTCGAGGATCTTGAGCGCCACCGTCTGCTCGTACTGGCGATCGGCGCGTTCGGCGCGGTAGACGGTCGCCATGCCGCCACGCCCGAGCTCACCGAGAATCCGGTAGGCCCCCAGCCGTTCCCCGGTCGCGAGCTCGCGCGCGAAACCGTCGGCGAGGTCGCTCCACAGCGCCCCGCCGAGCCGCGGCTCGGCCGCCGAATCTTCGGCGGCGGCGAGCAGCCGCGCCAGGGTCTGCCGCTCGTCCTCGCTCGCCGCCTCGCGGTCGAGGAAGGCGCGGCGCTCGGCGGCGGGGAGCTCGAGCGCGCGGTCGAGCAAGGTGTCGAGTCGGCGGCGATCGGTCACGGGCGCATCTCCTCGGCCAGCCAGGCACGAGCCCGCTGCCAGGTGCGTTGGGCGGTGCGCAGCGAGATCCCGAGCGCGGCCGCCGTCTCTTCCTCGGTGTAGCCGGCGAACACCCGGCACTCGACCACCTGCACGAGCCGGGGGTCCAACTCACCCAAGCGTAAGAGTGCCTCTTCGACCGCCAATACCTGCTCGAGATCGGACGCGAGCGCCGGGATCCGCTCGTCGAGCGTCGTCGCCACGCGTCCGCCGCCGCGCTTGGCGGCGTGCCGCCGGCGCGCCTGGTCGACCAGAATGTGCCGCATCACCCGCGCGCTGACCGCACAGAAGTGGGCAAGGTCTGCGTAGCCACCCTCATGGCCAGCCAGCTTGAGGTAGGCCTCGTGCACCAGCGCCGTGGTGTTCCACGTCGCACCGGGCCGCTGGTGCCCCAGCTGGCGATGGGCGATCTTGCGCAGATGCGGGTAGAGCAATGGCAACAGGGCGTCGAACGCCGTCCTGTCGCCAGCGCCGAAGGCGCGGACCAACCGCTGAATTTCGGCTGTCTCCATACCCGTCCGCGGCGAGTCGCCGCCCGGCCGCGGAACGGGGGAGATGCTAGCCCGGATTGTTCGCCGACTCAGCCCTTGTCGTCAGCCGACGGGCCGTAGACGCCCGGCACCGGCTGGCCGAGCAGTCGGAGGTACACGCCCAACTGAGCGCGGTGGTGAATCGCGTGCGACAGCACGAAGCTGCGCAGGACGGCACCCTTGGGCATGGTGAACAACACGTGCCCGCCCTGGAGCAGCGACCACGGCTTGCCGAAGTCGGCGTCGCTGGCGCCGGCGACGGCCGTCTTCGCGCGGGCGACGTTGGCGTCGAACAGCGCGAGCATGGCGTCGCGGGTGGTGAACACCGTTCCCTCGTAGGGCTTGCCTCCGGGCGGGGCGAAGTCGAGAGCATCCATGGCAAAGGTGCTCTCGGCCCACAGCGGTATCTCGACCAAGTGGCCGGCGAGCCGCCCGAGGGTCATCGACTTGCTGTGCGGCTGCCAGTCGAGCTGGTCCTCGGGAACCAGGGCCAGGTGCTTGCGGGTGTTGGCCATCTCGTGGTCGAGCTCGGGAAGGATCATCTCGGCGATCATTGGGCGCTCCTGGAATTGCCCGGCGGCGGAGGATCCCGCCGCCGGGCTGGCGATCATAGACGCCCAGCGATGTCTACCAAGGTCCGGCGGGGCGAACGCCACCGCTTCGCCACTATCGCTTGCGACCGCGGGTCACCGCGCACACCACTCTGCACCTGCCGCCCGGCTCGGTCGCGAAACGACGGTGCAGCGAAGGCGCCGTTGTCTGCGGTGCGCCGGCTCAGCCCGCCGGCGGGGCGGCGGCCGGACCGCGCGCGATCCGGCGCACCAGCGCTGCCGCCGCCACCGCCGCCCAGGTGCCTTCGAGGACCACGAACGGCAGATAGTCGATCAACCACGAGGCGTACGCCGACAAGGCGCCGCCGGCGACGTTGAGCAGAATGTACGGGTAGCTCGACGCCCGCAGCCAGCCGAACAGGTTGGCAAAGAAGGCGACAAGCAGCAGGCTCACCCCGAGCGAGCCGACCAGGGTCGAGAACGGCATGGGAGAGCGCCTCGCGGACTCAGCGACCCGCAGCCGAGGTCGCGGGTAGCGTGTCGAGCACGCGCAGCAGGTGAGGCAGCACGGTCTCGGCAACCCGCCGGTCGCCCTCGACTGTCGGGTGGATGCCGTCCGCCTGGTTGAGCTCGGGCACGCCGCCGACGCCCTCGAGGAGGAACGGCACCAGCGCCACGTCGAGCTCACCGGCGAGCCGCGGGAAGATGGCGGCAAAAGCCGCCGTGGTGTCTCGCCCATAGTTCGGCGGCAGCTGCATGCCGCAGAGGAGGACGCGGATGCCGCGGGACTTGGCGGTGGTGATGATCGCCCGCAGGTTGTCCTCGGTGGCAGCCGCCGGCAGGTCGCGCAGACCGTCGTTGGCCCCCAGCTCGACCACCAGGACGTCCGGGTTCTGGCGCAGCAGCCAGTCGAGCCGGGCCCGACCGCCGGCCGAGGTGTCGCCGGAGACGCCGGCATTGACCACCCGCACCGGTCGACCGAGGGCCGCCAGCCGCTCGCCGATCACCGCCGGAAAGGCGTCCTCTTCGCTCAAGCCATAGCCCGCCGAGAGGCTGTCGCCCAGAAACACGACCAGCGGGCCCGTCGGCTCGATGGGCGCGCTGTCGACAGCAGCCGGCGTGCTCACCGCCGGCGCGGCCGGCGCCGACGGCCCGGCGCTGCGGCCGTTCGCCGGACGGTCGGCGCAGCCGCTGATCGCAACGGTGAGCGCGGTCAAGCCGATGGCGAGGCGGCGGAGTCCAGCCGGACGATCGGTGCGACGCGGAGGGGGAATTTCGTGCACGAGGGGCTCGCTTGTTACGGGCGACCGCCGCCGCTCGGCGGTACGCCGCCGGCGCGATTGCTCTTCGGCGTAACCACTTTCAGCCCGCCCCCATTCCGCGCGGTGTACGCCATCCAGAGCGTGCTTCCCACCCTCCCTCTGCGAGCCAGCCGCCATGCCCAGCCCGCCCCGCATCGAGCTCCGCGGACTCACCCGCCGACTGCCGTCCGGCGGCCGCGAGCTCACCATCCTCGACCACCTCGACCTCGCCATCCCGGCCGGTGAGCTGGTCGCCATCCTCGGCCCGTCGGGCAGCGGCAAGTCGACGCTCCTCGCGCTGATGGCCGGCCTCGACCGGCCGAGCGAGGGCGAGGTGCTGTCNNGGGGAGCCGATCCAAGACCTCTCCGAAGACCGGCTGTCACTCGTGCGACGTCAGAAGGTGGGCTTCGTCTTCCAGTCCTTTCAGCTGCTCGGCAACTACACGGCGCGCGAGAACATCCTGCTGCCGCTCGAGCTCGTCGGCCACCCCGACCCCGGCCAGCGCGCCGACGAGCTGCTGGCGAAGGTCGGGCTCGCCGCCCGCGGCCACCACTATCCGGTTCAACTGTCAGGTGGCGAGCAGCAGCGGGTGGCGCTGGCCCGGGCCTTCGCCACTCGTCCGGCGATCCTCTTCGCCGACGAGCCGACCGGTAACCTCGACTCCGCCACCGGGC
>CXWL01010953.1_pt1 | contig 16942 bp, 18 predicted proteins | sample 590931 | NCBI WGS metagenome assembly CXWL01 (sample SAMEA3498368, study PRJEB10139) | groundwater metagenome | biome: water well; material: biofilm material | place: Germany | collected 2015-04-27 | reverse complement strand
CTCATCGGTGTATTTGATTTTCGCGCTCATAAATCGCCTTTCCTTTACGCCAATAGCCGGCGCCGATGATTCGAATGACTGAAGCCCGATACGCGAACCGCACCGTCAAAATGCCGCCATCGACTTCGCCAAAACAATAGAAACGGTCTTCCGACTGACTGTGCGTGAGATCTCTTGCGATGACACGTCGAGGGTCGGCAAAGGCGTATTGGGCACGATGGAACGATACCCCATGCTTATTCCAATTTGCCGACTCTTTGTCTGAGTCCCACTCGAAATGTGTTTCAGCCATCGGCCTGACCGAAGACTAGCACAGGGCAATATATTTGGCCATACGGAAATATGGGCACACATCTTGGAGCCTCCTGTAGCGGTGAGCCCACCTGATTCTCGCCCTCCCCGATCTTAGGATTGGGCCTCGCAGCACTGGGGCCTACCTCCAGGCAACGGCCCCTCCGTTGTGGGGTCCAATAACTGAGCAGAAGCAATCAACGCCGCTTTGAGAAAGAGTCTCTCGGGAATCGCTTCGAACGTTGTGCCCGCCACCTCTACCGTTCGACACTCGGAGTCGCCACACACCGAACAGCACCGGCTGCTGCCGACTCGAGCGCCAAGCCATTCCTCCATAGGTCTTCCCGCGATCCAAATACGGTTGGACTCGGAGGAGTCGGACTTGAATGATTGTTCGTCGATCGCTCTCGTTTCGAGGGTCGGCTCAATGCCGAGGGGGCGGAGCGCCTCTTTGAGTTTATTGAAAGCCCGTCGTATCTCCCGATGTGTGGCATCGCAGCGATCGCACGTCTTCCCGTCCGCGCTCACGAGCCTCTGCCAAACTATCGGTAGGGGTACCACAAGTGTGATTTCTTTTCTGGTTAGGGTTTTTCCGTTGGACCTTCCCGCCGCAGGAGAGCAAGGTAGGCCAGCGTGTCGGCAAGCTCCTGATCCGTCATCCTCTTGTCCGGAAACATGCCTGTGCCAGGGTGTCCTTCCCGGATTGCACGTGCGCGCTGCTTGTCGGTTTTCAGATAGAGCGCCTTCTGATTTCTCAGATCGGTCGGTTGAGGATTGAGTTGAGCAATGAGCGCGGTGGTGTCGGCTGTGAGTCTCGGTCGTTGGTCTTTGTTTCCATCAATGCCATGGCAGTAATAGCACACGCCCTTCCCATTGAAGACCGCTCTGCCACGCTCGGCATCGCCTGCCAGCATTGTGCTCTTGGGTGACGGCGGGGGACCGGCCCAGGCATTCATCTCAGCCATATAGGTAAACTGGCTCGCCAGTAAGCCAGCTAGCAGGATGCTGAAAAAATATAACGAGCCTGTCTTGTTCATTTGGTCTGTTTGGTCTCTCTCGTTTATTTGGTCTATTTGGTTTGTCTCGTTTGTTTGGTTAACCAGACCAACTAAATGAACAAAACAAACCAAATCAACCAGCTAATCAGTGCTACCCGCAACAGAGCTTGTATCGCTCTTCCGGAATATTCTTCATGTTCTGAAAGACGGTTTCCCGGTCCTCCGCACTGGTCACCCGATCGATGCCGGGATAGAGCACCCGTTCTTCTTTCATATTGTGGGAACCGAGCAGATTCAACAAGGCCTGTTCTTCTTGATCGCTGTCGGGGCTCTGATCTATCACCTTCTGGTGAATAGCTTCGAGGTGCTGCCCGATCTGGCGATGCTCTGTGCGCATTACTGAAGTCGCTCCGCCTTCGGTGATGCCGGTTTCTTTTTCCCACAATGGAAACAGAATCTCTTCTTCCCACACGATGTGGCGCTGCAAACCGAACTTGAATGCTGTGAAGGATTCCTTGGCCTTGGCGAAGTCTGACCGTTTCAATCTCTGAAAGGTCTTGAACAATTCATCCAATCGGTCATGGTCCTGCTCGTAGAACTCAGTGATGGTGTGCTGCTCACTCATAGAATCCCCTTCGTTTGTGGTTTGTCTGGTTCATCTGGTTTCTTTGGTTTGTCTCGTTTGTTTGATCGAACACGATCAGTTAGATGAACAAACCAGAGCAACCACCCCGTTCTCACCCCTCATGAACCGCCTTTAACTTTGAACTCCAAATGACAGGCCACGCAGGCCTTCAACACGTTATTGAACTGCGGCAAGATCTGCTTCAGGTCTTTCGTGGGGATGACGCGCGCCAACTCTTCCGCCGCCGCATGATGAGCCATCGCCAAGTCGTGATAGGCGGGTGGAAAATTTTCCGGCTGCTGCTGCGCCATCGCCTGCCGATGCATGAAGAATCCCAGGTGGGATTCAGTCAGCCCTTTCGCCAACTCATAGTCCTCTTCGACCAGGGCGTTCACGATCACCTGAATGGATTCCAGGTGCTGCAACATCACCGCACGATGTTCTTTCCCTGCCGGTAACGACAATGGAATGGGGTGCCTGGTATCAGACGTGAGATAAGGGATGGCTCCCTGTTCACTGTGGCGCGGTTCGACATCCGTGCAACCGATTGATAGTACGAGATAAAATATCCAGGCTGGGACTCTCCAGAGGAGAGCCAGCTTCCGCCTATATAATGGTGACATGAAAGTCGTTTACCTATGATGGCTTGAGCTGGACTCGCACCTCCAAACGTAACCACGGGACGAAAAGACCCAGATTATCCAGTTCAATGGTGCTTATGCTGAAGGTCATGATCATGACCTTCAGCCGATTTCTTTCCCGCCTTGACAGTCTTTGGTTTCAGCGGGGTAAACTTGGCGCCATACGCATCCTGTCCCGGCAACTTGATGAATACCACAATCACTGTCTCCTGACCGATCTGAAACTCGCCGCCCCCCTTCAATAGATTCTCTGGTGACGGCTCCAGCCTGACTGTGATTTTGCTCCCAGCTTTACCCTGTTGAATAGTTGCTTTCCCCTCTCCACCATCAGTCTTCATCTCTTGCCATGCGTGATCGGTCACATGCAGTAGCAGCTCTCCATCCTTCGCCACAAGCTCCAGATGATAAGGACCAGCCGCACGAACTTGCCCGCCATGCGGCGACGGCATCGCGTCTAATGATTCATCTGTGTGGGCCCAAACAGGCTGCAAAATAATCAGAGGAGCAGCAAGCACAGCAGCAAAGATGAATTTATTCATTTATTTCACCTCAAGAAACGAGTTGGAACGGTTGTGGAATTTTCAAGGGTGTTTCGAACATCAATAAAAAATGAAATCGTTAGCACCATCAGGCCTGGGTTAAGGCGAGACGTCCTTCATTCACACATGTCCCCGCCTTTGCCCCATCCCCATCAGACCGACAGCCAACCATTCCATACGATAATGAGCAAAGGGCATACCTCCGCCCCACACATCATGAGCAGGATGATTGCTTTGCATAGACAGCAACTTGTTTCCTGATATCAAAATGAAGCAGGTAGAATTGGGGTCAATTGCTCCAACGGTCCGAGAGTCACTGAGGCACAATGCCCCAATTGGAGATGGTGCGTGACTTCAGGAACATAGGTCACCACCTGGCTACCGAATGGTATTGGCCTGCCGTCTCGGCGCATCATTCCCTATGCGAAGGATGGGACACAGCCGCATTTTCTGTCGGCATGACAAACCACCATGAGGCCCAACTGCTACCAAGCCCTAATCAGTCGAGCTTCAGTTCCCTGACCAGATAGATAATTCAGGCCTCATAATCAGCACCCATTTCCTCCATGTGTGCAAACAGTCCGTACCGTTCAGTCACAATCGACTCAGACCTTCCTCACGGAGGAAAGATATCAAGCTTACCGACAACGTGTCTAGGCAAAGTGACGCACTCTGTCCAGCCGCGTCTGTGATATGCCGAGCGATCCCACCGTTTCTTTCTTCGCCTGCGTTGACGGACGTTGAGGCGGGGTTTCTTTCTATAATGTGCGCGCCGCGCCGGCAAGGTCAGGCGCGGTCTGCGGCTCGACGAGATTGAGCAACCGTTCGATACCGATAGGCTCCTCGGCCTGCATCGGCACGAGCGCGACGCGCGTGGCATACCGGGTACGCACCGCCTCAATCTGGGCCAGCTCGAACGCGGCCCGCTGCTTCAACAGGGGTGACGAGGTTGGCGCTGCGGACAGGCTGTTGTTGATCAGCCAGGCCCAGGGTTCGATACCGGCCCGGCGCAGCTCTTCCTGCAAATGGGCGGCTTCGAGCACCGGCGTGGTTTCCGCCAAGGTCACAATCATCATCTTCGTGCGCTCAGGGTCTTGCAACCGCATCATCGGGGTGGTGTGATGCAGATGTGGATCGATATGGCGGGTCGCTTCGCGGTGATAGGCTCCGGTGGCATCGAGCAGCAGCAGGGTGTGCCCGGTCGGCGCCGTGTCCATCACGACGAATTTCTTACCGGCTTCGCGGATAATGCGTGAGAACGCTTGGAATACCGCGATTTCTTCGGTGCAGGGCGAGCGCAAGTCTTCTTCCAGCATGGCACGGCCTTCGGCATCGAGATCCTGGCCTTTGGTGTCCAGCACATGTTGCCGATAGCGCGTGATCTCTGCCTGCGGGTCGATACGACTGACTTCCAGATTGTCCAACGATCCGGACAGCGTGTCGGTCAGGTGTGCGGCGGGATCGGACGTGGTCAAATGCACGGGGAGGCCGCGTTGGGCCAGTGCCACTGCCACCGCAGCCGCGAGCGTGGTTTTGCCGACACCGCCCTTGCCCATCATCATGACGAGGCCGTGGCCGGTTTTGGCGATCTCGTCGACAAGCGTCGACAACCGTGGAAGGTCGATTGAGTTGGCGAACGCACCAGCGGCCACAGGCGCGGTCTCGTCTCGATCAGACAAGAGACTGCTCAGTGCCTCGACTCCGACGAGGTTGACCCCCTTGAGCGGCAGATGATCGATGGGCAGGTTGCGCAGCACCGCAGGCATCGCGACGAGCGCCTCCTGCTCATGGCGACGGATGGCGGCGGCCAGCGCGTCCTGCGCCGCTTCGCGTTCCGGCAAAACCCCGTTGATGACGAGATGTTGCCTAGCCAGGCCGATGGCGGCCAGTTCCTGGTGCGTGCGCGCGACCTCATCCAGCGTGCCTTTCTGTGCGCGAGCCACCAAGATCAAACGGGTACGGTCTGGATCGGACAGTGCCTTGACTGCGTCCGCATACCGCTGCCGTTGCTTTTCCAGGCCCGACAGTGGGCCGAGACAGGAGGCGCCCCCCGGATTGGTTTCGATAAAACCGCTCCAGGCGCCAGGGAGCTGCAGTAGACGGATGGTATGACCAGTCGGTGCCGTGTCGAAGATGATGTGATCGTAGCCGGCAATCAACACCGCATCGGTCAGCAATGCGGTAAATTCGTCAAAGGCCGCAATCTCTGTGGTACAGGCCCCGGAAAGCTGTTCCTCAATGCTCTTCACCACGGAGTCCGGCAGTTGTCCGCGGACCGGGCCGACGATACGCTCGCGATACTGCTGCGCCGCCAGTTGCGGGTCGATTTCCAGGGCTGAGAGTCCCGCGACAGTGGCAATGGCGGTGATGCTGTTGCCGATGGTCTGACTGAACACCTGGCCGACGTTGGACGCCGGATCGGTGCTGACCAGGAGGACCTTCTTGCCCTGTCGAGCCAGATGGATGGCGGTGGCGCAGGACAGAGACGTTTTGCCGACGCCGCCCTTGCCGGTAAAAAACAGGAAGGTGGGTGGATGGTCTAGAAACCGCATGACGCATTCCTTTGACGTGATGAACCCATCAGCATGAGCCACCACAACAGCTGCCTTCTGTTTTGTTCGTGGCTGGCGCAGCGGCCAGGCCCGCCCAGCGGGTCAGCTCATCCCGGCTGGGATACCGCCCGGCCAGGGCCACTTCGCCTTCCACCAGAATCAGCGGTAGCGATGCCTCCCCCGAGCGCTGCAAAAACCCTTTGACCGTGGCGTTGTTGGCAAACTGCAACGGTTGTTGCCCCAGGTTAAAGCGTTCGATCGTCATGCCTTGCTGCTTCGCCCACTCGACATCTGCCGCAAAATTCACCAATCGCTGATCCACATCGACCCCACAGACACCTGTACTGCAGCACATCGCCGAATCATACACGTCGATCTTCGTCATGTTGAACCTCCATAAAATCGTGAAATACGAGAGAACACGAATGCCTGCTACGGAAGAGTGCCAATACGGTCCAATGCCACCTTGAACTGCTCGCGATCCTGCCTGAGACGGTCGAGCGGCAGTGTCAGGAAGGCTTCGATGCGGGCGCGCAGGGTGCGATAGGCCTGCTCGAACTTGGCGTCAATTTCGGCCTCCGTCCCGGTCGCTTTAGCCGGATCCTCCACGCCCCAATGACTACGCAGCACCAGGCCGAGATAGGCCGGGCAGGTTTCGCCTGCTGCGTTGTCGCACACCGTGATGACGATATCCGGAATGGACGGCAGGCCAGTCCACGACTTGCTGTGCAAGCCCTCGGTCGAAATGCCCTCGCGCCGCAGGAACGCCAGGGATCGCGGATGTATTGTGCCGGTCGGATGGCTACCCGCGCTCATGGCGCGCCACTCAGTGCTTGCCAGCGCATTGAACGTGGCCTCGGCCAATACAGACCGGCAGGAGTTGCCGGTACAGAGGAACAGTATATTCACGATGTCGTCTCCTCTTGAGTGCACGTCGTCGGCTGTCCCGTCGTACGATCACAAGGGAGCCTGCGAGTCACAGCTTTGGTTAGATTCCAGCGGCTTCCTCGCTCGGATGAATGCACTCATGAACTTCCCATCCATCTGCGGCGCAAGGGCCTCCACGTTGAGTCCCGCGCCGGCTAAGAATTCCTTGGCATCCTCGGCGCGATAGATACGTGTGGGGACGATCTCGATATCGTGGAACCCCGCCTTCACGAGTTTGTCCCGGTAGGCGGCTTCTTCTAAGGCCCCTGCGACACAGCCCATCCACAATTCGACGCTGTGGCGAATCTCAGCCGGGACGTCGCCACGCACGACGACATCGGAGACGGCAAGCCGACCGCCTGGCTTCAGGACTCGAAACGCCTCTGCCAGCACGCGGTCTTTGTCGGATGAGAGATTGATGACGCAGTTGGAGATGATCACATCGACAGAGTGATTTCCGAGTGGAATCTCCTCGATCTCGCCTTTGAGGAACTCCACATTTTGCACGCCTGATTTTTGCTGGTTCTCCTGTGCCAAGGCGAGCATCTCGTCCGTCATGTCGAGTCCGTACACCTTACCGGTCGGTCCAACCCGACGGGCCGACAGCAAGACATCAATTCCACCGCCTGACCCGAGATCCAAGACCGTCTCGCCAGGATTGAGTTGGGCCAAGGCCGTGGGATTCCCGCACCCTAATGAGGCCAAGACGGCCTCCGCCGGTAAGGCCTCTGTGTCCGTCACCTCATACAAATTGGACGTGATGGGAGCTGCTCGTTCCGAGACCGAGCCACAGCAGGAACTGCTTCCTCGTTTCGCCTGCAACGCCGCCTGGCCATACTCGGCCTTCACAATCTCTTTGATCTCTTCGCTGTTCATCGCGCACCCCTTCTATTGATCAACGAATGTTGATTAATCAGCGCCAAAAAAACTACCGACACCGGGATGAGAAGCCCACTCCTGGGCGTGAGCCCTGTAACGATTGGACCACCTCTTTCAGTTCCTCTAGGGCTTCCGCATTGAGGGAATAGTAAGTCCATCGGCCCTCTGGACGGTCCGTGATCAGTCCTGCATCCTTGAGTACTTTCAGATGAAAGGACAGACGCGACTGTCCCGTCTTGAGTGCATCGGTGAGGTCGCACACACATTGCTCACCGTCTTTCAGTCGCTCCATGATCTCCAGCCGCGTTTCGTCCGACAAGGCATGAAAGAAGTTCACCCTTGCTTCTCGCCGCTTGATCGTCATACTCATGCCTGCATCATAACAACAATTCTTGATGAGTCAAGGGGGGAGGACCGCTATGGGCATCTTGCAACCACCTCCTACTTCATCAATGACCCTACCGGTGCGTTCTTATTCCCGATTGACTCGTGAGCGACACTCGATCACGAGTCAATGGCCGCCAGGTTCGCCTGACGCGGGTGTGTCAGGTACCCCGCAACAGGGACCACCATTTTCTGGTGGTGCGCCCTCTGACACTAACTGTAGCGCTGCCTCATAGACATTGTGAGCAGGAACCTGTTTCACTTTATTCGCCAGTTCGATGGCCGCGACAATCTGTACGTCCGTCATACCGATCTTTCGATCGATAGGGATGTAGTATCCGACGCAAGAAACGCGGTTATTTCCAATGGCGGCACCGATGGCCACCCGTTCATTTTCGCGAGGGACCAACTCACTCATGGCGTTCTCCTCTCCCCGGTTGATTCTCCGTCTAGTACTGCTCGCAAATGTGATGCGCGCCTACCGCAATGCGCATCAGCGGACCGCGGGCTGGCGAGTGATGCAGGCGGTAACCGGTAAAGATCATGATCGCTTCGTCCAGCATCAGCGCCGGCCTGGATACAGGCTTCCGGGCACGAAGTGCTCACACGCTGAGGGCGTGAAGGGGAGGGGCTCCAGCCCTCAGGGGGCATCCCTTGCCAGCATTCAAAACGAGTCGATCCGGTGATTCACTGGTACTGAGAGGAGAGCAAACGCCGCGCTCCGTCCACATTGTTGACAATTTACTAGAGGAAGCCTAGCGTTGCGGCGCAGCGTACGCTACGAGCACATCGGAAGGGATGGAAGAGACTTTCAGGTACTGCCATGGCCGTACTCTTTGCAGAGGCATGGAGCTGTTGCAAGAGAGCGGAGGGAAAATATGGCTGGGCTTGATGAATACCTAGACTGAAACCGTGCCTGACAGTTTGTCATTATGTTGCACCTAAGCAGAGGTTTTTGAGTATAGGCGTGGATAGGGCATCCCGGCGTGTAGCGTTATATTCACCTCAAGCAACCACGAGTACAAGCCATGGGACAGCATTACCTACGTATGCTTTTTTCGCCGAAGTCGGTTGCCGTCATCGGTGCCAGCGAACGTGCCGATACGGTGGGCGAGATCGTATACAGGAACATGCTGGGGAGTGGGTATACGGGCTTACTCTATCCGGTAAATCCGGCGCATCAGAATGTGCAGGGCCAGCGTGCCTATGCCACGATAGAAGAGATTGAAGCCCCGGTCGAGTTGGCCGTGATATGCACCGAGGCCGAGACTGTGCCCGACATCATCGAGGCCTGCGGCAAACATGGTGTGCGTGCTGCGGTGGTGCTGTCCGCAGGTTTCAGCGAAGTGGGTGCCCGTGGCGCCTCGCTCGAACACACAATGCTGGCCAATGCCAAAAACCATGGTGTGCGCATCATCGGCCCCAATTGCTTGGGCATCATACGCACAGCGATCGGGCTCAACGCCACATTTTTCAAAGGGAGCGTCAAGTCTGGCAACCTTGCGCTGGTGTCTCAGTCGGGGGCGCTATGCGCAGCCATTCTCGACTGGGCACCGGCCAACGACATTGGCTTTTCCAGTGTGGTTTCGATGGGTGCCGCATCCGACGTGGACTTTGGTGAAATTCTCGATTACCTCGCGACCGACGTGCAGACCAGCAGTATTCTGATCTACGTCGAAGGCGTCCGCAAAGCTCGTGGCTTCATGAGTGCATTGCGCGCTGCCGCGCGTAGTAAACCGGTGTTCGTTATCAAAGTGGGACGCCATGATGCCGGATCAAGAGCGGTGATGTCGCACACTGGCGCGCTGGTTGGTTCGGATGATGTATTCGATGCTGCGTTGCGTCGCGCCGGAGTGGTTCGCGTGGACTCAATCGGCGGGCTGTTTTCTGCAGCGAAGTCACTCGCCTCGCCCCACAGGTACAGCGGCAACCGTCTGGCAATCATCACCAATGGCGGCGGACCCGGCGTGATGGCAATCGACCGCGCGGTGGATCTGGGTGTGAGCGTTGCCAACCTGTCCCCCGAAACCATCGATCGGCTCAACCAGGTGTTACCTGCTATCTGGTCGCACAACAACCCGGTAGACATCATCGGCGACGCCACGCCGCAGCGCTATCGCGACGCGATAGGCATTTGCATGGAAGACCCCGGCGTGGATGGGGCGCTGGTGATTCTCACACCTCAAGCGATGACGCAGCCCCTGGAAGTCGCCAAATTGCTGGTCGAGGATGCAGGAAAATTCAGCAAGCCGCTGCTCACCAGTTGGATGGGTCATTCTCAAACCATGGAGGGACGGGCACAGTTCGCTCACGCCGGAATTCCATCATTCAGCACCCCTGAAGCGGCAGTTGAGGCCTATTCCTACATCACCGCCTATTACCGCAATCAGCGCCTGCTGGCGCAAGTACCGGAACCCTTATCGCACCATAATGTTCCGGATGTGGAGGGTGCGCGCATGTTGATTGAGTCCGCAATGGCGGAACGGCGCAAAGTGTTGTCGGAGATGGAATCGAAGGCGCTCCTGTCGGCCTTCCATATTCCAGTGGCCAATACGGTGATTGCCCGTTCTCCCGGCGAGGCGCTCCTGCTGGCGGAGGAGTTCGGTTTCCCGGTGGCAATGAAAGTCAATTCGCCGGACATCACCCACAAATCCGATGCCGGCGGTGTGAAGCTAAACCTGATGAATGCCGGCGCAGTTCGCGCGGCCTATAACGAGATTATCGAGGAGGTGAAACGAAACCGTCCGGATGCACGAGTCGACGGCATCGCCCTCCAGCCGATGGTGCGTAAGCCCAACGGGCGCGAATTGATGGTAGGGGTCATCTCGGATCCGATTTTCGGCCCGGTGATCAGCTTCGGCGCGGGAGGCACCACAGTGGAAGTGCTGGGAGATCGCGCNNATCGCGAAACTACTCGGTTCGTTTCGGCATATGCCGCCGGTGCAGATGGAGGCGCTGGAAAGCCTGCTACTACGGGTTTCCGAGATGGTGTGCGAGCTGCCATGGTTAAAGGAAATGGATATCAATCCGCTGATCCTGGATGAGCATGGCCTGCTGGCGGTAGATGCGCGCGTTGTGGTGGATTTTGCGCCGGTCTCAGCCGACCGTTACGCCCACATGGCGATTCATCCGTACCCGGCCCACCTGGTCACACATTGGCAATTGCCCGATGGCACAGATATCACCATTCGCCCGATGCGCCCCGAAGACGCTGCGATCGAACAGGAGTTTGTGCGCCATCTGTCGGAAGAAGCGAAATACTTCCGGTTTATGCACGCCGTGCAAGAGCTTTCCGAACCTATGCTGGTGCGTTTTACCCAACTCGACTACGACCGGGAGTTGGCGCTGATCGCCGTAACCGAAGAGAAGGGCCGCGAAGTGGAAATCGGCGTATGCCGCTATGCCATCAATCCAGATGGAGAATCATGCGAATTCGCGCTGGTGGTAAGCGACCAGTGGCAGCACAAGGCGATCGGCCACAGGCTGATGGGCAGCTTGATCGACGCAGCCCGCAGCAAGGAGCTAAAGACCATGGAGGGCGAAGTAATGGCAAGCAACCACGACATGCTTAAATTGGTTGCAACGCTTGGCTTTACCGTTGTCAGCCGTCAGGGAGACTCATCCATCAAGAAGGTCGCCAAGGTGTTGTAGCAAGCGATTGAAGCGCCATTGGGTGAAGCAACATTACATCACGCCTAGCCGTGACGGGTCTCCCCTCCAAGATACTCTTGCGCAGTTACGCTGCGGTCCTTGTCTGGGCCGCCTGGACTGCAAGGTTAACACGCGGCGCGGGATGATCATCCTAGATTTGACTGCGGACCCAACGCACAATGTCCTGCGCGCCGAGTGCCCCGGATTGCCGCGCCACTTCACGCCCTCCGCGAATTACCATCACAGTCGGGATACTCTGAATGCCGTAGCGAGCTGCCAGCGCCTGTTCCTCCTCCGTATTCACCTTGGCCAGGCGAACCTGTGGCTCCAGAATCTTGGCAGCCTGTTCATACGCCGGCGCCATCATTCGGCAAGGCCCGCACCATGGCGCCCAAAAATCTACGACCAGCGGAATGTCGCTTCGGGTGGCGTGCATGTCGAAGTCCGCCGCCGTCAGCGCGATCGGGTGTCCGGTGAACAGCCGCTCGTGGCACTGGCCGCATTTTGGGCCCTCAGCCAGGCGTGCGTCCGGGACGCGATTGATGGCCTGGCACCTGGGACACAGGATATGCCGAAGTTCCCTCATGACGTATGTCCGTGACACAAACAATTATACAAACGACACCCTCTGCTCAAGGACCAGCGCACACACCGGCAGTGCGCGTGGGACGGGCTGTCGAACCAGTCCTGTTCCGGGTCCCCCACGGTGTCCCGCGCCTAATCCACATCCAGGCCTGCCTGCCTCAGGCGAACGCGTAACTGATCGATCTGATGAAGCAGATCGATCATCACCGCAGCCGCCTCGACTGTCGCCCCGAAATCTCTCTGCAGCCGGGCGACTCGTCGGGCACAGGTGAGATCCGCCGCGCGAAATCGCCAATCCGGGGTCTCTCTCCCTTGCGGCGCCAGCACGCCCACCGCCACCAATTCGACGATCCACTCGGCCTCCGCCCCGCAGGCCCTGGCCAACTCTTCAAGCGCCAGCACACCCTCATCGCCAACCACGCTCCCCGTCAGAATCTCGTTCTCCATATCCATCGGTTAGACTCCGAGTGAGTGGCGCGGATTGAAGGCCAGCTCCCGCGCCATGGTGTGATAAATCTGTTGTGCCTGCTCCGTCTCCGCTGCCGGAAGGACCACTTCCAGGGCAAGATAGAGATCGCCCGCCGGTTCCCCGGGAATGCCGCGTCCTTTGAGTCTTAGCTTTCGCCCGCTCTGCGAACCAGGGGGGATTTTGACTTCAACCACCCCGGTCGGGGTCGGCGCTTTGACCGTGGCTCCGAGGGCGGCTTCCCAGGGTGCAATCGGCAATGAGAGCGACAGGTCGCGGCCTTGTACCTGGTACAGGGGGTGGGGGTGAAAACAGATCTCGAGATAGAGGTCGCCCGCAGGCATTCCGTTGACTCCCGGCGCACCTTGCTTTGTCAATCGGATATGCTGGCCTTCNNGCACGCAGAGTAATCGTCTGGGTTCCGCCGTGAAACGCATCCTCAATCGCGATGAAGATCTTGGCATGATGGTCCTCGCCATGAGCACGGGTGGATGCGCTGTGACGGGAGAAGTTGCCGAACAGAGTCGAGAAAAAGTCGCTATAGTCGGTGGCTTCCGACGCGGACGCGCCGCCTGGGGTGAACTCGAAGCCGGCAGCCCAGTCCGGTGGAGGGGTAAATTCCTGCCCCGCTCGCCAGCGATTGCCGAGTTGGTCATAAGCGGCGCGTTTCTCCGGGTCCTGCAGCACTTCGTAGGCTTCACCGATTTCCTTAAAGCGCGCTTCTGCTTGCGGCTCTTTACTCACGTCCGGATGATATTTTCGCGCCAGCTTACGATACGCACTTTTGATATCGTCGGCTGTCGCGGTGCGCTCAACCTCGAGGAGTTTGTAGTAGTCCTTAAATTCCATATCGGTTCGTTTCCGGCTATTCAGTCGACCACGTCGGGGATTGTTGATGCCATTATGATATCGAGTGTAGCGATGAACCTACCTCTGTCATCTCCGCACAGACTGTTCTAGTTCCAGGATCATGGCGGTGGTTTTCATCACCGCGTCGGGATTGAGCGAGATGCTATCAATGCCCTGCTCAACCAAAAACTTCGCGAAGTCCGGATAGTCACTGGGGGCCTGACCACAGATCCCGATCTTTCGCCCCTTCGCCTTCGCAACTTTGATGACGCTGGCAATCATCGACTTCACAGCCTGATTCCGCTCATCAAAGAGATGCGCCACGATTTCCGAATCTCGATCCACACCTAGCACGAGCTGGGTCAGGTCATTGGAGCCGATCGAAAACCCGTCGAATACCTCGGCGAACTGCTCAGCAAGAATGACGTTGCTAGGGATTTCGCACATGACGTAGATCTCGAGTCCTTCCTCCCCATGTCTGAGTCCATGTTTCTTCATTTCAGCAAGGACCAGTTGCCCCTCCTCTACCGTCCGGCAGAACGGAATCATCAGTTTCACATTGGTCAATCCCATCTCTTCCCGCACTTTCTTCATCGCTCGGCACTCCAGTGCAAAGCCAGCCTGATAACGCGGGTTGTAGTAACGAGACGCACCACGGAACCCAAGCATGGGATTTTCCTCGGTCGGCTCATATCGCCTTCCCCCGATCAGGTTGGCGTACTCATTGGACTTGAAGTCACTGAGCCGCACGATGACGTCTTTGGGATAGAAGGCCGCCGCGATCATCGCCACGCCCTCGGCGAGCTTGTCGACAAAGAACTGCGGCTTGTCCGGGTGACCGACGGACACCTGATCGATCTCGGCCTTCACCACAACGTCGTCCAGTCGATCATAGTCCAGCAATGCCAGAGGATGAGCTTTAATGTACGTACTGATGATGAACTCTTCCCGTGCGAGGCCCACGCCGTCATTCGGGATAAAGGACAGGCTGAAAGCTTCCTCTGGGTTCCCGACGTTCATCATGACCTTCGTCTTGGGACGTTGCAGGCCCTTCAGAATGACACGGTCCACGTGGAAGGCCAGTTTGCCATCATAGACGACTTCGATATCTCCCTCGGCCGCTGACACGGTGACCATCTGTCCGTCCCTCAGCACCTCAGTTCCCTTTTCAGTTCCCACCACGGCCGCCAAGCCCAACTCACGGCTGACAATCGCGGCATGACAGGTGCGCCCACCTCGGTTGGTCACAATGGCGGCGGCTTTCTTCATGATGGGCTCCCAGTCCGGATCGGTCTTGTCGGTGACCAACACTTCCCCCTCCTTGAACTGCTGGAGGTACTGCGCGCTCTTGATCACCCGGACCGGACCCGACGCGATCTTCTCCCCGACGCTCCGTCCTCTCACCAGCACTCGACCACGTTGTGGCAGGTGGTAGGTCTCCATCGTGTCACGCTCCTTCTGCGATTGAACGGTTTCCGGTCGCGCCTGAAGGATGAAGAGGTCTCCGGTGTGTCCATCCTTGGCCCACTCCATGTCCATCGGACTCGGCCGGCCTTTCTTGGCACTGTAATGGTCCTCAATCACGCAGGCCCACCGCGCCAAGGTAAGAATATCCTCGTCGCTCATGGCAAAGCGGGTCCGATCATCGGGAGGCACCGGGACGTTCTTGACCATCTTGCCGCCGCCCACGTCGTAAATGAGCTTGAACTCCTTGCTTCCCATCATTTTCTGCAGAATCGGACGGAAGCCTTGCTTCAGCGTCGGCTTGAACACGTAGTACTCGTCAGGATTCACCGCGCCCTGAACGACATTTTCCCCCAACCCATAGGACGCGTTGATCAAGACGGCATCCTTGAATCCCGTTTCGGTATCGATGGAAAACATAATGCCTGACGTCGCCAGATCGGAGCGCACCATCCGTTGTACGCCGATGGACAGCGCGATCCTCAGATGGTCGAACCCCTTGTCCACTCGGTACGAAATGGCGCGATCGGTAAACAGCGAGGCAAAGCACCGTTTGCACGCGTCCAACAACACCTGATGTCCTTGAACATTGAGGTAGGTCTCTTGTTGGCCGGCAAAGCTCGCGTCAGGGAGATCTTCCGCCGTCGCGCTGCTCCGGACCGCCACGTCCACAAGATCGTGACTGCCGTCGCTTAGCCGATCGTAGGCTTCGGTGATCGCCTGTTGGAGGTGTGCCGGGAGAATCGCTGACAGAATCGCTTCCCGTACGTGCCGACCTCGCTGCCGCAAATTTTCGACGTCCTGTGTATTCAGGCTTTGAAGAATATCCTCGATTGTCCTATCTAGCTTCGTCGCTCGGAGAAAATCACGATAGGCGTCCGCAGTAATGGCGAAGCCGTTCGGCACCTTGACCCCTTGAGACGCAAGTTCGCGATACATCTCACCCAGTGAGGCGTTCTTCCCCCCGACGAGCGGAATATCCTCAATTCCGATTTCTTCGAACCAGCGGATCGAGGACACGACGTGTGTGACCAATGCCATATACCACCTCACAATGTGGAACGTTGTTCAGAAAATTCTCTGTTTGAGTTTTGAGTTTTTCATCCCGCCCCTGAGGATGACATCGCCAGCCATGCGCAGCCCTCCCGATGCATCTTGCTTCCTTTACGCGACTTGGGCCCGGACTGTTGGAACCACCACGATCTTCCCATCTTTGAGCTCCACATGAGCCGTACCGCCGTCCCGTAGCTCACCCTTCACGAGGAGATACGCGATTGGTGTTTCGAGATCCTGCTGGATTAATCGCTTGAGTGGCCGCGCGCCATACACAGGATCATAGCCGCGTTGAGCGAGGTCAGCCTTCGCCTGAGCAGTGAGTTCAAGAGAAATCCTCCGCTCGGCCAGGCGCTCTTCCAGGCGAGTCAACTGGATGTCCACAATCGTGACCAACTGCGCCGTGGAGAGTGGATGGAACACCACCGTCTCATCAACGCGGTTCAAAAATTCCGGCCGGAAGTGCCGGCGGAGGTCATTCATGGCCACCTTCTTCATCTCTTCATATGGCGCCTGTCGCTGTTGGGCCTCCAGGATGTCCTGACTTCCGATATTCGAGGTCATGATCAGCACTGTATTTTTGAAATCCACGGTGCGACCATGCGAGTCAGTGAGTCGGCCGTCATCCATCACCTGAAGCAAAACATTGAACACATCATGGTGGGCCTTCTCTATTTCATCGAACAGAATCACGGAAAACGGACGACGCCGGACCGCCTCTGTGAGTTGGCCACCTTCCTCATACCCCACATAGCCCGGCGGAGCGCCGATGAGCCGAGCGACGGTGTGTTTCTCCATATATTCCGACATATCAATGCGAATGAGATTTGCTTCATCATCGAAGAGTGTTGCAGCTAAGGCGCGAGCGAGCTCTGTTTTCCCGACGCCCGTTGGACCAAGGAACAGAAAGGAACCGATCGGCCGGGAGGGGTCCTTGATTCCCGACCGAGCGCGTATCACAGCATCTGCAACGGCCCGAACCGCCTCCTCCTGACCGACCACACGCTTGTGCAAGAGGTCCTGCAGATGCAGCAGTTT
>CXWL01028372.1_pt1 | contig 16945 bp, 15 predicted proteins | sample 590931 | NCBI WGS metagenome assembly CXWL01 (sample SAMEA3498368, study PRJEB10139) | groundwater metagenome | biome: water well; material: biofilm material | place: Germany | collected 2015-04-27 | reverse complement strand
AAACCGAATTGCCGCCTTGAGAGGCGGGCCATTGCAGCAAATAATCTGGGGCCGACCGTATTTCGATATCGCGCTCCGTCAAAGAGTTTTTTCACGGGACGCAATTGATGTATTGGGGGAAAGGTTGGATGCGCCTGAGCGCTTTCTACTTGGCTTGTACGAAACCGGGTCCGATGCGGTGGACCGGATGACCCGGACGCACTTTGGGGGGGTTCTTCCGGACGACTTTCTAGTGAAGGTGGATCGCATGAGCATGGCCGTATCATTAGAAATGCGTGCGCCACTGCTGGATCATCGACTGGTGGAGTTCGCGTTCGGACGCATCCCATCAGAGTGGAAGGTCAAAGGGCACGAAACACGCAGGGTGCAAAAAATCCTCGCTGCAAGATGGCTTCCGCCAGAGCTGGATGTCCAGCGCAAGCAGGGTTTTTCGATCCCACTGAATGATTGGATGAGAACTTCGAATGGCAGCGAACTGAGGCGGGTACGAGATTGGCTGCCTTCATGCATCAACCAGGATGAAGTCGATGGCTTGCTAGCCGGTCATGCAAAAGGCCGAGCCAATGGCGGACGTCTGTTTGCCCTGCTCATGCTTGCAATTGCAATGAAAAATTTAGATTTAGGTTCCTGATTTTGTCAGACATTCCACTTATTTCTGTATGCATTCCGGCATACAACCGTGCAGCCCTGCTTCCAGCCCTGCTTGATTCCATTGTGTCCCAGACTGGTGTGCATTATGAAATCGTGATTTGCGAGGATGCCTCTCCGGAACGTGAGCGGATCCGCCAAGTGGCCGAGCAGTATTCGATCGCATACCCCGGCCGAATTTCATATCACGAAAATGCAATCAATCTTGGCTACGACGGTAATCTGCGGAGATTGATCGAGTTGGCTCGTGGCGAGTATGTGCTGTTCATGGGCAACGATGACCTGCTGGCAGATGGGGCGCTGGCAGCTGTAGCGGCTGCGGTACAGACTCACCCGAATGTCGGGGTTGTGCTCCGCAGCTATGATTCCTTCGTCGATGATCCTCATCGCCCAGTGCAAACCTTCCGCTACTTTGACAGCGAGAGTTTTTTTCCGGCTGGTGCGCAGACCATCGTGACTTTTTTCCGCCGCTGCGTATTTATTTCGGGCATGGTGGTGCGGCGTGAAAGCGCACATAGACACACCACCAACCGTTTCGATGGGACGCTGCTGTATCAGCAGCATCTGGTCGGGCAAATACTGGCAAGCGAGAGCGGTGTTTATCTACCACAAATTCTGTCGCATCACCGTCTAGGGGGCACGCCGGATTTTGGCAATAGCGCGGCAGAGCAAGGGCGGTTTGTGCCTCGGGAGCAAACGCCGGAATCGTCAGTGCATTTCATGCGCGGCATGTTGCAAATCGCTGCCGACCTTGAGCGAACCTTGGGCTTGCGATTGTATAAGCCGATATTGCGCGACATTGGTAATTACGCTTATCCCATCTTGTCGATTCAGGCAGGTAATTCGCTGCGCATATTACTGCGCTATGCCCGCGACCTGGCTGGGCTAGGCTTGTGGCGTGTCCCGCTGTTTCATATCTATGTGATTGGCTTGCTATTTCTGGGGCGGCGCAACTGCGACGCACTGATAGCCGAGGTCAAGAAGCGCCTTGGCAGGGCACCAGTGATCGGCCAGGTTTATTCCGGGCAGCAATGAAGATTCTTGTTGCCGGTGACTGGCATTCTGAATTGCATGAAGAGGCGGTAGCGTATGCACTGGAGACGCTTGGCCATACGGTCGAACGGTTTGCATGGCATGGCTATTTCAGCGTGACTGGACGTTCGGTTTCAGCACGCCTGCTCAAGCTCTGGTGCAAGGCACAGAATAAATATCTGTGGGGCGGGCGTGTTGATCAGTTGAATCGTGATCTGCTCAACATGGCTAAACGCTTTCAGCCCGATGCGGTATTCATTTATCGCGGCACGCATGTATTTCCCCGAACACTTCGAGCCTTGCGGGCCGCTGTTCCGGGTGTTGTGTTGGCCGGATATAACAACGATGACCCCTTCGCACCAGGGCATGTTCCAGGGTTGTGGCGGCACTTTATCGCCGGCCTGCCAGAGCTGGATCTGGCACTTGCCTATCGTCATGCCAATCTGGATGGCTTTAGACGTGCCGGTGCGCGACGAGTCGAATTGCTTCGGTCCTGGTATATCCCAGAACGCAATCATCCCATTGAGTTGTCAGCTGAAGAGCGTGAGCGTTTTGGCTGTGACGTGGTTTTTATTGGGCACTATGAACCGGATTCTCGGCTTGCTTGTCTTGAGGCTGCGGTTGGTGCGGGCTATAGGGTTCGTCTTTACGGGCCAAACTACGAATGGGAACCGGTTTTAAAAGAGCATCCGGTTTTATCGCGATTGCTTCCTGTGAGATTGGTCTGGGGAGACGAGTACAATCTTGCGCTTTGCGGGGCGAAGATAGCGCTTGTTTTTCTATCCAAGCTCAATCGGGATACCTACACTCGTCGTAGTTTCGAGATACCAGCCACAGGGACTTTGATGCTTTCGGAATATGCAAATGATCTTGCGAGTCTTTTTCGTCCGGATATTGAGGCCTTGTATTTCAAATCAATTCCAGAGTTTATTGAACGCTTAAATATGGCGATGCGTGATGAGAAAAAACGATCAGCTATTGCAAGATCTGGATTGAGGCGTGTGCGGGAGGATCGACATCATGTCGGCGCGAGAATGGAAGAACTCATCCATTGGATTTGCGAAATCAAGGGCAAACAAGTATGACTATGCAGGCCAAATCTAGATTGATGACCTTGGCCGAGCGGCTTGGACTGGAGCGTCTTGCCTGGTCTATGAGGAGACTGCATTGTCCGGTTTCTTCAGATGCACTGGTACTTGATGTTGGTTCAGGTGGCAATCCCTACCCTCGGGCAAATGTTTTATTGGATGCTTATGAGGATACCGTTGAGCGATATAACCTCCCGTTAATCAAAGATCGCCCAATGGTGTTTGGTCTTGCGGAGCGTATGCCCTTTCGAGACAAGGTATTTGATTTCGTTGTTGCGTCCCATGTTCTTGAGCACTCGCCAGATCCGGAGGCGTTCATATCTGAGCTTATGCGCGTCAGTAAAGCCGGGTACATCGAAACGCCAGACGGATTCTTCGAGCGTATCAATCCTTTTCGATTCCATCGGCTAGAGGTGTTTGATAAAGATGGTCAACTGGTCATAGTCAAGAAACCAAGTTGGAAGCCCTTCCCTGAAATCGTGGATATGTATGAACGGAAAATGAAAGACGGGGACTTTATTCGGTTTCTCTCTCGCCACCCCAGTCCTTTTTACGTTCGATTCTATTGGGAAGACAAAGTTAACTATACCGTGCTGAATTCGGAGGTGGATGCCAACTGGGCGCTACCTGTTGTTGAGAATGGAAGTTATAAGGATCAGCATGGAAAAGTGCGCTTGCTCCTATTAAAGTTTGTCAGAGCTCTTTTTTCACAAAGATCACGAAATAAAACAATTGACCTCTTGGCGTTGTTGCGTTGCCCGACTTGTTCCACAGGGAAACTGCAACAGTCACAAGCAGGATTGCGCTGTGATTCCTGTGGGGTCGAGTATTCGCTGCACGATCAGGTTCCTCTTTTGTATCCCAAATAACCCCAATATAAATTGTCCCAAGAGGAATATGAATGCGTTTTGCCCGAAGGTTGATAGATTCTTCATCCCGGTTGCTAGGTGCGGCCAAGCGTCGGCAGCGGGTGCGAGTTCCAGAAGGTATTAATTCAGTACGTCTGAATCTCGGTTGTGGGCTTGCGGTTGCACACGGGTGGATTAATGTTGATGGCAGTCTGAGTGCCATGATCGCAGGGCTGCCGAAGCGCTTCCATGGAATTGCATATCGCATGACCGGTGCAAATCGGTACTACACGAAGGATGAGTATTGCCGACTACTCGGCGATCATGTCTTTGTACACCATGATCTTGCGTATGGAATACCATTCGACGACAGTACGGTCGATTTTGTGTACTCATCGCATTTTCTCGAGCATCTTTATCGTGCAGATGCACAACGTATCCTGCAGGAAAGTTTTCGCGTTTTAAAGCCTGGGGGTACGATCCGGATATCAGTTCCAGATCTTGAATATTCAGTGTCGCTTTACCATGCCGGGAAGCGTCATGAGATGCTGGGAAGCTATTTCTTTGTCGAAGATGATGACAGTCACTATGCAAGGCACAAGTATATGTATGACTTTGCGTTGCTCTCGGAAGCCCTTTCTAGTGCGGGCTTCCATGATATCCGACGTTGTGAATACCAGCAAGGAATAACGCCTGATCTCGAAATGCTTGATAACAGGCCCGACGATTCGCTTTTCGTTGAAGCCACTCGCTGAATTTCTGTTTGTTTGTATATGCGTGTCCTGGTAAACGGTTTCTCCGCTCGCCTTGGAGGCGGGCAGACATATCTCCTTAATCTGCTGCGTCGCGTGCCACAAGACGCTGGATGGAAAGTTTTTCTGCTTTGCCCAGACGGCCTGGATTTGACAGGCTTGCCGGGAAATGTCGAGCGCGTGGAGAGCGGCCTGAAACTCGACAATCCTTTTCGCCGGGCAATCTGGGAACGCTTCAATCTGGGCAAGTTGGCAAACAAGTTCGATGTCGATCTGTTGTTTTCCCCTGGTGGTTTATTACCCCCGGGTTTATTGCCTGCCGGATTGAAAACTGCGGTAACTTTCCAGAACATGCTCCCCTTCGACATGGAGCAACGGAAACGTTATCCGCGGGGCTATCGTCGCCTGCGAGACTGGTTGCTGGAACGTGGACTATCTTCCGCGATGCGGAAAGCTGATCTGGTGATTTTCATTTCTGATTTCGCTCAGAATTTCATCCAGAAAAAACTGGGACATCTGGCCGGAAGAGTTGTTGTGATTCCGCACGGCATTGATGCACGGTTTTTCCCGGATGTAGACAAGCCCTTGTCCTTGCCGGCAGGTGTACCGACTGGGGAATATTTTCTTTATGTTTCGTTTATCGACCACTATAAGTCGCAGATCGAGGTGGTGCGAGCGTTTGCGCAAGTTAGGAAACTGAGTAAAACCCAGGCGAGTTTGCTGCTGGTTGGCGCTGAGAATCTGCCCTATGGCGAAGCGTTGCGGCGTGAAATCGACTCACTCAAGCTAGGCGATGCTGTAAAGGTGCTGGGTAATTTGCCTCACCATGATCTACCGGCCTTGTATCAACATGCACGCATCAACCTGTTCGCTTCGTGTACCGAGAATTGCCCGAACATCCTGCTCGAAATGATGGCATCGGGCCGTCCAGCTCTGGTTTCTGATCGTGGTCCTATGCCGGAGTTTGGTGGTCAAACCGTGACCTATTTCGATCCGGAGAATGTCGAGCAGCTTGTTGAACGCTGGCTGAATCTGCTGTCTGATCCGGAGCTGGGGAACCGTCTTACGGCGGCAGCGATAGATCGGGTGTCCACCATGCAGTGGGAGAGAACCGCAAGCACGACATGGGGCGTCATGGCAGAAGTTGTTCAAGCCAAGTCATGAAGCTGCTGGTCGTCAGCCAGTATTTCTGGCCTGAGAATTTCCGCATCAACGATCTCGTGGCTGACATGGTCGCGCGTGGCCACGAGGTCACGGTTCTGACGGGATTGCCAAACTACCCAGCGGGACATTTCTCGCCAGGGTATGGCTTCAGTGGGCCATATCAAGAACTGTACGAAGGGGTGGAAGTTATCCGCTGTCCCTTGCTTCCCCGCGGCAGCGGCGGCAGGGTCCGTCTCGCCTTGAATTATCTGTCGTTTACGGTGATGGCGACGCTCAGGGGATTGCTCGCCTGCCGAAAGGATTACGATGTGATCTTCGTGCACGAGCCCTCCCCGATGACGGTGGCGCTCCCAGCGATTGCGCTCAAGCTCGCCACCGGGGCCCCTATGATGCTGTGGGTTCTGGACCTCTGGCCTGATAGCGTTTCAGCCACGAAAGCGGTCAGGTCACCCATGCTGTTACGCTTGATTGGGCGTATGGTTCACTTTATTTACTGGCATTGCGATCGGATACTCGTCCAGTCGAAGGCCTTTGTGTCTCATGTCGAACAGCAGCGTGTTCCATCGGAGAAAATCCTGTATTTCCCTAGTTGGGCGGAGGCTCTCTATGAGACTGGCGGCGGCCGACTGGTTGTGCCGGAGAGCGTCCATTTGCCGGAAGGGTTTCGGGTCATGTTTGCCGGTAATGTGGGCGTCGCGCAGGATTTTGAAACGATATTAACGGCAGCAGAACGGTTGAAATCGAGACGCGATATTCACTGGATTATTGTCGGTGACGGACGCATGTTGAATTGGGTTCAGGCTGAAGTGGAACGACGCCAGCTCAGCGGTACAGTGCATCTCCTGGGCCGTCATCCACTTGAAACAATGCCGGCGTTTTTTGCAGGGGCCGATGCCATGTTGGTGACGCTCCGGCGTGAGCCGATATTCGCGTTGACGATTCCAGGGAAGGTACAGTCTTACCTGGCCTCGGGGCGCCCGATCGTCGCAGCGCTAGACGGGGAAGGAGCGCGGATTATTCAGGAGGCCGGCGCGGGTATCGTCTGTCCATCCGAGCGCCCTGACGCATTAGCTGATGCCGTGTTGAAACTAGCGGAGACTCCGAAAGAAGCCAGAGAACTGATGGGGCGTCGGGGAGCGGAGTACTATGCGATTCATTTTAGCCGGACCATGCTGTTCGATCAGCTAGAACGGTGGATGTTGGAACTTGTAGGGGCGCGAGGGGGTAGACGATCGTCGGACGTATCTAAGCCGCCATTGCCGAGCGAAAGGGGAAAGCTTTTATGAGCGATGTCCTGAAGGGGAAAACAGTGCTGATTACCGGTGGGACCGGGTCATTCGGCAAGGCGTTCGTGGATGTACTCCGGCCCCGCGGAGTGAAAGAAATCCGCATTTTTAGTCGAGACGAATTGAAGCAGGAATTGATGCGGATTGAGTTGGACGAGCCGCGACTGAAATTTTATATCGGCGATATTCGGAGTCGGGAGAGTGTTGATGCGGTAATGCAAGGCGTCGACTTCGTGTTTCACGCCGCTGCATTGAAGCAAGTGCCGTCGTGCGATTTCTTTCCCATGCAGGCCGTCTATACCAATGTGAACGGCAGCCACAATGTGGTCGATTCCGCCATCAAGCATGGGGCGACGAAAGTGATTTGTCTCAGCACCGATAAGGCTGTCTATCCGATCAACGCGATGGGGATGACCAAGGCGTTGATGGAGAAGGTAGCCCAGGCGGCTGCACGTGCGACCGGCGATGGGCCTACTGTGGTCAGTATTGTGCGGTATGGGAATGTGATGTACTCACGTGGCTCGGTCATTCCCCTCTTTGTCCAACAGATCAAGGATCGTAAGCCTCTGACAATTACCGAGCCTGGCATGACGCGATTCTTGTTGCCGCTCTCTGAGGCGGTGGATCTCGTCCTGTTTGCCTTTGAGCATGGACGGCAGGGAGATATTCTGGTTCGGAAGGCGCCCGCCTGCACGGTGGCCGATCTTGCCGCTGCAATGAAGGCGGTGTTTCGTTCAGACGTTCCGGTCAAGGTCTTCGGTGTCCGCCACGGGGAGAAGTTGTACGAAACGCTGGCGACCCGTGAGGAGCTGCGTCGTGCAGACGATATGACGGACTACTATCGGGTTGCCATGGATTCGCGGGATCTTAACTACAGCAAGTATTTTACAGAGGGCGATCTGCACGAAGCCGAAGTGGATGACTATACGTCTCACAACACGAAGCGATTGAACGTGAAGGAAGTTGAGGCGCTATTACGAACCTTGCCGGAAATTCAGCAGGCGCTTACAGGGCTATGATTCTTTCTCTGTCCCGTTCAATTGCCGACAGCATGGTCGGACGCTTCTCATGACGACGATTGCCATCACCGGTGTGGGGGGCTTTCTTGGTTGGCATCTGCGAGTGCATTGTCATGCCAGACCGGAAATAAAGATTATTGAGATTGATCGATTTGTTTTGGGAGACCCTAGCCGTTTCCAAGAGATCATTCGTCAGGCGGATGTTGTCGTCCACCTGGCTGGATTGAATCGTGGAGACGATCAAGAAATCGAGCGCGTCAATATCGAGCTCACGAGACAGCTCATTGCAGCTTGTAAACAGACCAATGCGCGACCCCAGGTTCTTCTGGCAAACTCGACCCACCGGGATCGGGAAACTGCATATGGCCGATCAAAGCGGCAGAGTGCCGACCTGCTTGGAGCGTGGGCGTCGGAGGCAGGAGCCATCTTTGCCGACCTCGTCCTCCCCAACGTCTATGGTGAGGGCGGGCGTCCTTTCTATAACTCTGTGGTGGCAACCTTTTGCCACCAGCTTGCATCAGGGGAGGAGCCGAAGATCATCCAGGACGGCCAGCTTGAGTTGGTGCATGCTCAGACTGTGGCCCGCGCGATCGTCGCAGCGATCGAGGGTCGAGTGTCCGGTGAGGTGCGCGTACAGGGGGATCGGTTGTCCGTGTCGGAGTGTCTCCAGATGCTGCAAGGGTTCGATCGCTCCTACCGGGGGCATCTCATTCCCGAGTTGAAGACCGACGTGGACTTGGATCTTTTCAACACCTATCGGTCCTATCTCTATCCGCGATACTATCCGGTTACCCTCCAGCTACACAGCGACGCGAGAGGACATCTATTCGAGGCTGTCAAAAGTTTGCATGGCGGGCAGTGCTTTATCTCTACCACAAAACCTGGCATTACCAGGGGTAACCATTACCACACGAGGAAGTTCGAGCGATTTTTGGTGCTGAACGGGGATGCCGTGATTCGAATTCGTAAGCTGCTGACCGGGGATATCGTGGAATTTAAGGTGTCGGGCGCAGCTCCTCAATACATCGATATGCCGACATTCTGCACCCACGATATCACCAATACGGGACAGAGCGATCTCACGACATTATTCTGGGCCCATGAGATCTTCGACCCGCAACGATCCGACACGATTCGGGAGCCAGTAGAATCATGAAAAAACTCAAAGTCATGACGGTGGTTGGGACACGCCCCGAGATCATCAGGCTCTCGCGAGTGCTCGCTTGCCTCGATCGACATACGGACCATTGCCTGGTGCATACCGGTCAGAACTACGACTACGAGCTGAATGAAATCTTCTTCAAAGAACTGGAGCTGCGGAAGCCGGACTATATCTTGGGGGCCGCAGGGCAGTCGGTAGCGGAGACGATCGGGACTATTCTCATCAAGATCGATCCGATCCTGGGAAAAGAGAATCCCGATGCGCTCTTAGTCTTGGGCGATACCAATAGTTGTCTGGCTGTGATTGTCGCCAAGCGCAGGAAGATCCCTGTGTTTCATATGGAGGCAGGGAATCGATGCTTTGATCAGCGCGTCCCGGAAGAATTGAATCGTAAGATTGTCGATCACCTCAGCGACATCAACATGACCTACAGCGAGTTGGCTCGTGAGTACCTGCTCAGGGAAGGATTGCCCCCGGAGCGTGTGATCAAGACCGGCAGCCCGATGTACGAAGTGTTATCCCACTACCGGTCGAAGATCGAGCAATCGGATGTACTGAGCCGGTTGGGCCTGCAAGCCGGTGACTATTTCGTGGTCAGCGCCCATCGGGAAGAGAACGTCGATTCGCCCGCTCAGTTCGACAAGCTCATCGGCCTGCTCAACGGTCTGGCTGATGTCTATCACCGGCGCCTTATCGTCTCAGCCCATCCAAGGACCCGGGCGCGGATTGAGTCATCCGGAGTCCGTTTGCCGAAGCTGGTGGAACTGCACAAGCCCTTCGGATTGTTTGACTATGTCCACCTGGAGATGAAGGCCCGGGCAGTGCTCTCCGATAGCGGAACGATTACTGAAGAGTCCTCCATTCTCAACTTTCCGGCCGTGAATATCCGTCAGGCTCACGAGCGGCCGGAGGGGATGGAGGAGGGGGCGGTGATGATGACGGGCCTCGAACGAGAACGGGTCCTTCAAGCCTTGGCAATTTTGGAGCAGCAGTCCCGAGGCGATCAACGTGGATTGCGGATAGTGCGTGATTACGATGTGCCCAACGTGTCCGAGAAAGTCGTCCGCATTATTCTGAGTTATACGGATTACGTGAATCGCCTCGTTTGGCACAAGTGACTCGGTATTTAACAAGCTGTGGCCGATCGAATTTTAGTAACGGGAGCAAACGGGTTCGTGGGCGCAGCCCTCTGTCGTCGCCTTCAGGAGTCCAGGTTCCTCGTGAGAGGAGCGGTTCGAGATCAGGCGAAACTGCAGAAGTGTGGACCTTCAGAATCCAATGGCCTCGAGTGGGTGGTTCTGCACGATCGATCGGATGAGGACGAGACAAAACACGCTCTGCAGGGTGTGCGTGCGGTCTTTCACCTGGCGGCGCGGGTTCATGTGATGACCGACCAGGCCTCTGATCCGCTTCAAGAGTTTCGACGGGTTAATGTGGGTTGGACAGATCAGTTGGCTCGATCGGCAGCGTTGCAAGGCGTTCGTCGATTCGTCTATTTGAGCTCCATCAAAGTGAACGGCGAGCAGACCGTTGTCCCGTTCACTGAGCAGGATCCTCCGAAGCCGCAGGACCCATACGGAGTCTCGAAGTGGGAGGCTGAGCAGGCGTTTGCTCGAGTCTCGACGCAGACTGGCATGGAGACTGTCGTTGTTCGGTCGCCTCTTGTTTACGGTCCCGGGGTCAGAGGGAACTTCCTGCAGCTTCTGAATATCCTCCGCCTAGGTATCCCGCTTCCACTGGCAAGCATCCGCAACCAGCGCAGTCTTGTCTATCTTGGAAATCTCGTCGATGCCTTGGCGCGATGCCTTCAAGACCCGCGAGCTGCTGGCCGAACCTACTTAGTCAGCGATGGTGAGGATCTCTCAACTCCTGAATTGATCAGACGTCTTGGCGCTGCGACGGGAAGCAAGGTGTGTTTGTGGCCGTGCCCGACGTCACTTCTCTATTGGTTGGGACAGGTTTCGGGGAAACGGGGGATGATCGATCGGCTCGTCGGATCGCTACAAGTTAATTCGTCGAAGATCCAAACAGAGTTGGACTGGCATCCGCCTTTCACCGTCGACGCCGGCCTCTCAGCAACCACTGCCTGGTTCCGTACCCGAACAACTAATCGGGTGGTGGCCTCATGACGCATGGTGTTCTGTAGGAAATATGATGGTTCTCGATCTATGACTTCATGGGCTCCCTCATCTCTGGCGTACGTGACCCCGCTCGTCTCTTTTGCTCTGACGTGGATTGTGTTGACCATTGTGATTCGGACTTGGTCTGACAGAATCCTCGACCATCCAAATGAACGATCCTTGCATCAGCGAGCTGTGCCACGTATGGGAGGAATAGGGGTTGCGGCAGGGATTGCGGCGAGCGCCCCGTTCGTCTCGCCGGTGGAGTGGTGGCCTCTCTGGTTGGGTGCCTTTATGCTCGTGGGTATTTCCTTTCTCGATGACATCATTGGTCTTCCGATTATCGGGCGTCTCCTGGTGCATTTTGTTGCAGCTGGTGGAGCGGCGGCCGGCTTGTTGCTCAATCACATCGGGGTCGGATGGGTTCTCCTGGCGATCGTGGCTATTGTATGGATGACGAATCTCTACAACTTTATGGATGGCATGGATGGTTTGGCAGGAGGAATGGCGCTTTTCGGATTTGGATTTTACGCCCTCGCCGGAATTCTGAGCGGCCATCTTCCCTTTGCCGTCACCAACGCCGCGATTGCAGCAGCCGCTGGCGCGTTTCTGTTGTTCAATTTTCATCCTGCGCGGATTTTCATGGGGGATGCCGGTTCAACGCTCCTTGGATTTCTCGCTGCCTGCTTAGGACTTGCCGGGTGGCAATTGGGAATATGGACATTGTGGTTTCCTGGACTGGTCTTCTCTCCTTTTATCGTGGATGCGACCGTGACACTGGCTGGACGGCTCCTGCGGGGAGAAAAGATCTGGCGCCCCCACCGAGAGCATTATTACCAGAAGCTGGTTCTTGCAGGATGGGGGCATCGTCGAACAGCAGTGGTTGAATACGTTCTGATGATGCTCTGCGGGGTGGTTGCTCTTGTCTATGAGCATACCGCTGACCGGTTTCGCTTTATGGTTGTGGTGTTTGTAGCGATCGGGTTCTTCGTTCTGGCCAAGGCTGTTCATATGGTTGAGCAAAGAGTCGAGCACGGAGCCAGCGTACATGGCAAGTGAGAGTATTCCGTTGACGAGGTCTGCTGGCCTGTCTGGTTGGGGTCTTCGTCTGGAACAGTTGATTCAGCTAGTACTCTTTGTCTTTATCGCGTCGCTACCATTTCGTCATCTTTTGATAATCGAGCGCAATGGGTTTGTCGTATTACTGGTGTTGTTGGCGTTATGGTGTGTGGTCAACAAACGTGTGTGGTTGGTTCGGACTCCCATTGATATTCCGTTGTTTTCCCTGGTTCTGTGGGTAGGAATCACTATTCCATTCGCGTCGTTTCCTGACTATAGTTTGAAGGAGTTCGGGAAACTCTTACAAAGCGTCCTTGTCTTTTATGCAGTGGTGTTCTTCTTTCACAGCGAGCGGTGCCAGAAGGGGTTGATTTATCTTCTCGTCGCTGTCGTCGCTCTTGTGAGTGCGTTTGGTCTCTACCAATTTGACCCGGCTAACTATCAGGCCGCACGATCATTTTTGTCCTCGGAAGTGTGGCTTACGACATTCCTGGTTATGTTCATTCCTCTCTGTTGGGCCTTGGCCACATTGGATCATAGCCTGAACACAAAAGCATTCGTTATGGTCGCCGGAGCTCTTGCGACTGGGTGCCTTCTGGTTACCCAGTCGCGGGCTGGGCTGGTAGCATTGCTGATAGAGCTGTGGGTATTTGCCTGGCTGTTTCGCAAGCGAGTGGCATGGATTGTTGCTGGAGCAGTGACAGGCCTGCTCTTGCTGGGATTCGCGATCGTGGTGTATGTTGATCGGACTTCGACTGAGGGGCCGCTCTCTGAATTGCGCGCTACCGTCCCGTTTCGAACTACGACCCGATCCGTGGAACATCGGTTTGATATCTGGTCATTTTATCTTTCTGAAATTGCACGGCATCCTGTTGTGGGGATTGGGTATGGATCAGAGAATCCGCGATTGCGATACCCCCATGAGGCGGAGAGCCTAAAGCCCGGGGATCTTCCTATTCGGAATATGGGGACGCACAACATTTTCCTCTATATGGCCTTGCATGTAGGGATTCCGGGTCTCCTACTGTTTCTGTGGGTCGTTGCGGCTCTTGTGAGACAGTTGGTGATGTGCTATCGATGCGCAGCCCAGTTTCCCTCCAATGCCGTCTTGCTCGGCGCAGCGACAGGTACCATTGGATTATTTGTTCGGCTCCAGTTCGACCAAATGTTTGTCGGTACACTGGCTATCCTCTTCTGGGTTTTGACCGCGTTGGCAGTGCTTCATTTCCATCCTCAAACGCAAGAGTCTACAGGGTAATATGGTTGAGGTTTTTATGAGTATCGGCCATGGGTATCTATACGGATTAAACCAATCAACTTCTATGTCGCGAGTAGTGTGGGAGCGATGAGAACGATCGCAACCAAGGTTTTTCAGTTCGCAGCGTCGCGATTTGGGGGTGCTTTGATAGAGTACCGCCGTGTCCTCGTGGTAGGGGTCCAGCTTACTTTAATTGCGCTCGCAAATTGGACCGCATTCGCGCTCAGGTTTGACGGAGAGATCCCGCCTGTTTATGTGGAAACGGCGTGGCACGGTCTTCCCGTTGTTCTTGTGGTAGTGAGCGCTGGACTTTGGGTGTTCGGAATCCAGCAGGGCTTGTGGCGTTATGTCGGGTTACATGACCTCGGTCGGATCTTGTGGGCATCGATCGCAGGGGCATTTTCGTTGTATGTAATCCTGCACGGTCTCTTCCAGTGGACGCACTATCCACGATCAGTGATCATTCTGACAGGTCTGCTGAGCGGCCTGTACCTGGCGGGTATCCGGCTGGCTGTTCGCTGGTTCCGTGAATGGCTTCACGTGCTGAGCCCTACTGCTCGAAGAGTGTTGGTGGTCGGAGCAGGCAATGCCGGTGAGTTGCTGATCAGGGACATGCTGAGCGATGGGGGCTCTCACTACCGACCGGTCGGGTTAGTGGATGATGATCCGGTGAAGCGGAAGATGAAGATCCACGGAGTTCCCGTCGTGGGGACTATCGCGGATATCCCGGATCTGACGCGAGGCCTCGTCGCGCACGAGATCATTGTGGCGATTCCTTCGGCGTCAACATCATTGAAACAGCGAATTCTCGCCGCGTCGGAGGGGTGCAAGGTTCCCATCAAGATCTTGCCGAGCGTGAAACAACTGCTGGCGAACCCTGAGGCACTGAGACAGGTCAGGCCGATGAGCTTGGAGGATCTTCTGCAGCGTGAACCCATTCAGATGGATCGGCAGGAGTTGCATCCGTTGCTCGAAGGGAAACGAGTGCTCGTGACCGGTGCCGGGGGGTCGATCGGGTCTGAGCTCTGTCGGCAGATCGCTCGATATCATCCGGCTACACTGGTCCTCTTTGAGCGTTATGAGAATGGACTGTACGCGTTAGATCTTGAGTTGCGGAGGCAGTTTCCAGACGTGACGATCGTGCCGGCGGTGGGAGATGTCACCGTCCACGACCGGGTGATCGAGGTATTGCGGCAGACGGACCCGGAGCTTGTCTTTCATGCTGCCGCGCACAAGCATGTGCCCTTGATGGAGCTGAATCCGAAGGAGGCTGTTCGCAATAACGTGTTTGGAACAAAAGTCGTAGCTGAGGCGGCGTTGGCTTGTGGCGTGGATCGATTCGTGCTGATTTCGACCGACAAGGCCGTGAATCCGACAAGTGTCATGGGCGCCACCAAACGGGTCGCCGAAGACCTATTGCAGAGCCTGAGCCTTAGCGGCAAGACGAAGTTTACAGTAGTTCGATTTGGGAATGTGCTGGGCAGTAACGGGAGTGTGGTTCCCTTGTTTGCGGATCAGATTAGAAGGGGTGGGCCGGTTACGGTGACCCATCCTGAGATCAAACGGTTCTTTATGACGATTCCTGAGGCGGTGCAGTTGGTATTACAGGCCAGTCTGTTGGGGCGGGGCGGCGAAGTGTTCGTGTTGGATATGGGGGAGCAGGTCAAAGTGGTCGATTTGGCCAGAAACATGATTGTGTTGTCCGGTCTTGTGCCAGACCAGGATATTCAGATTGAGTTTAGCGGGTTACGTCCAGGCGAAAAATTGTACGAAGAGCTCTTTGACGCAACTGAACAAGTCGAATCCACCGCGCATGCAAAGATCCGGCGTGCGATCAGTCCCCAGGCGATTCAATCGGATCGCCTCGATCGGGCGCTCACTCATCTTGAGGCTGCCGTGAGTCATGGCGATGACGATGAACTGATTCGCCGACTCAATGAGGCTGTTCCGACCTATACACCGATGTCGTCCCGCAATATTGAGCAGATCCATTGAATCAAATCGCTCAAACGCTTGTACCTGCCTGATTTCAAGAATTGTTTTCGGTTTGTACGTCCGTACGATCAGTGTACAATCCAGCTCGATCACGAACCATGCATCACAATCCCGTCGTGAGAGGAGTGTCTAACGAATGAGAGGCGTCGTTCTGGCTGGTGGATTAGGAACCAGGTTGCTTCCGCTCACCAAAGTCACTAATAAACATTTGCTGCCGGTTTACGATCGGCCCATGATTTACTATCCCATTCAGGCATTAGCCAATGCCGGGATCGATGAAGTCATGCTGGTGACGGGGGGCAACAGCGCGGGAGATTTCCTGAAACTACTGGGTAATGGGAAGAACTTCGGCCTGAAGCGGCTGAATTATACCTATCAAGAGGGAGAGGGCGGCATCGCCGATGCCCTGCGATTGGCCGAACACTTTGTGGACGGCGAGCCAGTCTGTGTGATCTTGGGCGACAATATTATCGAAGGCAACATCGCCCGCGCCGCCGATGCCTTTCGGACGCAGCAACAGGGCGCGAAAATTCTGTTGAAGGACGTCAAGGACCCTCAACGATTCGGTGTGCCCGTGCTTGAGGGAGATCGCGTGGTGGAAATTGAGGAGAAACCGGCGCATCCCCGATCGTCGTATGCGGTGACGGGCATGTATTTTTATGACGCGCGGGTCTTCGACATCATCAAGACGCTCAAGCCATCTGGCAGAGGCGAACTCGAAATTACCGATGTGAATAATGCCTATATCGCAGATGGAACATTGACCTGGGATATTTTGGATGGATGGTGGACGGATGCTGGAACGATCGAATCCCTCCACCTGGCCAATCAGCTAGTGGCGAAAACCGGCGCGAATAAGATATAGGACTCGCGCGGTGGTTCGCAGTTCGATGTTCGAGGTTCTATCGAATGAAATCGACGTTTCCTGATCTTGGGCGATCCTTGAACCACGAACTTCGAACATCGAACTGCGAATATCAGTATGAAGATAAGTCGTTTTGAGGATATTCAGGCATGGCAAGCTGCGCGAGAGCTTTGCCGTGTAGTGTATGAATTGAGCGGCCAGTCACAGTTTGCGAAAGATTTCGGCCTGCGCGATCAGGCTCGTCGGGCAGCCGTGTCGATCATGGCCAACATTTCAGAGGGGTTTGATTGCAACTCGAACCAGGAGTTTATTCAGTTTCTGTATTACGCGCTTCGGTCGGCATCTGAACTCCAAAGCCATTTTTACGTTGCCCTGGATCAAGGGTATGTGATGCGATCGCAGTTCGATGAAGTCTATGAAGGGGCAGGCAAGGTAAAACGTATGATTTTTGGTTTCATTGATTATCTGCGAGATCACAAAAAGCATTCAACTATGAACCTCGAACCTCGAACCAAAGCTAGGTCCTAAGATGCGAATCCTAGTAACCGGCGGGGCTGGTTTCATCGGGTCGCATCTCGTCCGTCGCCTGGTTCTTGAAGGCGGCCATGAGGTGGTGAATCTCGATGCATTGAAGTATTCCGGCAATCTG